>Ga0116151_10000055_pt1 | contig 89771 bp, 83 predicted proteins | sample AD_UKC117_MetaG_FD_89893 | JGI IMG/M metagenome (GOLD analysis project Ga0116151, IMG submission 89893) | Active sludge microbial communities of municipal wastewater-treating anaerobic digesters from Hong Kong - AD_UKC117_MetaG | ecosystem: Engineered > Bioreactor > Anaerobic > Digestate...
CCGCAGCAGGTCGGTTTTAGGCGTAGCGGAAAACGCCAGCACAGCGCTGAGCAGGTGGGATTTGTAGTTGCGCCCTACCGCGTCCGCGCACGGCAACCGCTCGGCCAAACCGCTGTCGGCCAGATAGCTTTGCAACAGCCGTGGCGAGTGCAATGCACCGGCCGCCAGCAACACCGAGTCGGCCCGGAATTCGCTGCCATCCTCGGTGCGAACGCCGAGCAGTCGCTCGGTCCGGTCGGGATCGGCGACGAAATCGCGCACCGCCCGCCCGGTCAGTATGGTCAGGTTGGGCAGATGTTGAACCCGCTCCAGCAGAGCATGCTGGCCGTCGGCCTTTAGGTTCTTGACCGAGGCGAAAGCGTCGAAGTGCGCGGCTTCCTCGGGATGTTCGACGATGCTGGAATCCAGGGCCAGCGTCAGAGGCCGGGCGTTCCAACCGGCGCCGTTGCGGGTCAGCTTGCCGACGATGGCTCGCAGATCCGGCTCCGGTTCGAATCGATGGACACTCAGCAAGGTTTCCGCTTGCTCGTAGTAAGGCAGCAATTCCTGATACGCAATCGGCCAAGGCAAGCATCGATGGGCCGGTTCGGCCTCGAACTCGTGCGGTTCGAATCGGGCCAGGGCCGCACCGTACCACTTGGTCTTGCCGCCCAGATTGAAATATTCCTCCGGCTCGAAGGTTCGGCCGTTCTTGTCCAGCCAGTGCTCCTTGCTCTTGAAAATCCCCTGCCGGATGACTTTGTCCACATCCAGCGTGCTGCCGTCGCGCGGAAGTTCCTGGCCCTTCTCCAGCAGCAGCACCCGGCGACCGGCGTGCGCCAAGGCGTAAGCCGCCGCCGATCCGCCCGCGCCGGAACCAACGATGAGGGTGTCATAACGTTCGTTCATGATGGTGTGTCCTTCTCAAAAAACCGCCGCCGGGGCGATGACCGCCGCCGTGGAGCCACGGGTCTTGGCGTGGGTGACGGTGAACAGGAATTCGTGGACGCCGCGCCGCGCCAATTCTTCGGTCGCCAGATTCTCCAAACCGAACAATCCCATCTTCACGTACATGGTTTGGGGCACCAGGAAGGGGCGTTCCGGGTCTTCGCCGGGCACCGGCCCGTAGCTCCAGGTATCGGCGCCGGTCAAGGCGATACGCTGCGCGTACAGCCAGTTCACGACCTCCAAACCGGGACCGGGCTCGCCCGAGAGAAATTCGGTGTTGTCATGGCCCCACAGTCCGCCCCAGCCGGTATGAAACAGCACCGCGTCGCCGGGCCGCAATGCAACGCCCTGCTTTTTCAACGCGCCTTGCACGTCGGCCAGATCGATCACGTAACCCTTGGCCAAGCGCTCCACGCCCTTGTAGGCGGCGATGTCGATCAGCACGCCCCGAGTCACGATGGGCGGCACGGTTTCGGTGCCGAAGCGGTTCAAACCCCACGACTCCACCACGTCGCGCGTGGTCCAACCGTTGTAAAACCGGTTGCCAATCTGGATGTGGCCGATGGAATCCAATTGAGTGCCGACCTGGAAGGTGCCCACCTGAATCTCGGTGATCCAGTTGATCTGGTTCTTGCCCCAACCCTTGCCGTCGACATCCGGGCGGCGCAGGTTGGTGAAATGGGGCGAAACGTCGGCAGTCTGGTGCCAGTAGCGACCGGGAAACTTCGGTGTGTCGTCGTCCAGTATCCGCCCCAGATCGACGACGGTGCCGGTTTTCACCAGAGCGGTTGCGGTCCGCACCACCTCGGGCGTGATCTCGTTGAGCGTACCGAGCTGATCGTCCGCGCCATAGCGGCTCGGCCACCAGGGCTGTACGTCGGCGGGCAAACCGGTACGGTCGGCGCGGGAATCCGAGTGGGTCGGCGTTCCCGCCTCGCTGGCAGCCCAAACGCCGGGTGGCTGGGTCAGACACAGACCCAACAGCACCATCCGCGAGAGAATGGCATGGCGCGATACGATCCGCTTCATGTCAGCCTCCCTGATCGAAACCGGGATAGAGGGTCATGCCGCCATCCACGTACAAGGTGGCGCCGGTGACGTAGTCGGAATCGTCGGAGGCCAGCCAGACCGTGGCGCGGGCGATATCCTCCGGCTCTCCGACCCGACGGCAGGGAATCAGTTTCAACAGTTCCGCCTCGGCCTCGGGCGTCATCCAGGCGGCGGTGTTGATCGGGGTCTTGATCGCACCTGGCGAGATGGCGTTGACCCGAATGCGCTGCGGCGCGAGTTCCTGGGCCATGGTTTTCATCAACAGGCTGACGCCGCCCTTGGACGCAGCATAGTTGGCATGTCCGGCCCACGGAATGACATCGTGGACCGAGGACATGCAGATGATCTTACCGGCGACGCGCGACAGTTCCGGCACGACGCCGCGCCGCAGAAATTCGCGCACGGCGGCGCGGGAACACAAAAATTGGCCGGTCAAATTGATATCGAGAACCTTTTGCCAGTCGGCCAGGCTCATCTCGACCAGAGGCGCGTCTTTTTGCAGGCCGGCGTTGTTGACCAGGATATCGACGCTGCCCCAGGTTTCGATCATTTCGGCGAACATCGCTTCGACTTCGTCTTCGCGGCTGACGTCGGCGCGGATCGCCATCGCTTCACCGCCAGCAGCTCGGATTTTCTCGACCATGGCGTGCGCCCGATCCGCGCCGCCAGCGTAGTTGACGACCACTTTCGCGCCGGCCGCCGCTAGCGCCTTGGCGATGGCAGCGCCGATGCCGGAACTGGCGCCGGTCACCAGGGCGCGCTGACCTTTTAGGATAGGTTCGCAGGTATCGGTCATCGACATAGGGTTCTCCTTTATGAAAATTCGGTGGATGATTCAGGGGTACGGAACAACTCCGGCTCTGGAGAGGCGCAACGGAAACCGCTTGGTTCTAAGCCATATTGCCAGATTAAGGGAAACAGAGGGCCAATCTGAATTCAGCACTCCTTCAATTCGCCATTTCCTCGAATAAATCCGGGTCAAATCGGCGGAAGAAGAAATAAATGACGGATACATGACATCACCTTCTGCTCACTCAATAGGATCCGTCATCAAGCCGCCGCCAAGTTATCCATGAGGAAAAGCTTGGCTGGCGATCTTGAGTCCTCAGGATTTAACTGCGGTCATTAAATCCGCTCATGATGCTCGACAACATCTGGGAAATGGAGATTTGGGGAACTCTAGAGTTCATCGTTCCGCTCGCAGCCGTTTCCCGATCATTGAAACCAATCGTTGTCCCTGCCGTGTCTGTATATCGAACGCTGGGTGCACTCGATGTATTCTGATTAGAGTCAGTATTACTGATGGCATTCGTGTAGGAGCTGCTGTGATTAAAAGGTTCTGCCAAGGCAGTTGTGTTTAAGCTCAGGCCAGAAGCTAGGACCAAGAGGCTGGTTGCGATGATCTTGTTCATGGAAGAATTCCTCATAGACTGTGTTTAGAGAGAGTAGCAATTGGCGATTTATATTTAGCAATGTCCGTGCCAGCGATAGAAATATTATTATTTTCAATTAATATCATAGAGTTAAAACATTATTTTCAATTGATGATGGATTGAAAACACAGTGGATTCCGCGATATATCGCAAGGCCACCGAATAGCGTGGCTGATCGTGATCACTTAGAAAAATGTCGCTGGTGATCTGACTTTCTGGCGGACAGTAAATCGGCCTGGCGAGGGGATGTCGGCGGATGGAGATGTGCGGAAGCCACCGGTCGGGGAAACCGATGGCAGAGGGAATAAAACGGGAGCTAATTCAGGCTGTGGATTTAGGCTTGCGAATGTTGAGTTTTTGCATTCGGGAACGCAATGTACTGGGATTGAGGTCCAAAATCGCTGCTGCGCCTTGCTCACCTTCAATGACCCAGCGGGTACGTTCCAAGACTTTGAGGATATAAGCTCGTTCCATATCCTCGAATGGAATCAGTTGATCCGGTGTATTTTTTGGTTCCTGATCTTCCAGGCGCAGTTCGAGCGCATTGTCGATTTCCAGCAGAGAGCCACGAGCAAGAATAGCTGCGCGCTCGATCACGTTTTGCAGCTCTCGAATATTACCCGGCCAGGAATAGCCCAGTAGTCGCTCGCATGCTCTCGGTGAAAGATCGCGGATTGCTTTGCCCATCTTCCGCGCGAACTTGTCCAGGAAAAACCGGGCGAGCAACGGGATATCGGTCGAGCGCTCCCGCAGGGAGGGTAAGCGAATGGGAAATACGTTCAACCGATAATACAAATCAGCGCGGAACCCGCCTTCCTTGACCATCTTGGCTAAATCGCGATTGGTAGCGGCGACCAGTCGCACATTGACTTTCAGGGTCTGCGTGCCGCCGACTCGCTCAAATTCCTGATCCTGCAATACTCGCAGCAATTTAGCTTGGGCGCTGGCAGTCAGTTCACCGACTTCGTCAAGGAACAGAGTCCCACCGTCGGCCAATTCGAAGCGGCCCTTGCGCTGAGCAATCGCGCCAGTGAACGCGCCTTTCTCGTGACCGAACAATTCGCTTTCCACCAATTCGCCCGGTAGCGCGGCGCAATTTACATTGACGAACAATTTATCGCGCCGGTCGCTCGAATCGTGAATTGCCCGGGCGATGACGCTTTTGCCGGTACCGGTTTCCCCCGTCAGCAACACAGTCGAATCAGTCCCGGCCACCTGTTCGGCATAAACGAAGACCTCCCGCATGGCCGGTGAATCCCCGACGATGTGATCGGGAGTTTGTCGGGTCTTGATTTCTTCTTGTAGATAGACGTTTTCCAGTTGCAACTGCTTGAGGGTTTCCTCAGATTGCCAACGTTCGGTCACATCCCGCAGAATCACGGTAAAGAACTGCCGACCTTCAATCTCCAGTGGCGAAAGTGTGGCTTCCACTGGAAATTCCTCACCGTCTTGGCGACGAGCTGTTAATCCCTCGGGTGCCCAAAGCTGTTGGGAGTTAATCATGGCGGGCTGGACCGCCAAGCAATAGCCCTTGAGCAGATTACCGAAGCGTTTAGAGAGAAACGGTTCGAAAGGTTGGCCAATGACCTGCGCTGCCTGGCAACGGAATACCTTCTCGGCAGCGGGGTTGAACAAGGTGATGCGTTGCTCCGAATCGAGAGTGATGATCGCGTCCATGGCGCTGGCCAATACGCTGGCCAAGCGTTCCTCGCTCTTGCGCAACGCTTGCTCGGCCCGTTTACGCTCCAGCTCCACCCGAGCGCGAGCGGCGAAAATACGCAGAAGCGCTATACCTCGAAATTCCTTGATCATCGGCTGATCGTGCATGACAGCCAGATGCCCCATCATTTCGTTGCCCGATTCAGACACCAGCGGCACGCCGAAGTAGCTTTCGATTCCCAGTTCCTTCAGTTCTGGATGACTCGGAAACATCTCATAGACTTTGCTGGTGTAATACACCGTTTCGCCGCGAATGACGATTTCGCAGGGCGAGCCATCCAGATCGAATTCGATGTTGTCGGTGAGCTTGCCGTCGAACCAGAACGCTAGTGTGCGCACGCGTACCTTGTTTTCCAGCAGTTCGCTCACGAAGGCGTGACGCACGTTTAGCGCCTGAGCGAGTTCCCGCACCAGGGCGAAAAAGAACTCGGTGCCGGTGGCTGTGGCCGTGCCCTCGACAATGGCACGCAAGGCCAAGTGCATGTCATCTCGTTCGTCGGGGGGTAAAAGGGCAGGGTCGCTTCGTGGTGTGGATCGCCTGTCAGCGGATGGTGCGACCGTTTCATTCATACAAAACCCCCTAGAGAGGACTCAACGAGAATTGCTGGATCATCGTATAGCAGATTTCGTTGCGTTTTTCGATCCAATCTATCGGTTTTATGATTTGATTTTGATACGAATTTGATACGATTTTTGGAGTCAAAACCAGTTTCTTTACGCTAGTTCTACCAACAAGTGGATTTGATTCCATCAAGTTGGTTGTGATGAGCGTTCCTGGTGATTGATGGAAACGAAGGCGAACGCCAAGAGGCGGGATGGAGAGTCATGGAAAGAGCAAGAAGGGATGGTTTTGTACCGTCCCTTCCAACTCGCATCATTATGGTTGGTCCAACAATAACCTTCGATCGGCCAATCACCAACTACGGTTATTTGTCGTTGAAACCGGTCTTAATCTCATTTTCATCCAATACATCATCCTTGTTGGTATCCATTTTTTTCCATGATGCCATATCCTCGCTATGCTTCATGTACTCCTCCTTGGTGATTTTACCGTCATGATTTGCGTCCATGATTTGGGCCGTCGACATATTGAATCCTTGGACGGCGAACGCGGTATTCATCACCAGCCCGGCGATCAGAGCTCCGGTCAGTTTGATCGATTTTTTCATTGCAATTTCCTCTATCAAAACAAGTTTTTCAGTCAGTGTGATGTACTGCCGCCCGATTGGCGGTAGCGCTTCGGACGTGGATATCGAGCCTATCGAGCAATCGAGTTTCGATGGTCAGCAATCCGTATATCCACGTCGGAAACACTCTCTCCGATAAACACCACCTTCCATAACAAACGCTAACAAAAGTGGTGAACGGTGGCATTTCTTCAATCAGGATTTGTCCCTACCAAAGTTGATCCTTGACATACAATTTGCTCAACAAAGTCACCTGCAACAGGATGGCTTTGAGGAGCGCGGACTGCATCCGCTCGATGGCTTCGGATTTGAGGCCCGCATGAGTCAACAAGGCGCGCGCGGCGGCGACCAACGGGAAAGACAGCGCGATGAGGTAGCGAAACCCCGGCAGCTCCGTCGATATCGCTTGTGCCGACTGTTCTGGCGGAAGATCGGCGTACAGCGAATACAGTCGGTTGAGCCAGGACGGTTCGTGCGGGGAAAGACAGGTTTCGCTCAACCATTGCCGGAACAGCTGGCGAACAGTCGTGGAGCCATCTTCCGCCCCCCCCCAGTTGTCGTGGCGAACCGCTGCCAGCGCCGCTGCCAGCGCCGGATAAGCGGCCACCATGCCAAGCACCATGTCCAGATAATCGTCGGTCTGATCCTTCAAAATCCGCCATAACTTCCGCAAGGCACGCTCGTCGTCCGGAGAAAAAAGACCGATCCGCCACAACAATTCGATCTCCTCGTCAGCTGGAAAACCGGATGAAGCGGTTGTGGTGATCGCGTCCTCGCTGACAAGCGGAGCCAAGTTGTTCATGGTGCATTTGCGATTTTTAGGCTTGCGAAGCGGCGGTAATTCAGCGGCGAACCAGCCGGCCGATCAGATAATCCAGGGACAACTTGCCAGGGCCGTGGCAAATCGTAATCAGCAGCAGCAATCCCCACACCCGATGATCTTTCAAGCCCGCCTCCATTAGCTCCGGATAGGAAACGGCAGCCACGATGTTGAACACGAACAACGCTAGCGCGGCATAGCGGGTTCCGAGACCTAGCAACAAGAACACCGGCAGCAGCAGCTCCGCCGCTGTCCCTAGATAAGCGGCCAACATCGGCGACAGCAGCGGTACGTGGTATTCGTACTCGAACAACGTGAACGTGCTATCGGTTGGGAACACGCTCAGCGGATAACTGAAGGTGTACCCGAACAGTGCGAAGCTGCCGGTGGTGGTCTTGGTCAGCCCGGAGCTGAAGAAGGCAGCGGCAACCCAGTAGCGGGCCAGAAAGTCGGCGACGGGCGTCAGCCAATCGGCTACCTTGTGAAACAGCGCATCGGCTTTACTGAAAGCGGGTGCGATTTTCGCCCAGAATGAGCGCGAAGGTGGGGCGTCAAACATGTCGGTTACGGTCATCATGGAATGCTCCTCTGGTGATTAATCAATAATATCAATACATTGGTTAATAGAAGGCGACCAGCGTGCCTTGTAGAACATGCTGACCGAAGCAGGTTGGTAGATCGAATGTGGGCTGTGCGGTCATCGCCCGCTCGCAGGCCGTGGCGAAATCGCCATCGGCAGCCAGCGTGGAGAGCAGGCTGAATTCGCCGTCTTCCAGGGATCGAAATTCGATATCCAGATTCTCGTCACGAATGATCAGCAACTTGACACCGCCCTCGCTTAAATCGACCGATGGATCGTCGGTGTGATCGTCCTGATTGATCTGCCAGATCCGCAGGATCGGAAAAGCCGATTCCAGCAAGCGGGCGGCCGGGTGAATCTGAAAACGCAGCGTTTCGCGCCGCTCAACGGGCACTTGCGCCAGCGTTGCCAAATCGAGCAACGGATGGCTGGCAGCGTGAAAAACTTGGTGATAAGCCCATTCCAGTCGCGCGACATCAGGCAAATAAGCCAATTCGGCTGCCGGCTCGAAGGACTGGAGAAAAACGGGGAAGTGTTCGCCGAACACGTGCAAGTCGCCCGACCGGGACGGATAGTAGGCGATGTATTGCGCAGCCGCGTACCGGAAAAATCCCTCGCCCACCACGCGCCGCGCCACGGGATAGACCGCTTCCAGCGCACCGGTCAGGCCGAGTACGGCATTATTACGGTAGACTCGCAAGCGGCGAGCGCCGCCCAATCCCGCATCGCGAACGTGGCGGTCGAAATCGCTCTCGATGTTGTCTAGCACGGCGGCGGCAAAACCGAGTTGCAATTCACGCAGCCTGAGCATGGGTTTCCTCCAAAATCGCATCCGCCCGGTACGCTTCGTCCACCAACACCGTCAGTTCGGGCAAGTCAGTGTCCCATTCGATCAGGGTCGGAATTCGGCCGAAGCGCTGCACCGCTTGGCGGTAGAGCGCCCAGACCGGCGGCCAGACCGGCTGGTTATGGGTGTCGATCAAGATCTCACCGTCGTCCACACGATTCACCGTGAACCCGGCCAGATGGATTTCCCGGACGATATGGCGCGGGACCGTTTGCAGATAGGTGGTCGCGTCGAAACCGTGGTTGCAGGCGCTGACGTAAATGTTGTTCACATCCAGCAATACGCCGCAGCCGGTGCGCTCGGCCAGCTCGACGAGAAATTCCCATTCGGGAATCGCCGATTCGACGTATTGCAAATAGCTGGACGGATTCTCGATCAGGATCTGCCGGCCGAGAGCATCCTGCACCTGTGCTACCCGCGCGACCATGTGATCAAGCGCTTCTTCCGTGTAGGGCAGGGGCAGCAAATCATTGAAGTAGCGCCCGCCGACCGAACTCCAGGACAAATGTTCGGAAACCAGTGCCGGCTCGAAGCGCCGAATCAATTCCTTGAGCTTCGCCAGATGCTGCCGGTTAAGTGGATCGGTCGAACCGATGGACAAGCCGACACCGTGCAAGCTCAGAGGGTAACGGGCGCGGATACGCTCCAGATAATCCAGGGGTTTGCCACCCGCGCCGAAGTAGTTTTCGCTGTGGACTTCCAGCCAGCCGACCGGCGGGCGGTCCTCCAGAACCGCGTCATAGTGTTCGGCCCGTAGGCCGATTCCGGCGCGAGCCGGAATCGAACCGGGACCAAGCCTGGACAGAACCGGCTTGGTAGTCATCGGAATTGCCTCAAGCCTTCGGTTGCAGGTTGCCGCCGATGATCTTTTCGCAAGTCCCCTTGGGAACGTAGACCCAGGAATCCCCCTGACCGTCTTTGCTGGCCTGGCCGGCGCAAGCGTGCGCGCTGGTTTGACAGTCGTTCTTACCCGCCTTGACGATACCGTAGCATTTCTCAGCGCCTTTCTGTTCGGGTACTGGCTGGCTGTTGGCCTGACCGGCCACAGCTAACAGACTCAGGGTAAAAACGCTGGCGAGGGCGGAATTAACGAGGGTTTTGCTGCTCATGAGCGATGGCTCCTTACGTGGTTAAATGAGTTGTGGAACATCTTTGGACGTACCGCCCTCTTTTCTGCCGCTGGCTTGAATGGCCAGCCAGATTTGAGAATATGGCGGCTTACCCACGGGAACCTATTTCAAGCCCTGTGCCAAATCGGAAATTTCAAATAATAATGATATCTATCAAATAGATAATGAATGATTTCGATTTGGCACAGTCGAGAACGAAGATGAAGCGCCACGCTATTTCGCAGTTGCCGTGATATGGCGTGGTGGAGATGGAGGACGAAATAAATCTGCACGATTCCATCACATTAGCGGAATAGGCAAAGTTCCTGTGGTCTATGCCGGCCGCCTTTGACTGCTAGAAGGATCCGCGTGATTGATTGGCCGAAATAGCGGAGCCGATTTGCCCGGATTTGTTTTTCCGATGCAACGTTCTCGAAAACGAGACAAAACATAACAGTGTTGGCAATATCTAGACTATATTTTCTGGTGATTTATCGCCAATTTCGTGAATTTAAAGTTATGCATGTCATTTTTTAAGCGGCCTACACTTCGTTCGAGACGAAAATTGAAGTTAGCAATCGGGCCAAATCTTCTGGCCGCCGACGGGGCGTTCCCTTCGTCAAAAGGTGATTTGCCGGCGTCGAACAGCGCCTCATCCGGCGTTTCGCCGTCGATCAGGGCATCTTCCACACCGACGAAGCGCACGAAGAAACCACCTTCGGCTTCCAGTTCCAGCATGGCGGCGGGATAGCGCAGGCCGCCAGGCGTTTCGATGTAACGCCGCTCGCCGGTTTCTGACAGGACGGAAATGCGATTCGAGATACGTTCGAATAATGATCATGAGTTCGACATTAAGATTCCCGCGATACCCGTACGCCGCGCGTCGGGATTTCAGCTACCGTCCCAATCGGATAGTGTCTTCTTGTCGGCTTCCCAACAACCGTACTGACACACTGTGTGAAACCTCGCGCTTTTCTCAAAACCGCCACAACATAACTCATTGTTTTTAAAAAACATCTATATCGGCACGTAGTTTGCCATGCCTGGGATGGACTTCTCCTGAAAAGGCCACCGCCATGACTGTTACTCCTCGCGCGATCGTGATCGACGACACTACTCTCCGTGATGGGGAGCAGTCGGCGGGAGTCGCCTTCACACAGGAGGAAAAGCGCGCCATCGCCAGTGAACTCGACGCATTGGGCGTGCCGGAACTGGAAATCGGCATTCCGGCAATGGGTGAGGAAGAGCGGGATAGCATCCGCGATCTGGCCGGGCTGAATCTGAACGCTCGACTGCTCGTGTGGAGTCGGATGCGCGAAACCGATTTGCGGCTGTGCGGCGATCTCGGCGTGGGGTGCGTGGACCTCTCGATCCCGCTGTCCGACCAACAGCTCCAGCACAAGCTGGGCTGGCTTCGCGAACAAGCGTTGGCGGCCATTCGCCGCTGTGTGCCCCAGGCGCGAGAGCGGGGGTTGGAAGTCATTGTCGGTGGCGAAGATGCTTCGCGGGCCGATCAGGATTTTTTGTTGCGCGCCGCCGAGACTGCCCAAATTGCCGGGGCACGGCGGTTTCGCTTCGCCGATACGCTGGGCATCATGGAACCGTTCGGTGCGCTGGCGATTTTTCAACGTCTGCGGGCAGCGGTCGATATCGAGCTGGAGATGCACGCCCACGATGATTTGGGCCTGGCCACCGCCAATACTCTAGCGGCTGCGCTGGGCGGTGCGACCCACGTCAACACCACAGTCAACGGTTTGGGCGAGCGGGCCGGTAATGCCGCGCTGGAAGAGGTGGTGCTGGGCCTGCGCAAGCTGTATGGCTTCCAGGTCGATGTCGACCTCTCGCATTTCCCTGCGCTGTCGCAGCGGGTCGCCGCCGCCGCCAACCGGCCGCTGTCCTGGCACAAGAGCTTGGTCGGGGAAGGCGCCTTCACTCACGAAGCCGGTATCCACGTCGATGGTTTGCTCAAGCACCCGCTCAATTATCAGGGTGTGGATCCGGCGGAACTGGGCCGTAACCACCGGCTGGTGCTGGGCAAGCATTCCGGCACTCACGCGGTGCTGAAGTTTTACCGCGATCTCGGTATCGCTCTCGATCGCCGTCAAGCCTGTGCTGTACTCCAGCGCATCCGCGTTTTCGTCAGCCAGCACAAGCGCCTGCCAGAAATCGCCGAACTGGAAGGGTTTTATCGTGATCTCCGTCACCCGGCTATTCGTCGAGTCACCGCCGGTTTTCAATCTGACCACCACACCGAGGTATCCTCATGACCGCGCAAACCCTGGAGCAGGAACTGGCCGAGATGACCTCGGCCGAGGATTTTCTGAACTACTTCGAGATTGCCTTCAACCCTAAAATCGTGGAGGTCAACCGCCTGCACATTCTCCAGCGCTTCCACGATTATCTGCAACAGACGAACGCCCCGGATCGGGCCGATTACGTCCGCTGCTTGCAGAGTGCCTATCAAGATTTCGTGGATTCCGACGCCCTGACCGAGAAGGTCTTCAAGGTTTTCCATCGGCAGGCGCAGCGGGGAGAGGTACGGATCTCGCTGGCGGACATCGGTCGTCCCGCATGATTCTGGAACCGCGCTTCGCTTGCGACGACGCGGTACGGACGATCCGCAACATCCGTAACGACGGCACGTATCCCGGCCAACCGACTGGCGTGCTGCTGGTGCGGCGCGGCAGTGTTGGCTACGTCCGTCACATTGGAGTATTTCTACAAGACCAGATTATCTACACCGTGCATTTTCTCGAAGCCGGCAACCGCATCGTCGGTTGTCGCGAGACCGAGCTGATCCCGGCGGACGCGCCTTGGATCCCCAATCGCTTCGAGCGGGGCGATCGGGTTGCCGCGAGACGAGCACTGGTGGTGGGCGGCGAAACAGTGGGTGTAGCGGGTGCGGCGGGCGAAATCATGGCGGTGATTCGCGAATCTGAAACGATCCACTATCACGTCCTGTTCGACAAACGGGTCTTCGAGGTTCCAGAAGACGCTTTGGACGATTTGGCGTCGTCGGCAAATCCCTGCTCACGTTCCCAGATAATGCCAAGCGCGAGCCTTGAATAAGCAATAGACGGCGTCGCCTTCCATCAGGCCGAGATCGTGGACGGCCTTGACGGTAATCTCGGCCAGGATCGGCACGCCGACATCGATTTCCGCCAACACGCGGTCGGCGATCCGGCGCAGGCCCAACACACGGCCTGGCACTTGATTTTGAATGGTCGTGTTGGGTACGGGATGGCGAGCCAAGGCTACGTCGGCCGCGCGCAGTGCGATCCAGGTTTCGGTGCCCGGCGCTAGGGCGGACAGCGGTAAATGCAACTCGTGGTGGTCATACTGCACGGTGGTACAGCCAATATCCGGCTCGTGCCGCTGAACCCTGACCTGTAGCACGTTTTCCAATCCCAGCGAGCGCGCCAGCCCGAGAACGTGATCCTGCCGGATCACCTCCGAAAACAGCCCTTGACCCAGAATGCGGCCCTGTTCCATCACCGCCAAATGAGGCGTCAGATACAGGATTTCGTTGATGGCGTGGCTGACGTAAAGCATCGGCAGGCGCAATTCGTCCCGCACCCGGCGCAGAAACGGCAAGATTTGCTGCTTGCGGCCTTCGTCCAGTGCCGCCAACGGCTCGTCCAGCAACAGCAGGCGCGGCGACGCCAACAGGGTCCGACCCAACGCTACCCGTTGCCGCTCGCCGCCGGACAAATGGCGTGGCCGACGCTGTAGCAGGTGACCGATGTCCAGCAGGTCGATAATTTGTGCCAGGGTGAATTGCCGTTGTGCCGGTGGTAGCAATTTGAAGCCGTACAGCAAATTGTGTTCGACCGAGCGATGGGGAAACAACTGGCTGTCCTGAAACACGAGCCCAACCCGACGCCGGTGTGGCGGCAAATCAATCCGTTTTTGCGCGTCGAATAATGGAAGACCGTCGAGGTGAATGTATCCAGCTCTTGGACGTACCAGACCCGCGATCGCGCGGAGGAGAGTGCTTTTGCCACAGCCGGATGGGCCAAACAGCCCGCTGATCGATTGTTCCAGCGTCAATCGACCTTGCAGAGCGAACGAACCTTGGCGAAGTTCGAGATCAAGGTCGAGCATGCGAGCGTTGCCTCAACACGCCGAAATGCTCACCTTGACATCGGCGGGTGGTGCGAAATACGGGGCCGACGTTACCAGAATCTGTGCGCCAGCGCGGACGTAAGCGGCGGCATTGGCTGGCTTGACGCCACCAGCAGCAGCCACCTTGACAGCGGCGGCCGTATCGGCCAGCCGCGCCACGACGGCGGCCACCATTTCGGGCGAAAACTTCTCCAACTGCACGACATCGGCCCCGGCCCGAGCGGCCAACACCGCTTCGTCGAGGCTGTTCACCTCGACCACGATCTTGCGTTCGGGACAGGCGATCTTCAGCCGCGCCAAGGCCGCAATGTCGTCCTCTCCAGCCAGAAAGACGCGATGTTCGGGGAATACCAGCACCGTTTCGGACAAACCCAGCCGATGCGGTACCGCGCCCGCCGCCAGGATTGCCTTGAGCGAGAGGGCTTTGGTGCCGGGAAAAGTCTTGCGGGTGCAGGCGACGACGACTGCCGGATTGACGGCGCGCGCGGCTTCGACGATGCGGTGCGCGACGGTCGCGATGCCCGAGGTGTATTCCATCAGCGTCTGCGCCACTTTCCAGCCGGCGAGCAACGCCGCAGCCGGCCCTGTGGCCGCCAGCAGCGAGGCGCCCGCTTCGACCGGGCAACCGCTCGGACACAGCACATCCACCGTGCAACCGACCCGAACCAGCAGCCGGGCGGCTTCCTCGGATGCCGCCACGACCATCGCATCGCGTGCCTCGAACACCATGCGTCCCGGCCGCTCACCGATGCCCAGCGCGTGGGTAGTCAGATCGCCGAAAGGGACATCTTCGGCCAACCAGCGGTCGATTTCGCTATCGGGGATCAGTGGCATCATGGGGTGATGGGGCTCGGCTTGGTGATCGACGAACGGTGAACGCTCATGCCTTGTTTCTACTCCGCTCGGCGGGAATGTAGAGTTGTTCGAGCAAATATTGCTTGAACTCCGCAGCGTAGGGTTGGTTTTTCAGTGCTTCCGCCATGCACGATAACCACGCATCGCGTTCGCTGGAGCCAATTGCAAAACGTCTGTGTGCTTGCGGTATGTTGATCGAGCCGTATCGTTCTGCGTAAAGGCTTGGGCCACCCAACCAGCCGCATAGGAAGCGAGCCAGCTTGTCTCTGGAAATGGTCAGATCCGCCGGATGCATAGCTCTGATTTTTGAGGCTCCGGGAAGCTGGTCCATGGCATCGTAAAAATCGTCGACCAGCTTTCTGATACCCGCTTCACCGCCCGCCGCCCGGTAGGACGCATCGCCCACTCCGTAAGGGGGTCTGTCTTTGTTTTCGAGTTCCGAGATAGCCAACGGTCCAACTCCTTAAACATACATGAATGAAATAGCTCGGATATTCGGCTTGTTACGGGCGGTCGCGATCACCCCCTTCGATTCCCCAGCATCCGCTCCACTCGACGCGCGCCCAATTCGCTGACCCACAGCGCGGCCAAAGCCAGCAGGATGGAAATGATCACCAGCCGCAGCGCCGGCCCGTCGCCGCCGGGAATCTGGGTATAGGTATAAATCGCCAGCGGCAGGGTGCGCGTTTCCCCGGCCACGTTGCCGACGAAGGTCACCGTCGCGCCGAATTCGCCCAGGCTGCGAGCGAAGGCCAACACCAGTCCGGTCAAAATGCCGGGCAGCGACAGCGGCACGGTCACCGTCAACCAAACCCGCAACGGTCCCGCGCCCAAGGTACGCGCCGCTTCCTCCAGGCGAGGTTCCACCAGCGTCACCGCCAGCCGCACTGCCCGGACCATCAGCGGAAACGCCATCAGCGCCGAGGCGATCACCGCGCCCTGCCAGGTGAACGCCAGCGTGATGTCCCAAGTCTCGTACAGCCAGCGGCCGACCGGTCCTTGTCGGCCGAGCAACAGCAGCAACAGATAACCGGGAACCACCGGCGGCAACACCAGCGGCAGATGCACCAATCCGTCCACGATGGCCTTGCCGGGAAACCGCAGCCGCGCCAGCAACCAACCAGTGACGACGCCGGGGATCGCAATCAACGCGGTGCACCATAGCCCGATCTTGAGCGATAGCCAGAGCGCGGTGAGTTCCTCGGGCGTGGGTTGCAGTGACGGCCACACGAGCGGTTGTCAGTTGAGCGCGGTGAATCCGTACTGGCGGAGCACCTTCGCCGCCGCCGGGGTACGCAGAAAATCGAGGAACCCCTGCGCTGTCGGTTTGGCACCTTGCACCAGCGCGGCTGGATAGAGCACTGGCGAGTGGGTATCGGTGGGAAAGACGCCGAGCACTTCGACCTTATCGGACAATTTGGCGTCGGTTTCGTAAACGATGCCGACCGCGCATTCGCCCCGTTCCACGAAGGCCAGCGCCGAGCGCACGTCCGGCGCGGCCGCCAGGCGCGGTTCCAGTGCCGCCCACCAGCCCAGCGCGGTCAACGCCTGTTGGCTATACCGACCGATGGGTACATCGGGATTGCAAGAGCACCAGCGACCCTGAAACGCGCCGGGCAGATCGAAGCCTTTTTCCAGTTTGACCGGAAACGCCTTACCTTTGGGCGCGACCAGTACCAGTCGGTTGCCGAACAGGTTGCGACGGCTGGCTTTGACGATCTTGCCCTTGTCGTCGAGATAATCCATCCATTTTAAATCGGCGGAAACGAACACGTCCGCCGGCGCGCCCTGTTCAATTTGTTTAGCCAGGGCGGAAGCGGCGGCGAAGGACGTGACTACTTTGACACCCTTCTCCTTTTCGTATAACGCGGCGAGGTCTTGAATTGCGTTGGTGGTGCTGGCGGCAGCAAACACGGTGACTTGCTCCGCCGCCTGGACAGGCAGGGCCAAGCCGGTTGCCAGCCAAAGCAAACCAATGCCCAGCCAGCGAAACCAGGTTCCACGAAACATCGAAAATCCCCTTTTTTGGTCAGCCGTGACTACAACGCCACGCCCAGAATGAGGCTGGATGATTTGATCACCGCCACTGCCGGGTCGCCTTCCTTGAGTCCCAACCCGTCGATGCTGGCGTTGGTGATGGTGGCGGTCACCGTTTTACCGCCTGCCAACTGGAGGGTGACTTCGCCGTTGACCGCGCCTTTCTTGCAGTCCGAAACCGTGCCGCGCAGCTGGTTGCGAGCGCTCAGTTTCAGCTTGGGTTCTCCGGCCACGATGATGACGGAGGACGATTTCACTAAAACGTAAACCTCGCCGCCTTCCTGAAGTCCCAGGTTCTCGACGCTGCCTCGGGTGATCAGAGCGGTAACATGATCGCCGCCGCCGATGTCTACGCCAACTTCGGCGTTGACCGGGCCGATGTTCAAGCCGGTTACCCGACCCAGGAACTGATTTCTCGCGCTGGTCTGCATCATCAATCTCCGCATGAAGTTCACTAGCTCGTCCACATCATGGACCTTTTCGTTCAACCGGCCCAAAAACCGCCGGTATTCCCCTTCCACCGTATCGTACAACTGGATTTGCCGCAGCCCGTACTCGGTGATCCGGCTGCCGCCGCCGTGCTTGCCCCCGGTGGCGCTGGCCACCAACGGTTGCTCGGCCATGTTGTTCATCGCGTTTACCACATCCCAGGCGGCTTTGTAGCTCAGCTTCACCGCCTTGGCCGCTTGGGTGATCGAACCGGTAACGGCGATCTGGCGCAGCAACGCCATCTGACGCTGGCCCAACAAGGGCCGGTCCCGCGTCGAACCCAACCCAATCAGCTCTAGTAATAGGTTTGTCTCGTTCCGATCCCGCGCCATTATTTTCCGTCACAGACCATCGTTATAAAATTAAGTATATAACGATGGTCAAAACCATACTATACATGGCGCAAAACGAGCCTTTATCGCTAGGGCTGCGGCACGGTGGCGATATTAAATAATTCGTGTTGGGATAGTTCCGACGCCTTGTTCCCATACTACCAGTGCCCGGTAGCTTACGGAAAACGACGCCGGAGCTGGGATCTTTACGCCGCCAGCGGCAACGCTTCGTGAGTAAAGCACGCCTTGGGACAGACTCGCGAACAGGCTTCGCAACCGATGCAGTCCATCGGATTGGAGAGTGTCATGAAGGAATTATCGCTGTCGTCATCGTCGTCATCGTCGTCATCGTCCAAATCGACATCGTCGATGGCCCGTTGCACGATGGTCAACACATCGCGCGGGCAAACCTTGAAGCAGCGGCCACAACCAATGCACTTTTCTTCATTTAGCGCGGTCACGAACTGGGGGGTCCAGGACGTGCCGCCACGGGTAATGCCGGTAATGATAGGTTCAGCTCCCATAATTGTTTTACCTCGCTCGTTGAATGGCCCCGGTACCGGAGCGAAACCGGACCAGGAATCGCAAAAAACCGTTGTCTATTCTTTATTCCCGCCAACCTTCCGCTTCCATCGCGGCGAAACGTGCCTCGGCACTTTCAGGTTGCTGCTGGCGAGCAATCGCCCGGTTGAGCCAGATTGGCGCTTGACCGCCGCGCAGGGCCGCTTGAAGCTCGGCGAGCAGGGGAGTGATGGCGGTGCCGGCTTCCACTCGCATCGGTTGAACGCCGACGGCCAGCAATTGCTGGATGGCGGAACCGCCGACCGCCTGGCAGTAAACCACCGTGCAGCCCTGCAATAGCGCCAGCTTAGCGGCCAGTTTGTCTTCGTGGCCATCCTGATCGAGGTCACCGAACTGGGCGAATTCAACCACGGTGGCTTGATCAGGCGTGACAGCGTAAATGAGGATCGCGGTAGCAGTGCCAAAATGCTGGTCGATCTTGTGACGGTCGCTGGTGGCGAAGGCTGCCTTGATGCTGGGAGTCATATCCTGTTCCGCGTCCTTAATGCCACCGGCCAGAATTCGCAAATGCCTGCGGAGTGCCATGACTCGCCTCCTGCCGTGAGTCGGCTTTGCGGGAATAGATGGAGTGATAGGGAGCAACGCCATGATCGGCTTGTTCGAGCAGTGCGTTGGCCAGATCGAACAGCAATTGCCGGCTACCGCCGTAGCCGATCCAGGCACACTGATAACCGCCGATACGGTCGTATTGCGGGATGCCTGCGCGCAGCAGCGGGATGCCGAGGCGTTCGGCGGTTTCGGCAGCGTGGGAATTGCTGATGATTAGCTCCGCGCCGTGCGCGCGAGCCAAGTCCTCCAGATCCTCCAGATCGCCGATGCGTACCTGGGACAAAGGAGTCCGGGTCAGCACCAAGGCGCGGCTGGAGGCCACCGCCGCCACGATTTCCGCGCCGGTCTCAGCCAGCAATTCGCTGAAGGCATGTAGCAGATCGGGATCGGCACCGACGGCGATCCGGGCTTGGCCGAGCAAGAAATGAGTGTCGAGCAAAGCGTCCTGCAATTGTGCCCGTTGCCGTTCCAGTCGGGCCGGCACCGTGCGACCGGCGATGCCGGCCAGCGTCATGACCAGTCGGTCGTTAGCGTCCAGTCCCAGCAAGTGATCGAAGCGATGCACCGGCACACCCGTCCGGCTTTCCAACAACTCGGCGGCAGGATAAAGCGAAGAGCCGATGACCAGCGTGGCGGCGGCATCGCCCAAGGTCGCAAAGGCGGATAACGGCGTGCCACCGATGGTGATCGGCGAAAAATCCTCGGCGTCGAGATGGCCGTCCAGTGAATCGGACAGATCGGGAATCAATACCGGATGCAGTCCGAATCGCTCGATCAGTTCACGCAAGGCTTCCAAGTCGCCGGGCGTCAGCAGCGAGCCGCACAACACGTTGACCTGATGCGGGCGGCGACCCGGACCAGTGCCGGCATCGTCGGCCGTCGGTACCCATTCGGCAATCATGGCCTGCACTGCCGCCGCGAAGCCACTTTCCAGACAACCGCTGAAATCCGGCGTATTGACCGGCACGATCCGCACGTTTTGAAATTCGGGATGCCGGGCGCGAAAAACCTTGAGCACGCGGTGAATGTCGGTGCCTTGCGTTTCCGACAGGCCGGTGGTCAGCAAGCCAATAGCCGACGGCCGATTTTTCTCGGCGATGGTTTTCAACGCCGCGATCAGGTTATCGTCCGCGCCCATGATGCTACTGACCTGATCCATCGCGGTACTTTGTAGCGGAATCGGTTCGCGGAAATGCCGGACCAGGAACACCTTGGCGAAAGCGGTACAGCCCTGCGCGCCGTGCAGCAGGGGCATGGCTCGATTGAGACCGAGCACCGCTAGACTGGCGCCGAGCGGCTGGCTGGTCTTGAGCGGACTGACCGCCAGCGCTTTACTGCGTCCCAATACCTCAGCCATGGGATACCTCCCGCAGTGTCGTCGTCCAAGGTGCTGGCCGCCGTACGGCTTCCCAGATCGGATTTTCCAGAGCGCGGGTCAGCTGGCGTGCCAGCGTCAACATGCCCTGATAGCCGGCGTAACCGTGCTCGCGTTCCTGATTCACGTCCAGGAACGGCAGCCGCGCCTTGAGGGCGGTGTATTGATTGCGACCGCCGGCGATCAGAATATCGGCCTGATACTCGCGGGCGAGATTCAACAATTGCCGGGCATTGCCGTCTTCGATCATCTTGGCATCCTCGCCCATCAGGGCCTTGATCCGTTCCTTGTCTTCCTCGGTCGATTTCTTGGTGCCAGTCGCGACGACGTGCATCCCTAAATCCTGCAAGGCGGCGACGATGGACCAGGACTTGACCCCGCCGGTGTAAAGCAAGACGCGTTTACCGCGCAGTCGCTCGCGCCAAGGCGCCAGCTCCACCGCCAGTCGGGCCTCTTCGCGGGCGATCAATGCCTCGGTACGCGCACTGAGTTCGGCGTCGTCCAACAGGCGGGCGAAATCGCGCAAGGCGCTGGAGACATCGCCGATGCCGTAAAAACTGCCTTCGAACCAGGGAATGCCGAATTGCTCCTGCAATTTGCGGGCGACGTTGAGCATGGCGCGGGAACAGACCACCATGGTCGCTTCGGCGCGGTGCATGGTCTGCACTTCATGGAAACGAGTGTCGCCGGACAGGGTGGACAGCACCCGCAAGCCCAATTCATCGAACAACGGCAAGGTGTGCCAGAACTCGCCCGCAATGTTGTATTCGCCGATCAGGTTGATGTCATGGACACGCAAATGGGGGCGGGCGGGATCGACCGGGGCCGGGTCCGGCTCGCGGGTGCCGACCACGTACTTGACCATCGCTTCGCCAGCCAGCCGATTGCCGAGATTTTTGTTGCCGTAAAAGCCGGCGGCGTCCACCGGAACCACCGGTACGTTCCAGCGTTGGGCTGCCGCTTTGCACACGGCTTCCAGATCGTCGCCGATCAGCGCTGTGACGCAGGTGCTGTAAACGAACACCGCCGCTGGGGAATAGCGGTCGACGGCCTGTTTGATAGCGTGAAACAGCCGTTTCTCGCCGCGCCCCATGATCACGTCCTGCTCACTCAGATCGGTGGTCATGCCAATCTTGAACAAGGCTGGACCGCTGGAGCGAGTGCCGCGATTATCCCAGGAGCTGCCGGCGCAACCGCTCGGGCCATGCACGATGTGGGCGACATCGGCGATAGGCAACAGGGCGATCTGCGCACCGTCGAAGGTGCAGCCACCAGCGGTGGCACCGGGCGTGGGCCGCGCGCAACCGGATTTGCTTTTTAGGTTGTGCGCACAGGCCGGCTCGTTCAGCAGTGCGGCGAGATCGCTGGATTTCATGGCGGATTCCTCGGAATCTCTCTCGCTGTTGCAAGGAGAACCAGTAAAGTAGGGCGGATCGCGCTAGGCCAATCCGCCGAAGATGGAAATTCGCTGCGTGGTCTCGTACGGTGGTACGGTGGCTTGAAGGCGGGTGCCCAACCCGCCTACCAGGCGTGCTTATCCTGCTACCGTCTCGCCCAGCAATTCAGGCTTGACTTGTTCGAGCCATTCCTCCAAGCGTTCCTCCGTCAAATCGGCCTGATTGTCCTGATCGAGTACCAAGCCGACGAACTCGCCGTCGCGAAACGCCTTGGATTTATTGAACTCGTAACCTTCCGCCGACCAGCTCCCGATCAGGCGCGTCCCCATTTTTTTGAGCTTCTTGTACAGAATGCCCAGTGCATCCACAAATTCGTCGGGATAGCCGACCTGATCGCCCAGCCCGTATAGGGCAACGGTTTTACCATTCAGATCCGCACTTTCCAGAGTCGGCAGAAACTCGGTCAGGGTTTCCGGCAGTTCGCCGTCGCCCAGGGTCGGAGTACCGAAGATCAGCGCATCGCAAGCGGTCAGATCGTCCGCCCTGGCACCCTTGACGTTGAACAGCTCGACTTCACCTTCGTCGAACTGCTTCTTGATCATCTTGGCGACTTTGCGGGTATTGCCGGTGTCGGTGGCGTAAAACAAGCCTATCTTGGCCATGATGATTACCTCGTCTGAAATGGAAAGTTGTTTCGGTCAGGAATCGACACATTCGGCGGCGACGGCAAGCACCACGCCGGTCGCCACCTGGAAATCCTCGGTCAGACGCAGACAATGTTGCCGACCGTCCACCAGATAAAGATTGATGCCCACACCGCGCAACACCGGCTCGGCATCATTAATGTCATCGTCCAGGCAATGGGTGAAATACAGGCCGGGATACACCTGGCGCAAATGGGTCAGGGCGGCGTAGTCCACACCATGGGTTTCTGCCCAGTGGGCGATATCGCCTAGTTGGCGTGGCGTAATCACGAGTTTTCTCCCGTTTCGGCCAAGAGCGAATCGCCCGTTGACACAGTGGAAGCGTTCGGAGTGCGGCCGATGATCCGGGCCAGCCAAGGTGGTGGTTCGCCGGCCAAGACTTGTTGCAACTCGGCCAGCAGCACCGGGATATCCTCGGCTTGGGGGCGTTTGATGGGATGAATGCTGCTGTTGACCACGCGGGCGGCGGCGGGACCGCCGATCGACAGCACGCAGAGCAAATCGCAATCGCCGATCAAGGCTACCCGCTCCGCGCTGTGATCCACGGTGAGGCGAACCACGGTCGGCGCTGGCCGTATCGCGATCAGCCGCGCTGCCGTCGCCGAAACCTGATAAATCAGGAAACGGGCGCAGGAACCGAAATGACCATCCAACCGCTCGCCCCGGTTCGAGGCACAGGCGACGCGAATGGAATTTGGCAGATCGCCTTCGTGGTAGGGTTGGGGATCGGGAATCGCGACGGCTGCGTCGATCCCATCCTCGCCCTTCAGGCAGGAAAGGGCTTGACGTAAAGTGGGACCGTCGATTTCGCCCAAGGCGCCGTCGGCGGCGATCTTGAGATCCTTGACGGTAAGTCCGGCCAGCTTGTCCTCGGTCAACGGTTCGCCCACTGCCGCGAGCAGCACCCGCAACAACTGGCGCGAATCGATGTCCGGCAGGCTCCGCGCGGCCAGCCCGACCCGGAGGGCGATGCAGTCGGGAAGCGGTTGATCGGCGCTCATAGCCGCTTCACTCGCACGGTCATCGGCAACTTGGGCGGCTGATCGAACGGTTCGAGATAGAAGCGCGAACCGTCCGCCAATTCCATCTCGCCGCCCCACATACCGGGGCCGGCGTGTTCCAGCGCGACCACGGTTTCCTCGTGATCCTTTTTGGTCACGTAAAAGACCAGTTGGCCGGCTGCGTTGTTTCGCAGCATGACGTTGGGCATGGTTGGTTTTCCCGTTCCTCAAGGGCGGATGACGCTTTTCGCCAATCCGCCCTACAGGGTTTTTTTCTGGATCACCGGATCAGATCGAAGGCGTAATCGGTTTCGCCCATCTGCATGGTTTCCTCGTCAAGCCGTTCCATGACCGCATTCACCAGCTCCTTGAGAATGTGCATCGCGCCCTCGTAACCGAGCGTGGTGTCGCGGTGCAGGTGGTGGCGGTCGAACAACGGGAAGCCGAACCGGATCAGCGGTACCTCGAATTCCTTACCCTTGTGCAAGGTGTCGCGCTGGATGAATTTGCCGTAAGAATTGCCGATCAGGAAGTCCGGCTTGTCGGCGAACACCAGCGAGCGCAGGTGCCAGAGATCCTTACCGAAATGGACCTCGGCGCCCTGGCCGTAGGGCGAGTCCTTGAGCAGCTTGGTGATGTCCTTAGCCCAGCGCTTGCTGCCATTGTGACAAAGGACGTGCAGCGGCTCGGCGCCCAGTTCCAGCAGAAATTGGCACATGCCCGTCACGAAATCAGGATCGCCGAACACCGAGAACCGCTTGCCGTGCAGCCAAGAATGGGAATCGGTCATCATGTCGACCAACCGACCCCGTTCCTGGGTCAACGAATCGGGAATCGGCTTGCCGGTGAGTTCTGACACTTTCATCAGAAACTCGTCGGTACTGCTCAGGCCCATCGGGATGCCGACGAGGCTAGCGGGATGCTTCCAGGTTTCCTGTACGTACTTCTTGGTCTTGGGCAAGGTCCAAGGTTGCAGCAGAAGGGTATCGATGGCGTTGGGGGCGTCCTTGATCTCCTCGATCCGGGTGCCGCCAGCGTACATGCGGAATTCGCCGTCGGTTGGGGTATCGAGCACCTCTTCCGGATCGCACAGCATGGTGTACTCGACGCCCATCTCCTTCAACATTCGCTTGATGACCCGGAAGTTGCCGAGATAGGTCTCGAAGCCAGTGACGATGTTGAGCTTGCCGTTGCTGCCAACCGTTTTGCCCTCCATCTCGTTGAGGGTGAAATAGCGCAGCACGCCTTCTTCCATGTTGTCCCAGCCGGTGGTATGGCTGCCGACGAAGCTGGGGGTATGGGCGAAGGGAATCGGAAAGTCCATCGGCACCCGGCCGTCCTTGCGGGCGTTGGTGATGAACGCATTGAGGTCGTCGCCGATCACCTCCGCCATGCAGGTGGTGGATACCGCCATCATTTCCGGCTGGTAGAGCTTCAGCGAGTTTTCCAAACCCTCGAACATGTTTTTCTGCCCGCCGAACACCGCCGCGTCCTCGGTCATCGAGTCGGAGACGGTGGCGATCGGTTCCCGAAAATGCCGGTTGAAATAAGTGCGGAAATAGGCGACGCAGCCCTGCGAGCCGTGGACGTAAGGCAGGGTTTTGTAATAACCCAACGCGCACAACACCGCGCCCAGCGGCTGACAGGCTTTCGCAGGATTGATGGTCAGAGCTTCGCGCTGGAAATTGAGCTGTTTGTATTCTTCCGTCGTGGTCCACTGGAACACTTCTTCCAGCTTTTCCTTGGGCGCTCTTTCCTCGAAAACGTTTTTGCGGGCGAAAGCCTGTTGGTATGGATCTTCATTAAACAACGGATAACCAGGTTTAATGGCGTCGGCGTCTTGCATGACTAGTTCCTCTTCCGGGTCGTTCGATCCGGGCATAACTCAGGGATGGGCACTGGGCCGCGGCCGAATACGCTGGCCGGTGAGTTGGATCAGACGTTTCGCGCTAGCTAATCCAACCCACGGCAGCTCATATTCAGGCGACCGCTTGCAAGGCTTCGGCGCTGGCGCTCTTCTGCTGCCACGGCGCTTTCAGCTTGTTCCAGCAGGGGTTGTTAATGGTCATATCCATATCGCGGGCGAAGATAGCGAAGCCGTCGTAGCCGTGATAGGGACCGGAATAATCCCAGGAGTGCATCTGCCGGAAGGGGATGCCCATCTTGTGGAACACATACTTCTCCTTGATGCCGGAGCCGATCAGATCGGGCTTCAGCCGCTCGACGAAGGATTCCAGCTCGAAGCTGGTGGCGTCGTCGTAAATCAACGCGCCCTCCTGCAATTCCTTGAAGGTGCGGTCGTAGTCGTCGTTGTGGGCGAACTCGTAGCCGGCACCGATCACTTCCATGCCGAGGTCTTCATACGCACCGATGATGTGGCGGGGACGCAGACCGCCAACGAACAACAACACCCGCTTGCCTTCCAACCGAGGCCGGTACTTGGCAATGATGGCGTCCATGGCTGGCTGATACTTGGCGATGACCCGCTCGGCGTTTTCCTTGATGGTGTCGTCGAAGAACGCGGCGATTTTGCGCAGGCTTTCGGCGATCTTGGTCGGACCGAAGAAGTTGTATTCCATCCACGGCATGCCGTATTTCTCTTCCATGTGCCGGCTGATGTAGTTCATCGAGCGGTAGCAATGCAGCAGATTCAGTTTGGCGTGGCGGGTGGTTTGCATTTCTGGAATCGAACCGTCGCCCGACCATTGCGCGATCACCCGCAGACCCATTTCTTCCAGCAGCACCCGCGAAGACCAAGCATCGCCGCCGATGTTGTAGTCGCCGGTGATCGCCACGTCGTAGGGGGTGGACTCGAAGCTTTGGTCGTCGTCGCGACCATGCAGCACCCAGTCGCGCAGCGAGTCGTTGGCGACGTGGTGGCCGAGGGATTGCGATACGCCCCGGAAACCTTCGCAGCGCACCGGCACCACCACCTTGCCGATTTCCTTGGCGGATTTCTTGGCGACCGCCTCGATGTCGTCGCCGATCAGGCCGATGGGGCACTCGGATTGAATCGTGACGCCCTTGGCCAGCGGGAACAGGCCATCGAGTTCGCTGATGATCTTGGCCAGCTTCTTGTCGCCGCCGAACACCACGTCCTTTTCCTGGAAGTCGGAGGTGATGTTCAGATCGTTGAAGACGTTGACCCCGCTGTAGCCGGTCACGTAGTTGCGGCGACCGGCCCGCGAGAACTGGCCGCAGCCGACCGGACCGTGCGAGATGTTCAACACATCCTTGACCGGCCCCCAAACCACACCCTTGGCACCGGCGTAGGCACAGCCGCGAGCGGTCATCACGCCGGGCAAGGCCTTCTTGTTAGCGACGATACACTTGTTGGATTTTTCCAGAGCAGGATCGTTGGCCATCAAGTGCTTGGCGCGTTGCTTGCCGGTCGCCTCCGGATAGACTTCCAGCACTTCCTGGATCAGTTGTTCGGTTTCTTGGCGATTCATGGTCATGGTGGTTACTCAACTATCAGTTCCGACCTCCTCCCCCTCAGTGGGGGAGGGCTGGTAAGAGGTCAATCATCAAGCGGCGGCCAGCTGGGTTTCTTCCGCAGCGGTCTTGCCAACGATGGATTCGTCTTCCTCGTCAAGAATGCCGAACTCCAGCAGCAGGTCTTCCAACTCGTCCATAGTGAGGGGAGTGGGAATGACCAGCTTCTTGTTCTCGACGATCTTACGGGCCAGTTCGCGATATTCGTCGGCCTGCTTGGCGGTGGGGTCGTACTCGATCACCGTCATCCGGCGGATTTCGGCCCGTTGCACCACGTTGTCGCGCGGCACGAAATGAATCATCTGGGTACCCAGGCGAGCGGCCAGCGCCTCGATCAGTTCGGCTTCGCGGTCGGTCTTGCGCGAGTTGCAGATGAGGCCGGCCAGACGCACCTTGCCGGAACTGGCGTACTTGACGATGCCCTTGGCGATATTGTTGGCCGCGTACATCGCCATCATCTCGCCCGACACCACGATGTAGATTTCCTGGGCCTTGTTCTCGCGGATCGGCATGGCGAAGCCGCCGCACACCACATCGCCCAGCACGTCGTAGAACACGAAATCGAGCTCTTCCTCGTAGGCGCCCTCCTCTTCCAGGAAGTTGATAGCGGTGATGACGCCGCGCCCGGCGCAACCGACACCCGGCTCGGGACCACCGGATTCGACGCAGCGGATGCCGCCGTAACCCACCTTCAACACGTCGTCCAGTTCCAGGTCCTCGACGGTGCCGGCGTCCGCTGCCATCTGCATGATGGTGCTCTGAGCCTTGGCGTGCAGAATCAGCCGGGTGGAATCGGCCTTGGGATCACAACCCACGATCATGACTTTCTTGCCTTCGGCGGCCAATCCCGCTACCAGGTTTTGCGTGGTGGTCGATTTACCGATGCCGCCTTTCCCGTAAATCGCGCATTGACGTATCATGAGCTGCTCTCCTGATGAGATGTTCACTGAATGGATAAACTTTGCTTTCGCCCATTCTGGTTCAAGTGCCGTGCCAAGGAGAGATATTCAGCAATGATCTGTTTTCGCTGCTATTTTTCTGTGGAGGGCAGCCAGGAGCTGAGTTGCATAGATGACAAACGTGGCCACTTGTCAGATTGATAACAATTCTTCCGCGACGCCCGAATGGGGGCCGCGCCTTCCTAAAAGTGCCTGCCTGCCGATCAACCGCTGCAATCTGCCGGCGGTGATTTTGGGTGGCTTAACATTCCAGCATCACCCGGCACCGTTGCTGCTCGATGGCGTCGCGGAATTGCACACCGATCTATTTCCCTTGTTGGAACGGTTGGCGGATCCCGCCGAACGGGCGCGACGCTTCATGGATTACATGACCGTGCATTTTCGACTGGAGGCGCTGGAAGAGGCGGGGTTGATGCCAGACCCAGCAACCGATTCGCGGCAGAGTCGGCCTAAGCTGCGCGGGCGGGCGGATTATCTACGCATGGTGCGCGGCTGGGCCTTCGATCCCAATAGTCGGGAAGGCGCCGTGTTAAAAGCGTGGGTGGAATCGCGCTTCGGGTTGCTGACCCGCTTTCATGGTGTCCTGCTTGATGATCGCACCGAGGACGCCTACGAGCATTTTATGGAAGTGTGCAGCCAGGGTTTGTACAACACCAACGCGCTAGAGGCGCAACTGGACCTGCTGTACACCTATTGTCAGTACGAATTGCACTGCCAGCAGCCGGACTTGACCCACCTGACCCTGTATCGAGGTTTCAATCGATTCAGCGATGATCAGGTGCTGGCCAAGCCCGACCGTCACCGCTGGATCGTGCTGCTCAACAACCTCAGTTCCTTCAGCGTCCGCCGCGAGCGTGCCGAGGAGTTCGGCGATCATATGCTACGGGCACGAGTGCCAGTATCCAAGGTGTTTTTCTACAATCGGTTGTTGCCGGGGATGTTAAAGGGTGAGGACGAGTACGTGGTGATCGGCGGGATTTATGAGGTGGAAAGGTTGGCGTGATTTAGTTGGAATTGTGTGAGATAAGGATGTTATACAGCAAATAAAAATAATTAAAAATAACTAGTTAATTTTAATGATAATCAATTTGGTAGATAGGCGGAAACCATATAATCACTAATGTAGTGCGGACGCTTCGCGCCCGCACTACGGGGCAGCGGATAAGTATCCGCTGCCCCGTTAGGCCTGTCCTTCCGTCAGGTGAAAGCTCGTGGGGTTGCCCAAGGCGTCGCCCATGGCGTGGATTTTGGTGCTCAGCCCCCCCTTGCTTTGCCCGATCGCCTGCGCACCGTTTTTTTAACGCTCCCGCGCTGTGCAGGCGCGCCCGCACAATCGTGCGGTCGAGCATGGCATATTCGTGGTCGGCATCGGCGGCGAGCACTTTGAAAACGTGTTTCCAAACACCGCTTTCAGCCCAACGGCTGAAACGCGTGTGCACCACGCTCCAGTGGCTAAAACGCTCCGGCAAATCGCGCCACGGGATGCCAGCGCGATAACGGTAAAGGACCGCCTCAACAAATAGCCGATTGTCTTGGGCGGTCACGCCAACGGTCTCTTTTCGCCCAGGCAAAAACCCTTCGATCCGTTCCCACGGGTCGTCTCTCAACGCATAACGTCGCGTCATCAGTCAGCCCCTCCATCAAGCTAACTCTCTATGAGTTAGCTTGGTAAATCCCCTGATTGATGACGTGCCCTAGCAATTACTTATATCGTCAAATTGTAGCTTCGCTCCCACAGGGCCAACTAACGAGGGGTTGAATTCATTATTACATAAAACGTAATATGTAAATATTGAAATTAATTGTCGACTAAGATTTCTGACAATCGAGGTTATCGGTATCGAGATCGACGAAGTAGAGATTCAGCCGCAGCAGGTAGACCACCCGCCGATTGGGCTTGATGAACTCTGCTTGGAAAATCCAGGTATCGCGCTCTTGATTCAGCGCTTCGATCACCTTGGGCCTATCGCCTAGGCGATAGGCCCGTTGAATCTTGGGTAAAAGGCGCGATAACCAGTTGAGTTGCGCGCTTAGATCTCTACAACGGTCTTGCCCAGAGGTTTCAGAAAAGCGAGCACTTCCTGTTTTTCCAGGGCAGCTAGGTTTAATGAGTGAGCGTGGTGGTCTTTGGATCGACATGCGACAAAAAAGTGGAAGGGGCGCTAACCGAGCAACCTGGGTGACGGTGCGTGGCGTGACCTGAAGCCGCACCTACGCTACGGTGTTGATGGTGGGAAGACCGCGAGAGCTGAGCCTGCACTAGGTATCTCTACGTGCTGAAGACCGGCAGTCGATGGCGGCAATTGCCCCGCAAGTTCCCGATGTGGAGCGCGGTTTACGACTATTTCTATCACGGGTCGCGCGACGGGAGCCAGGCACGTCTGCCGGGCGGCTGCAAGAAGCTGAGGAAGGTCGGGGTGGATGGAAGCTACCCGGGCACTTTGATGGATTGGGTCGCGGCGCAAATAAACGGCCCCGCAGCAAGCTGCGAGGAATGGACCTGCAGAGATTCAAGTTCCGCTGGGCGGTGGTGCTGCGCCCCAAGGAGAGCCGGACGTTCGTGCTGCTGCCCCGGCGCTGGGTTGATGGAAATAGTCTTTACGCAAATGACAAAAACGGGTTGCTCGCTGCGGAACTGGTCGGGATGACGTAGCGGATTTCGACCTTGTCATTGGTGACCACGACTCGATCGATCGGCAGTTCGACGAGCGTGCGTTTTTGCGCGAACGTGGCGTGCCCCAGTTCTGTACCCGACAATTCCCTGTGTATTCATCGCTCATAATGTATCGGACTTATGAAACAATAATAAAAATTACTAGTGATTTAAAGTTGACATTACACGGTTTTCTACTACACCTTGATAGGCGAGCAATTCTCGGGCTCCACGATCTCCACCGGGCTATCGCCGAATGTGAAACAGAGGGAGTTGATCAAGCCGCAAAAAAACAGTTGTTCGGTCATTGGGAGGAGGATTTTCGTTAACCCGCTAAGGTTAGTCACGTTTTCTGATGCCAGTTTTCACCAACTATTTCAAAGCAGTCGATTTTAGCTTTCATTTATCAACCATTGAAAAACGAGAGGAAACACCATGTCAGGACCGGTGCTCAATACGATTACAAATGGCAGTCAGCATATCGCGGTGATTTTGGAAGTTTCTTCAAACGGTCAAGTAACAGGCGGATGTCTCATTAATACGGGCACTTCCAAGTCGGGACTTGACTTAGCTATCCCCACACAGCAGCCATATTCTACCGATGCGGGAACTACAACCGATGGCGGATTGCTGCTGGGAACATGCAGAGGGCTATTTAGCCTTCATCAGAAAGGCCCTATAACCGTCGGTGCCGCCAGTAGCTTCGGGCTCGATGCGGACGCTGGTATCGACGGAAACAGCCCGCGCAAGATCAATCTCGCTTTCAGTGACACGCCGGGCTGGTCGATCGAAATCGCTGCGGACGGCATGCTCAAGGCGACCCCATAATGAAAACGAGTGATCCGGAATCGAGAAAAATTAACAAACAATTCGGGGAGATAACATCGTGATTTGCCAAACCCTATTCGGTCGTCGCGCCAAAGCCGTTGGCATCGGAGTAATCCTGACAGCCGCTTTGTCGATTGCCTCGGTGGGAGGCGCGGTCGAAACGATCACCGCGCCCAAACTGGTCCCCCAATACCGTTTGAATGAGCTCTTGACTCGTTTGCCGGCGGGGGAGCGGTGGCTCACTCATTTGCGGGACGATCTATTGCCGTTCTGGCTGATGGACTCGGCTATCGGTAATCCGCGCGGCGATTTCCCAACTTATCGCTGCAACGACGGCTCGCCGATCGATCCAGCCCGACTCTGTCCCGAGCAACGATATGCCGCGTCGGGCATCGTTTTTGTCTACCCGGAACAGCGTCAATACTTGCGGGCGCTATCGCGGCAGGTTTACGCCTATGCGGTAGCCTTCCACATGACCGGCGACGAAAGCTTCCTAAAACTCGCCTATGATGGCATCAACTTCGAACGAACCCAGTTCTTCGATCAAAAAAACGGTGGCGCCTACAGTTACAGGACTCTCCAAAATAACCAATGGATTCCCGGCCCGGCACCGTTGCAGCGAACCAGCCAGGACCTCGCCTATGCCGCTACCGGTATCGGTATGGTCTATTACCTGACCCGCGATCCGAAACTGCTGGAAGATTTGCTGGCGCTGAAAAACTACATTTTCCGCACCTACTTCGATCAGGAACAGCAGTTCGTGACCTGGGTGCGCGAGTTATCACCGGACGGCGACACCCCTGACCAGCGCGAGTTGGTCGCGCAGCTCGATCAAGTCTACGCGTTCATGCTGGCGGCGACACCTGCTCTACCCGAGCCATACCGTACCGAGTGGAAAAACGATCTGGCGAGGCTGGCCCGCACCATGATCCAGCAATTCTACAGCCCGCGCCAAAATCTGTTCTGGGGCGCCGCCACGGCCACCGACACTCGTCGGTTGGAGACCCCTCACACCGATTTCGGCCATTCGGTTAAGACTATGTGGATGATCCACTTAATCGGCCGGATGACCGGCAACCTCGATCTGGTCGAATTCGGTTGGCGTAATGCCACCGCGCTTTTGGAACAAGCTTACATTCCCGAAACGGGATCGTGGGGTCGGCGGCCGCTGCTCGACGGTACCATCGACCCCGACAAAGAATGGTGGGGTTTGGCCGAACTGGATCAAGTTTCCGCTACTTTCAGCCTGATCGATCCCAACTATGCCGGCTATCTGATCAATACCTACGATTACTGGTTCAAGTACATGGTCGATCACCAGAACCACGAAATCTGGCACATGGTCGACGGCCGTACCAATCAGCCTTATCCGTGTGGGCCGGGAGCGGCCAACTGCTTCCCAAAACAACATTCCTGGAAGAATTCCCTGCACTCCTTTGAGCATTGCTTGGTCGGCTACATCACCGCCCAGCAATTCCATACCCAACCAGTGACGCTCTATTACGCATTCGTGCAACCTCCGGAGCAAGGTACGGTGCAACCGTATTTCTATACCGGGCATCTCGCGAAACTCGACCCGGCGGCGGTGACCGCTCCCAACAGCCGCAAGATCTATCGCGCCGCGTTCACCAACGTACGCTGATTGCTGCCATACCTCGTCCCCAGGAGGATTACCACGATGTCATCTCATTCGCATCCCAAGCGTATCGCGATCATGATCGAGTCGCACTTCGACGACACGGAACCGGGTGCCTTTACCATGTTTTTTCCGGCCAATGGGTACAGCACCGAATTCATTTCGAATCTGCGCGGTGCCCAGGAACGCACTTTCAAAGGCAACGACAGCGATCAGGAAATTCGCGTCACCAAGGATCTCGATCAAGTTCGCTTGGAAGATTACTCGGGGCTGATCTTGGTCGGCGGTTATGCCATGGACATGCTGCGGTACGAAGTGCATGTGGACGAAGGCCAACCCAACGAGCCCAAGGCGACCCAGTTCATGCGCCGGGCGTTCGCCGCCGACCATCTGTTGATCGGCACGATCTGCCATTCGCTGTGGCTGTTGACACCGGCGCCGGACTTGCTCCAAGGCCGCAAGGTCACCTGTTCCCACAACATCATGCACGATATCCGCAACACGGGTGCCGTACTCGTTTACGACCAGAAGCATCGGTCGTTGGCCGACACCCATGTCGATGGTCGGCTGATTACCGCCCGGCATCCTTACGTGGTCGCCGCTTTTATGAATCTTTTCCTCGAAAAGTTGAACGAACGTACCGCAAAGTGAGTTGTTCGAACACGACCAGCAAGGCTGGATTTCCAGTGTCATTACCGAAGCGGGGATTCTTCGCCAGCTCATAGCCATACTCGCCGATGGGGGTTTCCCCCATCGGCTTTTTCTTGTCTCAAGGACAGATTACTGGGCCAGTCACTCAGGTTGTGGTCGAACCCCAGTATTGACCTACAGGCATCGCCAAGCTCTATGCCATATCGCCAACTGAACGAGTTCGCCACAGCAGCGTGACTCACACCAAACAGCCTCCGAAATTCCCAGAGCGGTCGGATACTCATCACCGCTCGCTTGTCGTCCTATCGTCATACCTTCTTTGCTGGAATATGATTATTTGATGTGGCAATGGAATGACGATGTCGGCAATAGATCCGAGGTCATTCCCTTGTTTTCAAAATAGAGATAATGTCGAGCTGGAAGATCTTACGGGTGACGACCATCGCGGTGAGAACCACGGTCGTGAGTACCACGAGGGCGGCATAGCCAAAACTGGCACTCTCTATGTGCAACGGCAGTCGGAACATCTCGTTGGCGGTACCCTCGGTTAGCATGTGGGCAAATCCATAGCCCAGACTACAGCCGACCGGAATGGCCGCCAGGGTCAAAATTCCAAGCTCGCCCAGCAGGATATAAGAGACATCAAAGCGCGAGTAGCCGAGCAGGCGCATGCTGGCCAGTTCCCGTGCCCGTTCGGCCAGTGAGATCCGGGCGCTGTTGTAAACCACCCCAAAGATAATGATGGCCGCCACCACGATGTTGACCAGCGTCATGCGCAGGTTCTGGGCCATGATCCGGCGCATCGCGGCCAGCGAGGCGGCATGGGAAACCACGCCAGTGATGGCGGGGGTGTTTTTAAGATGGTCGTACAGCGGTTCCAGCTCGGTCGAATCGAGGCGCAAGTGCGTCCCGGTGATCACGTCGCCCTCCTTCATGAGATGGTTCAACAAGTTGCGGTCGATGAACACCATGAAGAAAGTCAAACCGACGTAGGATTCGGCGACAGCGGTGACGGGCATATCGAGGGCGGCCTGATGGGTTTCCAGCAACTCGATGGCCACCCGATCCCCCCGACCGACCCCTAGCCATTGCGCCATGGCGCTGGAAATGACCACGCCTTGAGTCGGAATCGCCATCGGTTGCAGTTCGCGGTCGAGTGGCCGCGACAATTCACCGAGACCCTCGCGAGCGACCAGCGTCACCCGGCGCGAGCGCAGACCGTAACGGATCTTGGCTGGCGTCACCCGGAAAGGCTCCACTTGCAGCACGCCAGGATAGTGCTCCATGTTGTAAATGGCCTTGTGAGGTCGAGTCTGGGCGAACGCGACGGTCATGTGCTGGCGTTCAGCGCGAAAAAAATGGGTGTCGATCATGTACACCGCTGAGTCGAGCACCCCAAGCGGCGCGACCAAAATGGCTGTGGCGGCGGCGATGCCCAGCGCGCTCAGCATCGAGCGTAACGGCCAGCGGACGATATGGCGCAGGATCATCCGTGTCGGCTGATCCATCGGCAGGTGCAGCCCGAGGCGTTCGATCAGGGTGCGGCGATAAACCGGTGGCGGTGGTGCGCGCATCGCCACCGCCGGTGGCAACTTGATCACATCCCGTAAGCTGCCCATAGCACCGACCAGCGCCGCCGCCAGCGGAACGGCAGTGGCCTGCATGAATGCGTTAGGCGTAAGCACGTACTCCAGAAAGGGAAAGCGGTAGTGGGCCGCATAGAGTTCCGTGACCGCTTGGCCGGCCCGGGCGCCGACGATTAGCCCTATCAGCACTCCCACCACGACGATGGCCAACACGAACTTGAAATAGTGCCAGGCGATAGCGGCGTTGCTGTACCCAAACGCCTTTAGTGTCCCGATCTGCTGGCGCTCGGTTTCGACGTGCCGCATCATCAGCATATGCAGCAGAAAGGCCACCACGCCGATGAAGATCGGGGCGGCGAGATAGATCGAGGCGCGTAATTGCGCGATTTCGCCGGACAGCGTGGCATGAGAAATGTGGTCGCCGCGACCATAAGCACCCACGCCGCCGTAGGGATCAAGCAGCGCGTCAACTTGGCTGATCACTTCAGCCTCATCCGCGCGGGGCATCAGCGATAGCACGGCATCGTTGAAAGCGCCTTCCAGGTCGAAAGCGGCAGCCAACGCCTTACGGTCCATCCACAACACGCCGAAACGCTCATCATCGGGCACCATGGCCCCTGGTACACCGAAGAAGACGTATTCCGGCGACAGGGCGATGCCGACTACGGTGAGCTGGCGCTTTTGCCCTTTCAGGGTCGCCCAGAAGCTGCTTCCCAAAGTCAGGCCGCGAGCGTTGGCGAAAGCCTCGGTCAGCACGACTTCCTGGGTCGAGCCTGGCAGTGCCACCCGGCCGCGCCGCAGGTGAATCTGATTCAGCCCGCCCGCTTCCGGTAGCGATGAAAGCAGGCCATTGACCGGCTCGGACATGCCCTCGATGTCGAGGACAACGTTATGGGTAATGCGCGTGCTGACCTGCTTGACACCGGAAATGGCGGCCAGCTTATCGGCTAGCGACTCAGGGGCACGACGTACCGAGGCGAACACATCGGCAAAGCGGTAACGCTCATAATAAACGGCCTGGGTCTGCTCCAGCGAGTCGATGGTACCCAGCGACATCACGAACCCTGCCGTGCCGACTGCCGTGACCAGGGCAATCGCCAGCGCCTGGCTCCATAGCCGCTTCAGGTCGCGCAAGATCTTTCTGTCGAGAACACGCAATGCCGTGGCTCCCAACCTACCAGGAAAGTTCTCGGGCCGGCCGGCGGCGGTCGTTGGTCCGGATATCGGCGATGTGGCCGTTGGTGAAAGAGACCACCCTATCGCCCATCGCCGCGATCGAAACGTTGTGGGTGATCAAAACGGTGGTGGTTTGCAGCGCCCGGCTCGCTGTCTCGATCGCCTCCAGCACCAAGATCCCTGTGTTGGAATCCAGGGCACCGGTCGGTTCATCGCAGAGCAATATCGACGGACGCTTGGCGATGGCGCGGGCCACGGCGACGCGCTGTTGCTCGCCGCCCGACATCTCGGCTGGAAAGTGGTCGGAACGTTCGGACAGCCCGACCAGATCGAGCGCTTCTTGCGGATGCAGGGGATTGGCGACGACCTCGGTGGCGAGCATCACGTTTTCGAGCGCGGTCAGGCTGGGAATCAGGTTGTAGAATTGGAACACGAAGCCAATCTGCTCGCAGCGATAGCGGGTGCGCGCGCGCTCGTTGAAAGCGGCAAGGTCGGCGCCGCGATACAAAACCTGGCCGGCGGTCGGTATGTCGAGGCCGCCGAGAATGTTGAGAAAGGTGGACTTACCGCTACCCGACGGCCCCAGCATGACCACTAGCTCGCCGGGCCATAGTTCCAGGTCGATCCCGCGCAGCGCGTGGACTTCACCGGCGTCGGTGCGGTAAGTTTTCGTCAGGCCACGGGCGACGAAGGTCGGCTGACCCGCCGCGCCGGTATCCGACGCCCCTGGGTTCAGCCGAGCCATGGCCATGCATCCGGATCCACGACGGTCGATGTTCGCGCCATCGCCATCGCCATCACCAGGGGGCCAGGATCAGCACGATCCCGCCCACCGTCGCCAAGCTGCCGATCACCACGGGCGGCGTGATTTTCTCCTTCAGCAAGAAAGCCGCCAGCGGCAGGACAAACAGCGGTTCAGTAGCGTTGAGCGTATTGGCGATAGACACATCCAAATGAGCGATCGCCACTAGCGATAGCCAGAATCCACCAAACGTCACGACCACCACCGATAGCAAAAAGAACCCAAAAAATCGTGGCTGGCGCAGAGCATTCAGCCCGCTCACGATCTGACCGGTGGCCTGCCCGAATAGGAAGATCCCGACAGTACCCGCGACCATGCGAATAAAAGTGGCCTGAACGCTGCCCGTGGTCGCCAGCGCTTCCTTGGCGATGATGATTGACACCGCCATGGCGATCACCGAAAGCAGGCCATACAGGATACCCACGAGACCGGTGCGCCCTTCCTCACCGCCGATGCGGGTCCACATCACGGCCGTGACTCCCATTAAGACTAAGCCGATCCCGGCCCAGTCGAGAGGTTCCGGCTGCTCGCCCAACCAGAACACTGCCAACATCACGGTCAGCACTTGGCCCAAGGTGAACAGAATCACGACCGCGTGAGCACCGAGATTGTTCAACGCCAAAAAGAACAGAGTATCGCCCAGAGCGATGCCCAGCAGGCCGCTCAGAATTAGCAGCAACCAGGCGTTCCCACCGATCGACTCGAAACCGATGGCGGTGACCGCGATGCCGAGTAACACGACGCTCGTAATGCCTTTGGCGAAGGTCAGGGCAACCGGTGGCAGGTGGTCGCCCAGCTGGCGAAACAGTACCGAGCCCAGCGCCCACGAGGCCGCCGACCCAAGGGCGGCGACCGCGCCGATCAGGCTGTTATCCACAGTGATCGAGACCTTATTTATCGAGTTTTCGGGGTCGATCCCTTGGGAGCAGTACCACTTTGCGCCGGGCTTTGGCCAGGCATTACCACGCTGGGAATCGGCGCCGGCGGCCGGCCTTCGGGCCGCTTTTTGAAGACCAGCAGATAACGCTGTGGGATATGCTGGTACTGGCGCAGCAGGTCGAATCCGTAGTTCAGCATTTGGGCGATGATCAGTTCCTTGGCGATGTAAGGGCCGTGATAAGGCAGGATTCCCGGCTGGACCAGGCCATTGTCGGCCAAATAGAGCAGGCCATCGTCGGTCAGCGCATCCTTGATGGCGTTGACGAACGAATCGCGCTCGGGCGCCGTGGACATGGCGTAGATGTTGTGATAGAGCGAACACAAAAACACTGCGTCTACCTTACGCCCTTTCAAGCCCAGGGTCTTGCCATCGGTCTGGATAGTCTCGATATTGGTAACACCGAGCCGTGCCTTGGTCTGCTCGACGTACTTCAGGTGCTCGGCCACGGTGTCGATAGCGATCACCCGGCCGGTCGGTCCGACTATCTTGGCGAAGCGGAAGGAATAGTAGCCAGGACCGGAGCCGACGTCGGCGATGGTCGCGCCCGGCTTCAGATCCAGCAGAGCCATGAGTTCAGTGGTATGTTCCCAGCTCTCGCGCCGAGGGTTATTGAACAGGATGGTATCTTCGAGATATGCCTTACGCATCTGACCGGTGTAGGTCTCCTCGTCGCCGGTGTCCTTCAGCCGATACTTGCGCTTGAGGTATTCCTTGAGCACTGCATAGTCGTCGCCGCCAAACATTTTGAAGAATTCATTGACGAAGGGATCGGCGATCATTTCGGTTTTCTTCGCCTGGTCCGCGATCAGATAGTCGCAAAACCACTGCAAGGCGGTGTATTCGCCGCCGTAGTTTTCGCGTGGGATGATGGTGGCATAAATGGCCAGCGCGGCCTTAGCCTTTTCCGTCACCTTGTCAGGTTCCTTGCGGTCCAGCGCCTCCAGGGCGTCGAACAGATGAGTGGCGGCCTGGCGTCCCTCGGGCGTGATGGCAAAGGAGTCGCTACTGCCGACATGGACCAACGACATGTTGGAGTTTACCGGTACCTGGACGGTAATGGCCGAACTCGACTCGGGTGCCGCACCGCCGGGGGGCGGCGCCTGCTCGAGTGGTGGCGGCAGGGGTGGTGTCTCGGCCGGCGCTTTGCCAGGAGCGGTTGGCGCGGTGCGTGGCGGCTCCTGTGCGACGGCGCCGAGCGGTCCGAACAGTATCCAAATGGCTAGAGCGGCAACGCTCAAGGCCGATTTGGCCCGCTGCCGTGCGATGATCACCCTCATCTTGCAAATCTCCTCGGTTAAACGGTTGATGGTAGTCTCGTGCATCTGAAAAAGTGGGGACCACTGTGTTCGCGCAAGCACCCCTTAAAATACGCCATTCTGCGGTTCGCCAGCTGCTGCGGCAAGAGCAAGAGAATACTTGATCCTGCGGCTTTAACCGTGTTCATCAATATAATCGAGGACTTGGCGACGCTCATCCGCCGTGACCGCGTTGCCGTGGATCTGCATCGAAGCCTGGATCAGCAAATTGTTGGCCCAGCGGGCTACTGATTCCAGCAGCCCGTAGTAGTGAATTTGCGAGGGATCTGGCGCGTTGAGGCAGTCCAGAAAAACAATAAATGATTGTCCGCCGTGAATGCAGCGAATTTTGTATCTTATGACATTTCCGATGTGTCTGCCATTAGCGCCATTTAAGCAAGCTACTGTGATTTTCATTTGAAAAATCTGCTCCATTCGATACATCTGAAGCGCACTTTCAATGGCCAATTGCTCTGAATTATTGCCTTTTCGAGCGGCCACAATATTAGTGGCATCATCCGCTCCACCCATGCTGTGGGCGAGCAAGTGACACCATTCCCAAGGTTGATCGGATCGAAGACCAACACCGGGATGGAGTCCATCAAACCATATGACGTAATTGGTCGCTGAACGAGTGACTCCTGTCAGCGCAATCATCGCAGCATTCATTCCTTGGTTCGTTTCTCGCCGGGAGGACGCGCGAGTCTGCGGTAAATCAACCCATCCTGTCGAAAGCCTCTGGGCCTTGGGAGTCGCTTCAAACGCTATCTGTAACGCGCCTTGATTGCGCGTGCGTCCGGTGAATCGCACATTATTAGCGAAATTTACACGACCGTAAATCGGGGGTAATGTTGTAATTCTGCCTGGCAGAATCGTTACGCGCTGCCCGTTTACCTGGTATGCGTTGTAGCGGCCATATCGATCACGAGCATAAATCGTATTGGTACCTTGGCGCCTATAAAGGCAATACGAATCCACGACTCTTCTACGTTTGCACATGAATCCTCCCCCGTGCTTTTAGCCATTCGGCAAGTTAATTTTTTAATTTTTTGGTATCGATATTATTCTGATCGGCATAACCCGATATGGCCATCTACCCTAGTAATCGATTATTTTTTATCCAGCACCGCTGCTCCGCCCAATTCACCCAAGGTCGCTTTTTCCAAATCTGTCCATAGTGTACCGGAACCGGCGTGCAGAATATTGACCCGTAAATCCTTATTCAGATTGTTGGCGAACTCCCACAAAGTGAATGCCGCCGGATCGCCGAACGCCGCTGCTTTCAGCTCGAATCCCTTAGCCTTTTCACCCTCCACCCACGCTATGGTACTGGCCTGTGCCTGACCGAGCTTGCGGGTTTTGTCGGCACGGACTAGCGCCGTTTGTCGCCCAATCTCGGCGGTCTGCCGCACAGCTTCCGCCTGTAGTTGGGCCACCTGCTTTTCCTGATCGGCCAGAATCTCGGCTTTCAGTTTTTCGGTTTCCTGGGCCACCTGTCGGCGACGCTGCTCCACCAGTCCCAGCTCCGTGTTCAGTTCCGCCTGTTTGCGGGCGGTGTTCTGCTTCTCCTTATTGGTCAAATCCTGCTCGACGGCGATGCTGGACTGCTGAATCGGATCGAGAATTTGTTCAGGCACGTTGACATGCCGGATCAGTGCGTCATGCACGACGATCCGTTTCTCCCCGATAGCTTTGTCCAGCGTCTCGGTCAGATCGTTCTGAAATTTTTCTCGCCCTTCGCCGACGATGAAATCCTTGGCCCGATAGGCCGACCCCTTCAGCCGCGACACCGACAAAATCTGCGGCATGATAATCTTGTCCACCACGGCCGGCAGATCGCCGTAGCTCTGATAAATCCAGGCGATGTGTTCCGGCAAAAGTTCGAACTCCACCGTCATATCCAGGCTGATCTCGAAGCCATCGCGAGACGGAAACTCGACGAATTGGTTCAGGCTCAGTACGTTGCTGGCGTCCGTTGGCAGTGCGGGTTTCGACGCGACCAGTGACCCCGATGTGGCTTGTTTGGCTTGTTGTTGCGGGGCATTCCGCGCCGCCAGGCTTTCCAATCGCGTTTTATCGGCGGTGGATTCCTGCGCTCGCTGTTGCGCGACATAGTCCATCCGCTTTTCCATCTGCTCCGCCAGCGCTCGCCTCTGCAAGTTCACCATCGCCGCATTCTGGGACGCGATTTGCCCCTTGGTCACCACCTCGCCGCCGGTTTTGCCGAGTAGTGAGACCTGGTTGATGCCGATTTCCAGCAGATCGACCTGTAGCGCCTTGGGGTTCACGTAGTACAAACCGGGTTGCAGGATATCCCGCCGCACGCCCTTTTCGCCCGGACCGGCGAAGGCATCGGGAGTGGTCTGTTTCCCGGACAAGCTGGTCACCACGCCAACGTAGCCCACCGGAATGCTGACGGCGTCCACGATATCAATCTGATAGCCATAAGGGTTCAGGCGATGCTTGCCGGGACCCAGCACAGCACGCCAGATGCCTTTTTGTCCGGGTTCCGCCAAAAACTCGCCGGGCGGCAGTTCGGCGCCAACCTTGGAGGTGACCACCCCGACCTTGCTGGGTGGAATCACGAAGAGTGACACGATCTTGTGCTCGTACAACCAGGGATTGAGAAAATGCCGCCCTTCGCCGAGCACCTGTTCCTGAATACCCCGCTGTCCCAGTTTCGCCAGGATTTGCCCTGGCGGCAGGGCATCGCCGCTTTTAGCGGTGATGATCGCCATCTGACCAGGTGGCACGTAGAACCGGCAGAACCCCCATTGCCAAACGAGCCAACTTCCTGCCAGCACGGCGAGCAAGCCGGCCACCGTCCCCGCGATCCGGTTCACGGCTTAACCTCCCTCGACAGATAGGGTTGGAACAGCCCGCCGAAACTATCGGGGGCATCGCTGCCCAGTAGCGAGACGATGCGCGGCCCTAGTTTTTGATAGAAGGAATAGCGCGCCAGATTCATGCCGGTCTTGAAGGCCCGCACCTGCGCGGCAAGCACGTCGGCTTGCGCTTTGTTGCTGAGCGCAATCACGTCGCGCTCGGCTTGCGCCTTAGCCAGAATTGCCTCGACCTGGGCGGCGGTGGCCTCGTTCTCCAATTTGGCGACTTCCAGTTCTTGGTTGGCCGCCGTCACTTTCACCGCCAAATCCTGTTGCGCCCGGATCACTGCCTGGATGCGGCTGGTTTCTGCTGCAACTTTCTCCTCGTTTTGTCGCGCCAGCATTTCCTGTCGGGTCAATTCCGCCAGCGAGCGGGCCTGTTCGATTTGCTGCTCGAACTTGCGGGCGTTCTGTACGCTCACTTCGCGGTCACGGATAATGCTGGCGATGGCATCCGGGGTGACGATGTTGCGGATCAGCACCGACTTGATCGCCACACCCCAACGCCGCGCGTTCTCGCGCAAGTGTTGCTCCAGATTGTCCTGAAATCGTTGGCGGGTTTCGCCGACGATGAAGTTGATCGCTGGATGCTTGCTGCCCTCGATCCGGCTGAAACCCCGTGCCCTGGGCAGGATCAGCTTTTTCAGCACGTCTTCCATATCGCCGACCTGATGGGTAATCAGCGCCGCTTTGTCGCGCTCGATACCAAATTCGATGGTCCCTTCGACCTGGACACTAAAACCGTCCAGCGTCGAAAAACTGATGGCATCCTCGCCGCCCAACACGAAACGCTGGCTCTGCAAGGTCACTTCGACCACGTTGTAGAGGTAGGGATTCAGGTAGTAGGTGCCAGGATCGAGCACGCCCGGCACGACGCCTTTCATGTTTTCCCCGACCAGATAAGTGTTGCGCGCCTCCAGCGGAAGCTGGCCATCGAGCACATCCCGACCGACCAGCGAAGTGACAACCCCCACCGCACCGGGATGGATGGAAATGGCATCGAACAGTTGCACACTGCAAGCGTAGGGATTGATGCGATATTTACCGGGGCGCAGCACATCGGCAACGATGCCTTTGGCGTCGCCAGGACCGCTTTTTGAACAATCGCCTCCAGCGACGATCTCGCCTGGTGGTAAATCCCTGCCGTATAACCGCGTCAACACCCCCAGTTTGCCGGCGGGGATGTCGGTGATCTTGGCGATTTCCCAGCTCCAGGTGTAAGGATTGTGAAAATAGCGTCCTTCCGGCAACACCTCGAATTGAATACCTTTTTGTTGGGGTTCCAGGGCGATGATGGCGCCCGATGGCAAATCCTTGCCAGTTTTGTGCACCAGGACGGCGATTTCACCCGGCCCCAGTTCGATGCGGCAGAACAACCAGACAAACGCAAGAGAAACCAGCAACAGGCCAAGGACTAGAACGAACCCCGCCCAGCGGCCCGGATGATCAGGCAGTGATAGCTTGAGACGTTGCCACAGGCTGGACAGGGTGACGAAGTCGGTCGCGCTCATGATTATTGCTGCCGCTTGAAGTGCATGACAATCCCCACCGGCTCATCGATCTACCTCAACAGCGCACGATTTCACGTCGACTTTTCTGCGGGGAATGCCGGACCGGCAGACACGTCGGTGTTTAGGGCGCTGCGCAGGCATTGCGCGAGTGCGTTCAGGGTATAGGGCTTTTGCAGGAAACCGGACAATCGCCTGCCCGCGAAGCGCGGTGCGATTTCGCTCTCGGTATAGCCGCTCGACATCACCACGCAAACCCGCGAATCGATCTGGCGCAGCTCGCGGAAGGTTTCTTCGCCATCCAGATCGGGCATGGTCAGATCTAGTAGAACCAGCGCGATCTCAGCGTGGCGTTCCCGATAGATATCCAGAGCCTCACGACCGTCCATGGCGGTCAGCACCCCGAAACCGAGCCGCTCCAGCATCCGAATGCCCATGATCCGAACCGATTCCTCGTCGTCCACCAGCAGGATCGTGCCGGCGCCCTTCCAATCGCCCGGTTTTACCCCCTGGCTTCGGGTCGTCAGCATTCTTTCCTCCAGCACGGCGGGGAACAATACCTTGAACGCCGTGCCCCGGCCCTGTTCGCTGTAAACCCTGAGTGCCCCTTTGTGTGCGCGCACGATGCCCAGCACCGCCGACAGACCCAAGCCACGTCCCGTGAACTTGGTCGTGAAAAACGGCTCGAAAATCCGTCGCTGGGTTTCCTTGTCCATGCCGCAACCGGTATCCGATATTTCCAGCCACACGTAAGATCCTTCGGTCAGACTCTCGTCTAAAAACGCCTCGGACAGATATTCGCGCGAACACTCCATGATGCCGGTCGAAATCGTGATCGCACCGCCGTGCTCGTCGAGGGCCTCCGAGGCATTGATCACCAGATTCATGATCACTTGGCGAATTTGGCTGGGGTCGCCACGCAGAGACGGCAGTGAATCCCTCAGATTCAGGTTCAGGATCGCTTTTTTGCTGATCGAAGCCTTGAGCAGTGAGATCATTTCTCCGATCAACTCCCGCAATCGGATGTTTTCGATCACACATTGGCCTTTCCCCGAATAGGCCAGCATTTGCCGACAAAGCTCGGCGGCGCGCAGCGAGGTTTCCTCGATCGACCGGAGGCTGTCACGAGCCGGAGTCACCGGTGGTAGTTCGTCCAGGGCCAGGCTGGCGTTGCCCAGAATGACCGTCAGCAGGTTATTGAAATCGTGGGCGATGCCGCCGGCTAATACGCCCAGGCTTTCCAGCTTCTGGGTCTGTTGCATCTGGCGCTCCAACTGGAGACGCTTTTCCTCCGCCCACTTGCGCTCGGTGATGTCAGTGACCGCCAGAAACAGTAGGGGCACGGTGTTCTTCTGCTGGCGTCCCAGGGAAGTGTCGATGATGGCGCCTTCCATGTGTGCGTAAAATGCTGGACCCTGCGCCCGCAAAATCAGCGCCTCCAAGCTTTTTCCGGCTGGATTGCTAAAAAACGCCCGGTAACGCGCTAGGAACACCCCGCGATCATCCCCCTCCATACACTCTGAGAACGGGCTGCCAATCAGTCGCTCCCGCTTATTGCTCACCATCCGGCAAAAAGTTTCGTTGACCTCGTGAATCAGACCGACATCGTTCAATACCAGATAGCCGATCGGCGCTTGATGGAACAGCAGGGAAAACTGGTTGCGAGACTGTTCCAGCTCACCCATCACCCGGCGCAACTCTTCGTTTTGAATCTCCAGCTCAATTTGATGCACATGGAGTTCGTGCAACAGCTTGCCGGTCTGCTCGTTCGAAAGCTTTGATATCTCTGAGCGACGTTGCGCCGCGCTGGCTTCGGCTTTCTCTCGAAGTGTTCTCGCTTCGTCCCGTTCATGCTCAGTCATGTCTTAACCTGTGAAAGTCATTTTTGTTAAACAAATTCAGTCGTGCCGAAACCCGCGACGCAGATCAAAAGCGGTAAAGGTGGCTCCCTCATCTGGACTTTCGGGATTCAACGAGGAACCGTTGAGCAAAATCGGCAGGGTCGTGCCATCCTTGCATCGCCAGCGCGTTTCCACCATACCCACCCCTTGAGTGTTGATTTGCTCGTACAGGTCCTTTCCCACCGACTCGAACTCCTCCTGGGAGGAGTACAGAAAGCGTGTATTTTGGCCGATCAACTCCTCACGCGCATAGCCTAGCATCTCGCATAGATGATCGTTGACTTCCAGGAGCACCCGACTGGCAACCCGCCCAATCCCAACCGGCACAGCGCGATACAGGCTGGAAAGTCGGGTTTCCCGGTCGGACAACGCCTCTCGAGTGGTCTTAAGCAGGCCGATGTCGGTGAAGGTCAGGACCACGCCGGACACGGTTTCGGTGCCGACGTGGTAGGGTAGGATTCGCATCAGGAACCAACCGCCATCCTGGGCACGGACTTCGCGTTCCAACTCTGGAGCGCCATTAGCGACCATTCGAACCCACTCGTAAAGGTCCACGCCAGCCAGCATGTGAATCAGATGACTCACGGGACGGCCGACGTCGCCGTCCAGGATCTTGAAAATACGTTTGATCTCCGGAGTGAACCGGCGGATGTTCATATTTTCGTCCAGAAAAAGCGTCGCGATCCGAGTGCTGGTGATCAGGTTGTCCAGGTCGTTGTTCAGCTCGATCAACTCGATGATTTTGCGTTGGTGCTCGGCGTTAACAGTGTGCAGTTCCTCGTTGACCGATTGCAGTTCCTCGTTGACCGATTGCAGTTCCTCGTTAGCGCTTTGCAGTTCCTCATTGGCGCTTTGCAGCTCCTCGTTGGTGCTTTGCAGCTCCTCGTTCGAAGTCTCCAATTCCTCGATGGTGGCTTGCAGGTTTTCCCGCGAAAACTGGAGTTCCTGCTCCAGATCGTGAATCCGCTGCTCCATCCCTTGTCTTGCGTCGTAAAGCTGGATTCCGGCCAAGGCCGGTTCCGGTGGTTGGGTGTCGACTTGCTCAATCAAGACCAAGGCCAAGGGTTCTCGGCCTTTCTTACCCGGTAACGGCCGGATACGGACTTGCACGGTCCGCGATTCGTCGCGCCATTTCACCCGGATACCGGCGTATTTCAGCTCTTCGCCGGTCCTGAATACTCGTTGCAAGCCGGTGGTCAGCGGGCTGGCCAAATCCGGCGCCGCGATCTTAGTGACGTCGTTCAAGATTTTTCCCGACCGCAACCGGAAATAGCCGTCCGGGTCACCCAAAAAGTGCAGTGCTTCCATCTGCTCGTTCACCACCACGCCCAGCGGTACATAGTCCTTGGCCAACGCTTGCAGCAGGCGCTCGAATAAACGCTCTTCCTGATAGCCGCGCGGCGAAGAGGAACCGCTGGACATGGGGAGTCGACCGGACCGGGACCACGGGTCGGAGAGTGGTGAGAATCCCAAGCCATTACCGGTGGAATGGCGCTTGCCCCGTGAAACGTAAATCTTGAATTTTTGATGCGCCGTTTCGAACAGATCGGCCAGATCGCCGGTGGTCTCGCTGCTGCCCAGCAGTAGGATGCCTTGGGGGTTCAGCGAAAAATTGATCATCTCCAATGCCTTGTGCTGCAATATCGGTTGCAGGTAGATCAGCAGATTGCGACAACTGACCAGCTCGATCTTGGTGAAGGGTGGATCCTTAATCAAGTTATGCTGGGCAAAAACCACCATTTCGCGGAGCGCGCGATCCACCTGATAGTGATGATCTTCCCGGCGATGGAAGTACTTGGTCAGATAGCCAGGCGGCAAATCGGCGACGATGCTTTCGGGATAAACGCCCCCGCTGGCGCGCAGGATGGCATCGCGATCCAGATCAGTGGCGAAAATCTTAACCTCGATCCGTTTCCCCAGGCGCTCCAACACTTCATGGCTCAGTATGGCCAAGGTGTACGCCTCCTCACCGGTGGAGCATCCGGCCGCCCAAAACCGGACTTCCCGACCCTCCGCATGCTCGAACAAGCGCGGCAAGTAGTGGGTCTCCAGTTCGTCGAACACCTCGCGGTCACGGAAAAAACTGGTGACACCGATCAGCAGATCCCGATAGAGCGCCGTCACCTCACCGGCGTAGCTCTCCATAAACTTCACGTAATCACGCAGATCGTGAATCTGATTCATGACCATGCGCCGTTCGATGCGCCGGATCACGGTGCTGGGCTTGTAGTGCGTGAAATCGACCCGCATGCGCTCGCGTAGTAGCGCAAAAACACGGGTCAACCCATCCTCGTCAGAGAGTAATGGTTGGGGCCGATTCGGTTTGGGCGGACAGGACTGGTGAATGAAGAGCAGCAACCGTTGCGGCATTTCGTCGGGTGGCAGGATGAAGTCGGCCAGTCCCGTGGAAATGGCCGCTCGCGGCATCCCATCGAACCGAGCCGATTCCTCGCTCTGCACCATCACGATTCCGCCTGCCTCCTTGATTGCCCGGATACCGCGCACGCCGTCGCTGCCGGTGCCCGATAGGATGATGCCGATAGCCTTTTCGGCCTGATCGTCGGCTAACGAGCGCAGAAAAACGTCGATGGGGAGATTGAGGCCGCGGGTATGATCCGATTCGCTGAGTAGGAGCTTGCCGTGAAAAATCGACAAATTTTTCTTAGGCGGAATGAGATAGACGGAATTGGCTTCGACCCGCATGCCTTCTTCAGCGCGCCGGACGGGCATGGCGGTCCGCTTGGAAAGCAACTCGACCATCATGCTTTTATAATCGGGGGAAAGATGCTGAATGACGATGAACGCCATGTCGCTGTCGGTGGTCACCTGCGAGAAAAACGACTCCAGCGCCTCCAACCCGCCGGCCGAGGCGCCAACCCCAACATAACGAATCGGGCTGGAACTATCGGCCTCTTGCCGGTGATCGCAGTCGTAATCTTGCATGAGGAGAGCTCTAAACGGATGAGGCCAACGGAGACTGGGAAACCACGGTTATCACGTAAAGGGATCATTCCGGTGTGGTAGCCGACATGATCGGTATAAGTATGACATGCATCTTTCTGAAATAGCATGGACGCCTGCCTAACATCGATCTGATCCTGGCGCCGAGTCGTTCGAGGTGTCCAAATGGCCAGGGAAACGGGCTTATCGGTGTCAAACGTCCGCGCGCGGTCGGTGATTCCAAGGAAGGGTGGGCAGGCGATGCCGGTGAAAACGATACGGCGCGCTTGCTCGAATAAGCTCGAATAAGGAGGGATGAAGCGTGTGGGGGATTCGTGTCCGTTCAGTCAGACACGGAAGCCGCGCGCCCCAACTGCTGGCGCATCCGACCGACTTTCAACCGATTCTTATACGCGCCTAGTAGTTTTAGGGAGCTTTCGACGTATTCCCGCGAGGAAATCTCGGCCATGGCGTAGCGGCGCAACAGTTCTAGCCATCGGGTATGGACCGCGCACGGTGCCATCTGCTTGCCGTTAGCCAGCGGACAATCAGGGCAGCGAGAATAGCTCAAGGCTCCGACGACCACTTGTTTTTGCCACTGCTGGCGGTATTCACGAGCGTAAGCCTCGATCCACTCTAGCGCCCGCGTGTCTCGCTCTTCAGCGGGAAATTGTTCGACATGCTGCTCGATAGCGGCGATTTGCTTCAACAGGAAATCGGCGTCGGACAAATTTAGATTCTTGGCATCCCCTACAAAACGAGTGATAAGCGCCAAAATCGGATCATCTACGATATACATATTGATATTATGGTTACTAGCCAGTCAGTTATGATTATAGCAAACTGATTGTGCAATGCACCAAATATCATTTAAAACATCGATACACCGATTACGACCCACTGCCAGCCCCTATCCTCAGGCAGCGCCTCCCGCGCCGGGGATGCCCCTAACGATCACCCTGCGGCGGTTGGAAAACCTTTCAGTGCAGCTGCATCTCGTTGATCCCGCTGCAACTGATCGCGCAAGCTAGCGGTGGCATCGTCGCCGGTTTCGCCCCATTGGTCCAGGAATACCAACTGTTCCAACGGCAAGCGTTCGCGCCAGCCAGCCGCTTCCAAATCCGGACAATCACGGAAGTGGCTAACATACCCTAGGCATAGATAGGCGACGGGAATGATCCGAAGTGGTAGCCCGAGGATTTTCCGCAGTGCCGCCTTGCGGAAGATACTGACCCAACCGACACCGACCCCTTCAGCGCGGGCAGCTAACCAGAGATTTTGTACGGCGCAAACAGTGCTGTACAAATCCATCGCTTTGCTATGCGTGCGGCCTAGCACCACGGGGCCGGCCCGATCTCGATCACAAGTCACGCAGAGATTGAGCGGCGCGTCGAGGATGCCTTCGAGCTTCAAGCGCTGGTAACGATCCCGCCGCTCGTCCTCGAACAGCAAGGCCGCTTCGGCGTTAGCGTGCAAGAAAGCATCGTACACCCGGCGCTTCACCGCCAAATCGCGCACCAGCACAAAGCTCCAGGGCTGCATGAAGCCCACCGACGGCGCGAAATGGGCGGCGGTGAGCAGGCGAGACAGCACGGCGTCCGGAATCGGGTCGGACATGAACTGACCGCGTACATCGCGGCGGGAAAAGATGGTCTGGTAAACGGCGGCGCGAATCGTGGTCGCGTGATCGGAATCGGCTTGCGAGCCGGGCAATTCGATCTTCATGGTGTCCCCTGGATGAAGAATCGCCGACGGCCTGGCCTTGCCGCCGAAGGATAACCTTCCAGGCCGGTCTTCTGACTCGGGTTCGACCCGCCGTGGCGCCTTCCCAACCGAAGTCAGTGGCGTGTTGCCAGGGCGGTCCCCCTCACAGCGTTGGGCACGTCGCGGATTCGCACCGCGTTCCCGATTCTTCCCGCGTGGGACACCTGGATGGAATTGATCGACTCCGGCGAACCGGAGCCGGTGGATTGTATAACGCTAAATCGTGATTGGGTACAAACGCAGGCTACTCCAAATCCATTCCAGTGATAAACCGCCAAGATTCAGTGACATCAACGATGATCCACAACCAACATCAACGTCTGCTGCGCTGCGCGGCAGCCCGTTCGTGCGGTTTGTCGCGCCCGACCTTCGGCTGCACCAAGGGGCCGTACTCGTCCCCATGCACCGCGAACACATTCTTGGCAAGATCGATCCCAACGTACACAATCGCCATGAATTCCCCCTCCCGAGTCCGCTGAGCGGCGGAGTCCAAGATCGACGGGATTTTACAGTTTCGTATCATGACAACGAGGTACACGATGAAGGTAGCCACTTCCCGACTGGCCGTTCTAGGGACGGTTTTATGCCTCGCGGGTTTCTTACTCGCAAGCGCCCCCGCTTCAGCCGCCGTCCGTTATGTCCGCCACTGTTATTGGTCTCACGGCCATCGCCACTGCCATTACCACCGCCATTACCACCGCCATTACCACCGTAGCCATTATCGCCATTATCACAATAATCCGTACTGCTACTATCATCGCTGTTACTACTATCCCCACGGCTGGAATAACCGATAGCAGTTGGCGGGCCAAAAGGGTTAGTACACGGGCGGAGTTCGACAAAGGCTACTTGGCGCTAGGAATGCCGCCGCGTCGGCGGGAAATCCCGCCATCAGATGCGCTGTGCCAACTGGCGGTCTAAAGCCGAAACCCGGTGGGCGGCTGAGGAGCAATCTCCGCCCGCGCGGCTCGAGCAAAGCACCGCCCTGCTAGCGGCGACTGGTTCTTCACGTCAGCAAAGGAGTTAGGCGGCAGGGTAGATTTGTCCGCGAGCAGCTTCAATCCGTTGCCGCTGTCCCCGCAATAGACCTACTTCGCCCACGCGATTCCTCGACAAACGAAAAAGCCTGCTCGTTAGAGACCCGGGTGGTAATGGGTCGGGTTTGCAGAATACTAAGCTTGCCGTCGGCGATACCGAATTCGATATCTTGCGACGAAGCGTAATACTCTTCCAGAGCCATGGCCACTTTGATCTTGATGTCTTCCTTGTTCAAACAGGGAACATCGCGCAGATCACTGTCAACGGGCTCTATCGATGTTCCTTTACCCGATGGATGCGGGGCCACCTTGAACGTTTTCTTTCCGATATGCATATCGATGATCGAACCGTCAAATTTGCTCACATAGTATCGGTCCACGTCCACCAAGCCCGAAACAACCCCCTCCCCTAGTCCGTAGCCGGCTTCGATGACGATGATATCCCGGCCACTGACGGGGTCGGTGGTGAACATTACCCCGGAGACCTGAGAATCAAACATCTTCTGCACGACAACCGCCGGTTTAATGGATCCCTGCCGAATGATCCGGCTGCTTCGATACAGCAGACCTCTGATCAGCCAAAACGACATCCACACCGCTTTAATCCGCTCCAACAACTCGGCGGTGGTGACGTATAAATAGGTTTCCGCCGCTCCGGCGAAAGTAGCCTCTTCGGTATCTTCTTGAAGGCCAGAAGACCGCACGCTCAAACAAGTATCATTCAAGCCGCAAGCATCGACCGCTGCCATGATTTCCCGCCCCACGCACGTCGTGGTATCCAGGCTGCCCTGAAGGATTAAACTGCGAATTTGCTCTGACAATTCCACGATCTGCTGGCGTTGGCTTTCGTCCAGAGTCGGTTTGGCCACGAGGATGGCGTCGATGGCCGCCGAAATCTGATTATGGGTATCCCGTAAATTGTTTTCTTCGAGGAACCGCTGGAAAGCGAAGGTCGTCACCATAAGTGCTTGCGGGATTTGGGCGCCATGTTGCCTGACAATGTGAGCGATTTCCCCGAGGTTGGCGCCTTTTCCGCCCACCAGACTGACCGCATCAGCGTCAACTTCATCGAGAGGAATAAGGATTCTGCGGGATTCAGTAATTTTTTCTCTTTTTATCTTCGCCAGTTCGCGAGCCTTGATCTGCAAATGTGCCGTCATCGCTCTTGCCAAAAGACCATCCTCTCGCATCCGATCCAGAACCCCGAGCAAAGTAAGTTCTATCTCTCGCTTCATTCGACGATGGGCCTCTTCCAGTTGGCCTGCTGGATCTTTGATATCACCCAGGTCGGGCACACCGCCATAATCGCTCAGCAAGTCAATTTTTTGGATCGCAAATGGATATTTTTCTTTCAAGAATTGCACATGAAATTGTTCCATTGCCAAGACAATATCGGCTTCACGGATATCTGATTCCTCGATTTTTTTGCTACGATGTGTTTCAGCATATACTCCATTTTCCGCTAAAAGAAGAGCTTGACCTATTTTGGAAATAGGACTGTGATCGGTCGCGGCGATACCGCGTGACACCACCTCAACCCCTTCTATTTTTTTATCACTGAGCATTTTTTTAAATAAGAACTCCGCCATGGGACTACGATCAATATTGGCGGTACAGACAAACAAGACTTTAGGGCTGCTAATATCATTTTTCATATAACCCAGCCGGCGCAAAGTCTGGCGTATGAGCGGCAGATGTTCTTCCGTCAAATTTCTGCTCGATAAGGTTTCCACATCGTGCAGGACAGATGCTTTGAGCAAAGCCAGTCGAGGATGGCGGCGTAGTTGATCGATGCGCTGTTCGAGTGACCGCCGTTGCTCGTTCGATAAACTCAAACTGTCCATCAGCATCATGGCTTGCGCCCACTGGCGCTCGATCATCACGATAATGCTCACCGCTCTCCACAATACCCTGACTCTAGATAAATTATTTTCTACTTCCGAAAGCAATCCTTCCAATTCCCTGAAGATATGCTCCAGCAGTCGCTTCATGATCACATTGATACTGGCGATACTTTTTACCGGTAACTTGCTCCGAGTGCCATTGGTACCCACTCCAGAACAGGCATGTTGCAGGATCTGGATAAACTGCTTGCGGACGGTGGAGTGAATTCGCTTATTCCATAGCGACTCAGCCAGTACCAAACCCAGGATATCGGTGATCATCTGTTCTCGGCGGTCTAGGATATCGATACCGGAAGCAAGGGTTTCCAACCAGGATTCAAGATCGGCAAAGGTATTTGCCCCCGCCACGATACCCTGAATCAAGTCATGCGCTCGTTGGCAGTAATCGCCACTCATGGAAATAATCGACACCATGCCCTGTGTTGCCCAAACCAAAACCAGGTCGCCCTCGCGCACTTCGACTGTTTCCGAGACCATCGAGTCACTGACCCAAAAACCTTCTGCCGATTTGATCATCTGACCAGGATGCCGCTCTTCCAAGCGAACCACGGTTTCCTTCGGTGATTGCAGCCATTCAGCATGAGGAATGATCAGGGCAGGGATGGCAAATTCCCGAGTTGTGACACCGGCATGGCTCAATAGTCCTCCACTGGTCACCAAGACTGCTTCAGCGGTTCGGATCGCTTCGATATCTTCAGGTGTTGTGAACGGAACTAATAAAATGCGTCCGGTACGGGTTTCAGGATCAAAACAATAATTACGGTCGAAGGTGATGCGCCCGATGCGAATAGAGCTATCTCCGACCGAAGCCGACAGCCCCCTGATGGAAGTGCCAATAATTTGGGTCTGCTGGCGCGGCTGTCCAATCAACATCCGATGGGAGATGACCTTTTGAAATCCTGAAATATGTATTTTCGCCGGTATGGTAAAGCCTGCTTTGCGCAGAATTTTCTTGATTTTAGCGAGAGAAAGCCAATGCCTGTCCCCCCGTGCTGTTATGTGTTGGCTGAACGCATACAAAATTGTGCGATTGTCTTCGTCGGCCAAGCCGTACACTACTAACCATTCGTTGGGTGCTATCTCCTGTTCGGCTCTTATCAGCGTGAGTTGGTCGATGCTGCCAATCGTACTGAAATCCAAATCCAGGTCGGTCATCTTCAGTAGGGCGGCCATCCGCATCGCCTGATTCTCATGGGTGACAACCGTGCCGATAATCTCTCTAGACGGCTGATAATCGGGATTCCTTTCGATCAATCCCCGAGGGCTGTAGCACAATTCTCCACGCCCCAAGGCCTTGTGTAAGGAACCGCTGAAATATTCGTCGATGACCGCTTGCCCGACTCCGCCCTTGCCTGGTTTGATAATAGGCAGTCCAAGCGCTTGCAACGAGGCGTTAATGGTGAAAAACAGGCGATGACGAACCATTCGCTGCTCCCCGGAATCATACGTTTTGTACTCCTGTAAAACCTTGGGTCCGATATACTCGCAGTAGGTCGCGAGCGGCATGCCATTACCTCGATACGAGAGTGGAATCTGCCCTTCGACTAAAAACAGAGTCGCAAATGTAGCAGCAAATCGATTGATTTCGTTAGGATCAATTTTACCGGAGCTCCTCGGTAATATCTCTCGCGAAAAGATATACACCATAGCGTAGTCCAGATCGCGGAGAGACCATATTAGACGCAGTATCCGTATTACGGCGTGTTCGATTTGCTTGGCCGTCCGTGCACCGTGGTCCTTGTCCAAAACCCCGCTGATCAACCAATCGACAAGACCCTCCTGTTTAGCCTGAACCGTCATTCCTGTTTCCTTGAGAACTTTTTCGACGAAGGCTCCACGCAATTGCTGTTCGATTTCCACGCCGCCCTGATAACTTTGCAGCCGGACAAATCCTTCATGATCTGGATGTTTGAGATTAGCGGAAAACTCCACCCGGTGTTCGCCCAGTCGCACGCTATAGATGATATAGTGATCGGTCACAACAAAAGTGCTAGGGATAGATGCCGACATTCGGCGGGCGGCCCGCACGATCGCCGCGACCACTCGATGACGGATCAGACCATTGACAATGATCGGTGCATCATCCAGTTTAGCCAGTCGAATCTCTTTAGCTTCATTTGTTTGAATACGGCCAACCGTGATCGTGATATTGGCTCGGGCCGAAATCATGCGCTCTTCAAGCGCCTTATTTCCAGCTTCATGCAAATACCGTATCATCGAATGAACGGTATTGATGTTGACGAGTGAGTATTCGGTGAGTTTGGTAATTTTATTTTTGAGAAAGGCCGGCAATTCTTCATTTTGAGATAACCCTTCCCAAGATTCCTCCAACTCTCGCGCCAGCGCCTGATACTGCTTGAGGACCGTACCTCCTTTGATGGGAGTCGCAACTTGCCGATATGCATCTACCATTGTAGCCAGTAAGGAAACGATGGTCAGCGCCGTCCTCTGGGTCATTTTATCCGAATGCGCGACAATCAATTGAAGCGCGTCGTAGTTTGGCTTGATCAGGTTATTTTGAATATGGGTATATTGCTCCCGCAGTTTTTGTTTCGCCCCGTCACTGATCGAAATGTCACCAGCATTATCCGAAAATAAAATATAGATTCCAGCATCGCTTTCGCTCGCTGTTTTCAATTCACCCGTTACGTTGTCCTGCATCCAAGGCGGCATTTGCGACTCGGAGTATTCCACCGGATAGGTCAACTGATAGCCGCCTAAATTGAATCCAGGGATATGAAGATCTTGGATACCCACCAGCTTGATCTTTTGCAAAGAATCCCATGAGTTCGTAATTCTTGCCAGCTCTCGTCTGCCGAGAGCTTTTCGAGCGGTTGTTAAATTATCGATGAGGTTTTTTAGCGCGACCTCGGTTTGGGTCATGGATTTCAAGAACCCTTGGCTGTTCATTTTTTTTAGGTTGATCAACCCGCCAAGCTTGGTAACATGTCGATGTTGATATAAGGCTACGAGATAGTCGTAGGCAACCGGGTAGCGCGCTTGTAATTCTTCGACAATGACCGTTTTAACGTATCTGTTGGTTTCTTTAGAGAGCGCGGTAACTAGATCACTGGTTGCCACTGACTCAAACTCTCCCTGAGGAGATACCATCTCGGGAAGTTTTAACAGGACGCGAAGAATGCGATTTTTCTCATTCCTGAGACCTGAAACGCGCATCGCATGAGCGGCATCGTCCGTAATCCGTCCCGCAGCGGTTTGCGCGATTTTTTGTTGTTGCCACAGCTGATAAAGCAATGCTGGGTCATCCTCGGCAATATCCGTTGGCCAATGATGCTCGCTGAAGTGTCTGTCGATTTCCCGGATATATTGTTCGAGGACCTCCGATCCATCGGAGTCTAGATCCTTAGCCAACGAGTCTTGTAGCAGCGATCTGGCACGAGCCAGCAAAAACGCATGCAAGGCAATTCGCTCCTTGTCAGCCTCATGCCAATACATAAGATCTATCTCGTGCAGCATGATGTCGGCAACGATTTCGTCCTGGATATCCTTGCTTGTACCACGCCGTTCCAGCGCCGCGATCAACGGCAGAAAACTTGCCTTTGTATCCATATTGTGAACCACCTCAATTCAGGTCAAGCCGCGAATGTTCGGCGGGTTTATCTCTGTCGGGGAAGCTGTTCAACAATGCCTCGAAACCGACAACGACATCCAATAACTCGGTGGTGATGGCTTCCTGCCGTTGCTGGTGATAGAGCGCGTGTAAGGTCGCCAGCTTATCCTCAATATTGCGCTCGGCGTTCTGCATGGCCAGCAACCGGCTGGCATGCTCGCCGGCCAGCGATTCGGCGCAGGCACGAAAAAAGACGATAAACAGCCATTCGTTCAGCAGCACGCTCAACAACGCTGCCCGATCACCGTAATGGCTGGGCAGCGAACGTCCTGGCCATGGCCCCGAACTTTGAAACATGAGGGGGTCGAGCGGCAGCAACGCCAGCGTGTAGGGCGTCGGGCGCATTCCAGCCTGGGGGCGTTGCTGACACAACAGCAACCGTTCGACTCCCCGACTCCGCCATTGCTCCAAAACCGGCAACAGTTGCCGCAGGGTCTGCACGATGCCGGTCGCGGCAGCGGGGGTGTGAAATGTCTGCTCCGGGAACGAACCTGTGCTGGCCAGCACGGCCGCCAAGCGCGCCCCGACCACCAGGACGTGCTGCTTGTATCCCGGAAATTGGGCCAGTGCCGCCCGGATCTGTTCGGCGAGATCCTCGTTAAATCGTCCGCACAGGCCATGATCCGAACCGAATGCGACCACGCCGATGGCAGGTTCTCTCGCCTTTGATACGGCAAGATTGGGGCCTCGGAGGTGGACGGGAGCCGTCTCGTTCAAGAACGCCGCCAGTCCCAGCCGCACGGCCCGCTCGTAGTCGGCGACCGCCGCGACCGCCTGCTCATATTGGTGGATGCTGATTGCCGCCAGGGTTTTCATCGTGCGGACGATACCTTGCAGATTTTCCGCCGTGGCGATGGTACGGCGCAGGCTGTCTGGGATCGACATGGCGGCCCGACCTACTCCCCTCGCCCGCTGGGATGAGAGGCACCAGGGGCGAGAGTGGCCAGGTTCGCTAGTGCGGCACGAGCAACGGTGAGCAGCGTCGCGCGATCTTCTTCGTTGAGGTCGATACCCGCCGCGATCCGTTGCTTGAGCACAGCGCAATGAGCCATCACTGCTTCCCGCACCCGATTTTCAGCCTCACTCATGCGTTCCAGCGGTACGGTATCAAACGCACCTTCGGTGACGGCCAACAAGACCGCGATTTGTTCAGCTGCTGGCAACGGTCGATACTGCGGCTGCTTTAAAACCTCCCGCAGGCGTTGTCCTCGCTCGATAACACGGCGGGTCGTGTCATCGAGCCGGGTACCGAAACGGGCGAAGGCTTCCATCTCCTCGAACTGGGCATAGGCCAGCCGCAATTCTCCGGCCACCGCCCGGTAAGCCGGCAGCTGCGCCTTGCCACCCACCCGCGACACCGATTTGCCAATCTCCACCGCCGGCCAGATCCCCTTGCGGGCCAGCGTCGGCGAAAGATAAAGTTGCCCATCGGTGATCGAAATCAGGTTGGTGGGAATGTACGCGGCGAGATTCTGGGCCTCGGTTTCGACAATCGGCAGGGCCGCTAGTGAGCCACCACCATACTCCGGGCGCAGGCGAGCGGCCCGCTCCAGCAGGCGGGAATGCAGATAGAAGATGTCGCCGGGAAATGCTTCCCGTCCCGGCGGACGGCGCAGCAGCAAGCACAACTCCCGATAGGCTTGCGCATGGCGGGTCAGATCGTCGTATACGATCAAGACATCGCGCCCCTGGGCCATGAACCACTCAGCGATGCTAGTTGCGGCATAAGGCGCGAAGGTCTGCAAACCGGGTGGGTCTTCGCCGGCCGCAACGACCACTACGCTGTAGGCGAGCGCCCCGCGTTCGCGCAAGGCGGCGATCACTTGGGCCACCGCCGCGCCGCGCTGACCGATGGCACAGTAGACGCAGATGACACCTTGATCGGCTTGGTTGAGCATGGCGTCCACTGCCAAGGCGGTTTTGCCAGTCTGGCGATCACCCAGAATCAGTTCCCGCTGACCGCGTCCGATGGGGATAGCAGCGTCCACCGCTTTGATGCCAGTCGCCAGCGGTACGCTGACCGGAGCGCGGGCTAGAATCGGTGGCGCGGGCCGCTCCACCGGCCAGCGTTCGCCGGCTGGGATCGGGTCACCGCCGTCCAGCGGTTCGCCCAGCGCGTTGACAACCCGCCCCAGTAGTGCTGTCCCGACCGGGATAGCCAGGACCCGCCCAGTGCGTTCCACGGTCGCGCCGGCCCGCAGGCCACCCCGGTCGCGTAGGACCACCACGCCGACTTCCGCGACATCAAGGTCGAACGCAAGGCCGCTGGAACCGTCGGCGAAGCGGACCACTTCCAGCGCCGCCACGTTCGGCAGACCACGCACCCGAGCCACGCCCTGACCGACCCCGGCGACCACGCCGATTTCGACCGGCCGCAAGCGGGGTCGATAGCCGCTCAGTACGGTGTCAAAATCGTCCAGGTATTCAGGCAGGTTCATGGCCCGATGTCTCGCCACCACCAGCGGGTGCAATAAGGGACTGCAATTCGGCAGCGAATCCATCAAGATAATGATCGAGAGTCCAACCGAGGCGTTGGCTGGACGTTTCCAAGGTAATGCCCAGCGGCGCGGCGGGATCGGCTCGGAAGTCCGGGGTCAAGTCAGCGGCGAGTACTTGCCGCAAGCCGGCGGTCAGCATCCTCTGCTGGGATTCCGCCAACGGAAAGGCGGTGCGGATCATGCAACCATCCCGAGCGGACTGAGCCAGCGTTTGTCGGGTTTCGTCATCCAGCGCCCGCAGTCGCGCTAGCAGTACCGAGGCCATTTGCGCTTCCAGTTCTGCGTTGCCCAAATCGCCGAGCGCCCGTCGAGCCAGCGCCAGCAGCCGCTGACCGGCTTCGCGGCGTAGGGTCTGTCGAGAATCGCGCTGTTCCCGCTCTAGTTCCGCCCGCCAGCGTTGCCGTGCCTCGTCTACCTCGGCCTGTGCCTGCGCCAACCAAGTTTGCCGTTGTGCGGCAACCTCTTCTCGCGCCTGGGCCAGCCAGGTTTCCCGCGTCGCCGCCAGCTCTTGCTGACGAGTCAGACAATCGCGCCGCAAGGTTTCAGCGGCTACTGCTTGAGCTTGCGCTTCTGCCAGCGCAGCGGCAACCCGCTGCTGACGGGCGGCCATCGCAGCGAGAATCGGGCGATACAGAAATCGCTTGAGCAGCCACAGCAACAGCAGGAAATTGCCGATTTGGGCGGCGACGGTGAACCAGTCCAGCTTCATGGCTAGCGGGCGGTCGCGGCAATCACATGATCCCAGAACGGATTGGCGAAAATCAGGATTAGCGACACCACGAAACAGTAAATCGCGGTGGATTCGATCATTGCCAGCCCGACAAACAGAGTGCGACTGATCGTGGCCGCTTCGTCCGGCTGCTGGGCGATGGCCAGCAAGGCGTTCATCAAAGCCCGGCCTTCGGCCAGGGCCGGGGCGATGGTGCCCAAGCCGACAGTCAGGCCAGCGGTGACGATGGAAACGACGCCGATCACGAGAGTGGAATCCATGAGCGCCTACCTCACACGCGGGGTTGGGAATGATGGGCAGTCTGTTCCTGGGCGGCGGTCGCGGCGGCGATGAACACGGTCGCCAACACCGCAAAAATGTAGGCTTGGATCAGGCCGGTCAATAGGCCGAGAACATTCATCAGGGCCGGGAACACGAACGGCGCCACCAGCAGCAAAATCGCCGCCACCAGCCCGCCGCTCATTACGTTGCCATACAGTCGGACGGCCAGCGCCAGTGTACGGGCCAGCTCACCGATGAGATTGAGTGGCAACATCAGCGGCGTCGGCTCCAGGTACAGATGCAGAAAGCGGCGCAATCCGTGGCGGCGGATGCCATAAAACGGCACGGCGCAGAACACGCACAGCGCCAGCGCGGTCGTGGTGGACAGGGAGCCGGTGGGTGGCTCATAACCGGGAACGACTGCCAGCAGATTACAGGTCGCGATGAAGAAGAACAGGGTGACGATAAACGACAGAAACGGGTCAGGGTCTTGGCGGGCGATGTCCCGGATCTGGCGCTGGGCACCTTCCACCAGTACTTCCAGACAATTCTGCCATGACGACAGCTCGCCGGTAGTGGACAGCTTGCGGGTGATCCAGCGAGCCAGTCCAGCCAGCAGGGCAATGGTGAGCCATGTAAAAACCAGGGTGGCGTTGATGCTTACCGGGCCGAAATCGAGCAGAACTGTCTGGTCGGGGCTGATGTTCATGGCGATTATCAAGACGGTTTAGTCACGGGTTGCAACCGGCGGGTCAACAGCACGCGTGCTACGATGAAAGCCAGCAGCGCCACACCTAAGCGCGGCAGATTGCGATCCGGGCCGAGAATGAAATAAAAGCCGGCCATGCTCACCGCCAGTCGCAGGATAAAGCTGCCGAACACCCACAGCGCCGGATGCGCCTGTTGCGGCAAACGTCGCAAGGTGAACCACAGGCCAGCGTAGTAGAACAGCCCCAATATCGCGCCACCCACGGCGGCTAACAACCAAACCAGTAACTCAATCATGCGGTGGCCTCATTCGATCCACCCATTGCCAGGCGGCGATACAACCCAGCGCCAACCCCGCCAGCAACAGGCTCAAAGTCCAGGAAAAGCGGCCGGGACAGGCGCGATCCAGCCAGACGCCGAGCAGCGCCCCCAGCACCGTCGGTAGGGCCACGCTCCAGCCAATCATCCCGACCAGCCCTAGCCCGAACCACAGGGTCGGCGGCGTGGCGCGTGCGCGCAACTTGCGACTGACCTTACGGGCCACCTGTGCCGGCAGATGATTGGCCGGAGGGTGGGACGGTTTCATCGTGGTAATCCCTGTAATTCCAGAAAACGGCGGATAACGCCAGCCTCCAGTCGGGCGATGGCACCTCGCGCCACTTTTTCCTGATCATCGCAATGGCGGAAGTGGGTTTCGACCACATCCCGCAGTCCCGCCAGATCACCACCGCGCACCGCTCGCCGCACCGAAACCAGCACCTCGTCCCCGCATTTGACCAGTATGCCCCGATCCACCGCCACGAAAATTTCACCGCCATCCAAGGCAACGAAGCTGACCAGACCGGGCACCAGCGTCGCTACCCAATCACGGTGCTGGGGCAGCAGGCAAAAGTGTCCTTCCGGACCCTCGGCATTGAGTTTGACAACGGATTCGTCCACCAGTATTTCGGTCGGTATGAGCAGTTTTAGGTGCATGGTCGAACCTTGTCGAGCTGGCCGATCATGTACAGTGCCCGCTCCGGCCAGTCGGCGCACTCATCGGTGAGTAGTCGCTCGCAGTCGTCCAGCGTTTGTGCCAGCGGTACGCTGACCCCGGCCCGGCTGGTAAAATGGCCGGTGGTGAAAAATGGCTGGGTCAGATAGCGTTCCAGCCGCCGCGCCCGGTACACCGTGGCTCGATCAGCGGACGACAGTTCCTCCAGCCCTAGCATGGCGATGATGTCTTTCAATTCCTCGTACTCCGCCAGAGTACGGCGCACCGCCTGGGCGATGCGATAATGGCGCTCGCCGACCACGGCCGGCGTCAACAACTTGGAATCCGAAGCAAGCGGATCCACCGCCGGATAAAGCCCTTGACTGGCCCGCTGCCGCGACAAGGCCAGCACCGCTGACAGATGCGCGAAGGTGTGAGCAGCGGCTGGGTCGGTGAAATCGTCGGCGGGGACATACACCGCCTGTACCGAAGTCATCGCGCCATTGGCGGTACTGCAAATCCGCTCCTCCAGCTCCGCCAGTTCGTTACCCAAGGTTGGCTGATAGCCCACTCGCGACGGCAACCGGCCCATCAGTCCCGACACTTCCGCCCCAGCCTGGACAAACCGAAAAATATTGTCGATCAGTAGCAACACGTCGCGGTGGGCGGTATCGCGGAAGTACTCGGCAATAGTCAGTGCGGCATGGCCGACCCGGAACCGTGCCCCCGGTGGCTCATCCATCTGGCCGAATACCAGCACCGCCTGATCCAGCACCTCGGCTTCCCGCATTTCCCGATACAGTTCCTCGGCTTCGCGACAACGTTCACCGATGCCGCAAAACAGGCTGACACCTCGATAGCGTCCGACCATGTTGTGAATCAGCTCGGTGATAATGACGGTCTTGCCCACCCCCGCGCCACCGAACAGACCCGCTTTACCACCGCGTTCCAGTGGGCAGAGCAGGTCGATCACCTTGATGCCGGTCTCGAACGGTTCCCGCCCGATTCGCTGCTGACACAACGACGGTGGCGGGCGGTGGATGGGCCACCGCTCGACATCCACCAGCGACGGTCCACCATCAATGGTCGCGCCGAACACATCGACCATCCGCCCCAGTAACGCTGGCCCGACGGGGACGGTCAATGGCTCGCCGCTATCCCATGCCGGCTCGCCACGTGCCAACCCTTGGGTGGTAGTCAGAGCGATGCCGCGTACCGTATCGACAGCAAGGTGTTCGCTGACTTCCAGTACCACTTCTGCCCGTGGTCCGGCTAGCAGGCGTTGCCGCAAGGGTGGCAGGGCACCGGGAAACCGCATGTCCACCACGCTGCCCCGCACCGCGATGACCCTGCCGGTATACTCAGCAGCGCAGGGTGAAGCGGGAGTGAGGGCGGCGGTCATGAACGGAAATTATGGTCGTGGTTACGTTGCGTCGGACGATGGGGTGAGGCTCAAAGCGACGACCAGGACGACCAGGACGACCAGCAAGATCACCGAAATCAATAGATTGTCGAGCAACTGACGCCAGCTGGATGCCGGGCTCTAGCATCATGATACTGGACAGCAGCTGGTGCAATCCGCTGCGCTTGGCTTGAACCGATCGGAATGCAAAGAGTAAACTTAATTTCCCATAAAAATAAGGGGAAATTGCATGCTACGCAAGCCGATGATTTCTTTATTCAGGATGATTTCTCTCTTCGGTATGACCGCCTTAGCGAGCGCGGCGTGGGCGGAAGGTCAATGGCAGGCACTTCCGGATAAAGCGCCGGCGCCCGCCGACAACCCGACCACTGAAGCCAAGGTGACGCTTGGCAAAATGCTGTATTTCGATACCCGCTTTTCCTCGACCGGCACGGTGTCGTGCTTTTCCTGCCACAACATAATGGAAGGCGGTGACGATCACCGGCCTACTTCCATTGGCGTACATGGCCAAGTCGGTGGCCGTAACGCGCCGACGGTTTGGAACGCGGCATTCAATTCGGCGCAGTTCTGGGACGGTCGCGCCGCCTCGCTGGAGGAACAAGCCAAGGGACCGCCAACCAATCCCATCGAAATGGGCATGAAGGATCTGGGTGCTACCATCGGCCGTATCCAGAAGATTCTCGGTTACCAACCTTACTTCGAAGCGGCGTTCGGCAAGGGCGATGTTGTGACCATGGATAACGCCGCTAAAGCCATCGCCGCCTATGAACGGATTTTGATCACACCCAACAGTCCCTACGACCGCTACGTCAAAGGCGACAAGACGGCCATGACCGAGCAACAGGTGCGGGGTATGGAGACCTTCGCCAAGGTCGGCTGTACCGCCTGTCATTCCGGCCCAGCCTTCAACGGCTCGGCGAACATGCCGGCGGGACAGGGCTTTTTTATGAAATTCCCCATCTTCCCCGGTAGCCAGTACGACACCCAATACAAGCTGATGGAGGATACAGGCCGCCACGTCGTCACCCAAAAAGATGCGGACAAGTACCTGTGGCGAGTGCAGACGCTGCGGAATCTGACCTACACCGCGCCGTATTTCCACAACGGCTCAGTTAAGAGTTTGGACGAGGCGGTACGGGTGATGGGAAAAACGCAATTGAATAAAGATCTGAGCGAGGCCGAGGTCAAGGATATCGTCGCTTTCCTGGGTGCGCTGGATGGCGAGTTTCCAGAACAGAGCATGCCCCGATTACCGCCGACGCCGGGCGATCTGCTGACCGAGGACTGAGTTCAACTATCCCGATCATTTTGATCGACAAATCTCTCTCCCTCACCGCAGGGAGAGAGCGCTTGAAAAAACCGGCATACTCAAGCGCCGTTACATGCCTATCAGGTTGATGGTCCAGCCTAGGACCCTACAGCGCCACTCGATCCATACCGCTCTGGCCGCCGCTGACGATCTGACTCACGTTGCAAGCTCCTGAATCGTCCTCTTCTTCGTGATCAAGCGTCTGACTTCGGTCTGGAGGCCATTACTGAAGCGATCATGGCTGTCAGTCGGCGCTTGATTGTATCGGTCCAGCGGGCGGAGTGTTGCCAAAAGGACTTGATTGCGGCGATGGCGTCGGGATACCAGGTACGGCTGCACAGATAGCCCAGCCAGCGGTCGCGAAATCCGCGCAGTTGCGCCAATTGCGTTCCGACCCAGGCATCCACTCGTGCTACCCACGGATAGGTCATGATCACTTTCGGGCGGGCAGCCCGCCAAGTGATATGGGCGAAATAACCGATACCGGCCTTGGCACAGAACATCGCCACGATTGCTCCCGGCAGACCGGCGGCGCGGTAGCTCAACAGGACCGCAATTTTGGACAGCTCCAGCAGAGCCAGCGATAGCAGCGACAGCGACAGCCCCACTGCTGGGGGCAACGTAGCTACCCGGCGTTCGTAGCGCTGAACGATTTGTTCCTGCCCCAGCCGGCGAGCCAGCGACCGGATCGGTCCAAATAGCAACGTGACTAGCACGTAAGCCAAACCGAGGGCATGGCCGATCCAGCGTAGCACCGGATGTTGAGGATGGTCCTGCTGTTTTTCGTCGTGGGTGGTGATGGTCAATCTCCAAAGGAATCCAATAACTACATTAATCTCTCCGCATCCAGATGCGGGCTAACTGCTGCCGTGCCCCGAACTTCACTGCCCTCTTTTCAATGCTGTTTTTATTTTATCAAGATATGCAATGCTGAGTCCCGATCTGCCACAGGTGTTACCAAATAAAGTGGCCTTACCATCTGAAGTTACCTTACTAATTGCGAAAATGTACTCATCTCCTTCCGCAAATAGAATGATATTTGGTCTTTGATTAACAAAATCGTATTGGAATTGCAGTTTTCTCCCTGATATGTTTCCTTTTAGGGTTTCTATAACATCAATATCGAATTGATGTTTACAAACTTCAGGGTTGCATTGAGCGGAAAGAAGTTCTTCTTTATTAGAGTGAGTCACCTTACCGTGGATGATGACAGGGATCTTGGCAATTGATTCAAAGAAATCGAAAGGTACACACCTTGCCATAACAGTGCCAGGCGTGAACAAGACCAACGGAGATAACATCAGTAGCCATCGTACTAAGCACAGTTTGGAAAAGAAGTAGGAAAACGAAGAAAAAATTGTAGTCATTGGGAGCCTCTTGATGACTCGTCTGAAGTGAGTCCCAAGGTGATTAGAGTGAACTAATCACTGAACCGAGTGGGCGATGCGGGGGGGGTAACCCCGCTCGCCGAGCGCACACTGGAAGTGTGTAGACCGTGCTACTGAAGATTAGGCGCATTTGGGTCTGCGAAAGTCGATCCAGCCATATTTGTATCGCTGCGCTGAGGCCGATGTCACGAACTTTACCCGGCAAGGCCCGGTTGATAGGGAGTGTGGGGATCGTCAACTCCAGTACGCAATTCCGAAAGCTTCCCTAACCCACAGTGAGGTAGCGCATCTTCAGCGACTGTGCTGCCGCCGCCGGGCGCTCCATTGCAATGCGCTAGTTCATGTATCAAGGTTGCCAGTACTGTCCATCGACCGATCTTGAAAGCCTTGGGCCCAATCGCGCACTCGGTAGCGAATCCGCTTGCTCCTGGTGTTACACCGAAATCGATGAGTGTCGCATGATAATTGACCCAGACACTGCTATCAGCAAGTAACTGGGTGAGGGAACGGGCACCGGCTGTGATCCCGCGAAAATAGACATCCGCTGAGGGTATATTTTTGGAGATCCATATCGCGCGCTGACGTACCCACCGCATCGTATCGCGATGTTTGTTCGGAAACGCAATGAACCCAGTGTGTGGGCTAGTATGATCCCCGATGTTGAGTTGGATGGTCATGTTACCTCCTTAATTGCGATGAAAGCTTCTTAGATTAAAAAGGCAAACTAAGTGCCAGTTTGATAGAGCCGATGATTTGATAATTATCAGATTACTGATTGTGGCAAATCCAGAGTATGTACGACTAGGTTTCTGATTTTGTTTGAAATGATCATTTGCTATGAGTAAGCCTAATTATTTCGGTTATCCAGAGCCAGGGGATCTGGTAGCTCAATTTAGCTTGGTTCAATCGGTCCAAAATGGTCATATCGTTCAAAATGAACTCTTTTCGTGATCTTGGCTGGAGGAACCTTATCGTGTCATCCTTCGATCCAGCTGTCTGTTACCTGAATGCATAGCAGCACCAGCAAGGGTTTATTTTTGAATTCAATATCGATTACTGACCCATAGCGCCGGTGGTCAGTTCAGTGGTGATCGAGATCATTTTGGGGATTCAGATCTGTGCTGCTCCGGCTGCAAAGCGGTTCGGCTGCGAGGCATGGTGGCATCGCCGGTGGATGGAAAAGACGATCCTGTGATGCCACATCCCCTGCTTCCTGGAAGGCTGGGCGTCAGTGTCAAATTGTCAGGTTACGCTTGTGGAAAAGTGCCTCAGCCACCCTAGGCGACTTGGTTATTTTTTGCTCAATTTAAACTATTTGTAACAACCTCCCGTTTTTTCTAGCTCTGTCCTGTTGACTGTTATTCCCTCTTGGAGAGTTATCCACAGTTTTTGTGGATAACTCTCCAAACCTTCCTCGGTGATCCAGTTTGGCCCTCGTGAGGTGACGAACGCGGTTTTGGCTGCTAACTTTGGAGGTTATTGAGCGATTTAGTGTTTAATTGAACGCTAAGATGATGATATAAAGCCGAGATTCTCTTGATCGTATCCGTTACCGTCCGCATATTTATCTAATGAAAACCGCTAACTGTCCCTCTTGCGGTGCATTTATCATGTTCCAGTCGGCTGTGTCGATCCTGACGGTCTGCGCGTACTGTAAAAGTACGCTGATCCGCCACGATCTGGAACTGGAAAACATCGGAACGATGGCAGAACTGCTACCGGATCCCTCTCCGATCCAGCTCGGCACCGAAGGAACCTACCGCAAGACTCGGTTCACCGTGGTCGGCCGTATTCAGTTGCGCTACGGCCAAGGTATCTGGAACGAGTGGTATCTGCTGTTCGACAATCAACGCGGCGGCTGGCTGGGCGAAACGCTGGGCAATTACGCAGTGACTTTCTTAATCCAGCCGCCCGAACCGCTACCCCTCTTTTCGACGCTGCACGCCGGCGCGAATGTGACTCTGAAAGGTCGCGCTTTCCAGGTGACCAACATCGAAAGCGCCCGCTGCATTGCCGGCGAGGGTGAGCTACCCATCCGGGTCGGTCCCGGCTACGACGCGTCGGTAGTAGACTTGCAAGCCGCCGGCAACACCTTTGCCACCCTCGACTACAGCGAAAACCCGCCGCTGGTGTTCGTCGGCGAGCAGGTACGCTTCGATGATCTCAAGTTAAGTCGGTTGCGCACGATAGCCCCGGTCGGCTGGGAACCAGACACCGGCATCCGGGCCGAATCCTTCCAATGTCCCGGCTGCGGTAGCGCCTTGACCGTCCGTGCCAAGGGCCGCACCGAGACCCTGGCCTGTGGTACTTGCGGTTCGATCATTGACATCACTGACCCGAATCTACGCATCCTGTCCAAATTTCAGAGCCGGATTCAGTACGAGCCGGTCATTCCACTGGGCACTCGCGGCACGCTGGACAACACCGAATACGAGGCCATCGGCTATTTGCGCCGGATGGTGACGGTGGAAGGTATCGACTACGAGTGGAGTGAATATCTGCTGTTTCACCGCGAGCAGGGCTTTTGCTGGTTGGTGGAATACAACGGCCATTGGAGTCTGGTCCGGACCATGACCGAGCCGCCGCTGGTGACTGGCTACGGCACACAAGGCCGGGCCACTTATCAAGATCGGACCTACCGGCATTTCCAGACCACCAAGGCCAAGGTCAGCTATGTGCTGGGTGAGTTCTACTGGCGAGTCCAGGTCGGCGAACGCTGCGAGATCCGGGATTACATCGCCCCTCCCTTCCAGTTGAGCCTGGAACTGACCGACCAGGAAGCCATCTGGTCACAAGCCGAATACGTCGAACCGGAGACCGTTAAAACCGCATTCGCATTGGCAGCACCCTTGCCGGCGCGAATTGGGGTCGGTACCAATCAGCCTTCACCCTATGCAGCGCAGCGGTCCAAATTCCGGCGGCTATTTGGACTGTTTCTGAGCCTGCTGATCCTCGGTCAGATCGTTACCCTTTCGTTGTCCTCCGATCAGCGGGTCCACCAGCAAACCTTGCTATTCGATGCCACCACCCAGGACAAAACCTTGACCGGGGAACCGTTCGCACTGAGCGGGCGAACCTCCAACATCGTGATTCGCGCTGAAACCAATCTCAACAACAACTGGATTTATCTCGATCTGGCGCTCATCGAGCGCGACACCGGCGCCAGCCACGCTATCGGCCGTGAGATCAGTTATTACCAAGGGGTGGACGAAGGCGAGCGTTGGTCGGAAGGTACCGCTGGTGATGAGGCGGTGCTATCCGAGATCCCGGCCGGCATTTATCATTTGAGCGTGGAGGGTGAATTACCGCCCGGTTCACCAACGGTAACCTGCACCCTCACCGTTTTTCGGGACGTGCCCAGTTGGGCCAACTTCTTCCTGGCTCTGCTGGGCTTGCTGATTGTACCGTTCGTCTTCCGCTGGCGAGCTCGGGCCTACGAGCGCAGCCGCTGGGCCGAAAGCGATCACGGCCCTTCCGGCAAGGCGGAAAAAAGCGACGATGACTGATGAATGATCCATCCATGACGGAATGGCCCGGTCCATGCTCTACCGAAGCTATCTGATGAGCGGTCTCCTGATCCTGGCGTTGTTCGCCACTGCCCAATACCGAGGCTGGAGCGTTTTCGCTGCCAGCGAGGCGAAAACCCCACCGGGCACCGCGCGAGGGGTCTACCATAAATAGGACCATCGTCCTTCACGCCCATCCGCATGGCCAGCGTTCGATCACCAACCGCCGCCTGATCGAAGCGATCGCCGATTTACCCGATGTCGCCGTACATGATCTCTACGAACGCTATCCCGATTACGATATCGACGTGCAAGCCGAGCAAGCTGCCGTCCAGGCTGCCGATCTCATCGTCTTGCAGTATCCGACTTACTGGTATAGCCCGCCACCGTTGCTCAAGCTGTGGATCGACACGGTACTCGCGCACGGTTGGGCTCACGGTCCCGGTGGGACGGCGCTGGCCGGCAAGCATCTCTGGTGCGTGACCACCACTGGCGGTGATCGGATCGCTTACGAATCTGGCGGCTACCACGGCTATCCCTATGAGGCCTTTTTGCCACCCCTGATCCAAACCGCCCGGTTGTGCAAGATGATCTGGCTGCCACCCCGGATCATTCACGGCGTTCCCTCTCTCGACGCTGATGCCCTGCAAGCCGAGGCTATCGCCTATCGCGAACGACTCGCCAGCTACCCCGCCTGGGTCGCGGACAGCCGCTGAGATCCGCAATGCACGAACCCGCTTGGCTGGGCAACATGCTGATCTATCTCGCCGCCGCCGTGTTGTGCGTCCCACTGGCGGTACGGATTGGGCTAGGCGCGGTGCTGGGTTATTTGACGGCCGGAGTCGCGATCGGACCCGCGGGTCTGGGATTAGTCAGCGACGTCGACACCATTCTGCATTTCGCCGAATTCGGCGTGGTGCTGATGCTGTTCATGATCGGCCTTGAACTGGAACCCCGACGATTGTGGGCCATGCGCCGCGACGTGTTTGGCGGCGGCGCCGTTCAATTGCTGGTCTGCGGCGGCGTGTTGGCTGGCGTGGGGCTAGCCTTGGGCTTGGCTGGCGGGACCGCGCTGCTGTTGGGTCTGACGCTGGCCCTATCCTCGACCGCCATCGCGGCGCGGACCTTGAACGAGCGCAACCTATTCTCGACCCCGACCGGCCAACTGATTTTTGGGATTTTGCTGTTTCAGGATATCGCCGCCATTCCACTGATCGCCCTGCCCTCGCTGTTCGGCCACGGCGGCACGGACAACCACGTTTCGGTCGGTTTCGGGCTGGCGGTTATCGTCGGGATCCTGACAGTCGGTTTGTTCGTTGCCGGACCGGTGTTGCGCCTCATCGCCCGCACCGACATTCGGGAACTGTTCACGGCCGTCGCCCTGTTGATCGTGGTTGTCATCGCGGTATTGATGCAGCGCGCCGGCCTGTCGATGGCGTTGGGCGCCTTTCTCGCTGGGGTGGTGCTGGCGAAATCGGAGTATCGCCACGCCCTGGAAGCCGATCTGGAGCCGTTCAAGGGCTTGCTGCTGGGCCTGTTTTTTATCGCCATCGGCATGTCGATCAATTTGTCCTTGCTGTTCGCCCGACCGCTCTTAGTGCTGGCGCTGACCGGCGGCCTGTTACTGCTGAAACTGCTCGCGCTGCGGGTGCTAGCCGGTCCCTTGGGAGCGCCACTCGGACAGCGTTGGCTGGTGGCAGCGTTGCTCGCGCCCGGCGGCGAATTTGCCTTCGTGATCCTGGGCATGACCGCTCAGGCCGGGATGATTCCGCCCGAGCAAGCCGCCCTGCTCACCCTGAGCGTGGCGCTGTCGATGGCCGCCACACCATTCCTGCTGCTGAGCTACGATCACTGGCTGGTGCCGCGTTACCCGGCAGCCCGCCCCGAACCCGACGCCATCCCGAGCCAGGAATCGCCGGTGATTATCGCTGGCTTCGGCCGCTTCGGGCAGATCGTGGGCCGGCTGCTGTTTGCCAACGGAGTCACCGCTACTGTGCTGGATCACGATCCGGACCAGATCGCCATGTTGCGCCGGTTCGGCTTCAAGGTGTTCTACGGCGACGCGACGCGACTCGATTTACTGGAAGCCGCCGGCATCGCCAAGGCCCGCCTGCTGGTGGTGGCGCTAGACGACGTGGACACCAGCCTACGCTTGGTGGATGCGGTGCGGAACCACCATCCGCAGGTGATCGTGGTGGCCCGCGCCCGCAACGTCACGCACGTTTTTGGGCTGATGGACCGGGGAGTCGAGCGTATCGAGCGGGAAACCTTCGAGTCCGCGCTACGAGCGGGGCGGCGCGTGTTGCGGGAACTGGGATTTGGGGCACACGAAGCGCGCCTCGCTGCCGATACCTTCCGGCGTTATGATCTAGCCGCACTCGACGCCATGTTTCCCCATTATCAGGACGAAATCAAACTCATCTCGCTGGCCCAAACCGCCCGTGATGAGCTGACTGATCTGATCGAGCGAGACCGCCAAAGCCGGGAACGTGAGCACACGGCGGGCTGGGGTTAAGAGCGGTTTCGGTATTGTGCGGGGTTATCGGATTCGGCGCGGCAGGTACAACCGTTGCCGGCCCCCTCAGCATTCACACCAGCGATTAGAGTTTTCCCGATGACTCACGCCCTGCTCTTTTCAGTTTTCGTGATCGCCTCTTGCGGGCTGGTGTACGAGCTGATCGCCGGTACGCTGGCCAGCTATTTGTTGGGCGACTCCGTCACCCAGTTCTCAACCATCATCGGCACCTATCTGTTCGCGATGGGCATCGGGTCGTGGCTGTCGCGTTACGTGGTCCGGGGCTTGATCGGCCGTTTCGTGCAAATCGAGCTGGCAGTGGGGATACTGGGTGGTTTTTCCGCACCGGCCTTGTTCCTGATCTTTGCCTGGGCTGGCGCCTTCCGGTTGGCTTTGTATGCCCTGGTCTTGATCGTCGGTGTGCTGGTCGGGCTGGAAATCCCGCTGGTGATGCGCATCCTCAAGCAGCAGTTCGCGTTCAAGGATCTAGTGGCGCAGGTGTTGACCCTGGATTATCTAGGCGCGCTGGCAGTATCGTTGCTGTTTCCCATCGTGCTGGCACCGCACCTGGGCCTGAATCGGACCAGCCTGCTGTTCGGCCTGCTCAACGTGTTGGTGGCGGCCTGGGCGCTGTGGTTGTTCCGCGAGCAACTGCCGCAAGCGCGCTGGCTACGCGGTCAATGCATCGCCGCGATCCTAGCGTTGCTCGCCGGTTTCGCCGCCGCCGACCGGCTCACCACCCTGGCCGAGGACAATCTATACGCCGAAGAAATCGTATTCGCCCAAACTTCGCCCTATCAGCGCATTGTGGTGACCCGCTGGAAAAACGATCTTCGATTGTTTCTCAACAACAATCTGCAATTCAGCTCCCGCGACGAATATCGCTACCACGAGGCGCTGGTGCATCCCGGCTTGAGCGCGGTGCCAGGCGCGCGGCGGGTGCTGGTGCTGGGCGGCGGCGACGGGCTGGCAGTGCGCGAAATCCTGCGTTACGACTCGGTGGAGTCGGTCACATTGGTCGATCTCGACCCGGAAATGACCCGGCTGTTCGCCAGCCATCCGCTGCTGACGCCGTTGAACGAGAACGCGCTGAATTCACCCAAGGTGCGGATCGTCAACGCCGATGCCTTCCGATGGTTGGAACAGAACGCGGATGTGTTCGATTTCGTCGTGGTCGATTTCCCCGACCCGACCCACTATTCGCTGGGCAAGCTGTACACCAACACCTTCTATCGGCTATTGGAAAAACATCTGGCGACGAACGGCGCGGCGGTGATCCAGACCACCTCGCCGCTGTATGCCCGCCAATCGTTCTGGTGTATCGCCCGCACCCTGGAAAGCGTCGGGTTGCATGTCGCCCCTTATCACGCTTACGTCCCGGCCTTCGGCGAGTGGGGCTTCGCACTGGCGACCCACCAACCGTGGCAAGCACCCGACCACTATCCACCCGGCCTGCGCTTCCTGACCGTCGAGACCACTCCCGCGTTATTCCAATTCCCCCCGGACATGGCACCGGTCGCAACCGAAATCAACCGACTGAACAACCAAGTCCTGGTGCATTATTACGAGCGGGAATGGAATCAGGTCACCCAGTAATATCCTGGCTGCTTGGGCGAGCCCAAAGCGGGAAATCAGGCAGCCGAATCCTGGTTCTTAATTATCGTCGGGAACCTCGACCAGCTTCTGACCGGTCGCGGCCAACACCGCACGCCAGGTGGGGCCGTTCAAGTCCAACCGCTTCCGCTGACTCACCAGCAACTCGATGGGGACATGGATGAACATGTCGTGCAGCAGACCGATCACCAAACCGGTTTTGCCAGCCATCGCGGCGTGGACGGCGTTGCGGGCGAAGAAGTCGCAGAGGATGGAATCCTCAGCGTCGGCCGGGACACTGCGGATCAGGTAGCTCGGGTCGATATAGCGCAGCGTGACCGGAATTCCCTCCGCTTTGAAATAGCTCTCGATGCGTTCACGCAGGAACGGGCCGATATCCCGGAGTTTGACGTTGCCCGAGGCATCGCGCTCCGCATCGCTGGCCGCCAGCAACTCTTGGCCAGCGCCTTCGGCCACCGCGATCAGCGCGTGCGCTCGGTTCAGGATGCGCTGTTTCAGCGCGGCGAGGAAGCCATTTTCGCCATCGAGTCGCAGCGGCACTTCGGGAACCAGGGTGAAATTGACATCCTGGCTGGCAATCGTCGCGCCAGCGGCGATAAAACCGGCGTCGCGGCCCATCAATTTCACCAGTGCGATGCCGTTCTGAACGCTATGCGCTTCGGTGTGGGCACAGCGCAGCGCTTTCGCCGCTTCCTCGACCGCCGTGAGATAGCCGAAGGTACGCGAAACGAACGCCACATCGTTATCGATGGTCTTGGGGATACCGACCACGGCCAACGAGTGGCCGCGCCGCTGCGCTTCCTGAAACAGTTCGTTGCCGCCGCGCTGGGTACCGTCGCCACCGATGGTGAACAGGATGTTCACGCCGCGCCGGATCAGGTTGTCCACGGCGGCGCCGACGTCCACCGGCCCGCGCGAAGTGCCCAGCACGGTGCCGCCGTTCTCGTGAATGTCATGGACGAATTCGGGGGTCAGCACGAACGGCTCTCGGCCACGCGTCGGGTCGAGTCCCTGATAGCCGTCGCGGAAGCCGAGCACGTCCTTCACGCCATAGCCGTAGTACAGCTCCAGAAATAGCGAGCGGATTACGTTGTTCAGGCCGGGGCACAACCCACCGCAGGTGACGATGCCGGCGCAGGTTGACGCGGGATCGAAAAACAGCTTGGCGCGCGGACCAGCCCGTTCGAACAGCAACTCTTTCGGCGGTGGTGCATCGGGATCGCGGACGAGATGAAGAGGCACGCGAGCTTGGTCGCTCACTGTGTGCTGCTGGGGAGAAGCGAAGCGAGGTTCACCGAGGGTGGTGATGTTCATTTCATACTCGCTCGCAGATCGACCAAGGCTTGATCAAACGCATTGACCCGAATCAGGCCCAAGCGGGGAAATTCGATATCGAGAATGACGTACACCGCCAACGATATGACGACGGCGAAACCGATCATGTGCAACCAATTATGCGATTTGCCACCGGCCATGCCGTAACCGGCCAGCAGCGCGCCCGCCAACGCCAATCCGAATAGCATCGCGAAGATCGCCCGAGGTGGATGCATTTGCGCGGCCATCGTCCGCGTGGTGGTGATATCGATCATTTGGTTCAACGCCGGCAACAACAGCATCGTAGCCGAGGGCGGAGCATTCTCCAACTGGCCAGCGGCGACCGCCTGGGTCCAGATTTCTCCCTGCAACGCGACGGACCGAGCCAGTTCTGTCTTGGCTGCCTCCAGATCGGGAAGCTTTCGATACACCTCCAGGCGGGAATCGACGTAGCGCCGGAACAAATCCCGCAGCGCCGGTTGCGCGCTGGCCGGCAGCAGATCGAGTCGCAGGTAGGCGGTGCCGATATCGTTGGTCTCCTCGATGATCAAAGCCCGGCGATCCTCGAAACGCGCAGCCGCGCCCGAGAAGGTGAAAGCGATCAGCAGGCCGAGCAGGGCGAATACCGCGCCTTCGATTGTGCCGGTACCGGCCCGGGCGCCCTCGGCGTCCACCTTCAACTGACGGTTGCCGATCGACCGGCCGATTTCCAGCAGAACCAACATCCCGAGAAGCAGCCCTAGCGTGATCAACAAGATGGAAAATTCGTAGCCCATGGTGGGGTTCCTGGTTAGAAATGGTGGGTTCCCAAAAAGGTAACTTTAGCAATTATGCCGATCTTTTGGCATGGGGTTGGTTGACTGTTCCATGGCATTAGAAAATCGCCTGACCATTGCAATTTTATCCAGCACCCTGCAAAAGAATTTTTACTTTATTAAAACCATCGCGCTACTGCTTGGGAATAGATAGATATGGATAACGAGAAAGTCATTACGGCCTTTCTCCAACAAACTCTGGTTCGCATCGAACCGAATGCAATTCAAACCGTATATTTTTGAGGAGACTCGACCATGGCTTTCAGCGCGGAAATTACCCTGACTTCAAACAATGACACTTTCACCGGCCAGAGTGGCAGCGAAAAGATTTTTGGCATGGAAGGAAACGACAACATCAACGGTGGAGGCGGCGACGACGAAATCTTCGGCGACGGCAGCTTGGGCGACCTCAAATTTACCAACCCGTTCGCGCCGCCCGGTAACGACACCCTCCACGGCGGCGACGGCAAGGACACCCTCCACGGCGGCGATGGTAACGATAATCTGTTCGGCGACGCCAACAACGACACGCTGTTCGGCGATGGCGGCAACGACCGGCTGGATGGCGGCAGCGGGGCGGACACCATGCAGGGTGGCAGCGGCGATGATGTGTACGTCGTCGATAACGTCGGCGACGTGGTCAAGGACGATTTGCTATTCGGCGGTACCGACCGGGTCGAGAGTTCGATCAACTACGACCTGCGCAACGCGGAAAACGTCGAGAATCTCACCCTAACCGGCTCTGCCGACATCAACGGTATCGGCAACAGCGGCGACAACGTCATCACCGGCAACAGCGGTGATAATGCGTTATCCGGCCGGGAAGGCAACGACACGTTGAACGGCGGCGACGGCAACGACCGCTTGGATGGCGGCAGCGGCAACGACATCCTGAACGGCGGCAACGGCAACGATACCTTCGTCACCAATGCCTCCAGCGACACCGACACGATCAACGGCGGCAACGGCAGCGATACGGCCGAAAGTAGCATCAGCTTCTCGCTAGCCAGTTCCAACGTCAGCAATGTCGAAAATCTCACGCTGACCGGCAGTGGCAACATCAACGGAACCGGCGACAGTGCGGACAACAATCTCACCGGTAATGACGGAAGGAATACCTTAAACGGCGGCGATGGCAACGACGTGCTGAATGGCGGCGGCAACAACGACACGCTGAATGGTGGCGCCGGCAATGACCGCTTGTTCGAGGGGGCGGGCAACGATGTGCTCAACGGCGGCGCCGATAACGATATCCTGGGCGGTGGCCAAGGTTTGGACCGCTACAATGGCGGCTCTGGCAACGATATCCTGCAGTTCGACGCGGCCGATTTTGGCAACGGCGCGACTGCCGGCCAATACGACGGGGGTACCGGCACGGATACGATCCAGATGGGCCTGAGCGGCAGCACCACGCTGGATTTGCGGGCCATCGATGATAGCTTCATCCGCAATGTCGAAGTCATCGACTTGCAGACGAATCACACCCTGAGCAACGGCATCACCATCACCAACAATGATCAAATGTTTCTCGCCTTCAATGATGTCAACGCCATGAACGATCAGCATACGCTGCGGATCGACGGCGGCACCGGCGACAAAGTCACCATCACCGATTTTGGATGGGACGAATCGGATCAGCAACAGACCATCGGCAACCAAGTGTATGACGTCTACACCAACGGTCAGGCCACTCTATTGGTCGATCACGATATCCAGGTAGACGGCAGTTTCGTGTAACCCGTACTGTCTCCAGACGGCGCCCGCGGGCGCCGTTTTTTTTCGCTGGTCGTAAACCATTGGCTCCTGGCAGGGAAATGACGAGTAACGATCGGTCGCGGGATTTCCGCCACTGCCCGGCAAACACCTTAGATCTTGCTTTCCCAGCGAGGATTTCGCGATGCGTACCTACCTCCGTCAGTGCGGATCCTATTTCGCCTATGCTGGTTTGTTCAGCCTGTTCATCAATCTATTGCTGCTGACCACTCCGCTGTACTCGATGCAGGTGTTCGACCGGGTACTGACCAGCCGCTCAGTGGAAACCTTGCTGGTGTTAACCCTGCTGGCGGTCGGCGCGCTGCTGACCCAATTGGCGTTGGAAATCGTGCGTGGGCGCCTGCTGCTGGCAGCCGGGGCCAAGCTGGAACGCCTATTGGGACCGGCAGTGTTGGAAGGCACGCTGCGCCAGGCGCTGCACTCGACCCGTACCGACGTGGCAGGCTTGAACGATGTTGCGCAACTGCGCGGCTTTCTGAGTGGGGGCACCTTAACAGCGCTGTTCGACGCACCGTGGGCGCCGTTGTATCTGGCGGTCATCGCGTTGGTGAACCCCGGTCTCGGTGGTATCGCCTTTGGCGGCGCGCTGTTGCTGGCGCTGCTGGCCTACCTGAACGAACGGCTGACCCGTGTCCCCTTGGGTGACCTCCATCGGCACGCCCGCGCCGCTGGCAACGTCGCCGATTCGGCGGCGCAGAACGCCGAGGTGGTGCAGGCGCTCGGGATGTTGCCAGCCCTGCGCCGCCGCTGGGAACGAGCAAGCGTCGAGGTATTGAATGCCTGGCTTCGGGCCGGTCGCGCCAGTGGCACCGTCAGCGCGTTCAGCCGTTGCACCCGGATGCTGATCCAAATCGCCATCATGGGAGGCGCGGCGCTGCTGGTGATCGAGCAGACCACGACCTCGGGCGTCATGCTGGCTAGCACGCTGCTGCTGGCGCGGGCTCTCGCGCCAGTGGAAACAGCCATCGGTGGCTGGAAAGCGCTGGTCGAAGCGCGCGCCGCCTACCGCCGGCTGGATGCCTTGCTGGCCACCCGGCAAACCACTCCCACGACCGCCCTGCCCGCCCCGACCGGTGCCCTGACTGTCAACAAGCTGAGTTATTTCGCGCCGGGCGCGGACCGGCCGTTATTACAAAGCGTAACCTTCGCTCTCGAACCCGGCAAAGCCCTCGGCGTCATCGGATCGAGCGGCAGTGGAAAATCCACCCTGGCGCGCTTGATCGCCGGAAGTTGGCGGCCGAGCGGCGGTGAAATCCGTCTGGACGGCGCGGAGCTGCGGCAATGGTCGCGTGAGCGACTGGGGCGTCATGTCGGCTATCTGCCGCAGGACGTACAGCTGTTTGCCGGGACGGTGGCGGAAAATATCGCCCGGCTGGGCGAGGCGGGTCCCGAGCAGATCGTCGCCGCCGCACGCTGGGCACACGCCCATGAGATGATCTTGCGCTTGCCGCAAGGCTACGACACCCGGCTCGGCCCTGGCGGCACGGGGTTGTCCGGCGGCCAGCGCCAACGTATCGCACTCGCCCGCGCGGTGTACGGCCGGCCACGCTTGATCGTGTTGGACGAGCCCGATGCCAGCCTCGACGGCGAGGGCGAAGAGGCGTTGCGGGCTACGCTGCGTGCCCTGCGGACCGCCGGTGCCACCGTGATAGTGGTCAGCCATCGCACTGCCCTACTGCCGGAAATGGACGCCCTGCTGGTACTCAAGGACGGTCAGCCTCAACTGTTCGGCTCGCGCGAGGAAGTACTCAAGCGCCTGCGCGGCGGCAACGCGGTCGCGCCACAAGTCATCCGGGGCGGTAAACCATAGCGATGTTGGCGTCATCGGGTGAAACGTTGCAATAGCGGGTAGGGACAGGTCGTGCAACCGAAGAGAAATGACAGGTCGGCTATTATTGCCGCGTCGAAGTAATCGCCATCGAGTCCCAATAGATTATGTTGAAACTCGGAGCCTTTCGATTGCGCAGGTGTCTTGATCAAGCATCTTCAGTCCCTAGGATCGCACTCAAAGCCTCCAAAAATGAATGGTCCCTTTGGGCCACCAAAAATTGGTAATTCATAGCGCCGTGTATCTTCGGGTCTACTACCACCATTACGCATGGTGGGTAGTTTTGGACAGGGCATGGTCCTTTCCGCATTCTGAAGCTCTGCATTAATTCTCCACATGACTCTATTTCGAATTTCTACTGCTTGATCCATATAGGCTGTAATGAATTTACCGGCCTGATCGGAGAAATCGCCATCAGTTTGTTCGAGAAGAGATGACCAATCCCTGACAATCTTGTGATATATATTTTCTGCTCTCAAGATAGGTAAAACGATATCGGCGACCGCTTGTCCGCAGGTAGTTGCTGAGCTAATGTGGTATTTCCGACATGGATTTGGAGCGTTTTGAATCTCGAAGTAAACGGCATATATCGTCCCTGGAATTGGTATGTAATCACCATCTAATGGATAAAACCACATTTCTCCACTCCTTACCAGTTTATGAGTGAGCAAACAGTTTATAGAGCACATGCGATTCGGAATTTGGTCTACGCATGCATCATCGCTTTGATTGCGTCTATCGTCCGAGAAATGGCAACTTATGTACCAACCCTAAAATTAATGATCGAAAATTGAGTAAATTATTTGGCTATGCGGATAGCGTGAGATCGAACCACTACTCGGAAAAATCAATGTGGCCCATCAGGCAGGTCATCCCGACCCGCTCAGTAGATCAATCTGGCCCACGCTAATTCATGGATCGATTTTTGGCCAGAAAAAATGGCATGCGATAATAAATAGCTCGCTGATTAGGAAATGGCGTGCGAAGCGGTTGATGAACCGTTTCCCGATCAGGCGGGAATCACCGATCAGACGACTTCCGACACAGAGAACCGCCATGACCAACGATCAGACTGTCGTGCAAATCGGTAGAAAACGCCCGGTACGCGAGCTAACCCAGACCACCCAGAACCTTGCCCCGCTAGTCCAAAACCCGGTTCCATCCGCTCCCATCGTCCTGGAAGAAGGCCGAAAAGCCATTCGGATCGGCTTGTTGGTGGTGAGCGTCGCGTTCGGCGGTGGCGGCCTGTTGCTCGGTCGTGCACCGCTGGCCGGTGCCGTCGTCGCCTCCGGCACGGTAAAAGTGACCGATAATCACAAGAGCGTGCAGCACTTGGAAGGCGGCATCGTCAAGGAAATCCGGGTTCGTAACGGCGATCGGGTCGCGGCCGGACAAACCTTGATCGTGTTGGAGGATGAGCGGACCAACGCCGGTCTGGATTTGCTGGCGGGCCAATGGGACGCGGCAGCGGCCAAGGCGGCGCGGTTGCAAGCCGAACGCGATTTTCGGCCCGAGCCGGCTTTCCCGGAACGCTTGCGTGCCCGTACAGAAGATCCCAAGGTTGCTGAATTGCTGCGGATGGAAACTTCGCTGTTTCAAACCAAGCGCGCGGCACTGGAGCGCCAATTGAAATCGGCCGACGACCAGGTTGCGGAAATCGACCGTGAGCAGAACAGCTTACAGGTACAACTGAGTGCCGAGAAGGAAGCAAGCCGACTGTTGGACGAAGAAGTGCGCGCCAACGAAGCGGGCCAGCGACAGCAAGTCGTCACCAAGGTCCAGGTGTTGAGCCTCAAGCGGGCGCAACAGGAACGGCTGGCGCGTCAGGCCGAACTGGGCGGCGCCATCGCCCGGTCGCGGCAGCGAATGGAGGAATTGCGCTCGCGGGCAGCGGCGCTGCGCAACCAGTACACGCAAGCGGGAGCCGATGAGTTGACCACGGTCAAAGCTCTGCTCTCCGATCTGGAGGAAAAGCAACGGCCTTCGCGCGACGCCGTGAACCGGCAAGCCATCACGGCGCCCATCGCCGGTCAGGTAGTCGATTTGCAGGTGTTCACCGTGGGCGGCGTGGTGCGACCCGGCGAGCGCTTGCTGGACATCGTGCCGGAGTCGCAACCGTTGCTGGTCGAAGCGCGAGTCAGCCTCGACGATATCGACGATCTGCGGCTAGATCAGGCGGCGGACATCCGCCTGACCGCCTATCCGACCCGTACCACTCCGCTGCTACACGGCACGGTGCGCTATATCTCCGCCGATCAGCTGAGCGATCCACGCACTGGCACCCAGCACTACATCGCCCAGGTCGCGGTCGATACCGATTCCCTGGCACGGGCTGGCGACGGCGTGCACCTCCAACCCGGCATGCGCGCGGAACTGTTCATCAAGACCGGCGAGCGCACCGTGCTGGATTATTTGCTGGAACCCGTCGCCGCCACCCTGCGGCGGGCGCTGCGCGAGCGTTGAAAGTCGAGCAAACTCCCCTCTCCCCGTGGGAGAGGATGTTGGGGGTAAGGGTTTATTTTAAAGGGTTATTCCCTCACCCTAACCCTCTCCCCATGGGAGAGGAAATCCCGGAACTTTCCTCGCTCGTGCCAGCTTTAAGGACAAGCGAGCTGGGGGGTCTCTCGGGCCAGCGCGGCACAAGCATCGACCAGACCGATGCGGGTCGTGCCGGCTGGGTTCGGTCCCGCAATCGGTTTGGCGGTGGTCCGCAGCGTAGTCCTGATTTGGTCGGGCGTCGCTTGAGGCGCCCGTTGCAGCAAAAGCGCGACGACGCCGGTGACGTGAGCGGCGGCCAGGGAACTGCCCGACAGCAAAGTATGGCCAGCATTGGGAACCGGGGCGACCACATCGATGCCGGGTGCCGCCGCCGCGAAGGCAACGCCGTGCCAACGGAGTGGCGCAATGCGGCCGTTCACGTCGCAGGCAACGACCGGAATCACGGTGGTCAACGACGCGGGAAAGCCAGGATCGTCGGGATTCTCCAGCGTTGCCGCTACCACGGTGATGCCGCGCCGATCCGCTGTCGCCAGCAATCGCGCCAGCAAATCGTCCGGTTGGCCGCCCAAACTCAAATTCATGACCTTGATGTTGTGGTTGATGGCGTGATCGACCGCTTTCGCCAACGTCCAACTGCTGCACCGGGCTTTGGCCGCTGTCGGGTCCGAGTACCAGCACGCTTTGAACACGTCCAGCCGGGCCTCGGGCGCGATGCCCTCCAGCCCTGCCCGGTCCGCGCGGGCACCGATAATGCCGGTGACCGCCGTGCCATGCCGGTCCGCGCGAAACGATGGCTCGCCGCCCTCCACGAAGGTCGCAGTTTCGGCGATTCGTCCGCGTAAATCCGGATGGTCGGTGTCGGCGCCAGTGTCGATCACCGCCACTGCCACACCTTGGCCGGTGCTGACCCGGTGCGCCACGTCGGCCCGAAGCAACCTGGCGCCATAGGCCAGTTCGGCATAGGGATCGCGCGTTGCGGCTTGCAGTCCCTCGAAAGTCTGATTGGGCTGCACCAGCTCAACTCGCGGATCGGTTTTCAGCTGGGCGATTACGGTCTCTAGCGGTTGGTCGGTTGGCACCTGATAGACGAGACACTGGACACCGATGGAGGTCAGCGGGAATTCGCCCACTGGTCGAAGTCGATATTGCGCCTGTAATTCGCGGGCAATGGTCGGCCACTCCGCCCGCAGCCGGTCGGACAGGGCCACGATGATTTGCCGCGACCGCAACTGCTTGGGTACGCCGGGTTCGTCGATGACTGCTGCCGTTTCCCGATCCGGCGAGCCGGCGCAGGCGCTCAACGCCAGCAAGACGGCACCCACCGCGCCGACCTTCCACCATCTTTTCGAGAAGCTCGAACTCATGGTTTACCTCCGCTCGCGATGGGTTCGGCCAGCTTCACTTGATTGCGGGCGCGCAGGTTCGCCAGCGCTTGGGCGAGCGCCCGGTCCGAGTGATCGGTTGCCGGCAATGCGACGGTGTAGACGCCCAACGCCGTCGGCCCAGCGACGATGTTGCCGTCGATGTCCCGCAACAGTTGCCGGATTTCGCCAACCGTGGCCGCATCGGCGAACACGACGCGCAAGTGCGGTTCCTTCGTCGCTGGCTGGGCGGTGCCGCTGGACAGGGTTTCGTATTCGGGCACGGTTCTCAGCATCGGTGTGGCGACGATCAGGAGCAACGCCGCCACCGCCATGCTTTCCAAAGCTAGAGTCCAACGCACGGGATTCGGCGTCGCTTGTAACCAATCGAGGATGCGTTGCAAAAGAGAAGAGGAACTGGTTTTGGCCGGTGTCGGTTTCGCTTCCAGGCGGTCGATTTCGGCCATCAGGCGGTCGAATCCACCGGGGGCTGGCTGCCAGCTCTCCTCGTTGCGCTGGACGGCGGTCGCCAGCGCGCGGCACTGTTCCAAATCGGCGCGGCAGGCGGGACAGTGAGCAAGGTGCCGTTCCACCGTCGCCGTTTCGGCCACGGTCAGGGTGCCATTCGCATACCAAGGCAGCAGCGCTTCGATCTCGTCGTGCGGGTGGTTCGTTACCGAATGATCATCAGTCGTCGTGGACATGAGGTTATTCCTCCGCTGTGGCGGCATCCCAATAACCGCGCCGGGCCAGAAGTTGGGCTAGCTTCTTGCGAGCGTGGAACATGCGAGTCTTCACGGTGTTGAGCGGACAACCGACGATCTCGGCGATTTCCGGGTAGGAGCGCTCCTCGCCGAAGGTCAGTTCGATCACGCTGCGATGTTCGGGCGAGAGCTGGTCCAGCGCCCACTTCAAAATTCCACCCAATTCCCAGCCCATGACGGTTTGTTCTGGACCGTGCGGGGCGGCGGCTTGCGGCGCCTCCTCCCGATCCTCGGCTTCGTCGAGCGCGGCTGGCGGCAGCGTGTCGATGGATTGGTCGGCGCGAAATTTTCCGGTTTGTCGCAACACCTTGAGCCCCTTGTGGTGGGCGATACCGAACAGCCAAGTCGAAAGTTGCCCGGCGGCGGGATCGAAGCGGTCGGCGTTTTGCCAGACCGCCAGCAGGGTATCGTTCACCGCCTCGTCCACCAGTTCGGGCCGTTTCAGGAATTTAAGCAGGTAGCTCCCAACACGCGGCGCGTAACGATCGTACAGTTGTTTGAAGGCTCGGCGGTCCTTGCACGCCACCGCGCGGATCAGATCCAAATCGGCGTTTGCGATGGCGGTCCCAGCGACGGGGCGCGGCGGCACGGGTTGCTGGTTCATCGGTTGCTTTTCTCCACGGATGCCAAATGCTCATCCGCTCATTTGATATTCCCCACCGGGGTCCAAAAGGTTCAAAGGGTTCGCGCTCGGCGAACGGATCGGCAACCAAGTATAGATCGTCCGAACCCGCCCCTCTCGCGGCGGGTAAAGAGACCTTGGCGAGGCTCGACAATACCTTATTCTGGCGAGCTTTCCCGACTAGCAAGCGATCTCGAATTTCCTAATCTTCATTTGGATGTCACTGCATTCGGGTATGGTGATATCCGTCCAAATCATGGCTCATCAGGGACTCTATAAAATGATGCTCAAAACGCTCCTTGCCGGCTCCACGGCCCTGCTGTATTGCACAGCCCTCATTCCCACCTTCGCCAGTGTGGCGGACGCTGCTTCGTTAAAGATCAAGTCAGTCGAATTCACCGCAACGCCCGCTCCCGCCACCGATCTGGAGAAAGTTGCTCCCTACACGACATCGGCGGCTGTCGTCACTCTAACCGACGGCTCCAAAAAAACGTTCCCCTTAAGCTATAACGCGCTGTACCGTTCCGGCGACTACATCGATCACTGGTACGCTGGCCTGATCGTCGATAAGGACGGTAAGCCATTGACGCAGTCGGCGCCGGACACCAAGGGCAACGTGGCGCGTGGCCCGTTCCGTTCGGCGGGACCCGACGGCACCTCGCTGCTGCTGATCCCGAACGCCAAAGTGGACGGCGTGAAAGGCAATCCGTTATTTCTCGTCAACCACTTCGAGTACGACACCGAAGGAGAAAACATCGATCCCGCCAAGCCGCCGGTGGATCTGTATGCGCTGCTGCCCATGACCATGAATCTCGCAGTACTCGATCAGGATCCGCAAACCGGCAAGCTGACTCCGGTGAAACTGTCCAACGTCGATTTCTCCGCCGTCGAAGGTTTATGGATTCCCTGCAACGGTTCCACCACGCCGTGGATGACGCACCTGGGCAGCGAGGAATACGAACCGGATGCGGCCGTCTTCGAGAAGACACCGCTGGAGCCGATGAACCTCTATCGCGGCACGGCAGGCAAACTCGCCACCGATGGTGGAGCCAATCCATATCAGTACGGTCATCTGGTCGAGGTGACGGTCAACCCGGAGGGTTCGACCAAGGCGGTCAAGCATTACGCGATGGGCCGTCTAGCGTTCGAGCTGGGCGACGTGATGGGCGACCATAAGACCGTCTACATGGGCGACGATGGGGACGACGTGATCCGTGCCATGTTTATAGCCGACAAAGAAGGCGATCTGTCGGCGGGTACGCTCTACGCCACCAAGTGGATTCAGGAGGACGCTGCCCGCTACGGCAAAGCCCGCCTCCAGTGGATCAAGCTCGGCCACACCAGCGACGCCGAGATCAAGGCGTTGATCGCCAAAGGAACTCGGTTTTCCGACATTTTCGAAGTCGCCAGCGCCGACGCCGTCAAAGCCGAGCCGGCGAAATACGAAGGTTTCAAACCCGTCTACATCTACAGTGGCACCGGCAGCAAAACCCAGCTCGAATATCTCAAGCTGAAGCCGGACATGGAGCGGGCTGCCGCCTTTCTGGAAACGCGCCGCTACGCTGCCTATCTTGGTGCCACCACCGAGTTCACCAAAATGGAAGGTCAGGCGCATTCCAATGCCGACAAAAAGCTGTGGACCGCCATCAGCTACGTCCGCAAAGGCATGATCGACGGTCAGAACAAGGAACGTCCGCAGGACGATATCAAGCTGGCCGGTGACGAGAAGGATCTGACCTGCGGCGTCGTTTACGAAAGCGCGCTGAAAGGCAGCCAGAAGGATACCGCCGGCAATCCCATCGCCAGCGACTGGGTGGCCGCCGACATGACCGGTTTGATCTACGGCGAACGCAATCCCGCTGACGGCAAGCAAAAGCTCGACAAGTGCGACACCGAAAAAGTCGCCAACCCGGACAACATCCGCTACTCGGAAGCCATGCGGACGCTGTTCATCGGCGAAGATTCCGGGAACCATTTGAACAACTTCGTGTGGGCCTACAACGTCGATAGCAAGGCGCTAACCCGTATCTTCAGCGCACCCATCGGCGCGGAAAACACCGGCCTCAACGTGTTTGACGACTACAACGGCCATGCCTACATCACCGCGAATATCCAGCATCCGGGCGCGGCCGAAGATTTGGCGAAATATGGGGATGACATCAAGATCGACCTGCGCCGCAAGGTGGACGAACGCGGTTGGGTCGGCTATTTGGGCGGCCTGCCGGCAATGACTCGTTGAGGCCGGCATTTCGCGATGATTCGATTCCCTCTTCCCCGGCAACGGGGAGAGGGCGATGAGCGCGAAGGACGCGACAGAGGGTAGCGACAATTTTAGGGCGCTGGAACGGCCACGCGATTCGCGGGAACGATCTGCGGTTGATAGGCGAACACCTCACGGCTCGTGGCATCGACCGATACTTTCAGCCATTGCACATCATTGGTGCCATTTGCCTGGTTGTCGCCAAAGGTTTCGACTCGCGTAAAGTTTTCCAGGCGCCGCCCGCCCGCATCCAGAAACGGCTTATCGACGCGGAAATAATGCGAATCGCCATGGACATAGGCAACCGGCTTACGGAACGCGACGACCTCGTCGCGCAGCGCGAGAAGGAATTCCTTGAAGCCGTCGGTGCTGGAATCTATCCCCGCTGGCGTCTTCTCTACCAGCGTTTTCGGGTCGCGCAGCGGTGCCCGGTTCGGGTCGTTGAGATCCCAACCGGGGTTCGCCTGCGAAATCAACATGACGGCCACCGAATTGCGCGTTTTTGCCTGCTCGAAGGTTTCCTTCATCCACTGAATATTCGCCGCATTGCGGGCAGCGTACTCGTTGGGATCGGGAGCGACATCACACAGGTTGTTGCACGAGCCCTGAACGTTCAGGGTGGCGTAGGTCACCCGACCGACGGTCCAGCGACGGTTCTCAACGCACGGCACAAAGGTTCCATTGGCGCTTAGGCAAAGTGGGTCCATCTGCACCGCTTGGCGCAACTTACGCTGTCCCAGAGAGAACGACGTACTGAAAAAGAGGGCACGCTCCTTATCGAGTTGCACCAACGAGTTGTAACCGGCAGTGCGGTCGCAGTCGGTCCAATCGTTATCGCCTGGCGTGAACATGGCCGGAGCCTTGAGCGCATTGAAATAACCTAGCGCCTTGGTATAAACGGCATCCGTGCACTCGCTACTACCTGCCTTGAGATCGCCATCGTGGACCGTGAACGCCAGGCGTTGCGCATTCATGTCGCCGATCAGTGCGGTCACACCCACCTCCTGGACCGCCGAATAGGGCAAATCCCCCCATAAACCGATCGCATAGCTAGAACCGTTTCCATCGTCACGGCCCTGGTCATTGCCATCATCGGCATTCGCACAACCCAGAGCAATCATCGTCAAGAACGGCACGGCAACGGCTTTCATACACGCCTGGCGCAATTTCCACACGCCCCCGGCTTGCCGGTCCTGCCTATCATTGTGATTTTTCGTCATGATGTCCTCACATCGGAACAAGTGGCTCGGTATTCACCCGCGAATCGGCCACCACCCCCCAAGGCGCGCATTCGGCCCGATTCGCGCCAGCGAATCTAGGGGGGTTTATTGACAAATAAATGACAAGGACATCACAGGAATCAGTTTTTATCCTTCATTAAAATAGGGTGAGAATGGTTATCCGCGTTTGTTGATCCGACGGACAAGCCGGTTCCAGCGGTAGGCTAGAGTTTGGGACCATCCCTGACAGGATTCATCGGGACGTACTCCAGGCCGATTGGCCGCGCTCATGATCAGGCAAAAAGCGATATAAGGTTCCATGGTGCTTCTCCTCGTGATTCGGATATCAGATTGGCAACGATTCACAGATTGTTGAGTGCAAACTCTCAAGACGCGAAATGCTGTCGCCCATAGGTGATGAATCGGGCATTTGCCAGCTTCGCCAAGCGGTTTTGAAACGCCTCCTGCTCTTCCCTACTCGGCATCCGATGGCGGATACCTTGGTCCTGGTTCCGGACAGCGCGGTTCCAAACCGTTTTCCAATAAAGTTGTTCGATTAGCATGGCGAGACCCTCGGCAAGTCGATGACTAACTTCATAGCAAACCGGCTGCCAAAACTCGGCCGAATCGGGTAATTTATTATAAAAAATTGATATTATTATAATTTAATTTTTTTACAACAGCCAAAGCTTCTAGCCGAAGCTCTGTTTGAGCTTGTTATCCCCAACGGATTGGGAAATTCTCACGTTGTCGAAAAAGCCCATCCTGGATCGGACCGTTCATCTTGAACCGTATGGACGATGCAATCACCCGTGAAGTTTCTCCCGCAGCAGCGCCGTGAAGGCGTCCCGCGCCGGATGACGCGACCGATCATGCCGCCAGACCAGCAAGGTTTCGGTGCGGGCGACCGCGGGCGGCGTGGGGTGCGCGCGGATCGTGCCGGCGACCAGATGCGAATCGAGTACCGAGCGCGGCAACAAGCTAAAACCCATACCGGCGGCAACGCACCCGATGATCGCTTCAAAAGCGCCAAATTCGTTGATTCGGCTGACGGTGATTCCCGTGCCGCGCAGCCAGTCGATCAATCGCTGGCGGTAGCTGCATCCCTCGCGGAAGGTGCAGATCGACACGGTATCGAGCTGGCGTGGGTCGGCGACGGTCGGGTGATCGGCGGCGCTCACCAGAACCAGCTCCTCAATGACCGCAACAGCCACGGCCAGTTCCGGGTGATGCACCGGCGCGGCCACCAGCGCCAGGTCGATGCGATGATGCAGCACGTCCTGCAAAAGTTGCTGGGTCGGCGCCGCTTGCAGGCGCAAATCCACCTCTGGGTAACGGCGGCGAAACGCCGCCAATAACAGCGGCAGACGGGCAGCGGCGGTGGTCTCCATGGAGCCCAGCCGCAGCAATCCCTTGGGGGTATCAAAGGCCCGAATCGCCTCCCGCGCTTCCTCGGCCAACACCAGCAAGCGTTCGGCGTAGTCCAGCAACAGGCGGCCCGCCGGAGTGATGACCAGTCGGCGGTTGATGCGGTCGAACAGCGCAATATTCAGCAGTTCCTCCAACTGGCGGATACGAGTGGTGACGTTGGATTGCACGGTATGCAAGCGCTCGGCGGCGCGAGTCACACTCCCTTCTTCGGCGACGGCGCGGAAAACACGCAGGGCAGCGAGATCCATGA
>Ga0116151_10000057_pt1 | contig 88829 bp, 74 predicted proteins | sample AD_UKC117_MetaG_FD_89893 | JGI IMG/M metagenome (GOLD analysis project Ga0116151, IMG submission 89893) | Active sludge microbial communities of municipal wastewater-treating anaerobic digesters from Hong Kong - AD_UKC117_MetaG | ecosystem: Engineered > Bioreactor > Anaerobic > Digestate...
ATAGAACGGCGGGCATTTGCTTCGCAAACCGGCGAACTCGTCGTAAAACCAAACCAAGTGATGTGAGTTTGCCTTGCCCGCCTTATAGAACGGCGGGCATTTGCTTCGCAAACCGGCGAACTCATCGTAAAATCAAACCAAGTGCTGTAAATTTTCTCGTCGGCCAAAAGTAGGCCGACGCCGTGTTTCGCACGGACGAAAATTCGTCTTAAACCATTCCGAAGGGTGAAGGGTATTTGCTTTGCAAACCGCACCTTCGGCGCTGCGAGTTTTTCTTCGCGGCCATAACGAACGGCCGCGATTTCTTTTGGAAACCGAAAAACTCGTCGTAAAACCAAACCAAGTGCTGTGAATTTTCTCGTCGGCCAAAGAGTAACGGTCGGTTAGCCCCCGGATGCCGTCTGAAAAATACAATAAAAAGCCCTGCCGCAGCTTCTCGCTCGGCAGGGCTTTTCTTATGATTTCAGCCGGAGTTCATGTGCTCGCTTAGGAGCGGGCGTCCTCCCGGCTCTCTTTTTTTCTGCGCGTCGCGATCAGGAAGACGGTAATCAGAACCACCGCTCCTGCCGCGGCACAGGCGATCCAAATCCACGGGCTCGGGGTTGCTTCCGCAGGTTCCGCCACGGCCGCTTCCTCCACGCTGACAACCTGGAACCGGCTGAATCCGTTGATTTCAAACCGGATGCCGACAGGCTCGTTGTCCTCATAGACGAGCGTTCCGTCGACCAGCTCCGTTGTGCCGGCGCTGTGTTCCACATAGACGCCGAGCGTCTTGAGGAACGCCTCATCGGCCATCTGCTCTTCGCTGAGGCCTTTTACCGGCAGCGTGACGGCGGCCGCGAGATCCTGCAGGTTCGTTTCGATTCTCTTCGGTACGCCGAAGACTTTGCCCGTCGTATCCGTCGTGGAGAAGACCGAGGAATCGCCGAGGAAGGCCTCTTCCGCCTCCTCTGCTTCATCCTGCGCCTGCACGATGCGGAAGAAGATCGTTGTACCGCTTTGAGCCGCCCGCTCAACTTCCTCTGCGGAAATTTCCACCGTTCCCGCAGGGGACATAAGCGTCAGGCCGAGTCCGTTCTGCGAAAGCGCCATAACCGCATCGGACGGTGCCTCAAAGGTATATTCGTTTGCCGGATCATCCGCGGAATCGCCAATCGTCACCGCGACGGCATCCGATACGCCGCCCTGTTCGATCAGCTTCTGCACCGTATCGGCAGTCAGGATGACAGAATCCATCTTCGTACCGTTATCGAGCGCTGAGCGATAGATGGGCTCGCTCCCGGCGCTGTTGCCGGACTGTGCGGATGCGGTACGTCCCGTCTCCGCGCGCGTCTCCTCTTTCGACACACCCTCCTGCTTGACGACCAGCAGGAACGTTCTGGAAACCGTATTGTCGCCTTCCGTCGCCGTAATCGTGAGCACGACGCTCGCATCATGGCCCTGCGGCCGTGTGACAATACCGATCATGCCGTCGTCACCCTGCTCCATGCGGATTACATCCGGATCGGAGGAGGTCCATGTGATCTGTACGCCCTCGCTGCTGATGCCGCGTACCGTGAAGTTCTCGGTCATGCATTCCCAGTTATTGCCCGATGCGAAGGTGAATTCCGTCTCCAGCGGCAGAGCCGGCTGAACCGCTTCGCCGTTTGCAATCCATTTGGCATACAGCGTCACATTTCCGGCAACGTCGGAGGTAAAATCGTATTTTTGGGTGAGTCCGGCATCCAGATACCAGCCGCCGAAGGTATAGCCATCCCGTACCGGGTCGTTCGGATCCTTGATATTGCCGCCGTACGGGATCTTCTGGCCCTCCACCACGTTGCCGCCGTTGGAATCAAACGTAATCGTACCGATTCCGGCGCCGTAAGTGTTGGCCGTATATTTTGCCACCATCGTCATGTTTCCGGTCTCATCATAAACCTCTTCCCAACCGACGAAGGTGTAGCCCTCGCGCTCCGGGGCCTGCGGTGCCGAGGCCGATTTGCCGTCCTCCACGATCTGAATCTTGAGCACCGTGCCGTCCCAATCTCTAAAGGTTACGGCATGGGTTTCCGTATCATCCACCGGGCCGCTGTCGCTGGAGTCCTTTCTGGCATAGGTGTATCTGTTGTCTGAGTTCTCGGCGCTTGTGCCGCCCTTCGTCGTAACCGTCACATGCACCGTTCCAGCGCTGCCCACAGGGGAAATTGCGACGATCTTCGTATCTGAAATGACCGTGTAGGAAGCGGCATCCACTTCTCCGAAGCGAACCGCAATCATCTTTGTGAAATTCGTTCCGCGGATCGTAACGCTCGTGCCTCCGAGAATCCGGCCTCTCTCCGGAGAGACCGAGGTCACGGTGGGCGCAGGTTCGACCGTCGCCGTGATCGTCAGCTCGTCGGAGGTGAGATCCTCGCCCTCCGAGAGCTCCGCAATCGCGATCGTCAGGCTGAACGTCGTCACGTTGGAATCGAAGTCCGTGCCGCTGTACGCGAGATTCACTTTGCAGTGCGTCGTATCCGTATACTCGACGCTCTCGATGCTCACGCCGGCAGGGGCGTTATTAAGCGTGAAGTTTGCCTTGTCGAGTGTCGCGTCCTTGAAGGTCACGTTCGAGAGCGCCACCGTCAGGCTGTTCGCATCGAGATTCTCCTCCGTCAGAGCCTCCGCCGGAGTGATCGCCGACGTGATGACCAGCGTCGTGAATTCCTCAACGGAGCCGTAGGAGGTGCCTTCGATGTTGGTCGCGTAGGCGCGCACATAATATTTCGTGCCTTGGGCGAGCCCGGTTATCGTCTCGCTGAAGGTATCCGTGCCCAAGCCATTGTCATTCTTCGTGACGCCGGTCTCCCCGATCTCAGGCGTGCTGTCCGTCGAGGAGTAAACAATACCTCTCTCGGTCACCGACTCGCCGCCCGAAGCCGTCACGTCGCCGCCCAGCACCGCCGTCGTCGCCGTGTAGGTCGTCACGCTGTCCGTCGTCACCGTCGGCGCCGTCTCGACCAATGCCGTGATCGTCAGCTCGTCGGAAGTGAGATCCCCGTCGTTGTCGGAAAGCTCCGCAATCTTGATCGTCAGGCTGAACGTCGTCACGTTGGAATCGAAGTCCGTATCGTCGTACGCGAGACTCACCTTGCAGTGCGTCGTATCCGTATACTCGACGCTCTCGACGCTCACGCCGGCAGGGGCGTTATTGAGCGTGAAGTTTGCCTCGTCGAGCGTCGCGTCCTTGAAGGTCACGTTCGAGAGCGCCACCGTCAGGCTGTTCGCATCGAGATTTTCCTCCGTTAAAGCCTCCGCCGGAGTGATTGCCGCTGTGATCGGCGGCAGGGTTGTCACGGATTTGGTCGTGTAACAGGTCTTGTTGCCGGCCATATCTTTTACGATTACATTGAAATAATAGGTTGTTCCCGCCGTAAGAACGGTGGCATCCTTTGTGGCGATATCTGCCGCATAGCTGCCCAGCGCCGTTCCGTTGGCTTCAATATCCGTCACGGTGCCGAGATTGTTGCTGGTGGAGCGGTAAACCAGGTATTCCAGATCGGCCTGTGTGCTGCAGTCGTCGGTTGCTTTGTTCCAACTGAGCGTTGCACCTGTCCGGGTGATATTCGACGACGTAATGGTTTTATCGGTCACGCTTGGTGCGGTCGTATCGATATCCATGATCTTTGTATCGCTCGCGACGATGCCCTCGGTGGAGCCGCCCTCGCCGAAGCCGGAGAACTCCACAATATAGCCACTCAGCTTGGCAAAGCTGCTTCCGTCATATGCGCTGAGATCGTCCCAATAGGGACCCAGCAACCCGATATAAACAAAATCTCCGGTATTCGGCTCACCGGAATGCCACGGTGAGAAGCCGTCGGTCACATTATTTGCGATCTCCTGCCCGGCCTCCGGTCCGTCGACCCAATAGTAAAGCACCGTCTCCGGATGCTGATAAATATAGGAAGTGGTCCCGTTGCAGATGGCGTCTGTGCTATAAAGGGTCACGTAATGCGGAAGAAGGTTTTTCTGTTCCGTAAACGTGGTATCGCAGAGATCCGAATAGGAGATCTCGTTGCCGTCCGTCCCTCTCGTTATGCTCGGGCTTGAAACCGTGCCGGTGTTTCTCTGCCAGAGGCCACCCATCCATGCGTCGTTCCAGTGGTCGTCTCCGGTTCCTCCGGTATCGACCAATTTTAGCAAGATCGAGTTCTCTGCCTGGCTTGTCGCGGTGGCAAGATAGCCGCGCCCGCCGAAATACGGGTCCGCCGTGCTGCCCGCCGCAAGCGCGGCGTCTACCCAGCTGATAGGCGTGGCGACATAGCGGTAAAAATGTCCATCAAAGAAGGTATCTCCCGCCTCCGGAGAGACCGAGCTGGCTGTAGCCGTAATGGTCTGCTGCGCCGTACCATTTAACGAGTAAACAATGTTGCTCAGTAAAGTTTCGGCCGCCGGAATATCCGTGAAGGAGAAAACCACGCTGTTAAACTGCTGTCCGGCGGAATAGGAGTTTATATAGGTCGTCCCATTTGTTCCGCCAAGGAAGGTGAGAACGCCGCTCCCGAGCGACGGCACCGTGATATATCCACTGTTCACGGAGATCGTGATTATTCTGCACGGGGAGGACATGGTTATGCCGCAGGTGTAGGTCGATCCGCTCTTCCATGTGACATTGGTGAGCTCGACCGTCGCGGCGACTATAACATTAATTCTATAATAATTTATGGTGACGCCGTCCTGCGCCGTCACTCTGACGATGAAGAAATCGCCGTTGCTGATTGCTTCGTTTGCATAGGCCGTATCGCTTGCGAAGTTCGTGGTAGAGGCGCCGCTCGCATATTTGACCGCTTTCACCGTGGCATTCCCGTCGTTTTTGTCAAACAGCGTAATATAACTGCCGGTGTTGCTCGTATCCGCAGCCTGCGCCGAGGTGAGCATCACCGAGCCCGCCGTCTCCGAACCCAGCGTACCGGCCGGAGTTCCGAGGGCAACGGTCGCTCCTTTTACCGTAGAGGATGCTTTCAGGGTCGCATCGGTGCTCAGGAAGGCCAGCTCGCCGATGGCGGAGGCAAAAGCCGCGCTGCCGCTGCCGTCGTCGCCTGTGAGCTGGTTGCCGTACTCGACAAAGTAGCCTTTGGCTGAATAAGTGCTGGCCGGATCCGTAAGGTCATATGAGATATCGTTCCATGAGAATACCGTGCCCTGCTTTCCGGGGCTCCCGGAGACGACCAGCGTCGTCAGGCAGTTTTCGCCGCCGGCCGTATTGTTCGGCTCATTGCCGCGTCCCCAGTTGAAATAATAGCCCAGCGACGCGTTTTCTGCATCTACAGTTTCAAGCGGCGAGGCATCGGTTAAAGTGGTTACGTTATAAAACAGATCACCAATTTCCGGCCCGCAGGCCCAGTACCAGCCGTTGGTGACGAAAGAAGCCGTCTGAAAGCTGTCATAATACAGTCCATTCAGAGTTCCGTGGCTCAGAATCGTGCCGCCCAGCCAGCCTGTACTGCCGCCGGAAAGGGAATTCAGGAAGGTATCCTCTGAGAGAGTCGTGACGGTGGCGAGATAGCCGGTCCTGCCCATGTAGGTCATACCCTTTGCGGTGGTATAAGCGGTAACCCAGTCAATGCCCCACTCTCCGGCCGGCAAAAACTGATAGTAATGCTCCGTATCGCTGTTATAAAAAGTATCCGTCGTGATATTTTCGGTCGTGACCGTGATGTTCACCGTCTGAGAATCGCTTGCTACGGCGAAGCCCACCGCGCGCAGATAATCCTGCACCGCGCTTGTCAGCGTACCGTCGGCAAGATTGATCCTCTTCGTGTAGTCATTCGAAGTCGAGGAGACTGTGAAGCCGGCCGGCGCGGTCGGCAGAACGATCTGATCTCCACTGATTACATTGTCGGAAAACGCAATCAGGATGGTTTTAATGTTGCTTCCGGATACCGCAACATTCGGATAATAATATTTGTCACCGGTGAGAGCCGCGCTCCCAAGTTCAAGGCCAACCGGCGTCGTAACCGATTCCGTTGTATAGCAGGTCTTATTGCCGGCCTCGTCCTTCACGATCACGTTGAAATAATAGGTGGTGCCCGCCGAGAGACCCGTGATATCCTTTGTGGCGATATCCGCCGCATAACTGCCGACGGCGGTGCCGTTGGCTTCGATATTCGTAACCGTATCGAGATTATTGCTGGAGGACCGATAGACAAGGTATTCCAGCGCCGTCTGCGCGCTCGTGTCGTCGGTGGCCTTATTCCAACTGAGCGTCACGCCCGTTATGGTAAGGTTGGACGCTGTGATGGCGGTATCGGTCACGGCCGGCGCGGTCGTGTCGGAACCGGAGTCAACCGCAAAAGCCGTGAGCACCGGATAGCCCTGATTGGTTGAGCCCGTATCCGCGGCCCATGTTCCGGTATAGCCGGTGTTGAGATCCGTGACAAAATCCGTGCTCTTCATATATTCAGAAGTCTTCGCGATCGTGTAGTCGGTTCCATTTCCGATGCCCTTTTCCGTCCCTGCGGAGCTGTTGTAATAACATCCTGTTACGGAACCCGAGTCATAATATCCGATCACTCCGCCCTTATAAATAAGAACAGTTGTGCTGCCTGTAGCATAACAGTTTGCGGTCGATGATCCTGTTCCGGTCTGGATTCCAATCAGGCCGCCCGCGCAGGCATTGTTCCCCGATGCTGTCACATTGCCCGTGGCATAGCAGCTTGTAACGGAGGTGTTCGACGGGCCTGCCTGACCCAGAAGCCCACCGGCCGAAGTGACGCTGCCGCCCGTCACGGTAACCGCCGCGAAGCAATTTGAGGCGCTGCAATAATCAGCCTTGCCGATCAGGCCCCCCGCGTAATAGTACGCAGCAGAGACGCTGCCCGTGGCATAGCAGTTCGTGACCGGAGTGGAAGTACTGCCAGTGCCGTTCCAGTAGCCGACAAGCCCGCCGGCACTATATGACGAAAAGATTGAAACATCTATCAAGCCAACATCTGTAACCGTTCCGCCATAGACAGTCCCAAACAGGCCGGCGTATCCAAACGTTGCGTTCGGGCTGTCCGATGTTCCGATGGTAAGATTGGAGATCGTATGTCCGTCTCCGTCGAATGTACCCTGAAAACTTTGGTCAATTGTCTCGGTTAAAATGCCGATCGGCGTCCACTGCCAGCCGGCGAGGTCGAGATCCGCCGCAAGCGTCACCGTATCCCCGTAGAAATCATCCGTCCCCTCGTTGACGATCGAGGCAAATCCCGCAAGCTCTTCTTCAGTAGAAATAATAAAAGAAGTTTCAGAGACCGAATACCAATCGGTATCCGTCGTCGTTCCATCCCAGCCGGAAGCGGCCGCCACCGGTCCGACATAGCTGCTCTTCACCGCCGTGCCATAGTCCGTGCCGTCCTTGGGCGTGACCTCAAAGCAGACATATTTATCAAGATCGTCGCTGGTCAGCACATAGGTGTCGGCTGCCGCGCCGTCGATGGCCGCCGCGCCCGTGCCAGTGTTATCCGTCGCACGGTACCATTTATAAGTCGAGCCGGATTCAGCGTTGCTGTCGGCGTCATAGTATGTGTAGTCGCCGGCCAGCGTCTGCCCGACCTTTGCCGTACCGCCGACCGTTACGTCTGTAGCCGTCGGAGCGGTGTTGGTGCCGACACCTACGTTCAGAGTAACATAATAAAAATCATGATCACCAGTATTGTCGTCGAGATATTCCACTGTAAACGTATAGGTGCCCACAGAGTTTGCAATAAAATAGTATTCTGGCGGCTCGTCAAAATAAAAGCCATTAATAAACCCATATTGAGAGTCGGAACCCTCTTCATCAAAATAGGGATGTGCTGCCTGATAGGCGATATCCCCATAGACGACCGGATCGCTCCCCGTTAGAACGGGCCTTGAGATTCCTATAAATGCCTCCGCGACGGAAGCGCGCTCGGTGCCGAAAAGATCCGCATTGGGGATAAGAAAATATTCCCCCACGACAGCCTCGTCGGTTAGGGTTACGTAATAAGTAGTATCTGCGCTGGCCGTCAGCGTCAGCACTCCCGTGAGCGTCTGGCCGAAAACCATGATCAGCGCCAGTAATATTGCTAAAGCCTTTTTTTGCATCTTTCCAACCATCTGTGCAGCCTCCCCGGAATTTTGTATCTCGGTACGGTTCTTGCAAAACGGAATATCGTTCCACAATTGCTGTTATAATATATATTTATTTAAAGGCTTTGTCAATTTCTTCTATCAAATTTTGTAAAAATATGTCGAAATTGTGATCTTCCCGTATCTGCCGGAATCCGCGCACCGATACCCACCCGGGGATGGCCAAATTACGCGAAAAAACAGGACGGCGCCGCCCAAAAAGGCGATGCCGTCCTGCTGAAAAGTGGTTGTATTTATATGAAATATTTCGTATTCCGGATCAGATACCGGCTCAGGTCTTTTTGACAAAGGCCGTTCCGCAGTTCGGGCAGCGGATCTCCACCTTTCCCCTGCCGCGCGGAATGCGGATTTTCTGCCGGCAATTCGGGCACTGAAAATGGCGGTAAGCCTTCCGTTCCTCCGCGTCGCAGCGAAGGAGGCCCCACCGGTTCTTGAGCTTCCACCAGAAACCCATGAATTTGGCGTTTTCGGCCCGGCGTTTGCTTACGTTGCGCGAAAACGTGCGAAAAATGCTGTAAATATAGCAGGCAAGCGAGACCGCGTAGACCGGAATCCAGCCCGTAAACCGATAGAGGATCCCCAACAGAATGCCGGCTCCAAGAAAGGTCAGCGCCAACCCGTCGGTGCCGTTCCTTCCATACATAAAATTCCTCAGCCTCTGCATAATCAAAGCGATCCGCTCCCTTTTTTCTCAGTTGTGTATTATTTTACTCCGAAACCGCGGCAATGCCATGAACGAATTATAAATTTTTTCCTGCTGCAAAAAGTCATGCCCTGCCGATTATTGTTTTTTTCTCTTTTGTTGTGGACAAAATCAAATTCCTTGTGCTATAATAGCAAAGCACACGTGGAGGCGTAGCTCAGCAGGTTAGAGCGCCTGCTTCACACGCAGGAGGTCTCCGGTTCGAGCCCGGACGTCTCCACCAAAATATCCGCATAAACAAGCCGATGATGGTTTGCGTATGCGGATATTTTTTGCTTTATTTTCCGTTCTGGTATTAACTCGGTAGTAAATTTAGCGTGCTAAAGCGTTTGCGCATTTTCCACCCTCGCCAGCTCCTCCATGCTGACGTCTAGCGATTAAAGGGTGTAAATTTCAATTTTATCTTCTGGGACGCCTTGTAGGCCTGAACGAAGGATAACATTCTCGTCATTCGTTTGTCTCACGGTGATTGTCCAGTCGGGGTGTTCACGTTTCTGACCCACTACAAAGCTCCAGATCGCTTCTCTTGACGAAAGAGACGGCTCAAGCTCAAGAATGCCGTTGTAATAAATATTTGCGTACATCATGCCTCTTTCTCCGTGCCAATAGCCGGGCATGGGCGGTGTTTTCGGGCATCATTCCTTTCTTCTTATTATATCTGATGAAAAAATCGATTACAAAAGCAAATCACGCGGCATCCGGCCCTGTTTTTACCTTTTTCTTGAAAACAGACGGATAAACGGATATAATTTTGTAAGGAGCCTCTGAAAATGACCCTAAAGCTGCAAACGGTGTCGGAAAGAAAGCACCTAGGAAAGGCGCGTTTCTTCCCTCTTTCTATCCGATCTTGCAGGAACTATCCGCAGAGGATATACTATATTATAAAAAAGTCAAAGGATGCCGAACCATGATACTGAAAATTTACGACGAGGAAAATCAAAAGGAAAAGTTGATGTTCTTTGAAGATGAATCCGATTCCATGAAGCTGGGGTATGAAGTCGGCGACATCCTTTATGAGCAGGAAGCCGAGTGCGGACAGAAGGTGATGATCTTCCGCCATAAGGATCTCGGAAAGACGCTGGTCATCGACGACATCGTACAGTCCTCGGTCAATACGGAATTCCTTTACAATGAAATTATGGCCCATATCACGCTCGACTGCCAGAAAAACCCGAAGCGGGTGCTGATTATCGGCGGCGGCACCGGCCTCACGATGAAGCAGGTGTTAAAATACGACGTGGAGGAGGCCGTCCTCTGCGATATCTCCTGCGAGATTATTGAGATCGCCGAAGAATACGAGCCCGAGGCCGTGGAGGCGCTGCACGACCCGCGCGCGAAAGTTGTGGTCGCCGACGGATTCGAGTACATCAAGGGACAGAAGAACCTCGACGGCATTCTGGTCGACAGCTGCGACCCGGTCGGGCCTGCGAAGGTGCTTTACTCGGACGAATTTTATGAGAACTGCATCGCGGCGCTCTCCGACGCCGGCATCCTCTGCGTGCAGACCGGCGCGCCGCTCTTTTCCGCCGGAAAAGAGGAGTACCGCAATTTGATGGACTACCTCCGGAAACGGGATGATATTGCTTACAAACCGGTTATCTTCACCTGCCCGATGATCGTGGGCGGATTCTATATGTTCGTGCTCATCACCAAAAACAAGGAGATCGACTGGACCGCCCGTTATCATATCCGGCCGGACGAGGTGGAGTATTACAGCCCGGAACTGCGGGCGCAGTACTTTGATATTCCGAATTTTATCCGGAAGAGGCTTGAGACGGATCAGGAGAGGAACGCGGATTGAAAAACTACCCGGAACTGTTTAAAAACCTTCCCACGCCCTGCTATGTGCTCGACGAGGAGCTGCTCGTGCGGAATCTTGAGCTCTGCAAAAAAATCGAAGAGAAAAGCGGCTGCAAAATTTTGCTTGCGCAGAAGGCCTTTTCGATGTATGCGGTTTACGGCCCGATGGCGAAATACCTTGCCGGCGCCGCGGCAAGCTCCCTGTTTGAGGCAAAACTCGCGGCGGAATTCTTCCCCGGCGAAAACCATATCTACGCGCCGGCCTACCGCGAAGAGGAATTCGGCGAGATTCTCTCGTGCTGCAGCCATATCGTTTTCAACTCCTACACGCAGCTTGAAAAATTTTTGCCGGAGATCCGCGCCTGCGAAAAGAGGGTTGAATACGGGCTTCGCATCAATCCGGAGGTCTCGACCTGCCAAAACCCGATGTACGATCCCTGCGCGGCCGGCTCCCGCTTCGGCGTCACGGCGGCGCATTTCGACCGGAGCGTCAAGGTGGACGGAATCCACTTCCATACGCTCTGCGAGCAGGGCGTCGAAGATCTCAAGAAGACGCTCGCAAAGGTCGAAGAAAATTTCGGAGATTACCTTCGCGGCGTGAAATGGGTCAATTTCGGCGGCGGACACTTTCTGACAAAAGAGGATTACGACGTTGAGGAACTCATCCGGATCATCCGGAAGTTTTACGAAACCTACGGCGTTCAGGTCTATCTGGAGCCCGGCGAGGCCGTCGCTTACAATACCGGATTTCTCGTTTCGCGCGTCATGGACATCGTTCAAAACGGAGTCAGCATTGCCGTGACCGACGCCTCCGCCGCCTGCCACATGCCGCAGGTATTGGAGGAGCGCTACCGGCCGGATATCCTCGGGGCAGGCGCACCGGGCGAATATCTATACGACTATCGCCTTGGAGGAAACACCTGCCTCGGCGACGACGTGATCGGCGACTACTCGTTCCCGCAGGAGCTGCGGCCCGGCAGCCTGCTGATCTTCACCGACATGGCCCACTACACGATGGTGAAAAACAATTTCTTTAACGGCGTGAACCTGCCCGCCATCGCGGAGCTCAAGCAGGACGGCTCCGCCGAAATCCTGAGAACCTTCGGCTACGAAGATTTCAAATCGAAGCTGTAAAATAAGATCCGGCATGCTCATGCCGTTTATCCACATATTAGAAGCATAGGGAACGAAAGCCGAAGGAAGGGATACGAGATTTACAGGATCTTCATTGTGGAGGACGACGCGGCCATCGCGGGCGCGATCAAAAAGCATATCGAGACATGGGGACTGGAAGCGGAATGCGCCGCGGATTTTGGCGACATCCTCGCCGAATTCGTGCGGTACGACCCGCAGCTCGTCCTGCTGGATATCTCGCTGCCCTTCTACAACGGCTATTATTGGTGCGCGGAGATCCGCAAACTCTCAAAAGTGCCGATCATTTTTATCTCCTCCGCCTCCGACAAAATGAATATCGTGATGGCCATGAACATGGGCGGCGACGATTTTCTCTCCAAGCCCTTCGATCTCACGGTGCTGACCGCCAAGGTGCAGGCCCTGCTGCGGCGCGCCTACGATTTTACCGGCGAATCCGCGCTGATGGAATGCTGCGGCGCGGTACTGAATTCTGCCGACGGCACGCTCGTCTATCAGGGCAGCCGCATCGAGCTGACGCGCAACGAACACCGGATTTTGCAGATGCTCATGCAGAACCGCGGGAAGATCGTAAGCCGCGACGCCATCATGACGCGGCTCTGGGAATCGGACAGTTTTGTGGATGAGAATACGCTGACCGTAAACGTCGCGCGCCTGCGGAAGAAGCTGGAGGGAGCGGGCCTGACGGATTTTATCAAAACCAAAAAAGGCTCCGGCTATCTGATGGAATGAAACTTCTGTTATTATATCTAAAACGGCACTACAAAATCATCTTGATGATCGGGCTGTTCATCCTCGTCTTTGCGCTGGTGTTTTCGCTTTACGATCTGCCGGTGGAGGCGGTGTGGTATGCCACGCTCCTCTGCGCCGTGATTGGGGCGGTGCTGTTTGCCGTGGGCTACGGCGGCTACCTCAAAAGGCACCGGGAGCTCGTCTTCCTGCAAAAGCGCGTGACGCTCTCTCTGGAGGAGCTTCCCTCGCCGAAAGGAGCGCTTGAGGCGGACTATCAGGAGCTTCTGTGCATCCTTTATAAAGAGACGCTGCGCCTCGGCACGAATGCGGAGACGGAGCGCCGGGATATGATGGATTATTACACCATGTGGGCGCATCAGATCAAGACGCCGATTGCCGCCATGAGCCTGCTCCTTCAGTCGGAGGAGAACGGACAGAATGCCGCGCTTCAGGCGGAACTGCTGCATATCGAGCAGTATGTGGAGATGGTGCTCTCCTACCTGCGGCTCGACAGCGAATCCTCGGATCTTCTGCTGCGGACGTGTGACCTTGATTCCGTCATACGGCAGGCGGTGCGGAAATACGCGCGGCTCTTCATTTTAAAAAAGCTCTCGCTGGATTTCAGGGAGAGCGGAATCCGCGTCCTGACCGACGAAAAGTGGCTGCTGTTCGTGATCGAGCAGCTTCTCTCAAATGCGCTCAAATATACGAACGAAGGGCATATTTCCATCTATACGGAGGAAAAGGTGCTTGTCGTCGCCGATACGGGCATCGGCATCTGCGCCGAGGATCTGCCCCGCGTCTTTGAAAAAGGCTTCACCGGCTACAACGGCAGGGAGGATAAGAAATCCACCGGCATCGGTCTTTATCTATGCAGACGGATCTGCGAAAAACTGGGGCACAAAATCAGTATCTCCTCAGAAAAAGGACACGGAACCTCCGTCCGGATCGACATGACCGGCGGAGAGCAGGTGATCGAATAAGCTCGCTTACAAAACTGTAAGCTTCCCGCGCCGGAATGTAAGCCAGATCGATGGCATATGTTCCGGCGCTGCGGTATGCTGAGGGTATCTTGGAAATGGGAGGTTTTCTTTCGACATGCCGCTTTTGGAAGTGAAAAGTCTCAAAAAAACATACACGCCCCGCTTCGGCGGCGCGCAGGTGCAGGCCCTCGTCAATGTATCCTTTTCCGTCGAGGCCGGGGAATACGTCGCCATCATGGGCGAATCCGGCTCCGGCAAAACCACGCTGTTAAATATTCTCGCCGCCCTCGACCGGCCGACCGGCGGTCAGGTGCTGCTGAACGGAAAGGATCTCTCCGCCGTAAAAGAGACCGAGATCTCCGCCTTCCGCAGAGACAACCTCGGCTTTGTCTTTCAGGATTTTAACCTGCTCGATACCTTTTCCGTGCAGGACAATATCTTTTTGCCGCTGGTGCTGGCCGGAAAATCTTACCGGGAGATGTCCGCGCGGCTCGAACCGATCGCCGCGAAGCTCGGCATCCGGAAGATTCTGCGGCAGTTTCCGTATGAGATCTCCGGCGGGCAGAAGCAGCGCGTGGCGGTGGCGCGGGCGCTGATCACAAACCCTCAGATCGTCCTCGCCGACGAGCCGACCGGCGCGCTTGATTCCAAAGCCACCGATTCCCTGCTGCGCCTGTTTGAGGAAATCAACGCCGAAGGCCAGACGATCCTGATGGTGACCCACTCGGTGAAGGCCGCAAGCCACGCGAGGCGCGTTCTGTTCCTGCGGGACGGCGAAGTCTACCATCAGCTTTACCGCCGAAACCAGAGCACCGAGGAGATGTTTGCTAAGATCTCCGATGCGCTGACTGTGATGACAACGGGCGGTGAAGACCTTGCGTAAATTTGGTTTTTATGCGAAACTCGCCGCTCAGAATATGAAAAAGAACGGCAAGTATTATCTGCCGTACCTGCTCACCTGTATCGGCGCCGCGGCCATGTTTTATATCCTTTTTTTTCTCTCGGAGAACGAAGGCATCGGCACGCTGCGGGGCGGAACCTATGTGATGGTAACGCTCTGGCTCGGCGCCGGCGTAATCGGCATCTTCTCAACCATTTTAATCTTTTATACCAACAGCTCCCTCATGAAGCGGCGCAAAAAAGAGCTCGGCCTTTATAATATCCTCGGTATGGAGAAACGCCAGATCGCGCACTTTCTGTTTTGGGAGACGGTATACACCGCCGTCATCGGCATCGCGTGCGGCATCGGTGTGGGTATTCTGCTCTCCAAACTCATGCTGCTCCTTCTCTGCGCCATCCTCAAGGCGGGCGTGCCTTTCGGCTTTTTCGTATCCAATCAGGGAATCCTGTGGACGGTTATCGTCTTCTGCCTCATCTTTGCCCTGTGTCTGCTGTACAACTGGTACGGCATCAAGAGGGCGAAACCCATCGAACTTCTGCGCAGCGGAAGGGATGCCGACCGGGAACCCAGAACCCATTGGCTGGCTGCCCTGATCGGCTCGGTGACGCTCGCCGCGGGATACGGCATCGCGCTCTCGGTCAAATCGCCGGTCTCCGCCCTCGGCCTGTTTTTTGTGGCGGTCATTCTGGTCATCATCGGCACGTACTGCCTCTTTTCCGCGGGCAGCATCGCGGTGCTGAAACTGCTGAGAAGCAACAGGGCTTATTACTATCAGACCGAACATTTCACCACCGTCTCCGGCATGCTGCACCGCATGAAGCGCAACGCCGCCGGGCTCTCCTCCATCTGCATCCTCTCGACGATGGTGCTCGTCACCGTCTCCTCGACGGTATGCCTCTATGCGGGGACGGAGGAGGCCCTCGATAACTGGTGCCCGCGCGACGTGCAGATCATTTTGAGAGAGGCGGACGAGGACGCCGTGAATACCGTCGTGGAGGCCATGCAAGACGAGGCCAAAAAACAGGGCATGGAGATCTCCGACCTCGCCTATGTGCGCTACTATGTGGCCGACGCCGACACCGACCCCGCACACGTCTGCGGCGAAGCGCTCAAGGAGGGCAGCCACGGCGAGCTGGTCTGGGCGACCGGCGAGGAAGATACCCTCCCCGACGCCTACGTCGGCTTTAACGTAACAAGCGGCGAGGTCCCCCCGGAATTCTATGACGGCATCTGGGACGTGATCGGCCAGGACAGCGTTCATTTCAAATCCGCGAATGAGGCGGCGCGCTCCGAGTGCTCCGACGAACTGTACGGCATGTACGGCGGATTTTTCTTCATCGGCCTGCTTCTGGGCTTCCTGTTCCTGATGGCGACGGCGCTGATCATCTACTACAAACAGGTTTCGGAAGGCTACGAGGATGCCGAAGGCTTCAAAATCATGCAGCAGGTCGGCATGTCCGAAAGCGAGGTCAAAAGCAGCGTGCACAGCCAGATCCTGACCGTGTTCTTCCTGCCCATTCTCGCCGCGGCGGTGCATATCTCCTTCGCTTTCCCGATGATTACGAAGCTGTTTAAGCTGTTTTACATGACAAATATCGCCCTGTTCGCCTGGTGCACGCTTGGGGCCCTCCTCGTGTTCGCCGCGATCTATGCGATGATCTACGCGCTGACGGCCAAGGTCTACTATCAGATCGTAAAGGTGTGACGGCGGGCTTCACCGGCGGAAAGCCACCGGCCGGGCCGAAAGGTGATAGGCTTATTTTTACAAAAAAGGCATCGGAGACGACCTTTCGATCGTTTCCGGTGCCTTTTTTAGGATGATTTGGGGAAATTCATATTCCCCTTGCCGGCCGCGCTTCAGGCCGCCGTCGTAGCCGAAGAGGTTCCGTCAAGCGTTCCCCCACCCGGGGCCGTCCTGTTGCCCGGGGCCGTTCCTCCGCCGGGGCCAACGCCCGCCCCGCCGTTCATTCCGGAGGAGGCATTGCTGTAGGTCGTGCCGGTCATCTCAATCGTCACGCTCTCGCCGCCGACCGTCAGCGTATAGGTGCCGCCGCTCACGACCCCCGGGGCGCTGACGACGACGGACTGGAACTGTTTTTCGGGCGTAAAGCTCGCGAGAACATTGCCGTCGCCGTCCGTCAGCGTGACGGAGGTTCCGCCGCTCTGTTCGGAGGAGAAATTATAAAGGATGGAGCCCTGCGTGGAATCCGAGCCGAAATTCTGCGCCATACCCGTGCTGCCCGCCGCGATGAGCACGCCGCCGGTGATGGTGCCGGTACCGGCATAGTCCAGCGCGCCGTTGCCGGAGTTGGTGGGGCCGCTCACATAGATCGTTCCGCCGGAGACCGTCAGATCGCCGTTGGAGTCGATGCCGTCGCCGGAGGCGTCGATCGTCAGGCTGCCGCCGGAGATTGTGATGGAGGCCGAGGTATCCGTGTCAAATCCGTTCTGACCGGCCCTGCCGCCGATGCTGGAGCTGTCGGCTCCACCCGCGGCGTTGAGGCCGTCGTCCGAGGCGACGAGAGAGATCGTTCCGCCGGAAATGTTGAGCGCCGCGCCCTCGAGGCCTTCGTAGCTCTTTGTGATGTTGATGGTCCCGTCGGTGACGGTGAGCCCGGCATCCGCGTGCATACCGTCGTCGCCGGAGCTGATCGCGAAGGTGCCGCCGGCGATGCTCAGATCCCCATTGGTGTGGACGGCGTCGTCGGAGGAATCAATGGCAAAGTCGCCGCCGCTGATGAGGATGCTTACGTCGGCCTTGAGGCCTTTGGCGGAGGTCTCCGTCTCCGTGGAATCGGAAGCGTTTGCCGCACCGCCTCCCCACTGACCCCATGCGGCGTTCTCCTGCCCGTTGGAATCGGTGCTTGCGTTGATGCTGCCTCCGCCCGTGGTGAGCGTGAAGACGCCGTCCGGAATCGTCAGCGCGCCCGAGGCATCCATGCCGTCGCCGCCGGCCGTGATGACGAAGGTGCCACCCTCAATATAAATGGAGCCGAGCGTGGCATCCTCGTCGTTTTCCGCGTGGATGCCGTCCTTGCCGGAGGTGATGACGAAGACGCCGTCCGCGATCTCGACGCCCTCCTTGCCGGAAAGGCCCTGAGAGGCGGAGGTGATCTCATAGGTACCTCCGGCAACCTTCAGTGTATCCTTGGAAACCACGCCGTGCCCGCTTTCGCAGCCGACCGTCAGGGTGCCGTTTCCGTTCATCGTCAGATCCGCCTTCGAGAAGACGGCCGCGTCCACGTTGTTGTCGTCCGTCTGCGCGAATTCACCGGAGGAAGTGAGACTGTTTTCGCTCCCCTCGGTCATCGTCAGAAAGACCTTGCCGGCCTTCCGGACATAGATTGCCGCGCTGCCGGAACAGGCGACGGATACGTTGTCGAGCACGAGCTGAATTTCAGCGGAATCCCCGGCGTCCACCAGAATCTGCCCGTCACTCAAGGCACCGGTCAGCAGGTAGGTGCCCTCTTCCGTGATGGTGACGGTATCTCCGTCGATCTCCACGCCGCCGCCGTCTGCGGAGGAAGTTCCATCCGCAAGAGTGACCGTGACATAGTCGGAATAACCCACCTCAAAGTCGCTGTCGGTAAAACTTCCCGTGCTCTCGGAGGAGGCGGATTCCGCCGGGGTGCCCTCTTCCGTACTTTGGCAGGCCGCGAGGCTCAGACAGAGCAGGGCCGCCAAGAAAAAAGTCATCCATTTCTTTTTCATAAAAAAACTCCTTTATTCTGCGGCCTTCCCGCCGCGGCATTCTTCGGTTCAGGGCCCTCAAAAAGAAAACCACCTTTCCGAATTAGTTCATTTTTTTAAAGCTCCTGAGAATCCGCCGCTTGCATGGAACAGCTGACCTCAAGGTTTCCGTTCCGGCAGCGAAGCTGGTCAATCAGGTTCTTCTCCGTGCCGGGTTTTTTCAAAACAATCTCATACGTCAGTTTGTTGAGGCTGCCAAGGTTGGTCGTCTTGATTTTAACGAGCCTTGTTTCGGAAGCAAATTTCGTAAACAGGTCGTCGAAGATGCCGCCGTAATCAAGGTCCTCCGGAACGGTGACGCACAGCTTTCTGCAAAGTTCGACGTTTTTCCGCTCCCCGAAGCCCAGTTTTGCATAGAGAAAGCTCACCGTGCACATGATGAGGGCAAACAGGGCCGCAAAGCCCACATAGCCCATGCCGCAGGCGATGCCGACGGCCATGGCCAGAAAGATCGAGCCGATCTCCTTGGCCGTACCCGGCGCGGAACGAAAGCGGACCAGCGAAAAGGTTCCCGCCACCGCCACGCCCGTGCCGATGCTGCCGTTGACCATCATGATGACAACGGAGACGATGGCCGGAAGCATGGCCAGCGTGACGGCAAAGCTCCTTGTATAGACGGATTTGTAGGTATAAACAAGCGCCAGCAGGGCGCCCAGAATCAGAGCCGCCGCGATGCAGAGGCTGAAGCCCTCCAGCGTGAGATCGGACGAAGCGGCGGAAATTCCGGAAAAAATGGTGTCAAGCAAACAGAACACCTCTGCTTTCTTTGTAAGTTCCCTCCAGCATGGACATGTAGGCCCTTCCATACTTTGAGAAGGAGATTTGGCGGATTTGGCCCTCATTCAGAAGATCGACCAGCCACAGCGGAATCGCGTCGGCCGCCTTGATCTCCATCAGGGATTGGCCGGGCGCAAGGATCGAAGCCCCGCCGGGCTTCTCGGAAAGGCGGAGATCCTCGGTGCGCCAGCGGATTTTTTTATCAAACGTCACGCGGAGATCCGGGTCCTCCCGGGAGAAAAACGCCGCGCGGTCATAGCTGAGGTACATCGCCGGCCCGAGATCCTGATAGAACTGTACGAAATAATCGATTTCCCTGCTGATCTGGCTTTCCTCCGGAAGCGACGCCGCGCCGTTCAGAAAATCCACCGCCTCCTGCTCCGTGACGGAGATCCGGCGCTTATAGACGATGCCACGGTATTTCTTCTTGAGTTCCAGAAACACGGGGTCGTCCGGAAGGGCCGGTCCGTAGCTGCGCAGACGGAGCTTTTCTTTATAAACCGGCTTCTCGAGCGAGGCGCGGATCAGCCGGAAATCCGGAGTATCATAATAAACGTTGCAGACGGTGCTCTCTCCGTGCGGATCCGGCACGATCCGCTCCCGGAGCGCCTGTTCCAGAAAGCGGCGCTGCCACTCGTTGATCAGGAATTTCAGTTCATGCCGTTCAAAAATGTTGTTGTTCATAAGGTCTTTCCTCCTAACCTGATGTTCCCATCATAACGGAGGAACCTAAAGCTTACTTAAAGCGGGAAAAAATGATTGGAAATTTTTTTAAGACAAAAAAGAATACCCGCCGCATTCGCCATGGGAGGCAGGAGAATCTCTTTTCCTCTTATAAGCCATACTTTTTACATCCCTCATGAGAAGTTTTTTGAGGCTCCCGTGCGGCGAAACTCCTTCCCCTGCTTCGATACGGGAGCACAAAAAAATCCTTCCGCCGGCCTCTCCGGAAGAAGGATCTTTTCATGTGTGGGCATTCCGTGCTCACGGCTGGACGGTGAGACCGGCTGATTTATTTCCGTTGGATATTGTCGGGTATTCTGTGCTCACAACTGGACGGTAATTGTCAGGGAGGAGCCGTCCTCGCTTCCGGCGCCAATCTTTCCGCCATGGGCCGTTACGATGGACTGTGCCAGGGAAAGCCCGATTCCGTAGCCGCCGGTCTCGCTGCTGCGGGAGGCGTCTCCGCGATAGAACCGGTCGAAGAGGATGCTCTGATCTCCGGCCTTGAGCCCTTCGGCGGCGTTTTCGCTGACGAGAACGGGATGTTTCCCTTTTTTCTTTAATGTAAACCGGATCTCGCTGCCCGGAAGCGCATATTTGATGGCGTTGTCGGCCAGAATCGAACACAGCTGCCGGAGGAGCAGTTCGTTGCCCATATACTGAATATCCGGCTGGATCTCCAGGGCAAAGTGCCTGCCGCCGTTCTCCGCCAGCAGCGCAAACGGCTCCAGCGTCTCCGTCACCGCGTCTGAGAGAGAGAATTCTTCCATCTTGAGGTCGGGGAACCCCTCGTCCATCCTTGCCAGGGCGACGAGGCTCTGTGTCAGGGCGGAAAGACGGTGCACCTGCCCGCGGATTCCCTCCGTCCACTTACTCTTTCCCTGTTCCATCTCGATGACCTCCGTGCAGGAATCGATGATGGCGAGCGGCGTCTTGATCTCATGGCCGGCGTTGGTGATGAACTGCTTCTGCTTTTCATAGCTCTCGGCGATCGGGCGGATGGCTTTCCAGGAGAGCGCGAAAACCAACAGAAAGACCGCCAGAATCCCGCAGAGGGAGGTAAGCAGGCTCGTCGAGAGGAACTCCCGGACGGAGGAGAGATCCCTTGTGCAGTCCAAAAAGACATACAGGGTGCCGTTCTCCGTCTCCGAAGCGAGATAGCGGTAGCTGCCCTCGTAGCCGGAGGTCGTTCCTTTCTCCATCAGCGCCTGCGCCATGGAGACGGCCTCCTCGGTGGAGACCGCGGCGATCTTGCCCGTGTTTACGGAAGAGAGCGCTCCGCTCTGATTCAGCTCCACGGAGAAGTAGCGGATCTCGTAGGGCGTCTCCGGGGAAAGATCGCGGTGCCGGCTGCTTCCGGGATCGGTACTCTTATCCGGGCCGCTGCCCGGATCTTCCTCAGCCAGCCCGTCCGCTGCGTCATCCGCCGTATCGTTCACCGAATCATCTGCCGGGTTGCCTGCCGCGTCATCCGCCGGATTATCCGCCGGCCCGTCTCCGGGAACATCCGGATTCTCTTTGGGCTGATCCTCGCCGGGATAGCTGCCGTTATTCTCCGAAAGGATTTGCAGCATCTCGTCGGCGCTTTGATTCATTTTCACAAAATTCGCGGTGTTGATGACGCCCATCAGCACAACCAGAACCAGAATCACGGACCCCATCGCAATCAGGATGAATTTTTTCCTCAGCCGTGCAATCATCGCTTTTCCTCCAAAGAATATCCCACGCCGCGCGCCGCCCGGATCTGCACCTCCGCGCCGAGATGCGCGATCTTTTTGCGCAGACCCGAGATGTAGACCCACACGACGTTGATTTCCGCCTCGCTGTCATATCCCCAGATTTTTTCAAGAAACCGCTCGGTGGGAACCACCTGGCCGGGGTTTCCCATCAGCATCTCCATCATCTGAAATTCCTTGTTGGAGAGGCGCACCGACTCCCCGGCGCCGGAGAGCGTGAATCCGGCGCGGTCCAGGGAGAGGCCCCCGAACTGAAGCACCGTATCCTGAAGCTCCGGCTGCCGTCTCGTCATGGCGCGGATTCTCGCCAGAAGTTCCTTTGAATCGAACGGCTTCGTCAGATAATCGTCCGCGCCGCTGTCGAGCCCGGTCACCCGGTCGTCGATCTCGGCCTTCGCCGTCAGCATCAGAACCGGCAGGGTCATGCCCTCCTCCCGGATGTGCCGCAGCACCGTCAGGCCGTCCATTTTCGGCATCATGATATCCAAAACGGCGCCGTCGTAGCCGCCGTTCTCCAAATAATCCAGCGCGTCCCGGCCGTTGTAGACCGCATCCACGGAATAGCCGCTGTGGGTCAGGATCGTGACCAGCGCATCCGAAAGGATCTTTTCATCCTCCGCAAGCAAAAGCCGCATGGAACTTCCCTCCCTTTTTTCTTGATTATATCACATCCGCGCCAATTTTGTCGGAATCTTCCGCTCCGGTCTCAATGCGGCGTTTCTTTCTCAGGCCGCGTCTATCCTCCACTCCGGCGGCTGCCGCGCGCCAGAAAATACCGCAGCGCCCCCGCCAGCAGCAGAAGCGACCCGACGACCCAGTAGACCCAGACGTAGGGCGACGTCGTCCCGTAGATCTCCAGAATTCCGGAGAGACAGCTTCCGACCGAGAGGGCCGCGACTCCCGCATGCCAAAAGCACCGCGCCGCCGCGGAGGGAACCGGCACAAATGCGATGCTCATGACGAAAGCCGGTACCGCGCCCAGCAGCAGCGGGAACAAAAACAAAAAAATCATGAAGCCGGACCGGACCCCGTGGCTGAAGGACTCATAGACGCAGGAAAAAATCAGGCAGAAGAGCGAGATCAGCAGATACCTCCGCGCGAGAAAACGCATCCTTCTGTGGTCAGACGCCGACGTAGACAATGTCGCTCACCTTCCTTTCCGAAATTGTATCCCCGCCCGAAGTCGGGTTATTGATGACCTGCCCGTTAAAATACATGGTGGAGGAGCCGCCTCCGTCGAGATTGTAGGCGGTGGAGACGCCCAGATTTTGCAGGAACTCCGCAAATTCATACAGGGAGAGACCCGCCGATTCCTCCGTGCGCCCGTCCGCCACGACCATCACATAATGGAGCTGCGCGATTTCGCCGATCGCCGTGCGGGGATTGCTGGTCTTTGCCTTATCCACTTCGGTATCGGTGCCGACGGAAATGCTGCCGTCCTCCACCAGCGCCGGGCCGAAGGAAAACACCTGCCACGCGCCCTCATCCAGCAGCTCCTGCGCGGTGACGTCTCCCTCTTTGATGATGGAAAACGACCCGTCGGAACCGATCACCAAATCCTCCTGATCGGATGAAGCGGCGGTGTCCCGGTAGAGCGTGCCGTTGCGGATCACATAGCCCCGGTTCTGCGCGCCGTAATAGTCCCCGTTGACGGCGAGGACGGCGCTGTGTTCCTCCGCCATGACGGAGGTCTTTTCCGTGAGATTCTTTCCGTAGGTATCCTTTGCGAGCGCGGTTTTCAGCGCCTCGGCGGAGGAGAGCGTGATGTCGGCCACATAGACCGTCGTATCCTCGTAGCGGGTGGTCGTCATCGTGATCGAAACGCCGCTGTTTTGATAGGAAGTATCCGTGGCCGTGACGGTTTCGGCCGCCGAGGACGATTTTCCGGTATCCGAAGCATCGGAGGTCTCCGGATCGTCGGCGGAATTTTCAGCCCTGGAAGCACCCGAAGTGGAAACGGTGATTTCCTCATCTTCGCCGGAAGTTTCCGCTTGGATCGTGCCGTCCTGCACCGCCGCATAGCTCCGCGGAATGACGAACGTATCGAGCAGCACATACGCCGTAAACAGAATCAGCGCGACGGCGTACATCGTTCCCCAAAGGCGGTATCGTCTGCGTGTTTTCATGAGACCTCATCCCCCGTCTTTTTCTTTCGGAAGACGACCGTCTTCTGGAACAGCCAGCTCAGGGTGAAGAACGTGACTTCCGTGACGAGCTTCGCCGCAAACTTGTTGACGCCGACGCCGGTCACCAGCCAGTTGAGCAGCAGCGTGTTTCCGCAAAGGATGCCGGCTGCCAGCAGAAAATACTGGATGCCGGTCCGGAGCACGCTGTCATGGTTGTGGAAAACGAATCGTTTATTGATCATATAATTGACCGAGGCGCTGACGACCCTTGCAACGATGTTGGAGAGAGGCACGCCGATGCTCCCCAAAGGCGACGTGAAAACGGCCAGAAGGCTGTAAAGGCCGTAGTCCACCAGAAAGCCGATGAACGAGGAGCCCGCAAATTTGAGAATGTCGCGGTAGATCCGGTAGGAATCCCGGAACGTCTGGAAATGGGAGCCCGCGTTGTTGTTCTCGTAGACGGTGGCGGTGGGAATCTCCCGGATCGGGATGCCGCGCCTCGGGCATTCGAGCAGCATATTCATTTCATATTCGTAGCGCTCCCCCTCGATCATCATCAAAAAAGGGATCATTTCCGTATGAAAGGCCCGCAGGCCGGTCTGTGTGTCGCCGACGGAGACCCCGGAGGAGAGCCGGTAGATGAACCTCGTCACCGTGTTTCCGAATTTGCTCCGCAGGGGAACTCCTTCGCTGAACGAGCGGCTCCCCAGAATCAGGGAACCGGGGGATTCTTCCGCCGCCTGCGCGCAGCGAACCGCATCCGCCACGCGGTGCTGGCCGTCCGCATCGAGCGTGACCACGACGGCATCCTCCGGATATTGGGCATGAATATAGGAAAGCCCCGTTTTCAGCGCGCGGCCTTTTCCGTAATTTTTCGGATGTCTCCGGACGACGGTGCCCTCCGGCACGCGCTCATACAGCGCTTGGGCGGCCTCCCCGCTCCCGTCATCCACGACAATCCGCTTAAAGCCGGCCTCGCAGAGCTCCTGCAGCAGCTGCAGCAGGTGTTGGTCCGGCTCATAGGAAGGGATCAGTGCGATCCTGACCATTCGCGGTCACTCCTTTTGCTTTTCAAGTCTTTGGAGTCATTATAGGGAAGAAAAATTAAAATTACTTAAAATTCCTCTGAACTTTCTGCGGGGCCGCGGACGGCATCCGGCAGGACCTTTCCTTTACCCTGACCGGGATGTGCCGTGCTCGCCACAGGCGCCGGAATACCAGCCGTTTCCCCATATTAATTGGCAGGTCCATTTTGAGCACGGGCGGGCCTTTCCTTGACAAGCAGGGCCATTTTAGGTATCATAGGTTACGATTTAAAACCGGAGGCGGAAAATATGTCAAAAAGGCTGATGCTCATTCTGAATCCCTGCGCGGGTCTTCGGGCTGCGAACCGCTATCTTGCGGATGTGATCGGGCTCTTTTGCGCAAAGGATTTTATAACCACCGTATTTGTGACCGGAAAACGCGGCGACGCGACGCAGTGGGTTGAGGAATACGGCGCCCAATATGATGTCATCGCCTGCATCGGCGGAGACGGCACATTCAACGAGACGCTGCATGGCATTCTGGAAAGCGGCATTCCTTCCCCGATCGGCTATATTCCGGCGGGCAGCACCAACGACTTCGCCAACAGTCTTGGCCTCTCCCTCGATGTGATGGAGGCGGCCAGAGAGGTTGCCGAGGGCACGCCGCGTCCCTTTGACGCCGGAAAATTCGGCAGCCGGCATTTTTCTTATGTCGCTTCCTTTGGCGCCTTTACCCATGCGAGCTATTCCACTCCTCAGGCGGTCAAGAATTTTCTCGGCCACCTCGCCTATATTCTTGAGGGCACCCGTGGCCTGCCTTATATGAAGCCGGAATACATCAAGCTGGATGCGGACGGAACCATCTTTGAGGGCGAATATCTTTTCGGCGCGATCAGCAACTCCACCTCGCTCGGCGGCATCCTCACCATCGACCCGACCATCGTGGATATGAACGACGGCAAATTTGAGATCATGCTGATCCGGCCGCCGGAGACCGCCGCCGACCTCGCGGAGATCGTGCGCGCGCTGACCAACCGGCAGTACGACTGCAGCATGATCGACTTCGCCTCCACCGGCAGAATCACCGTGCTCTCCAACCCTGACGGCGGCTGGTCGCTGGACGGCGAATTCGAGCCCGGACAGGACGGCCTTACAATTGAAAACCTTCACAGCGCCGTCAATCTGCTCTGCAAGTGAGCACATTTTTTCAGAAAATCGACACGAAAAAAGGCATGTTTCGTAAAATTCCGAAAAAGATTTATTCATGCCCGGTGTGATAGAATAAACCGCGCAGGGAGGAAATCGTCAGGCCCTCCGGCAAGGATTTCGCCCAGCCGCTATCACGGCCGGCAAGCAGTATTTTTCTTCACTTCTCTCCTTATTGAAAAAACGTCCGCAGAGATTCTGCGGACGTTTTTTTCATATGGGGCGGCGGGATTTTTCTTCCTCCGTTCCCCGATCATTTGTATTTTTTGACGTCATATCGATCGAAAAGCTTCAGCAGGAGCGGCGTCTTGTGTTCCTCCTTTTTCCCGGCAAGGATGTCGCGGATGCGCCTTTGCCTGCGCAGCCAGCCGAAAAAGCTGCCCGCCGCCGCAAGCGCCGTATAGATCAGCGCCGTCTTCCATGCCGCGGCATATAAGGAGAAGAAGACCACCGTGGCGCCGTAGCTCAGCAGAAAGATTGCCGGATAAACCGGCGGGCAGATGCCATCCCGGTCGCCCATCACATAGCCGGTGACCGCCGCGAGCATCGGCAGGCCGGAGATCAGCAGAAGATAGACCAGATAGACCTCCCGGTCGACCTCGCCCATCCACCTGCCGAACAGGGGCGCCCCCCAGAGCCCGGCGGCCATGATCGCAACATATTGCAGGGATTCCTTTGCCTTCAGGGACGCCCAAAATTTCTTTCGGCCGCCCTGTTTTCCTTCCTGCTCATTCATCGGTCAGGTATACTTTCTTCATCTTTTTTGCGTAGACCGGGCGCTCGTTGCGGACCGCGCTGTTCGCGATCGTATCCACGACGTCCATGCCCTCGACCACGCGGCCGAAAGCAGCATACTGGCCGTCGAGGAAGGTGCTGTCCTCATGTACAATAAAGAACTGGGAACTCGCGGAATCCGGATCCTGAGAGCGGGCCATCGAGACGACGCCGCGCACATGGGAGATCGGATTCTCCCAGCCGTTGGCCGCAAATTCGCCTTTTACGTTGATCCCGGAGCCGCCCATGCCGGCCTTCATCGGATCCGCGCCGTAAGGATCTCCGCCCTGAATCATAAAACCTTTGATAACGCGGTGGAAAATGAGGCCGTCGAAGAAGCCGGTGCCGGCCAGAAGCTCAAAATTTTCGCAGGTGAGCGGCGCGGCTTTTTTATCAAGTTCAATCTTAATAATGCCGCCGTCCGCCATTTCAATCACAACCATGGTTCCGCCTCCGTTTTTATAATGCATTCATTTTACTATTTTGCGCGGGCGTTGTAAAGCCGGTATCCACGAAGGAGACCTGCTCCAAAAAACTTTTCCCGCATCCGGGGCCTCTTATTCCGCTCGAGCCGGAAGCGGAAGAAATCCTGCTGCGGCAGCCGAAAGAAAAAAGCGGCCAGATCCCATATCTCCACCGGGATGGGGCCGGCCTCTCCCGCTCCGTTTTTTTTTCAAGCAAAAAAGCCTTTCCGTCCGCCGGAAAGGCTTCTTTTTTATGAATTCAGGAAAGGGCCGTCTTATTCCGTAGCGAGGCCGAGATCCTTCATGACTTTGTCGTAGGCCTCTTTTGTCTTGGCATCAAAGCAGACCATATAGACGTCTTCGATACAGGTGTCGTTCTCGAGGAAAGAGAGGATGGTCTTGACGGCAATCGGTGCGGCTTTATCCAGCGGGAAGCGATACGCTCCGGTGGAAAGGGACGGGAACGCAACACTGCGGCAGTTATACTCGACGGCAAGATTCAGCGCGCTGAGATATGCCTTGCAGAGCAGCTCCTCCTCGTTGTTAAGGCCGCGGTTCCAGATCGGGCCGACCGCGTGAATGATGTATTTGGCATCCAGTTTGAAGCCCGGCGTGATGACGGCTTCTCCGGTTTTGCAGGTGCCGATCCTGCGGCAGCAGCTGACGAGCTCCGCGCCGGCGGCACGGTGAATGTACCCGTCGACGCCTTCGTCGCCCATCAGACTCGTATTGGCGGCATTGACGATCGCGTCAACTTTCATATCAACGATGTTGCCCTTGATGACGGTAAAATTAGACATGGCACTCTTTCCTTTCCTTACTACTCAATCACCTGATCGGCGTCTTCGAGATTTGCGCCGATATTAAGGGTATTGATGGTTCTGCGCTCCATACGCTCTCTCTCGGACTGCTCAACGATGAAATTCTTGATCTCTTTCGCCCGCCGAACATGGCGCAGGATCAGCTCCGGATGAGTGGCATCCCCGGTTTTGCAGACCACCGTGCCCAAGCCGAATAGCCGCTCCGTCAGGGAAGTGCGAAGAACGGTATCCTGAACTTTGTAAAGATAACAGTCGTTCTCTTCCTGACGCAGGAAGCCCTTGTTGACCGTCAGCTGCTCACCGGTGACGGTATACTTGGTAAAGGTCCACGGGAGGCCGAACAGGAGCCAACGCTTCCTTTCGACATATTTCATCGCAGAATCCACCCCTTTTTAACCAATTATAGCATGGGAAACAAAAATATCAAGGGGATTTCCGTTTCTTAGAAGCAAAATGAACGAAAGAATATCCTCATTTTTGCTCGCTGTTTTCCGATTCCTGACGCATGCGCTCCAGCTTTGCGCGGGCACGTTCCGCGCTGCGCCGGCGGAGTTCGTTGACCGAACTGAGAACCACCCAGAGCACGGCCAGCGCGCCGGGCAGAAGGAGCAGCCAGAAGAATCCGGCCAGCCCCCGGTTCTCGTACTGGAAGTGCGGAAAATAATAGAAAAGCCAGAATACGTCGCAGGCGAACGTCACCGCCAGCATCGAAAGGACCCCCCAGAGCACACCTTTTTTGTTCCGGTTGGTCCGGTTGACCAGATAGGCGGTCAGATAGATTCCCCAGCAGACGCCGATTCCGATCAGCACCGCGACCGCTCCGTTCACGCTGGGAAGAGCATACAACCATGTAAACATCTCTCGTCATTCCCCTTCTTCAGACATTGTGTCATTCCCGTTTCAGTCGCCGCTCACCTTGGCCCAGGTATCCTTGAGGCCGACGATCTCGTTCCAGGTGCCCTCGTATTTGCTGTCCCGGATGAAGTAGCCGCTGCGGACGAACTGGAAGCGCTCGTCGGCGGGGGCTTTTGCGAGGGCTTCCTCGAGTTTGCAGCCGTTATGCACGACGACGGAGTTCGGATCGAGAAAATCTCCAAAATCCCTGCCCTCCGGGAGCGTGACCATGTTGGCCTCGGAGAAGAGACGGCCGTACTCGCGGATCTCGGCGTCGACACTGTGCGCGGCCGAAACCCAGTGGATGGTACCCTTGGTTCTGTGGCCGTCGGCAGGCATGCCGTTGCCGGTCTCGAGATCGGCGGTGCAGCGGATTTCGGTGACGTTTCCTTCGGCATCCGTTTCATAGCCGGTGCAGGTAACGAGGTACGCGCCCATCAGGCGGACCTCTCCCTGCGGCTTGAGGCGGAAGAATTTCGGCGGCGGCTCGGGCAGAAAGTCGCTCCGCTCGATCCAGAGTTCCCGCGTGAAGGCGACCTTCCGGCTGCCGGCATTCTCGCCGCTTACGTTGTTCGGCAGCTCAAAATAGTTGGTTTCCCCCTCCGGGAAATTCTCGACGACGAGCTTTACCGGGTCGATCACCGCCAGACGCCGCTCGGCGGTGCGGTTTAATTCGTCGCGGATGCAGTGCTCAAGCAGCTCGATATCGACCATGCTCTCCGCCTTGGAGACGCCGGCCGTCTTGATAAATTCAATGATCGAGGAGGGCGTGTATCCGCGGCGGCGCATGCCTTTGAGCGTGGGCAGGCGCGGATCGTCCCAACCGTCCACGACGCCGTTCTCGACGAGCATGCGCAGATAGCGCTTGCTCATCACGGTATGCGTGACGTTGAGGCGGGCGAACTCGTACTGATGCGGAACCGGCTCCGGGAACCCGACGTTCTCGACCACCCAGTCGTAGAGCGGGCGGTGGTTTGCAAACTCGATCGAGCAGCAGGAATAGGTGATGCCCTCGAGCGCGTCCTGAATCGGGTGGGCAAAGTCGTAAAGCGGATAGATGCACCATTTGTCGCCTTGACGGTGGTGCGTCTCGCGCTTGATGCGGTAGATCGCCGGATCGCGCAGATTCATATTCGGGCTCGCGAGGTCGATCTTCGCGCGGAGCGTCTTGGCACCGTCCTCAAACTCGCCGGCGCGCATCCGGCGGAAGAGATCGAGGTTCTCCTCCGGCGTGCGGTCGCGGTAGGGGCTCGGTCTGCTGGGTTTGCCGGCGTCGTTGCCGCGGTATTCCTGCATCTCGTCGCGGGAGAGATCGTCAACATAGGCCTTGCCGTCGAGAATCAACTTCTCGGCGAATTCATAACATTTGTCAAAATAATCGGAGCCATAATAGATGCCGCCGGTCGGCTCGTAGCCCAGCCAGCGGATATCCTCCAGAATGGACTGCACATACTCGTCGTCCTCACGGGCGGGGTTCGTATCGTCGTAGCGGAGGTTAAAAAGGCCGCCGTATTTTTCCGCGGTGGAGGCGTTGATCCAGATCGCCTTCGCGCTTCCGATATGCAGGTAGCCGTTCGGCTCCGGCGGAAAGCGCGTGTGAACCGGTTTCGTGGAACCGGCGGCGCGGTCGGCGTCGATAATATCATGAATAAAATTGGATACTTCTTCCGGCATGATGTTCTCCTCTGTTTCCACACAAATTCTTCGGGACGGGACCCGGCCGGAAAACCGACGGTTCCGCCGTATTTATTAAGCCGCACGAAAAACGGCACCAGAAAACGCCCTCGCGGCGCGGTTCTTTTCGGTTATTTATTTCTGCGAAGCGGCGGGCCGTTCCAACGCCAAAACGAGCCTTTCCCGGACTCTTTCCGCGCCCATGACGCGCATCACTTCGTACATATCCGGGCTGTTGACCCGGCCGGTGACCGCCATGCGGAGTACCGCGGAGAGATCGCCGACGTGGCCTTTATAAAGCTCGGGATGCTGTCGGTATTCCTTCGGCAGCGCGGCATAGCCATGGGCGGTGCAGAGATCCCGAATCTTCTGGAACCATGCCTCCTGATCGTCGTGCTCATCGTAAAGCGCCAGATATTCCGTGAGCACGGCGCGGAGATCCTCCGCGGGCACGTTCTCCGGATACTCGCTGCCGGGGGTAAACAGTTCGTCGAAGAAGAAGGCCATATACTCCCGGAACTCGCTCCAGACGGCGATATCCTTCCTCGGCTTCGGAATGCCGCGGCCGATGGAAAGGATCGCTTTCGTATAAGCCGGTTCGGCCGTGAGAAGCGCGTAAAAATCCGGCGCATACTGTTCCGCCCATGCGGTCAGGTAGCCCCAGACCTCCTCCGTCGTCATCATAGCGACGACGTTGCGGGAGACGTCGCGGAGCTTGTCGAGATCAAAGAGCGAGCCGCTGACGCTCATTTTGTTGGTGGTGAATTTGAAATCGCCGAATGGGGCCGCGGGATTGGCGAGGCGCCACTCCTCAAAATTGGAATTCAAGAGCGTCATCAGGTATTCCATGACGGAAGGGACCGGATAGCCCTCGGCAAAATAGTAATCCAACGCGAGTTCCGGGTCCTTGCGCTTGGAGAGTTTGCGCTTGCTGCCGCCGTCCATCTTCATGAGCTGAGCGGTATGGACATATTTCGGCGATTTCCAGCCGAGCGCCTGAAAGAGCTGGACGTGGAACGGCCATGTCGCGATCCACTCCTCGCCGCGGACGACGTGCGTCGTGCGCATCAGGTGGTCGTCGATCACATGGGCGAAATGGTAGGTCGGGATGCCGTCGGATTTGAGCAGGACGATATCCTGATCGTTCTCCGGCATGTCGATCTGCCCCTTGACGAGATCGGTCAGGTGGAGATATTTTTCCGGATCGCCTTCGCTGCGGAAGCGCAGCACCCAAGGCCTGCCGGCGTCCAGCTCCCCTTTTATCTCTTCAAAACTGCGGCCGCGCCAGACGGCCCACTTGCCGTAATAGCCGGGATTCGCCTTCTCCGCCTCCTGCCGCTCGCGCATGCCGGCAAGCTCCTCCTCGGTGCAGAAGCAGGGATAGGCCCTGCCCTCCGACACGAGCTTTTTGGCAAAGACATGATAGATCTCCGCCCTCTGCCGCTGTCGGTAGGGGCCGTAGTTGCCGAACTCCCCGCCGTTTTCGAGGGCGCCCTCGTCGAACCGAAGGCCGAATTTATGGAAGACGTCGAGGATCTTTTCCACGCCGCCCTCGACCTGCCGCTTGAGATCCGTATCCTCGATCCGGAGATAAAATACGCCGCCGGACTGATGGGCCAGACGCTCGTCCGTCAGGGCGCCGAACAGGTTCCCCAGATGCATGAAACCGGTCGGGCTCGGCGCGATCCGTGTGACCTTGGCCCCCTCGGGCAGGTCCCTCTTCGGGTATTTTTCCTCTATCTCTTCCGGCGTCGCGGTGACGTTCGGAAAGAGCAACTCGGCAAGCGCCGCATCCTCCATAACTTCTGTGTCCTCCAGTCGGTAAAATTTACATACGCAATTAAGATACCATAAGCGGACGCTTTTCGCAAGAATGTGTTGCCGGGAATTCCGGCTTCTCCTTAGATAATTTTATTTTTTAGTTATATTTTTCTTATTATTTAGTTAATTCTTAATTTTTACGCTGGAAAAAGTGGAAAAGCGGATTCCGGCCTGTTATAATGAAACCGGGTTTTTCGAAAAAATGCGGTGCACCCGCCGCGGAAAGGATCAGGATCATGCAGAAAAGGAAAAGAAGACTCGGCGACCGCTACGACGGACGGAAGATTCGCACTTTGCCGCCGATGGACTATGTCGCTCCCTTTATTATGAAAACGCGGAACGATGCCAGCAACCTTTTCGGCGGTTCGGCTGAACTGGGCAGGATCGAAAACTATATTCGAGGAAAAAGAAAAGAGGAGGGACTCGACGGCTTCGGCTTTATGCACGTCATTGTGGCCGCCTACGTCCGCCTCATTTCCCAAAAGCCAGGACTCAACCGCTTCATCGCCGGCCAGCGCATCTACCAGCATGAGGACATCACCCTTTCGATGATGGTAAAAAAGTCGATGGAGCTCAATGCGCAGGAGACCGCCATCAAGGTCGTGTTCCAGCCCGAGGACAGCATTTATGAGGTCTATCATAAAATGGAGGATGCCATCGCCGTGGCCAGACAGGAGGGCGACACCACAATCCTTGATTTTGTCGCGCGGGGCCTGGTCTGGATGCCGAGCGTACTGCTCCGGGCATTTATTTCTTTTATCAATCTTTTGGATTATTTCGGCATGATGCCGAAAGTGCTGCATCAGGCCTCCTGCTTCCATTGCAGCCTCTTTATTACAAACCTCGGCTCGCTGGGCATTCCGCCGGTCTACCATCACCTTTATAATTTCGGCACCTGCCCGGCGTTCATCGCGTTTGGCGCGAAGCGGACCGTCTACGAGACGCAGAAGGACGGTTCCGTAGAAAAGCACCGCTACATAGATTATAAATTCACCTCGGATGAGCGGATCTGCGACGGCCATTATTTTGCCACCGCGTTCAAGGAATTCGAGCAGCTTCTCCGCCACCCGGAGGTGCTGGATAAACCGCCGGAGACCGTCGTCGAAGACATCGACTGAGCACGGCGGCATTCGGGCCTTACCGCAATAATTTCGCCGCCCAAGTCTTATTTTCCCCATTTGCAAAGAATCTCTCTCTTCGGATTTTTCCGCAGGCTGATCCGCGAAAGACATGGTGCTGATTTTTTGGAGAGAAGGCCCGCAACCCCGTTTGGGGCGATGAAGGAGGCTATTCATGGGTTTTACCACTGCCATCACCATCCTCATTATTATTTTTCTGCTGCTCGCCCTCGCTATCGTCTGGATGACGACGCCGAACCGCCGCCGCCCGTTCGACCTGCCTCTGGTCTGGGCACACCGGGGACTCCACGACGAGACAAAGCCGGAGAATTCCCTTGCCGCCTTCCGCGCCGCTGCGGAGAAGGGGCTGGGCTCCGAGCTTGACGTCCGGCTGACGAAAGACGGCATGCCGGTGGTGTTTCATGACACAAATACGGCGTGCATGTGCGGCATCGACCGGGTTGTCGGGGAGACCGACTGGGCCGTGCTCCGGGAATTCCGGCTCTCCGGTACCGAGGAACACATTCCGCTGCTCTCCGAGGCGCTGGAGGCCATGGACGGCGCACCGCTGCTCTGCGAGCTCAAATACGCGGCGGACCCGGCGGACTGCACCATCTGCGAAAAAGTCATGCCGCTGCTGGACGCCTACGACGGGCCGTTTGTCATCGAATCGTTCAGCCCGTATATTCTCAGGTGGTTCCGGGAAAACCGCCCGGATATTATCCGCGGCCAGCTCTCCTGCGACCTGCGCCACCTGACGGACGGCAAACGCACGCTCGCGTTCCTGCTGGGGAATCTTTTCACGAACTTCCTCGCAAGGCCGGATTTCCTCTCGTGGAACTTCCGGGATTCCACCTTCGGATTCCGGCTCTGCCGCTATTACGGCACACGGATCGCCGCCTGGACACTGCATTCCGCGGACGAGGTCGGGCAGGCCGTCGAGGCCGGCGCCAGCTCGTTTATTGCGGAAAATTTCGACCTGTCGGAGGTTTTTTCATAAGATGAAAGAAATTTTTGTGGAAGGCCGGACGCTGCCGGAAGCCTATCACAAAGCCATCCTTGCTCTGTATGAGCAGGGCGACCTGCTCTCCTGCTCCGACTGGGGCCAGATGCAGAAGGAGGTCAGCATGACCTTCGCGGTCGACGAAGCCCTCGCCGAACCGATGGTCAGCCGGCTCTACATCGGCGGCTTTTACGAGCTTCAGCAGTATGTGATGGAGATTCTCGACGGCATCCTCGATTTCAAGATCGGCGAGGGCAACTGCTGGGAATATACCTACCACGACCGCTACGCGAAACAGCTTCCCTTCATTCTCGCGGAGCTCCGCCGGAACCCCGACACCCGCCGCGCCGTTATGAATATCCGGGATTTCGAGGTCGACAGCAAAAACGCCGACCCCGCCTGCCTTCAGAGCATTCAGTATTTCATCCGGGAGGGAAAGCTCCACTGCAAGGTGATGATGCGCTCCAACGACGCGCCGCAGGCTTCCTTTATGAACGCCTTCGCGTTTATCATGCTCCAGAAAAAAGTGGCGGACGAGCTCGGCGTGCCGGTCGGTTCCTACACCCACCGCGCCAACAGCTACCACGCCTACGAAAAGACCTTCCGCATGCTGGAACAGTACGCCGAGGCCATCAAAACGAAGCCCTTGGAGGAGCTGACCTACGAATACGAAGGGTTTTATAAAGACATGATGGAGGAGAGCATCCCCGACATCCTCGCCGCCGTCGAAAAACTGAAGGAGCGTTCCTCCGTATGAGCAATAAAGAGGATAAGACCAACGTCATGCGGATGCTGGATCAGAAAAAGATCCCCTACACGCCGCACGGCTATGAGCATGAAGGGGACGAGCCGGTCGACGCCCTCTCCGTCGCGGAAAAGACCGGCATCCCGATCGAACAGATCTATAAAACGCTGGTGACAAGGGGCGCTTCGGGCGGCTATTTTGTATTCGTCGTGCCCGGCGGCGCCTCGCTCGATCTCAAAAAAGCGGCAAAGGCGGCCGGAGAAAAATCCATCGCCATGATCAAGGTCTCGGAACTGCTGCCGCTGACCGGATACATCCGCGGAGGCTGCTCGCCAATCGGCATGAAAAAGCCTTTCCCCACCTGGTTCGACGAATCCGCGCTCGGGCAAAAGACCATCTCCGTCAGCGGCGGACGCATCGGCAGACAGGTAAAAGCAGCACCCACCGATTTGATCCGCATGGCCAATGCAAAGATCGCGGATCTCTGCTCCGAAGAAAAAACAGAAGAAGAACAATAAAAAAACGGCAAACCTTGCTTTGAGGTCTGCCGTTTTTTAATTTCCGTTCATTCGAAGGGATCGGGCCGCAGTTCTTCTCCCCCGTTCTTCGGCGAAGGTTATTTACAATAAGTATTATTTTCCCTTTTAAAAACAGGCCGCATTTCTTTTTTGGGGGACGCGGCCCGCCTTCCTAAACCCGGCGCCGCTTTGCTTGACAGAAACAGTGTTAGCGGCTATAATAATAAAAATCTTCTACTGTTGTCGAAGCCGTTCTGAGAAAAGAAGGTGTTTTTTATGGCGAATAAAATTCGGACGCTGCCCGAAACGGAGCTTGCTGTGATGATTGCGCTCTGGAATTCCGAGGCACCGCTCACCGGCACCCAGATCGAAGAAGCGCTCGGCGACAACCACGGCTGGGCGACGACGACCGTGCTCACCTTTCTTTCCCGGCTTGTAAAAAAAGGCTTCGTTCTCTGTGAAAAAAAAGGGCGCGGCAATTTTTACTCGGCAAAGGTCACCAAAACGGAATACCTCGACTGTGAAAGCGACAGGTTTTTGGATCATTTTTACGACAGCTCCGTCATGAACTTTTTTCTCTCCGCCTGCGTGCCGGAAGAGCTCCCCGACGAGGAAGTCGATCAGCTTGAAAAGGTCGTTTACGGGATCCGCAGCCGGAAGCATCCGGCCAGCTGAATAAGAATTCAAAATGCGTATCCGGAAAATCGGGATACGCATTTTTTCATCGGGCCGACGCTTTCCGGCCTTGCGGCAGGATATGAAACAGGCCGTTGGAATGACCTCCGAAAAACAGCGTTCTGCCGGAAGATCGCCCGCCCGAAAGGACCTTTTTATATTAGGTTTTAGATATTAATAGTAATAAATATAATAATTATAAGTATATCATTGTAGCATTCGGCTTATTTATGCCGTTTTTTTGGGAGGCGTAAAGATGGAAGAAACTGTCCGGGCAGAACTGCTATCCCTTGCCGAGCCGGACTACGCTGTCTTTTCCGGAAAACTGATCCCGCAGGAGGAGCATCTGCTCGGCGTGCGCCTGCCGAAACTGCGCCGTATGGCAAAGGAGCTCTGCAAAACGGACTGGAGACATGCGCTCTCTTCCGGGGACGATCTGTTTTTTGAGGAGACGATGCTCCGTGGCATGGTGATCGCCGGCGCGGTCATGCCGGTGGAGGAACGGCTGCGCAATATCGCGGAGTTTCTTCCGCGAATCCGGAACTGGTCGCTCTGCGACAGCTTCTGCGCTTCCTTCCGGGACGTCGGAAAGAACCGGCAGATCTACCTGGATTTTCTGACTCCGCTGCTCGCCGACGAGCGGGAATTTGCCGTCCGTTTTGCGGAAGTGATGCTGCTAGATCATTTTGTGGAACCGGAATTTGTCCCTGCTCTGCTGGAGCTCTACGGTTCCGTTCGGCACCCCGAGGTTTACGCGAAAATGGCCTGTGCCTGGGGCATCGCGACCTGCTACGCCGCCGCACCGGAAGAGACGGAACGATGGCTGCTTCAGGCGGATCTCGACCGTGAGACCTTTCACCTCGCGCTGAAAAAGATTTCCGAATCTTTTCGGACCGGAGAACGCGGCCGGGAGCTGTATCGGATTTACGGAAAGCTCCCTTCCGGTTCGGTCTGAAAAACTTCCGTTGCCCGCTCGGACCCGGCAGCAGCGGTATAATCCTGTTTGTATTATAAGAGCATAAAAAAGAACCCCTGTTCCTTACGGACAGGGGTTCTTTGATTGGATAAAACTTATTCGCCGATCTCGATAACGACACCGGAACCGACCGTATGGCCGCCTTCACGAATGGCGAAACGAAGACCCTTTTCAATGGCGATCGGGGTGATCAGCTCAACGTTCATTTCGACGTTATCGCCAGGCATGCACATCTCGACACCGGCCGGCAGCGTGATGACGCCGGTAACATCGGTGGTACGGAAGAAGAACTGCGGACGATAGTTGTTGAAGAACGGAGTATGACGGCCGCCTTCGTCTTTCTTCAGGACGTAAACCTGACCGACGAACTTGGTGTGCGGATGAATGGAGCCGGGCTTGCAGACGACCTGTCCGCGCTCGACATCGGTTCTCTGGATACCACGGAGCAGCAGGCCTACGTTATCGCCGGCCTCGCCGTAATCCAGAATCTTGTGGAACATTTCAACGCCGGTGATGACGGTTTTCTTCTTCTCGTCGGAAAGACCAACGATTTCGACTTCGTCGCCGATCTTGGTCTGGCCACGTTCGATTCTGCCGGTGACGACAGTGCCGCGTCCGGTGATGGTGAAGATATCTTCGATCGGCATCAGGAACGGCAGGTCAGCTTTACGTTCCGGAGTCGGAATGTAATCGTCAACTGCATCCAGAATGGCCTGAATGGGCTTGTAGCACTCGGCGTTCGGGTCGTTGGAGGTATCCTCAAGAACCGCAAGGGCGGAACCGGCAACGATCGGGGTCTCATCGCCCGGATAGCCATACTCGGTCAGCAGCTCGCGGACTTCCATCTCGACGAGCTCGAGCATCTCGGTATCGCCGTTGAGCTGGTCGACTTTGTTCAGGAAGACGACGATGTACGGAACACCGACCTGACGGGAGAGCAGGATGTGCTCACGGGTCTGGGGCATCGGGCCGTCGGCGGCGGAGACAACCAGAATGGTACCATCCATCTGGGCAGCACCGGTGATCATGTTTTTGATATAGTCGGCGTGTCCGGGGCAGTCAACGTGCGCATAGTGACGTTTTTCGGTTTCATATTCGACGTGAGCGGTATTGATGGTGATACCACGGGCTTTTTCTTCAGGGGCCTTGTCGATGGCGTCATATGCCTCGTACTGGGCCAGACCCTTCAGGCTCAGATATTTGGTGATCGCGGCAGTCAGGGTAGTTTTGCCATGGTCGATGTGGCCGATCGTGCCGACATTTACATGGGGCTTGTTTCTCTCAAAATGCTGTTTGGCCATTTGATTATCCTCCTTACAGTTTAGCGTTTTGTATCGTGATTCTTATTTTTCTCAATACAAAGGTATTTTAACAAAATTCCCCGGGAAATGCAAGATGCAAATGGAATCCATAACCGCCTCAGCGGTCCTTGACGATTTTCTCGGCGATGAACTTCGGAACCTCGACATAATGGCTCGGCTCCATGACATACTGGCCGCGGCCCTGCGTTTTGGAGCGCAGGTCGCTCGCGTATCCGAACATCTCGGAAAGCGGGACATAGGCGCGGATTTCCTCGGCCCCGAACGTCGCCTCCATGCCCTGGATCTGTGCGCGTCTGGAGTTAAGATCTCCGATGACGTCGCCCATGTATTCCTCAGGCATATTGACGGCAACCTTCATGATCGGTTCGAGGATGACCGGATCGGCTTTTCGCATAGCCTCTTTGAACGCCATGGAACCGGCGATCTCAAATGCCATTTCAGAGGAGTCGACCTCGTGGAAAGAACCGTCGTACAGCGTGCAGATGACGTCGACGACCGGATACCCGGCAAGCACGCCGGAGAGCATCGCGCCTTGAATGCCCTTGTCGACAGCGGGGATATACTCCTTCGGGATTGCGCCGCCCACCACTTCGTTGTGGAACTCGTATCCCTTGCCGCTCTCGTTGGGCTCGATGCGGATCTTGACGTGGCCGTACTGGCCCTTGCCGCCCGACTGGCGCGCATACTTGGTCTCCTGCTCGACCTTCTTGCTGACGGTCTCTTTGTAGGCGACCTGCGGCTTTCCGACGTTGGCTTCGACTCTGAACTCACGGAGCAGACGGTCGACAATGATCTCCAGATGAAGCTCGCCCATGCCGGCGATGATCGTCTGGCCGGTCTCCTGATCGGTGTAGGTGCGGAAGGTCGGGTCCTCCTCGGAGAGCTTCGCCAAAGCGAGGGCCATTTTTTCCTGGCCGGCCTTGGTCTTCGGCTCAATGGCAAGGCGGATAACCGGCTCCGGGAACACCATCTGTTCGAGCAGAATCGGGTGCTTGGGATCGCAGAGGGTATCGCCGGTGGTGGTGTATTTCACACCGACCGCGGCGGCAATATCTCCGGCGTAGCAGGTCTCCAGATCCTTGCGGTGATTCGCGTGCATCTGAAGGATTCTTCCGAGGCGCTCATGTTTTTCACGGTCCGGGTTATAGACGCCCGTACCGGCATCGACGGTGCCGGAATAGACGCGGAAGAAGCACAGCTTGCCGACAAAGGGGTCGGTCGCGATCTTGAAGGCCAAAGCGGCGAAAGGCTCGTCGTCGGAAGTTTTCCGCTCGATCTTCGCGCCGGTCTTCGGATCGGTGCCCTCAACCGGAGGAATATCCAGCGGCGAAGGCAAGTAATCCACGATCGCATCCAGCAGCTTCTGGACGCCCTTATTTCTGTAAGAAGTTCCGCAGACGACTGGAACGAGCTTGTTTTCGACGGTGCCTTTCCGGATGGCGGCCTTGAGCTCTTCCATAGTGGGCTCTTCGCCTTCCAGATACTTTTCCATCAGCGCGTCGTCCATCTCGGCGGCGGACTCGATCATCTTTTCACGGTATTCCTTGGCAAGGTCCATCATGTCTTCCGGAACGTCGCGGATATCGACCTCGGTGCCCATCTCGTCAAGATAATAATAAGCTTTCATTTCAAGCAGATCGATGAGACCGACAAAATCGGCCTCGGCGCCGATTGGGAGCTGAATCACAATCGGGTTGCACTTGAGCCGTTTTACCATCATATCAACGACGTGAAGGAAATTTGCGCCCATGATATCCATCTTGTTGACGTACACCATTCTTGGCACGTGATATTTATTTGCCTGACGCCACACGGTCTCAGACTGGGGCTCGACGCCGCCTTTTGCGCACAGAACGGTAACGGAACCATCCAGCACACGGAGAGAGCGCTCCACCTCGACGGTAAAATCGACGTGTCCGGGGGTGTCGATGATATTGATGCGGTAGCCTTTCCAGTGGGCGGTGGTGGCAGCGGAGGTGATCGTGATTCCACGCTCCTGCTCCTGCTCCATCCAGTCCATCGTGGCATTGCCGTCGTGCGTCTCGCCGATCTTATAATTCACTCCGGTATAATAGAGAATCCGTTCGGTCGTAGTCGTCTTACCGGCGTCAATGTGAGCCATGATCCCGATGTTTCGGGTCATCTCAAGGGAAACATCTCTTGGCATAAAAACTCCTCAATTGTAAAATAAAAGTTGCGGTCGGAAAGAGATCACCATCTGAAATGGGCGAAGGCTCTGTTGGCCTCGGCCATCTTGTGGGTGTCTTCTTTCTTCTTGACGGCACCGCCCGCGTTGTTGAGCGCGTCCATGATCTCGCCGGCAAGGCGTTCTCTCATGGTACGCTCGTTGCGGCCGCGCGAATACGCGGTCAGCCAGCGTAAGCCGAGCGTCTCGCGGCGCTCGGGGCGGACTTCCATCGGGACCTGATAGTTTGCACCGCCGACACGGCGGGACTTGCATTCCAGCGCAGGCATGATGTTACCCAGAGCTTCTTCAAAGGCCTCCAGTCCGTTTTTACCGGTCTTGGCTTCCACAATATCAAAAGCCCCATAAACAATCTTCTGCGCGACGCCTTTTTTGCCGTCGAGCATGATGTTGTTGATCAGGCGGGTGACCATCTTGGAATGATACAGCGGATCAGGCAAGACGTCACGTTTTGCAATTTGTCCTCTTCTTGGCACTTTACTTCCCTCCTTCATAGAATGAATTCATAGGTACTCGAAAGCGACAAACTCCCGTTGTGCCGAACTGCGGACGATACAAAAATTTATATCGATCGCCGCCTTCCGGCAGCAGTATTTCATTCATAAACAGGAAGTTCTCTTACTTTTTCGCAGCACCGGCTTTCGGACGCTTGGCACCGTATTTGGAGCGGCCCTGCATCCTCTTCGCGACGCCCTGTGCATCCAGGGTTCCGCGGATGATGTGGTAACGGACGCCAGGGAGATCTTTGACACGGCCGCCTCTGATAAGGACGACGCTGTGCTCCTGAAGGTTGTGTCCGACACCGGGGATATAGCAGGTAGCTTCGATCCCGTTGCTGAGACGGACTCTCGCGATCTTGCGGAGGGCAGAGTTCGGCTTTTTCGGCGTCGCGGTACGGATAGCCGTGCAGACACCTCTCTTTTGCGGGCTGTGCTGATCGATCACCGTCTTCTTTTTGGAATTCCATCCGCGAAGGAGCGCCGGGGCAGTGGACTTGGTTTCAAGAACCTCTCTTCCATGACGAACGAGCTGGCTAAAAGTTGGCATGAGTTTCCTCCTTTCTTACGTTTTTTTATCTTTTGAGCGGAAAAAAGCCGCTCCTAAGACCGAAAACGACCCCTTTAAAAGGGAATCACCGAATGTTAATCATATCATTTGAGGCATTTTTTGCCAATCCCCGTGTTTATCAGTATTTCACAAAAAATGCCGGAACGGTTTGTGCGATATGATTTTAGTCGTTGACCGCTTCCACGGCCTCCATGACGCTGGCGTACTCATTGGAGTGAATATCCGGCATCGGTTTCGGCTCCGGCTGAACCGGTTCGATCTCGACGTCGTTGTAGCACTCCATGCCGGTACCGGCCGGAATCAGCTTGCCGATGATGACGTTCTCTTTGAGGCCAAGCAGGTGGTCGGTCTTGCCCTTGATCGCGGCCTCGGTCAGCACCCTCGTGGTCTCCTGGAAGGAGGCGGCGGAGAGGAAGGATTCCGTGGCAAGGGAGGCCTTCGTGATACCGAGCAGCATCGGGATATAGGTGCCTTCGCGGAGATTGGTCTCTCCGGCGGCGATGCGCTTACGGATCTCGCGGTTGGCGGCGAAGAGATCGGCGCGTTCCACGACCATGCCGCTGAGCATGCCGGTATCGCCGGATTCGTCGACGCGAACCTTCTTCATCATCTGGCGGACAATGACCTCGATGTGCTTGTCGTTGATATCAACGCCCTGGAGGCGGTAAACCTTCTGCACTTCGGCGATCAGGTAATCCTGAACGGAGAGCGCGCCGTTGACCTCCAGATACTTATGCGGGTTGACGGAGCCTTCGGTCAGCAGCGTGCCGGCCTTGATGTGGTCGCCGTCCTGAACGGTCGGGCGGCTGCCGTAGGAGAGCAGATATTTGCGCTCGTCGTTCGTCTCTTTGTTGAAGACGACGACGTGGCGGTTTTTCTTGATTTCCTCGATGCGCACGTCGCCCTCGATCTCGCTGATCAGGGCCTCGCGCTTCGGGGTGCGGGCCTCGAAAAGCTCTTCAACTCTCGGAAGACCCTGCGTGATATCCTCGGCGGTCGCGATACCTCCGGTATGGAAAGTACGCATCGTCAGCTGGGTGCCCGGCTCGCCGATGGACTGCGCCGCGATGACGCCGACCGCTTCGCCGATGCTAACAGATTTGCCGTTTGCAAGGTTGGCGCCGTAGCATTTGGCGCAGACGCCGTGCTTCGCCTCGCAGTTGAGAATGGAACGGAGCTTGACCTCGCGGATGCCGGCGGCAACAATTTTATCCGCGTCGTCTTCATCCATCATCTTATTCTTGCTGACAAGTACGTCTCCCGTCTTCGGATCGAGAACGTCGTCGCAGGGATAACGGCCGATCAAACGCTCGGACATCGGCTCAATCATCTCTCCGCCTTCGCGGATGTCGTGCACGACGATGCCTTCATGCGTGCCGCAGTCCTGCTCGCGGATGATGACGTCCTGCGAGACATCGACCAGACGCCGGGTCAGATAGCCGGAGTCCGCCGTACGAAGGGCGGTATCGGCAAGACCTTTTCTCGCGCCGCGGCTGGAGATGAAGTATTCCAGAATGTTCAGTCCTTCACGGTAATTGGCGCGGATCGGGATCTCGACGGCTCGGCCGGAGGTGTTGGCGATCAGTCCGCGCATGCCGGCGAGCTGACGAATCTGGTTCATGGAACCACGGGCTCCGGAATCGGCCATCATGAAGATCGGATTGTAGCGGTCGAGGTTATCCTTCAGGGCATCGGCAACCTTTTCGGTCGTCTCGTTCCAAGTGGCGATGACCATCTTGTAGCGTTCCTCGTTGGACATCAGGCCGCGGTGATATTTTTTGGTGATGGAGTCGATCTTGGCTTCGGCTTCGGCGAGCAGCTCCTTCTTCTTCGGCGGGATGACCGCGTCGTTGACGGAGACGGTGATGCCGCTCTTGGTGGAGTATTTGTAGCCCTGCGCCTTGATGCGGTCGAGCACGACGCCGGTTTCGGCGGTACCGTGTTTGCGGATGCAGCGCTCGATGATCTTTCCGAGCTGTTTTTTGCCGACCAGGAAATCCACTTCGAGGTCGAAAGCGTGCTCAGGGTTGCTGCGGTCGACATAGCCGAGATCCTGCGGGATCGGCATATTGAAGATCAGTTTGCCGACGGTGGTGTTGATGAGCTTCTGCTGCACAACGCCGTCGACCTCTTTTTCCACGCGCACAAAGATCGGCGCATGGAGGCCGACGACACCTTCTGAATAGGCCATGACGGCCTCGTTGATGTCGCGGAACGCCTTGCCTTCGCCGGGCTCCATGCCGGGCTTGACAAGAGTAAGGTAATAGGAGCCGAGGACCATATCCTGCGTCGGCACGGTGACAGGCTTTCCGTCGGCCGGCTTGAGCAGGTTGTTGGCTTCGAGCATCAGGAAGCGGGCTTCCGCCTGCGCTTCGGTAGAGAGCGGAACGTGGACGGCCATCTGGTCGCCGTCGAAGTCCGCGTTATAGGCCGTGCAGGCCAGCGGGTGCAGCTTGATGGCTCTGCCTTCAACAAGGATCGGCTCAAAAGCCTGAATACCCAGTCTGTGCAGCGTAGGGGCGCGGTTCAGGATGACCGGGTGATCCTTGATGACGATCTCGAGGGCATCCCAGACTTCCGGCTTCGCGCGCTCGACCATCTTTCTCGCGTTTTTAATATTGGTGGCGGCGCCGACATCCACGAGCCGTTTCATGACGAACGGCTTGAAGAGTTCGAGGGCCATCTCTTTCGGCAGACCGCACTGGGACATCTTGAGTTCCGGCCCGACCACGATGACGGAACGGCCGGAATAGTCGACACGTTTGCCGAGCAGGTTCTGACGGAAACGGCCCTGCTTGCCCTTGAGCATATCGGAAAGGGATTTGAGCGGGCGGTTGTTCGGTCCGGTGACCGGTCTGCCGCGGCGGCCGTTGTCGATCAGGGCGTCGACGGCCTCCTGAAGCATACGTTTCTCGTTGCGGACGATGATGTCCGGCGCGCCGAGCTCCAGTAGCCTTTTTAGTCTGTTGTTGCGGTTGATGACGCGGCGGTAAAGGTCGTTGAGGTCGGAGGTGGCGAAACGTCCGCCGTCGAGCTGAACCATCGGGCGGATATCCGGCGGAATGACCGGGATGACATCCATGATCATCCACTCCGGGCGGTTGCCGGAGAGACGGAATGCCTCGACCACTTCGAGCCTCTTCAGCAGGCGGACACGCTTCTGGCCGGTGGCGGTCTCCAGCTCCTCGTGAAGCTGGACGGAAAGCTGCTCCAGATTGATATCCTTGAGCAGAACCTGAATGGCCTCGGCGCCCATGCCGGCCTGGAAGTCGTTTTCATATTTTTCACGCATATCCCGGTATTCCTTCTCGGAGAGGAGCTGTTTCTGCTCCAGCGGGGTGGTACCCGGATCGGTGACAATGTAGCTTGCAAAATAGAGAACTTTTTCGAGCAGACGCGGGGAAACATCCAGAATTAAGCCCATTCTGGAAGGAATGCCCTTGAAATACCAGATGTGGGAAACCGGCGCGGCGAGCTCAATATGGCCCATGCGCTCACGGCGAACCTTTGCCCTTGTGACCTCAACGCCGCAGCGCTCGCAGATCTTACCCTTAAAACGGATCCTTTTATATTTTCCGCAGTAGCACTCCCAGTCCTTGGTCGGCCCAAAGATTCTTTCGCAAAAAAGACCGTCCCTTTCGGGCTTGAGTGTGCGGTAGTTGATGGTTTCGGGTTTCTTTACCTCACCGTAAGACCACTCGCGGATCATCTCCGGCGAAGCAAGGCCGATCTTGATGGAATCAAACGGATTCATCTCCATGTTGCAGCCCCTCCCCTCACATATCTTCATCGTCGGAACCGAGACTCAGTGAATCAAGCCCGGACAAAAGCGTATCGTCCGGCTCGGATCCCTCATCGTCGCCTTCCTCGATGGTGTAACCGTCATTAAAATCTTCCTCATTGGCAACGCTGTCGTAATTCGGCAGCTCATTGCCCGGAATCAGGCCGGCGTCTTCGTCGTCGTAATTCTGCTTGAGGTCGATCTCGTTGTTTTCTTTATCCAATACTTTCATGTCCAAACCGAGGGACTGAAGCTCTTTAATCATGACCTTGAAGGATTCCGGAATACCCGGCGTCGGGACGTTGCGGCCCTTGACGATGGCCTCGAACGTCTTGACACGGCCGACAACGTCGTCCGACTTGACGGTCAGGATCTCCTGAAGCGTATAGGCGGCGCCGTAAGCCTCGAGGGCCCAGACCTCCATCTCTCCGAAACGCTGTCCGCCGAACTGCGCCTTGCCGCCCAGCGGCTGCTGCGTGACAAGGGAGTACGGGCCGGTGGAACGGGCATGGATCTTATCGTCGACCAGATGGCGCAGCTTGAGGAAGTACATGTAGCCGACGGTGACTTCGTTGCCGAAGAGTTCGCCGGTGCGTCCGTCGCGGAGCTTCGTCTTGCCGCTCTCGTCGAGACCCGCCTGCTGCAAAAGCTCGCGGATATCGCCCTCATGCGCGCCGTCGAAAACCGGCGTCATGACTTTGTAGCCCAAAGCGGCGGCGGCTCTTCCGAGGTGCACCTCAAGAACCTGTCCGATATTCATACGGGACGGAACACCCAGCGGATTCAGGACGATATCCAGCGGACGGCCGTCCGGCAGGAACGGCATATCCTCCTGCGGCAGAATGCGGGAGACAACGCCCTTGTTGCCGTGGCGTCCGGCCATTTTATCTCCGACGGAGATCTTTCTCTTCTGGGCGATATAGCAGCGGACCACCATGTTGACACCGGGGTTCAGCTCGTCGCAGTTTTCACGGGTGAAGACCTTGACATCCACGATGATGCCGTACTCGCCGTGCGGCACGCGCAGGGAGGTATCTCTGACCTCTCTCGCCTTCTCGCCGAAGATGGCCCGGAGCAGACGCTCCTCGGCGGTCAGCTCGGTCTCGCCCTTCGGGGTGACTTTGCCGACCAGAATGTCTCCGGCACGGACTTCGGCGCCGATGCGGATGATGCCGCGGTCGTCAAGCTCTTTGAGGGCGTCCTCGCCGACGTTCGGGATGTCGCGGGTGATCTCCTCGGGCCCGAGTTTGGTATCGCGGGCCTCAAGCTCGTATTCTTCAATATGGACGGAGGTGAACGTATCGTCGCGGACCAGCTTCTCGTTGATCAGGACGGCGTCCTCGTAGTTGTAGCCTTCCCACGTCATGAAGCCGATGAGCACGTTCTTGCCGAGGGAAATCTCGCCGCTGCAGGTGGCCGGGCCATCGGCAACGACCTGATTCTCGGTGACGTGCTCGCCCTTCGCGACGACCGGGCGCTGGTTGATGCAGGTGCCCTGGTTGGAACGGAGGAACTTGACCATTTTGTAGAGATCCTCGCCCTCGCCGTCGTCGCGCTGGATGACGACCTGATCGGCGCAGGACCTTGTGACGTAGCCGGCATGCTTTGCGACCACGACCACGCCGGAATCGACGGCAGCCTTATATTCCATGCCGGTGCCGACGATCGGGTTTTCGGTTTTGAGCAGCGGAACCGCCTGTCTCTGCATGTTGGATCCCATCAGGGCGCGGTTGGCGTCGTCGTTCTCGAGGAACGGGATCATGGCGGTTGCGACGGAGACGACCATCTTCGGCGAGACATCCATGTAATCGACGCGGGAGGTCTCGACCTCGATAAATTCGTCCTTATAACGGGTATTGACCTTGGTCTTTGCGAAGCGGCCGAATTCGTCGAGCGGCTCGTTGGCCTGCGCGACGACGTAATCATCCTCCACATCCGCGGTCATATATTCCACTTCGTCCATGACGATGCCGGTGGCTTTGTCCACCTTGCGGAACGGCGCCTCGACGAAGCCGTATTTGTTGATTCTGGCGTAGGTGGCCAGATAGGAGATCAGTCCGATGTTCGGGCCTTCAGGCGTCTCAATCGGGCACATGCGGCCGTAGTGGCTGTAATGAACATCTCGGACCTCAAATCCCGCGCGGTCACGCGAAAGACCGCCGGGGCCCAGTGCGGAAAGACGGCGCTTGTGCGTCAGCTCGGCCAGCGGATTCGTCTGATCCATAAACTGAGAAAGCGGAGAGGAACCGAAAAATTCCTTGATCGCGGCGACGACCGGGCGGATGTTGATCAGGCCCTGCGGCGTGATAGTTTCACTATCCTGCGCCTGAATCGTCATGCGCTCGCGGATCACGCGCTCCACCCTGCTGAAGCCGATGCGGAACTGGTTCTGCAAAAGCTCGCCGACGCAGCGGACGCGGCGGTTGCCCAGATGGTCGATATCGTCCACATTGCCGAATCCCCAGTAGAGATTGCACATATAATTAATGGAGGCATAGATGTCGTCGATGACGATATGCTTCGGCACCAGCTCGTCGACGTTCTCTTTAATCAGGGAGAGCAGCGTCTCCTTGTCGTCTCCGGCCTGCTCCATGATGTCGCAGAGCACGGTGAAACGGACCTTGTCGTCGACAAAGAGCTGCTCCAGCTCCTCTTTCGTCAGCGGAAGGAAATCCTCGGCATTAACCATGTTGTTGGAGATGATCTTGACTTCGCGGCCGTTTCCGACATCGACGAAAACTTCCTTGACGCCCTTTTTGTCGAGCAGCGCACCGTCGGCTCTCGTGAGCGCGGTGCCTGCCTCGAACAACACTTCACCGGTCATCGGATCGGCGGCCGGCCTCGTCAGCGTGGCGCCGGCGACGCGTCTGGTCAGGGAAAGCTTCTTATTATACTTATATCTGCCGACGTTGGAGATATCATATCTCCTCGGATCAAAAAACAGGTTTGCAAGGTGGGTCTGGCTGTTTTCGATGGTCGGCGGCTCGCCCGGGCGAAGCTTGCGGTAAACCTCAAGCAAGGCCTCTTCCATCGATTTGGTGCCATCCTTTTCGATGGTGGCTTCAATCATCGGCTCCTCGCCGAAATAATCACGGATCTGGGTATCGGTCCCAAGGCCGAGGGAACGGATAAAAGTCGTGACCGGGAGCTTGCGGTTTTTATCGATGCGGACGTAAAACACATCGTTCTGATCGCTCTCGTATTCGAGCCAGGCGCCGCGGTTCGGGATAACCGTGCTCGAGAACAGCTTCTTTCCGGTCTTGTCGTAGGCCAGACCATAGTATACGCCCGGAGAACGGACCAGCTGCGAGACAATGACGCGCTCCGCGCCGTTGATCACAAAGGTGCCGCTCTCGGTCATGATCGGGAAATCACCCATAAAAATATCCTGTTCCTTGATTTCGCCGGTCTCTTTGTTTTGGAGCCTTGCACGGACACGCAGCGGCGCAGCATAGGTGGCGTCGCGCTCCTTGCATTCCTCGATGGAATATTTCGGCTCTTTTTCGAGATGATAATCAATGAAATCGAGGATCAGGTTGCCGGAATAATCGGAAATTGCGGAAACGTCGCGGAAAACCTCTCTCAATCCTTCGTCAAGAAACCACTGGTATGAAGCCTTCTGTACCTCGATCAGGTTCGGCATCTCGAGGACTTCATTGATCTTTGCGAAACTCATGCGGACATTCTTGCCGAGCGTGACAGGTTTCATATTTACCAAATTTAGCCCACTCCATTCATCCGTATTTACGTCATTATTTTCGTTGGAACCACTTGCATTCCCGCACAATTTGTGGTAATATAATCTTTGTACGGCACAGGTATCCATTATGGTACATTTTATTATTATATTGCTTTTAAGAAAAGGTGTCAAGGTCTTTTTTGGGCTTTGCGCCTATTTTTTTATTAGTTTCTTAGTAATAAAAGAGAAAAGCCTCTTTTGCGGATCCTTGGCAAAAATCTCCATGACTATACAGCCGTCGCGCGATTTCCAATTCCTTCCTTATCATGCAAAAAACATCCCACGCATCCGTGAGTTTCTTTTCCGCATATATTTGCATTAATTTTGCGTTTTATGAAATTTTATGCATATTGATCTGCGTGAAATCCGAGGGCTAAGCGACGCAGGGCCTCCGCAAAAGCTGCCGCGGATGGACCCGTCCGCCTCTCTTTTTCTTTTTATCCTCAAAAAGCGACAATTTATTTATAGGTAAGATAATATATAGAGGAGGCTCCGCGGCGGAAAAGGCGGGTTGTTAACAGGCCCCGTTTTGTGCTCCAAAACGGAGGCGACGGCCCTTTCCGAGGGCAAAAAATATGGTAAAACGGCACGCCCACATCTCCGGTGAGCACGTCCCGTATCGGCCCGGCGGAAATTTTTGGTCCGGCAAAATGGCGGAATCACATAAAAAGGCCGGAGGTTTCCCTCCGGTCTTTTTTGATTTCGTTTTTCTCAAATGCCAAGAATCGGCAAATCTCCTCAGTGCTCGGCCCGGTGAAGCATGGAATCCTTGAGCGTCCAGAGCTTTTGCGAGAGGTCGACATAATATTTGTGCGGATATTCCAGGCGCCGGAGTTCCTCCCAGAGGGTGTCGAGCTGCGCGGCGCAGTAGTCCTTCGCTTCCCGGAGCGGCGGGCACTCGTAGACCTGACTGCCACGGAGAAAGATCGGAACCAGCATCTCCTTTGCTTCGGCGTTTTCCAGCTCCTTGCGTTTCCATGTCGCGTTCGGATCGAAAATCTCGAACGGCACGGAGGTATCCGGAGCGGGCTCGTCGCGGAGGCAGACATAGTCCGCGCAGGCCTTGCCGCTCTCTTTGTCATAAAAACGGTAAAACGTCTTGAAACCCGGGTTTGTGATCTTGCCGACGCTTTCACTGATCTTGATGGCGGGCTCGAGCACGCCGTTTCTCTCAACCGCGGCCAGCTTATAGACGCCGCCGAAGACCGGGTCGCTCTTGGCCGTGATCAGATTCTCTCCGACGCCGAAGCTGTTGACGCAGGCGCCCTGGTGGATCAGGTCGCTGATCAGGAACTCATCCAGCGCGTTGGAGGCGACGATGCCGCAGTCCGGATAGCCGGCCTCATCCAGCATCCTTCTCGTCTGCTTGGAGAGAAAGGCGATGTCTCCGCTGTCGATCCGGACGCCTTTCGGCCGGATGCCCAGAGGCTTCAGCACTTCGTCGAATACTTTGATGGCGTTCGGCACGCCGGATTTGAGCACGTTATAGGTATCGACCAGCAGCAGGCAGTTGGTGGGATAGGTCTCCGCATATTTTTTGAACGCCTCATATTCGGACGGGAAAAGCTGCACCCAGCTGTGAGCCATGGTGCCGACGGCGGGGACGCCGTAATCCCGGTCGGTGATCGTGCAGGCGGTCGCGCCGACACCGGCGATATAGGCGGCACGCGCGCCGAGGATGGCGGCCTGCGCGCTCTGCGCACGGCGGGAACCGAACTCCATGATTGCCCTGCCCTCCGCCGCGTGCACGATGCGGGCGGCTTTGGTTGCGATCACGGACTGATGATTGAGCGTCAGCAGCGTCATCGTCTCCACGAGCTGCGCCTGAATGACCGGGCCCTTTACGACCACGATCGGCTCGCCCGGAAAGACCGGCGTGCCCTCCGGAACCGACCAGACGTCGCACACAAATTTGAAATGCCGGAGGTAATCCAGAAACTCCTCGCTGAAGATGCCTTTTCCGCGGAGATACGCGATATCCTCCTCCTCGAAAGAGAGATTTTTGTAATACATGATCAGCTGTTCCAGCCCGGCACAGATGGCGAAGCCGCCGTGATCCGGAATCTCCCGGAAAAACATATCAAAGACGACTTCCGTGTCGCCCATCCCTTCACGGAGATAGCCGTTAGACATGGTCATCTCGTAGAAATCTGTGAGCATGCTCAAATTGTAAGTATCCCTTGCCATATACTCTCCGTTTCCGCGCAGTTGCGCCAAATTTTTCTATGAATTCAGGATACCACGATCCGCGGTGGTTTTCAAGGCGAATGCCGGCCGATCTGCCGTTTCCGATAAAAAAGCCCCCGCCCGAAACGGGCGAAGGCTTGATGCACAGTATGTAATCCCGATTATTCCTCGGCAGGAGCTTCGGCCGGGACTTCAGCAGGAGCCTCGGCAGCGGCTTCGGCGGGTGCTTCGGCTTTGACCGGCGGCTCAAGCAGAGCTTTGATGGAAAGGCTGACGCGCTTTTTGTCGAAATCGATATCGGTGATCTTGACCTCGACCTCCTGGCCGACGGAAAGAACATCCTGCGGTTTCGCAATGCGGTCATAGGAAATCTGAGAGATATGGATCAGGCCGTCGATGCCCGGTATGACCTGAGCAAACGCGCCGAAAGCAGTCATGGAGACAACCTTCACGGTGCAGACCGTGCCGACCGGATACTCTCTTCTGAGGATCTCCCACGGGTTATTTTCCGGCTTCTTGTAGCCGAGAGAAATCTTTTTGGCCTCTTTGTCGACATCTTTGACGTAGACTTCGAGGACATCGCCGACTTTGACGACATCGGACGGATGAGCAACCCGGAGCCAGCTCAGCTCGGAGACGTGAACCATACCATCGACGCCGCCGAGATCGACAAACGCGCCATAGGAAGTGAGGGATTTGACCTTGCCGGTATAGACTTTGCCGGGTTCGATATCATCCCAGAACACGGCCTCGCGGGCCTTTCTCTCCTCGGAGAGAACGGAGCGGATGGATCCGATCGCACGTTTACGGCCCGGATTGACCTCGAGGATCCTGAAGCGGACATTCTGTTTCAGCAAACCTTCAAGGGGCTCATTGCGGGATGCGGTAGCCTGGGAAGCGGGAATAAACACGCGGATTCCATCCGTGACGGCAATGACGCCGCCTTTGACGACTTCGACCACGACGCCTTCAAGAATTTCTCCGGATTCAGCGGCATCCGCCACTCTCTGGAAATTCTGCTCCGCGTCAATTTTCTTTTTGGACAGGGAAACGGTGCCCTCTCTGTCGTCCACGTGTAAAACGATCAGCTGAAGCTCATCGCCGACTTTGACGATATCCTGAGGCTTGACGGTAGGGTCTTCGCTCAGTTCTTCCGGAGCGATGTAGCCGGTGTGCTTGGTTCCGACGCTGACGATGATCTCATTCATCGGAGTAAAACCTTCCACTCTGCCGGTGACCTTTTCGCCGTTGTGAATACCGTTTTTAAAAGATTGGTCGAGCAGCTCCGCAAAGCTCATTTCCTCTTCCGGTTTGTTTTCCAGAATCTCACTCATTGTTTCAAGAACCTCCTTAATGATGCCGGATGGGGTAGACGCACCGGCAGTGACACCTATGACTTTACTGCCTGTCCAATCCATCCGCCGAAGCTCGGAGGGGTCCTCCACCAAGACGGATGGGCAATGTGCGGCACAGGTTTCGTAAAGCCTCGCGGTATTGGAGCTTTTCTTGCCTCCCGCAACGATCATTCGATCGCAGCGTTTGGAAAGGAGCTCCGCCTCCCTTTGTTTAGTATAGGCATCATGGCATATTGTATCAAATATTTTTAATTTTGTATAGACTTTTTTCGCAAATTCTTCGCATTTTTTCCATTCTGACCTTAAAAAGGTGGTTTGGGAAAGAAGTGTGTGACATTTTTCGCCAAATGGGGCCTCGTTTTTCACGTATCTTTCCAGTTCATCCAGATTCCGCAGGACCGCCGCATTTTCTCCGCAGTGGCCGAGGATGCCCTTCGTTTCCGCGTGGTCGGGGTCCCCCATGACGAGAAGGATGTCTCCGGCCGCCGTGCGCTCATCGGCGATGCGGTGGATCTTTTCGACAAACGGGCAGGTCGCGTCACAGAAAGAAAGGCCGAGCTCCCGGATTCTCCGGATCACCTCCGGCGAAACTCCATGGGAACGGATGATCAGCGTGGCTCCCGGCGGACACTCCTCCGGCGAATCGACCGGCGGCACGCCCCTCTTGGCCAGCTCTCCGACCACATCCGGATTATGGATCAGCTCGCCGAGCGTCACGGCCGGCTCTCCCCTCTCGGCGAAGCGCTCCGCCGTCTCGACCGCGCGCTTAACGCCAAAGCAAAACCCGGCGGTTTTTGCAAGAATCAGCTCCATTTTGCCGCCTCCAGCATCGCGTCGACTCTCTCGCGGATCAGGTTGGACGCCTTATGCAGGGAGTTGCCGAGCTCCCCGTTTGAAATAAAAGTTCCGAAACGAACCGTAACTTTTTTAAAGATTCGCAGTTTTCCTTTAAAATCAATCGCCACGGGAACGATGCCCGCGCCGGTGTGCTTGGCAACAAAGGCGGCGCCGGTCTTGAAGGGCTTCATCTCGGGCCCTTGGCCTCTGGTGCCCTCCGGGAAGATCATCAGGATGTTGCCCTCCCGCACAAGAGTCACCGCGGTCTCGACGGCGGCGAGATCCCCCTTGCCGCGGTCGACGCCGAAACAGCCGAGTTTCTTCAGAAACCCGCTAAAAAGAGGCCCGCGCAGGAGCTCGGCCTTTACCATAAATTTAGTCCGCTCGAGCGGAAGCTGGTCGCCTATAAAAAGGGGATCGAAATAAGAGCGATGGTTTGGGCAAACAAGATAGCCGCCGCCTTCCGGGAGATTTTCAAGCCCCTCGTATTCGATCCAAAAAAGAAAGCGGAAAAGCACCCATACCACTTTTTTCAGAAAGGTCAGCTTCACGCTTCCGCCGCCTTTCTGATCATTTCAACGACGCGCAGGGCGGTCTCCTTCTCGCTCAGGAAGGAGCTGTCCAGCAAGACGGCGCCGTCCGCAATCTGAAGAGGCGCGGCCGCACGGTGGGAATCGTTCCAGTCCCTCCGCCGGATATCCGCGAGCACATCCTCATATTCCGAATAAACGCCCTTCTCCGCCAGCTGCAGCATGCGCCGCTTTGCCCGGATCTCCGGCTCCGCGGTCAGGAAAATCTTGATTTCCGCATCCGGCAGCACCACCGTGCCGATGTCCCTGCCATCCATGACGACGTCGTTCTTTTCCGCAATATCCCGCTGAAGATGAAATAAGAATTCCCGCACCTTCGGGATCGCCGAGATCGCCGAGGCGCCGGCGGAGACCTCCTCCGTCCGGATCAGGGACGAGACATCTTCGCCGTCCAGCAAGACGCACTGTTCCCCATTCCGATAGCAAAGTTCCGGCTTCATCTCCGCCAAAAGCGGCAGCATCTGCTCCGCGTCGCCGGGATTTGCGCCCTTGCGGATCGCATAGAGCGCCGCCGCCCGGTAAAGCGCGCCGGTATCGACGTAGAGAAATCCCAGCAAATCCGCCACTGCCCGAGCGACCGAGCTTTTTCCCGCACCGGCGGGGCCGTCTATTGCAATTTTCATGGGTTATCCTTCCTTTTATCCGCCATGTTCCGCCCGACTCTCCGTCCGGCGCGAAGCCGGAACAGGGAACCGTTTTTTGGCAAAACAGACGATTCCTTTTTCTTTTAGAAGCACCGAAAACGGCGTCCGTTTTTCTTTGTCAAGCGATCCGCCATGTTCCGCCCGATTCTCCGTCCGGCGCGAAGCCGGAATAGGGAACCGTTTTTAGTTGATCTCCGTCAAATCGCGTTCCCGGCGCAGAAGCCGGTCGCAAAGGCGATCTGTAAATTATAGCCGCCGGTCTCGGCATCCACATCCAGCACCTCGCCGGCAAAATAGAGCCCTGGCAGCAGCTTGGATTCCATCGTTTTTGGATTGACTTCCTTTACCGAGACGCCGCCCGCCGTCACCACGGCGCCCTCCATCCGGTCCAGCGCTTTTGGCGTAACCCGGAAGGATTTCATCGCCGAAACCAGCGCCACGCGCTGCTCTTTTGTGATTTGGTGCACCTTTAAGCTGCCCGGGATTCCGCTCTGCCCGGCAACAAAGGGCACCGCGTTCGCCGGCAGCAGGGCATCGATGGCATTGATGAAGTCCCGGTTCTGCCGCTCCGAAAAATCCCGCAGAATCCGGCGGTCCAGCTCCTCCGCGGAGAGACCGGGCTTCCAGTCGATCTCCATCCGGTAGTCGGAGCACGGGTCGCTCATGTACGCGGAGGCCGTGAGCACGAGCGGGCCGGAGACGCCGTAACGAGTGAACAGCATCTCGCCGTTTTCCTCATAAACCGGTTTCTTTTTATCCTTTAAAAACAGCCCGAGCTTCACATTCCTGAGCGAGAGCCCTTCGAGCACGGAAAGATCCTCTTCTGTGAGCACGCCGACCAGCGAAGGGCGCAGTTCCACGACCGCATGGCCGGCCTGTCTTGCCAGATCGTAGCCGTCTCCGGTGGAGCCGGTGGCCGGATAGGTCATGCCGCCGGTTGCGATGAGCACGCTTTTGGCAGAATAGATCGTCCCATCCTCCGTACGGATTCCGGTGAGCACGCCACCCTCAATCTGCAGGGAGACGGCGCGTCCCTCGGCCTTGGTGATATTTTTTTCGTGAATCAGCCGCTGCAGCGCGTCGGCGATATCCATCGCCTTATCCGAAACCGGGAAGACGCGCCGGCCGCGCTCCGTTTTGAGCGGAACGCCGAGACTCTCAAACAGCTCCATCGCCGCGGAGGGCGGAAACCGACTGATCGCCCCGGTCAGAAAGCGCGCATTGCTGCGGACATGCCGCAGGAATTCCTCCGGCGGGCAGTCGTTTGTCAGGTTGCAGCGGCCCTTGCCCGTGACAAGGATCTTCCGCGCGGGACGGGGATTCCGTTCCAGCAGAAGAATTTTTCGGCCGCGTTTTGCCGCGAAGCCGGCCGCAACGCATCCCGCGGCGCCGGCGCCGACGATAATTGCGTCGTATTCAGACATTCGGCGTATCTCGGTCGTCCGTTTTCGCGTAGACGTTGTACTCCTCCCAGATGCTTTCGAGCTGGGCAAACGTGGCGGAGATCTCGGCCTTTCGGCGGTTGCCGATGGCGACGATCAGCGCGTTAATCAGTGAAAGCGGCGCCACCAGCGAATCGGCAAAGGAGGCCATATCGCTGCGCGCCAGCATCAGATTATCCGCATAGGCGACGATCGGCGCCGTGGGGCTGTCGGTCAGCGCGATGACGGTGGCGCCCTTATCCTTGGCAAACTTGGCAGCCTTCACGGTGCGCTGCGAATACCGCGGGAAGGTGATGCCGATGAAGACGTCTCCCGGGCCGATATTCATGATCTGCTCAAAGACTTCGCTCGTGCTGCTGGTTGCGACGTTGCGGACGTTGTCGAAGATTTTATAGAAATAAAAACTCAGAAAGCTCGCCAGCGAGGCGGAGCTGCGCACGCCAAGGATATAGATATGCCTCGCGGCGACGATGGCGTCCGCGACCTTGTTGAATTCCTCAACGGAGGTCTCCTCGAGCGTCCTTCTGATTTTTTCGATATCCATGTTGAGAACCTTGGAGAGCACATCGGAGCTGCTCATGCGGTCGCTGGTGATCTCGATGCGCTGAACGGTGGTCAGGCGGTTGCGGATCATCTCCTGCAGCGCGCGCTGAAGCTCCGGATAGCCGTCGTAGCCGAGCTCCGATGCAAACCGGACGACGGTGGATTCGCTGACACCGACCGCTTCCCCGAGCCGCGCCGCGGTCATGAAAGCCGCTTTGTCATAATGCTCCAGAATAAAGTTCCCGATGCGTTTCTGGCCTTTGGAAAATTCATGCATCCTCTCAGAAATGCGATGAAGCAGATCTTTTGCCATTTCAAATGCGCCTCCCATTCGTCTGTTCTGTGATTCATAATATCGCTTCCTCCTGCAAAAATCAAGGGGCGCGCTTGTATTTTTGGCTAAGATCCGGGATTTTTTGCATCATCGTGAAACAAATGCGTGATTTTCATTCATTCTTTCATTTTATGGAAGCCGAAGATCCCTTTCCGGTGGCATTTTCCGGGCGAAAGCCTGCATGCGGAAACCTGCATGAAAAAAGGGCGGCCGATGCCGCCCGGAAAAGCGGCTTCGGTTCAGCCCTCCTCCGCATAGGCCTCCGAAACCGCTTCTTTATACGCTTCTACACGGCCGAGCAGGATGGAATCCACCGCTTTGGAGAATCCCTCCCGGTCGCCGGGATGTTCCTTCGCCGCAGCCGCGATCTCCGCGCGCAGCCCCTCCGTCACATCCCCGGTCTCGCCGATCAGCCCCGCCGTCGCCTTGAGAAAGCTCCCCTCTCCCCGGAGATACGCCTTTGCGGAATCGCCGGTGTATTCGGCGGCATCGCGAAGCGCCTCCCGAACCTCGTCGGAAGGCTGGTATCCGTATACCGTCAGCTCCGCCTCAAAGGAATTCCATGCCGACTCCGCTTTTTGGGTCCACGCCTCCCCTTTTTCCGCAAGGCCGGACGCATCGCATCCGGAAAGCATCAGCAAAAAGACAAGCGCCATCGCCGCGGAAAGAACTCTTCTCATCAAGCAGGGCCTCCCTCCTGATTTTTTAAACGAAAGCTGTTTTCATCCGACAAAAGTATACGCGCGTTTTTATCGGAGGAAAAGCTTTTTTTGTGAACAATCCGGGAAGCTCAGCCCGCGGCGCTCTTCTTTGCGAGGCTCACCTGGCGCCCGGCGCTGTCGATCGAATACTCCTCCTGATAGATCAGATCCGAAACCTTGACGAATTGATAGCCCTGATTGGAAAGCTCCTGAAGGATCAGCGCAAGGGCATCCGGCGTATTTTTCGCGCCGGAATGGAACAGCAGGATGCTGCCCGGTCCCACCGCCGAGAGCACGCTGTCGGCCATCTCCTCCGAGGTCGGATCCTGCCAGTCCCGGCTGTCGACATCCCACTGAATCGTCTGATAGCCGAGCTTCGCCGCCACGTCGATCAGCTGGTTGTCGTAGGAACCCGACGGTGCCCGGAAGAGCACCGGTTTGATTCCGCAGGCCCGCTCAATATGCTCCGACGAGCGGCTCAGTTCCTCCCGGATCCGCCCTTCCCCGATGCCGACCATGTTCGGATGCGTGTTGCTGTGGGAACCGATCTCATGCCCGGCCTCCGCAATCGCCCGTGTGGAATCCGGATATTTTTCCGCCCATTGGCCAAGAATGAAAAACGTCGCCTCCACATTATATTCGTCGAACAGCTCGAGCAGCTCCGGGATATCGGCGTCTCCCCAGGCGCAGTTGACCGTGATGGCCACCTTCTTCTCGTCGGTCTCGACCGAATAGATCGGCAGATGCGGGCCGCCCTCCGCCACTGCTTTATAGACAAAGATCCCCAGCGCAAGGAAAATCACGAGCGCGGCGCCCGTCACCGCCAGCGCGAGTCTCCATTTTTCTTTCCGTTTGCCGGACACATCCATCATGACCCCTCCCCCTTTCAGCTTCGGTAAATCCTATTCGCAAAAGGCGGGCGAATTGACAGGAGAATGCCGCAGAAAAGAGAAAAAGGGAAAGAAATTTGAATCAGGGCGAAACGGCAGCATCCCCGGGCCTCCCGTTTTTTGAAAACGGAGCACCCGAAGAAAAGCAGAAACAGGGCGGCTCCCGGGGCAGGAAGTAGATACAGCGCCGGAACATCCGCCTGAAAAGCAGGATCATCTGAACATGTGAAAGAAAGCTCATATATGAATGGATTCGAATATTTTTGTGAGCAGGAATGTCTTTTTTACGCCGTTTCCTTTATTTCCTTAATTTCTATTGACAAAGTTTGATTCATATATCATAATAAAGTCCTGCTTTTGACTTCTATGGAAAAGAGGAACCTTTTCATGCTGGAAACCCTGCTCGACCTTTTGCTCGATACCGTTCTGGACGGTCTCAGGATGCTGCCGTTTCTCTTCGGCGCCTACCTGCTGATCGAATTTCTGGAGCACCGGGCCGGAGAAAAATTCGTGGCCTCCCTGCAGAAATTCGGGAAGGCGGGCGCCGTTGCCGGAGCTGTGCTCGGGTGCGTACCGCAGTGCGGCTTCTCCGTGGCGGCCGCAAACCTGTATGCCAACCGGCTGGTCACGGCGGGCACGCTGCTGGCCGTCTTCATCTCCACGAGCGACGAGGCCGTGCCGGTGCTGCTCTCCCACCCGGAGAGCGCCGGTAAGATTCTGCCCCTGATTCTGGCAAAGATCGTGCTGGCCGTCGTAACCGGGCTCGCCGTCGATTTCAGCGGAATTCTGAAGGCGCCTGAAAAGGATCTCGAGGCCGTCCGCGAGGAGCACTGCCACTGTCATACGGAGGGCGGAGGCGGCATTCTGGTCTCCGCGGTTCTGCATACGCTGCAGGTCTTCGGATTCCTGCTGGCGGTGATCTTCTCTCTCAACCTGCTGATCAGTCTGATTGGTGAAGACCGGCTCGGAAGCGTATTGATGAGCGGAAGCCTGCTGCAGCCGATTCTTGCCGCGGTGATCGGGCTGATCCCGAACTGCGCCGCCTCCGTCGTGATTGCCGAGCTGTATGCGGAAGGTGCGCTGAGCTTCGGCTCCGCGATGGCCGGACTCGCCTCCGGCGCGGGACTCGGCCTGCTTGTGCTGTTTCGCACGGACCGCGACCGGAAGGAATGCCTGCACATCACGGCACTGCTGTTTGCGGTCTCGGCGCTGACCGGGCTGCTGCTCCAGCTTCTGATCGGATAAAAAACGGACCTCCGGCCGAAAAGCATTTTCTTTTTTGCACCGCCGGCCCAAGGCGCGGTACTGCGTCTTTGCCGGTTCATCGGAGCGCCGGGAAGACGGGCTTAAAGAAAGAATCCGGACGTTCGCTGCATTCTCTTCCGGCCCTTTTTCCATCCGCCGGGCGCCGAACCGGAGAAACGGGTGAAAAATAATAAGGATTAATAAAAAACCGGGAGACCGGGGAAAAATCCCCGATCTCCCGGCTTTTATTTTTTTTGAATGCGGCAGAAAAGGAAGCGGCAAGGCGCATTTCCCAACCGCCTCTCTGGTTTGGTTCCGCCCGGTAAGCGGACTGTTCGGACGCATTTCCCTGTCATCTTCTCGGTTCGATATGGCCTTCAAAATGGACTTTCGGGGGAACATTCCTCGCTATCTCCCCGGTTCAATGCGATCCGAAAAGCAAACGGGTGGAGTGTATTTTTTCATGTTCTCTCCGGTTTGACGCCGTCTTGAAAACGGACTGACGGGATGAATCTGTTTTATTGCCTGCACGCCGGCAAGAGATGCTGTTTTGAAAAGTCATGCCTTTTGGCAATGGCGGGAAGCCGATTCGTTTCTCCCAGAGCCTATATTACATAGTCTCCGCCCGAACTCTTTTTGGCGAGATCCGCCACCGTGATGCCTTCAAAGAACCGATCGGTCAGGCGGTTCAGCTCCGCCCACATCGGAAGCGTCCGGCATTCCGGCGCCCGTTTGCAGGTATTGCACGTCTGCTCCAGACAGGCGACCGGCGCGAGCGTACCCTCCGTCAATTTCAGAATGCTGCCGACCGTGTATTCCTCCGGGCTGCGGCTCAGTTTATAGCCGCCGCCCTTTCCGTTGAGCGCGTCGACAAAACCGGCCTTCGAGAGCACCGCCATGATGCTCTCAAGGTACTTCTTCGAGATTTCCTGGCGCTCGGCGATATCCTTGAGCGGGATATAGGCCCCCGTGTTGTGCTCCGAGAGATCCACCATCACGCGCAGGGCATATCTCCCCTTTGTGGAAACCATCATGCAGCATGCCTCCTGTCTCTGACCGGCTTTTGAGACGGCGGTCCAAAAAGGGCCGGTCTTCCCGGGCGGACCGCAAAAGCAGGCGGCCGCCGTTCTGCTGATAGTATAGCACGGGGCGAGGGAAAGAATCAATCCGGTTCCCCTCCCGAAGACCGGTTTCTTTGAAAAAGTTCCGAAAGAAGCGCCCTGTTGCGGGATTTTCTTAGGAAAGGTTCCTCTTCAGGGCAGGCTGTTCCCGTTATGCGGTACCGCCGGTCCACCTTTTTAAAAAGCACGCATATCCGACGCCCATGACAGGTTTCTCTGAAAGGAGCGCTTCGAAGCGGGATTTTCCCTGAAAGAATTCTCAAACAAGCCGTTCCCGTCATGCGGCACCCGGTACGCCTTTTTTAAAACGGTCATGCCCGGCGCCCGTATCCCGGATGTATGGGAATCCCTGACGCCCGAAATCACTCCGCAAAGAGCGGAGTGGAAAGGTAACGTTCCCCGGTATCGGCGAGCAGCGCCACGATGATCTTCCCCTTGTTTTCGGGTCTTTTGGCAAGCTCGGCCGCGGCCCAGATCGCCGCCCCGGAGGAGATTCCCACAAGGACACCGTCGGTCTTTCCGACCTCTTTGCCGGAGGCAAAGGCGGCGTCGTTTTCGACCGGGATAATCTCATCATAGATTTTGGTATTCAGCACGCCCGGCACAAAGCCCGCGCCGATCCCCTGAATCTTGTGCGGACCGGCGGCTCCTCCGGAAAGCACGGGCGACGCAGCCGGCTCCACGGCGACGACCCTGACCGCCGGGTTTTTGGATTTCAGGTATTCGCCGACGCCTGTGACCGTGCCGCCGGTGCCGACCCCGGCCACAAAGATGTCGACCTTTCCGTCGGTATCCTCCCAGATCTCCGGGCCGGTGGTGGCGCGGTGAACCGCGGGGTTCGCGGGGTTGACAAACTGCCCCGGAATGAAGCTGTTGGGGATCTCCTTTGCGAGCTCGTCGGCTTTGGCGATCGCGCCCTTCATTCCCTTGGCGCCCTCCGTCAGCACAATCTCCGCGCCGTACGCTTTCATCAGGTTCCGGCGCTCCACGGACATAGTCTCGGGCATCGTGATGACGATCCGGTAACCCCTCGCCGCGGCCACCGCGGCAAGCCCGATGCCGGTGTTTCCGCTGGTCGGCTCGATGATGACGGAATCCTTCGTCAGCAGGCCCTTTGCTTCCGCGTCATCGATCATCGCCTTGGCAATTCTGTCCTTGACGCTGCCGGCGGGGTTAAAAGACTCCAGCTTTGCAAGAATCCTGGCGCCGAGTTCGTTTTTCTTTTCATAATTTGTAAGCTCCAGCAGCGGGGTCTTTCCGATCAGCTGGTCGACGGATGTATAGATTTTAGACATGAGGTCTCTCTCCCTTTTTATTAAAATGAAGAATCTGCATATTGCAGCCGTGCCAAAAAACATGCTTGCTGCCGTATCCCGATCAACATCGGCGCATTTGCCCGAAGCGAAAGCCTGTTTTCAGAATCCCGGATAAAGCTCTCGTATCAATTGCCTACCATTCTTGTAGATTGGTAGTATATTATCATGCCGTGCCTGTTATGTCAACAGGAAGAGCGAAAATTTCTTTTTATATTTCTTTGGAGGGATTTGGAAGGCGCGCCTTTTTTACGTCTTCCCCGTAGCCAACTTTGGCGGAAGCGGGCCGGATTTTCGGATTTTATGGCCGAAAGCCTGCGTTTTTTCTTGCAATGATTAAAAAAATATGATAGAATTTTTTGTAAAACATTTTTACCGAAGGGGCGAATGAGCAATGTCCGGACATTCCAAATGGAATAACATCAAACGTAAAAAAGAAGGAAACGATGCCGTAAGAGGCAAGATCTTCACGAAAATCGGGCGTGAAATGACCGTTGCCGTTCACGAAGGCGGCCCGGACCCTGCGAATAACAGCAAGCTGGCTACCCTGATTCTGAAGGCAAAAGCCAACAATATCCCGAACGACAACATCGATCGTACGATAAAAAAGGCCGCCGGCCTCGGCAACAAGGAGACCTTTGAAACGATTATCTACGAGGGCTACGGTCCCTGCGGCATCGCGGTCATCATCGAGACGCTGACCGACAACCGCAACCGTACCGCCGGAGATATCCGCCATTATTTCGACAAATGGGGCGGCAACCTCGGAACCAACGGCTGCGTCTCCTTTATGTTTGACCGCAAGGGCGTCATCATCATTGAGGACGAGAACCTTGATGAAGACAAGCTGATGGAGGACGTGATGGAAGCCGGCGGCGAGGATTACAAGTATGAAGACGGCATCGCGGAGATCTACACCGACCCGAACGACGTCATCAGCGTCGCTTCCGTCCTTCAGAAGATGGGCTACACCTACAGCTCCGCCGAGCCGGAATATATTCCGCAGAACCTCAACGCCATCGACGACGAGCATCAGGCCAGCAAAATGTCCCGCCTGCTCGAATACCTCGACGACGACGACGATGTTCTGAATGTCTGGCACAACTGGGATCAGCCGGACGAGGAAGAAGAGGAATAATTCCTTTATAAAAAAGAAAAGACGCCTGTGTCATAAGACATGGGCGTCTTTTTATTGGTATTGTAAAGCGGGCCGGATAAGATTCCGCCTATAAGGTTTTGGGTCATCCTATTCCGCAACGGACGGAGAAGGAACCTTAATGGTTAAAAAATGCTACCGACGGCCATAAAAATCCCATAGAGAAGTTAGGGGCCGCTCCGGGAGAAGAACAAAAAGAGCCGCGGCTTTCAGAGCATAGCGAAACCGGTCTCAATCGCGGAACGGTCCGCGGCACAGCTACCCTGCACGAGTTCCGGTTTTCCGCCGCCCCTGCCGCCGCAGGCCGCGTTGAAAGCGGCTGCCAAAGGCCGAACATCCTCCGTTTTGGAGGCGAAAGCATATTTCCAACTCTGCCCTTCGCCGGAAAAGACCGCCGCAACGGTAAAACGCTCCGTGAGCACGAGGCAGTAGCGGAGAATTTCATCCGGCGTCAGCCCGTGCTCAAACGCACAGATTTTCGTTCCGGAACCGAGCTTTTCCGCCTTGAGGTCAAAAAGTTCCTTCCGGAGACCGGATTCGAGAATTTTATGGTCGGTGATCTCCTGCTCAAGGCGCGAAACGGCCGAATCCAGCTCCTCCGGCTTGACGGAGAGACGGGCCGTGACCAAGTTGACGTCGTGCACCTTCCGCCGGCAGTCCAGCAGGGCGCGCTTTCCGCAGAGAAGCGTAAGCCGGGTTCCGCCTTTATAGTTTATGAATGAGGTGACCTTGATCAGGCCGATCTCGCCGGTGCGCCGCACATGGGTTCCGCAGCAGGCGCAGATGTCGTAGCCGGGAACCGTGACGATACGGATTTTTCCCTCCAGCGCCTTCTTGCTGCGGTACGGGATCGTCTTTAGTTCCTCCGGGGACGGATAGGCGATCTCCAGCGGGATATCCTCCCAGACCGCCTGATTGGCGAGCGTTTCGATCCGGAACAGATCCTCCTCCGTCAGCGGGACGTCGAAGTCGATCGTCGTGGATTCAAGCCCAAGGTGGAAGCCGACGTTTGCCGCGCCGTAATATTTGTGGGCGAGGCCGGAAAGAATATGCTCGCAGCTGTGCTGCTGCATGAAATCGAACCGGCGTTCCCAGTCGATTTCGCAGGGAACGTCGGCGCCGGGCTCGAAAGGCCGGTCGACGGTGTGCCAGACGACGCCCTCTCGCTCGTGCGCGTCGGAGACGAAGGCCTCCCCAATCGTGCCGTTGTCGGCATACTGGCCGCCGCCCTCCGGGAAAAAAGCTGTCCGATTCAGGGCAACCAGCCATTTCCCTTTTTCTTCGCGGCAGGCAAGCACCTTTGCCATAAAGGTCCGGATATATGCGTCATAGTTGTAAAGACGGATCGTCGGTTCCAAAGCCACGCCCCCTTTGAAAAAACAGTATACCACGGCCGGCAGAAAAGCACAACCACGGGCGACAACTACGGAAAAACGCAAAGACAGCCCTTAGGGATGTTCTTTATCGGCTCTATCGCAGACGGCAGACGGGATCAAAACCTGATTGCACAAACGGCACATTCATGGTATAATTACGATAAATCAGAGGAAGGCGGCGGATGCGTTTTGGCAAAGGTCGTGCTCGTCACCGGCGGGAGCCGCGGCATCGGAGCCGCCGTCTGCCGGAAGTTTGCGGCGGAGGGATACGCCGTCGCGGTGAATTACCAAACCAGCCGGGAAAAGGCCGAGGCCGTCGCCGCGGAATGCGGCGGTACCGCCGTGCAGGCCGACGTCTCGGACCGGGTAGCCGTGGACGCGATGTTCGATATCGTGGAAGCGACGCTCGGGCAGGTATCCGTCCTCGTCAACAACGCAGGCATTCAGCAGATCGGCCTGTTTCAGGACTGCCGGCCGGAGGACTGGGAGCGGATGTTCGCCGTCAACGTCCGGGGCGTCTATCACTGCTGCGAGCGGGCGCTGCCCGCGATGCTGCGGGAACAGAGCGGCGCCATCGTGAACGTCTCCTCCGTCTGGGGCCTCTGCGGCGGAAGCTGCGAGAGCCATTACTCCGCCGCGAAGGCCGCCGTCATCGGATACACCAAGGCGCTGGCGAAGGAGTGGGGTCCTTCCGGCATCCGGGTCAACTGCGTGGCGCCCGGCGCCGTCGAGACCGACATGAACGCGTGGCTCTCCGAAGCGGACAGGCTGGCCCTGTTTGAGGAGACGCCGCTCGGCCGGATGGGCCGTCCGGAAGAGATCGCGGAAGCGGTCTTTTTCCTCGGCAGCCCGAAATCCGCCTTTATTACGGGAGAAATCCTCAACGTAACCGGAGGATTATATATCTAAATTATCATAATTTCGAGTATATTATGGAGGAATGATCATGATTCGACTTTCCGGAGCACAGAGAGAACTGATGGAGATCCTTTGGGAGACCGGCCCGATGACCTTGCACGACCTGACCAAATGCGCGCTGGGCAATCTGGTCAGCCCGGCCCGCACCGAGACGGTCCGTTATCTGCTTTTACAGATGGTCACGAAAAAAGCCGTGACCGAAGATGCCGCCGTCTCCCCTCATATTTACACGCCGGCCGTTTCGCGCGACGAAGTCGGGTTTGAATCCGCTTTTACGGACGTCGGCAAAAACGAGGGAAGCGCAATCCTGACGGCACTCTCCAGCGGCGTGGGGGTCGCCGGCATGATGTTCAGCGAGAACAACGCTCATCAGATCGATGAAAAGAAGGGCAACAAGGGCGAAGTGACCGACGAAGCCCGCAAAGAGGCCATCAAGGAAATGATGGCCAAGATCTGCAAAGAACGCGACGAATACGAAGCGAAAAAGGCCCAGAAAAAGGCCTCCGGAGAGGACGACGCGGACGAAGAAGAATCCTGAGACCCGACTGAGGCGGACGGCCGCTCCCTTCCGGTCTTTGACGAAGGAGAATCCACATTGAAAGCAAAACCTGCGGGCGCGGATCCTGCTTCGGACCGGCCCTCTAAAAGTCCGGCCGAGAAAGCGCGGCGGATCAAGCTCATCACGGCGACCATCTGGTTTGCGGCAGGCGCAATGTTTGCTGCCGCCGGGCTCATCGGGAATTTTCCGATTTATTATTCTATCGCGGCGCTGGATACCCTTCTCGGCATTTTGTATCTGAACCAGTACCGCGCGCTGCAAAAACAAAACGATGAGAAAAAGGAGTGACCTCGATATGAAATGTCCGAATTGCGGCAAAGAGATGGAGGAGGGATTCCTTCAGGCAAACGGCAGCTCTCTCATCTGGAGCAAAAATACGCACAGCGCCGCCATGCTTGCCAATCCCCAGAAGGGCGAAGTGCAGGTGGCCCACAGCCTGCTGGAGGTCTCCATTCCGGCCTTCCGCTGCGACGACTGCCGGATTATTGCGGCAAAATACTGAGAACGTTTTACGGGGCTCGAGACTCCCGACCGGAAAAACACATTCATACAAAAACGCGGCGGATCTTTCGGCGGAATGGTCATCGCGACAAAAAGGGAACCGAATAAAAATCTCTGTGATGGGGCGGATAGTTTCGGCTGTCGGCCCCATTTTTTACATTCGCCCAAATTGGACCGCGCCGTGATAATCCGATTGAAAAACGGGGCCGCTGCGGTATAATATGGGAAAGAGTGAAACTAGCAAACAAGAAACAAATCACGGATCCCAAACTGAATGGAGGATTAAAAAATGGAAAACGAGCAGACGTCCATTCACGATTTTGACGTAAACCTAATTTGTGAATTACATGTCGGGTTGGAGCGGCAGGGGCCCGGCAGCCCCGAAATGACAATGAAGGCGTTAAGTTTTTTGGATCATCCCGATGAAATTTCGCGGGTGGCGGATTTAGGTTGCGGAACCGGCGGACAGACGATGGTTCTTGCGCAAAATATCCCCGGAACCATCACCGGGGTGGATTTCTTCCCGGATTTTATCAATATCTTCAACAACAACGCCAAAAAACTAAATCTTCAGGAAAGAGTAAAGGGCACCGTCGGCTCCATGGAAAATCTTCCTTTTCCAAAAGAAGAATTCGATCTGATCTGGTCTGAAGGGGCCATTGCCAATATCGGTTTTGAAAAGGGTCTCCGCTATTGGAGGGACTTCCTTAAAACGGACGGCTATGTCGCCGTAACCTATGAGTCATGGTTTACCGATGAGCGCCCCGATGAGATTGAAAGGTTTTGGGTTGATGCCGTTCCTGAAATAGACACCATCGCGCATAATATTTCAATTATGCAAAAGGCCGGCTATCGGTTCGTCGCCGCATTTACGTTGCCTGAAGAATGCTGGACGGAAAATTATTTTATTCCGCGGGAAGCAGCGCAAAAAGCATTCGTAAAAAAATATGCCGGAGATAAAACGGTAGAGGCCTTTCTTGCAAACATGAGGTACGAGGCGGAATTGTATGCAAAATATAAGCAGTATTACGGATATGTTTTCTATATCGGTAAAAAAGTATAGAAAATAAAGAAGGCCGGCCTTTTCCCGGCGGGCACGGCGCATTCGTAGCCCCCATGGAAGTTAAGCGGCCATACGTTAAAACACCTCATTTCCAATTGGAAATGAGGTGTTTTTTATATTCGGTTTGCTTTTGTGGTTTGCATCAAAAGCTCTTCGTTGGAAACTGTTTTCCCTTTCGGAGCATGAGCATCACGTTTTATGTACGCCGTTATGTCCCGGTTCGTCGGGAAATCAGCCTTTGACCTGCTGGGCGACGACGGACTCGCCGCAGTACCTCTGACGGAGCTTCGGCTTCTCGATCTTGCCGGTGGGGTTACGCGGCACGTCGGCAAAGATGATCCTTCTCGGGCGCTTATACCGCGGCAGGCCCGTGCAGAACTCCTCGATCTCTTCCTCGGTGCAGGCCATGCCGGGCTTGATCTGGATGATGGCCGCCGCGATCTCGCCAAGGCGCTTATCCGGCAGACCGATGACCGCCACATCGCTGATTTTGTCGTTTCGGCGAAGGAAATCCTCGATCTGCACCGGGTAGAGGTTCTCGCCGCCGGTGATGATGACGTCCTTTTTCCGGTCAACCAGATAGATGAAGCCGTCCGGGTCCTCCATGGCCATATCGCCGGAACGGAGCCAGCCTTCCTTTAAAACCTCGGCGGTGGCCTTCGGATCCCGGTAATAACAGAGCATGACGCCGGGCCCTTTGAGGCAGAGCTCACCAACCTTGCCCCGTTCGACCGGCTCGCCGTCTTCGCCGATGATCTTCGTCTGCCAGCCGAACCCGGCCTTGCCGATCGCGCCGACCTTATGGAGATTCTCGACGCCCAGATGCACGGCGCCCGGACCGATGGATTCCGACAGGCCGTAGTTCGTATCATATTCGTGATTCGGGAAGACGGTTTTCCATCTCGTAATCAAAGAGGGCGGCACCGGCTGGGCGCCGATGTGCATGAGCCGCCACTGATCGAGTTTATATTCCTTGAGATTGACGTCGCCGCGGTCGATGGCGTCGAGGATATCCTGCGCCCACGGAACCAGCAGCCAGACGATGGTGCACTGCTCCTCGGAGACCGCCTTTAAAATCCACTCCGGTTTGACGCCCCGGAGCAGCACCGCGCGGCTGCCGCTCAGCAGGCTGCCGAACCAGTGCATCTTGGCACCGGTGTGATAGAGCGGCGGGATGCAGAGGAAGCAGTCCCCACGCCGCTGGCCATGATGGGCCTGCTCCACCTCGCAGGAGAACATAAGCGCCCGGTGGGCATGGAGGATCGCCTTCGGGAATCCGGTGGTGCCGCTGGAAAAATAGATCGCGGCCTCGTCGTCATCCGAGAGCGGAATCTGCGGATTCCGGGAGCTGAAATATTTTTCGAGATGGTCGTAGCTCTCCGCAAACGTAGGGCAGTTTTCGCCGACATAGAATTTCTGCCCCACGCGGGGAATCTGCTCGTAGATCGCCTCAATGCGGCCGATGAATTCCGGCCCAAAGACCAGCGTATCCGCCTCGGAAAGATCGAGACAATACTTGATCTCGTCGGCGGAGAAACGGTAGTTCATCGGAACGGCCAGCGCCCCGGTGCGCAGGATGCCGAAATAGATCGGCAGCCACTCAAGGCAGTTCATCAGCAAAACAGCCACCTTGTTGCCCTTGCCGACACCGCGGCTCAGAAGCAGGTTGGCAAAGCGGTTGGCGCGGTTATCAAATTCTTTCCAGGTCATCTCGCGGCGGGAATGCTTGGATGGATCGGTCTGCACCAGATCGTATTCCTTCCATGTCACGGCATGGGATTCCGCCACATCCGGATTGATCTCCGTCAGGCAGATCTCGTCGCCGTAAAGCTCCGCGTTTCTGGCAAGCAGCTCGGTAATCGGCATAAAACGACACCCTCTCAAAAAAACTTATTCCTATCATACTACAAAAACTCCGGTTTGAAAAGATGCTTTAAAGCATAAAAACTTTAAACTGAGAAAATATTTTTATGCATGCCGTATATTTTCGACAAATCATTCCCCTTTGTTATCGGTTTGTCCCTGTGCATACCCCCATGCCGGAACAAAGCCGCACAAAAAAAGATGCCGCCGGCAGGGCAGCATCTTTTTATGGGTTGGCCATGATCCCTCCGCAGGCCGCAGAGGCATCCGCAGATCCGCCCCGAATCTTCATCCGAAAAGAGAGCGCGGAGATGTTCCGCTCACTTTTTGATGATCGGCAGCCAAGCCTCACAGTAGTAGGTGTCTGCCTGCTGATCGCCCTCCGGATAGACCTCGATGTCGGGCGCGGGCGCATATTCGTAGCCCGACGTCGGCAGCCATTCGGCGACCATGCGCTGCTGCAATTTCTGGATTGCGTCGGGCATCGCCCCGATGCACTCAAATACCGCATAGGTGGTCGTCGGGACGAGATACTCCTCCATCCCTTCCGGCACGGGCAGATCGGATGCCACCGCGATATAGTAGCCGGAAAATTCCCCGCCCTCGCAGGCGGATACCCCGAGGATCCCGTTCGGCTCGCCGCCCTTCATCAGCGCACACAGTTTGCCGATGCCGCCGGATGCCGCGACGCTCTGCCAGAACTTCGGAACTCTTTCAAAGCATTCCTCCATCGTCATCGGCTCCCTGAGCGCATACCCCACGATACGAAACGCATCCTTCTTCACGATTTTGTAATTCATAGCCTCTTCTCCTTTTACCGATACCGTAAAGGTGATCCGGGGGAACGCGGTCAGACGGATTCCCTCCATCTTGGCTCTTGAGGGCGAGACCCCATGAACGCTCTGAAAAGCGCGGTTGAATGCCGTGGGCGAATCATAGCCGTATTTGAGGGCTAAATCGATGATTTTGGCCCCGTTATTCGCTATTTCAAATGCGGCCGCGGTCATGCGCCGCCGGCGGATATACTCCGTCAGCGTGATGCCCGTGATATACGCAAACATCCGCTGAAAATGAAACTCGGAACATGCAGCCAGCCTCGCCGCCGTTCTCACTTCCATCTCGCCGTCCAGGTGATCTTCCACGTAATCGATCGCCCGGTTCAGTCCGTCAATCCATTCCACCTGTTTCACCTCCCGAGGCTATCATAAATCATTTTTGTCTTTGCTTCCTCGCTTTTCCGGAGCAAAAAAAGAGAGAATCCCCGCCTCAGTGGAGGGTACAAAAGCAAAACTTTTATTAAATAAGAAAAGCAGCCGCCAAAAAATCCGGCGGCTGCTTCTGCACATTCTGAAAGATCCCGAAAAACTCCGAAACCGGCGCAAGGCCGATCTTTTTCTTCCGGGCTGTGTTACAGCAGCGAATCGTAGAGCTGCTGGGCATATTTCGGGATAACGGTGCTTCCGACCAGAAGACCGCTCTTCCCTGCCTCTTCGCAGCCGGCCGCAACCGCCGCGCGCACCGCGCCGACATCGCCGGTCAGCGTCACATAGCCCTTGCCGCCGATCGCAAAACCGGTGACAATATCGATCAGGCTGATCTGCGCGTTCTTGGCGGCCACATCGGCAGCCTTGATCGCGGAGGAGATGGAATAGAACTCCATCACGCCGATCGCGTCTCCCTTGACTGGCTGAGCGGTGCCGGAGATCGCCGGGATCAGCTGCGGATGCACATTCTGAATCTGCATGACATCCACGACGCTATCCCCGCCGTTGAGCTGGCCGGCCTGGATGGAGGCCTTGACCGCGCCGGTATCTCCGAAGATGATGGAAATATATTTGCCGGGGCAGACGGTGGAGGTACGGATCAGATCCACCCTCGCCGCTTTGAGCATGACATCACAGGTCTCGATGCCCTTCGCAATGCTGTTGAATTCAAGCATTCCAAGTGTCTGAGCCATTATTGATCCCTCCTGATCACAATCTTGTCGGAAACCGATTCCACGGTGCCGCTGACGCTTGCGTGAATATTGGCGCCGAGTTTGCCCTCGTCGATCTGTGCGATCAGGGCGCCGGCCTCGACTTTATCTCCCACGGCGACACAGGCGGATGCCGGCGCGCCGATATGCATTCTGAGCGGGATGGAGACCATATTCGGGCAGAGCTCAATCGCTTCGTCGCTTGCCAGATGATGGCCATAATATTTGCCGAGCACAAGTCTCGCGGAAAGGCGGTCGGTCGGAACTTCACGGAGATCCATCGTCTCTCTCGGGATTGGATTCTGGAGCTTCGGAACATCGATGCCGCGTTCTCTGAGCAGCGTCTTGACATAGATATTCGCTTTTCTCGGAGAGAGCAGCATCGGGCAGGCGAACATCTCGCAGATGCCGCACTCGGAGCAGTTGGCCGCATCGCCGAACGCCCGAACAAACTCGTCGTCGCTCATGTTGCTGTCGATGCGCCAGAGGTTGCGCATAACCAGATTCGGGCGCATGTTGTGGCCGGTCTGGTAACGAGGGCACATGTCGGTGCACATCTTGCACTGGATGCAGGTGCTTCTCGTCTGATTCTTCATCGAAAGAGGCTGCAGCGCCGCACGGCGGAAGAGGTAATGATCCTTCGGCAGCACAATGATGTTGCCGTCGGTCTTAGTGATAACCAGCTTATCGATATCGGCATCGTTGGTATAGGTCTTGCCCATCATCGGGCCGCCCATGATGACGCCGTAGCCCTTGATCGTCGGATGGGCCGCCTCGACGCATTCCCGTACGGAAATGCCGATCGGCACATGAAGCATCACAGGCTTCTCCACCTCGCCGACCACGGAGAGATATTTGTCGGAAACGGTCTTGCCCTGCTCCACGGCATCGATAACGCTTAAAATGGTGCCCACGTTGTCGACGACCGCGCCGCAGGCAATCGGAATGCCGCGCTCCGGCACCGATTTCCCGGTGATCTGGCAAACAATGACCTGCTCGTCTCCTGCCGGATAGAAGTAGTTCATCTTGTGGAGCTGAATGTCGCTGCCGACGCGGGCGATCGCATCCTCCAGGATGGCGATCTCGCGCTTATAGGCGGCTTTCAGGGCTATGTATTTCTTTGTGGCGCCAAGTTCCTTTGCGATCAGATCCACGCCGCGGACCAGATCGTCCGCGCGGGTACGCATCAGGAATTTGTCGGTTTCGATCAGCGGCTCGCATTCGGCAGCGTTGACGATGTAATACTCGGCCTTATTGGTATTGAGTTTGACGTGCGTTGGAAAACCGGCCCCGCCTTGACCGACGATTCCGGCCGCTTTTACGGTATCAAGGAAACTCAACTTCTTCTCACCTCCGCAATTCCGCCGCACCGGACGGATGTCCTTTTCTCTATTTTACTAATATTTCTAAGCGATATCAACTGTTTTTTTCTTTTTCCATAAAAATGCCCTGAAAATCGGAATTCGCCCCTTTATCCGGCGGAAAAACGCCCGGCAGATGAGCTCAGGCATTCGGATCCTTATTGAAATAGCTCTTTGCAAGGCCGCCCTCCGAGGTTTCGCGGTAATGGCCGGGAATGTCGCGGCCGGTCTCGTACATGGTACGGACGACCATATCAAAGGAGATCTTCCGCGTATCGGTCAGGAAGTTGGCGAGCGAGAGGGCGTTCATCGCGCGCATGGCGGCGACGGCGTTGCGCTCGATGCAGGGAATCTGCACAAGGCCCCCGATCGGATCGCAGGTGAGGCCGAGCATGTGCTCCATCGCAACCTCCGCGGCGTATTCGATCTGCTCAAGGCGCATCTCGTAGAGCTCCGCCAATGCGGCGGAGGCCATCGAGCAGGCGGAACCGATCTCCGCCTGACAGCCGCATTCGGCGCCGGAGATCGAGGCGTTAGTCTTAATCAGGTTGCCGATGATGCCGGCGGTCGCAAGCGCATGCAGCACCTCCGTATCGGTGAAGCCGCGCTTCTGCTGCGTATAATAGAGCACGGCCGGCACGACGCCGGAGGCTCCGCAAGTCGGCGCAGTGACGACAATCCCGTTGCCGGCGCTGTGCTCGCTGACGGCGAACGCATAGGAACAGACGATGCGGTTTTCCTTCGTCTCGGCGCTCTCGTCCATATGGTACTGATTATATAAATAGGCGGCCTTGCGCTTGACTTCGAGCCCGCCGGGCAGCACGCCCTCCTCCAAAAGCCCCTTCCGGATCGAATCCTTCATGACCGCCCAGATCTCGTCGAGGAACGGCCAGATCTGAGGGCCCTCTTTTTCCTGCACATACTGCCAGATGCGGATGCCCCGTTCCCGGCAGTAGGCGGCGATTTCGGCGAAGCTGTTTTCCGCATAGACCTCCGGCGCCTCGTGATACTCGGAGCCGAGCACCCGGATCGCGCCGCCGCCGACGCTCATGACGCGCCAGAAGCCGATCTGGGCGCCATCCCGGTAGGCAAACAGATCCATCGTACAGGGATGGGGCAGGTCTTCCTCGGGCGTGTCCATGTCGAAGATAATTTCCGACGGCAGAGGCGCAAAGCTCTGGCGCAGCACCGCGTCCGTCATATGGCCTTTTCCGGTCTTGGCGAGCGAGCCGTAAAGCACAGCCCGAAAACCGTCCGCTTCCGGATAAGCCTCCCGAAACAGCTTGGCGGCCCTGCCCGGACCCATTGTATGGGAACTGGAAGGCCCGTTTCCGATACGGTACAGCTTTTGAAGACTTTTCATTTCATTTCACATCCTGCGCGTTTCATTTTTTAACGTCTTTTCTTTTATGCAAATACAGGATGCCCAGGCAACACGGCCCGCAGTGCCCGGAGATGGTGCTTCCGGCTTCGGTGACGAGCACTTCTTTAAAAGGCTGGTAGCTGCGGATTTTTTTCTCCAGAGAGTGAAGCAGCTTCGGATCCACGGCGGTCCAAGTGAAGAAAATACGGTGGGTATCGATGTCGTCCCGATCTTTGAGGCGGTCGGCGAGATACTCCTCACAGCATTTTTCAAAATTTCCGCGGTATTTCTTTCCGACGGTCATTTTGCCGTCCACGACCTCGATGCACGGCTTGAGCTGAAGGAGGTTTGCCCCCAGTGCCGCAACACCGCTGCAGCGCCCGCCCTTATGCAGGAATTCGAGGCTGCTGAGCACGAAGCTCGTATCCACACGATCTACGGATTTGGCGACATAGTCGGCGATCAGCGGCGCGCTGTGGCCCCGTGCGGCAAGCTCGGCGGCCATCAGAACAAGTTGGGCGATTCCGGTGGAAAGATTCCGGGAATCCACAACCCACACGTTTCCGACCTCCGCCGCGGCAAGGCAGGCGTTTTGATAGCAGGCGGAAAACTCCGAGCTGATCGTGAAGTGAATGACGTCGAAGCCCTGCGCCACGGCGACGGAAAAAGCCTCCGAATAATCCTGCACGCTTACGGCGGAGGTTTTTGGCAGCTCTTTATATTCTTCATAATGTTTGAAGATATCCGATGCGGTGATCTCCACCATATCCCGGTAAGTCCGATCACCCAGGGTAATATAAAGAGGCAACACGGTAAGACTGTATTTCTCAATAAGTTCCGGAGATAAATCGGCTGTGCTGTCCGTGAAAATTCGGATTGGTCTCGACATGGGAAGTCCTCCAATCGTTAAATATGTCCACTTATACAGGATATATTATACACCATTCCTATAAAACATGCCACTCTTTTTTTCTTTTCCGGATCCCGTGCAGAGCGGCGGAAGTTGTGGTAAAATAATAGTATTGATGCGTGCTCAAGCGGAAGAGCCTGAGCACGGAAGAACGCCGAGGCGGGAGGAATGAGCACCGTTGGAGCTTTTCTATAAAGATGAATCGGTGATTGTATGCAAGAAGCCCGCCGGGCTGGTCTCGGAGGGCGGCTCCGGCATGGGCGTGCCCGACCTGCTCGGCAAAGAGTTGGCCGCAGAGGGAGAGCATCCGCTCCTCTACCCAGTCAATCGTCTGGACCGGGAAGCCGAGGGGCTTCTGCTGCTTGCAAGGAACGAGCAGGCGGCGGCCGCGCTCTCCCGGCAGGTTGCCGAGCATCTCATGCAAAAGGAGTATCTGGCAGTCGTCTTCGGCGAGCCGGAGGAACCGTCCGGCATATACCGCGACCTGCTTTTTCACGACCGAAATAAAAACAAAACCTATGTGACCGACCGGCTGCGTAAGGGCGTAAAAGAGGCCGTCCTGCGTTACCATACGCTCGGCTCGGCCGATTTTGGAGGAAAGAAGCTCACCCTTTTGCAAATTCGGCTGGAGACCGGACGCACGCATCAGATCCGCGTCCAGTTCGCCTCGCGGAAAATGCCGCTTTTCGGCGACGGAAAATACGGCGGCGGCTCCGGAAAGCTGGCGCTTCAGTCCCACCGGATCACGTTCCGCCACCCGTCGAGCGGAGAAACGGTCACGGTCGCCGCTCCCTTCCCGGAGGGAACGCCATGGAATCTGTTTCCGGAAAACGAATAAAGTCTTTTTAATATGCCACCGCCATAAAAAGAAGCACCGCCGAGATTCAGCGGTGCTTCTTTTGTCTTTGGCTTCATTCCGATTGGCACAAAACACGGGCGCCTGCAGAGGAAAAGTATCTGAACATGGATGGTGCCTGGGCTCATTCCATTATGAAAATGAAAGGGGCATGGAAGCGGGATAAAATCCGCGCCAATATAGCTTGGCCTCAGTCCTTAAGCGGCATTACTATTCTTGTCAGCAATTCGCTCTCGGGGCTTTCGGGACCATTATAGTAATATTCATATGAAGTACCCGATGCGGTAAAACCGTTATCCTCTATCCACTTCGCCATTTCTTCATACACGGGTGCCATGCCGTCGTAAGCGCCGCGGTACATGCAAAAAATCACTTTTCTTGCCGGAATTACGCTAAAATGAATATCCTGATTGTCGGGCAGGGATTTTGTAACAGGAAATCCCATTTCCACGTCGAGATCCTGCATATCCAAATTATGATAGGCAACGAAGGGAACATCTGAAAAAGACTCCCCGAGATCCTGCATATACGAGGCTATTCTGACATAACTTTCGCCGATCAATGCCGGTAATTTTTCAACTTGTGTTCTTGTTCGGATAGACAGAGTGGGTTGCTCGCTCTGCTGCAAAAGTACAATATCCGTCATCTTTGGCATAGTGTTCTCTCCTAATTTCTCATAAATAACGATTGTCTTATATTACCATATTTTGCATGAAAAGTAAAGGGCTTGCGTCTTTATCAAGTGCTTTCTCCACGGCTGGAAACCATGCTGTCAGGTTCCCACTGCCCAAAAGTAGATCTGCTTTTGACCTCCTTTGGCCGTTCGGAAATTGGTGTTCCCATGGAAAATTCGTCACGCTATTCGGCTTTTCTATACTTACCCTATTGCCGCAGATTTTCCACCGCACAGGAAGGGTGAATCGCCGAGTGACAATAATTCTTGTATCCTGCCATACTTAAGTGTGGTAAAATGGTGGTAGTTTATAATGCTGCCTCCATTTGGCGATTCTTTTCCTCTGTTACTATGGCGTACTTCATTTTAGAATCTATCACACAAAAAATATTAAGGAACGGAGAACAGGTATCCGGAGGTGAACCATGTTAAAAATCGGTGAATTCTCGGCCCTGACCGGCATCAGCATCCATATGCTCCGCAATTACGACAAAATCGGGCTGCTGAAACCGGAACAGGTGGACGGTATGACCGGCTACCGGTTTTATGGCGAAAGGCAGATTGTCCGGGCAAATCATATTCAGGTATTAAAGGATCTCGGTTTTGGCCTGAAAGAAATCTCCGAAATTCTGATCGGCGATACGCTGGACGACAGAGTCCGTACTTTTTTGGAAAGCAAAATCCGCGAAAAGGAAGAGAGCCTTTCAACCGCCCAAAAGCAGATTGCGCAGATGCGGCAGGCCCTCAAAGAGCTGGATGAAACGCAGAACGAATGCACGCTCTCCGTCAGCGTCAGAAGGCTTCCGACATACAAGGTTGTCAGCCTGCGCGCCGTTATCCGGGAATTTACCGAAGAAGGACTGCTGTGGGAACGTCTTGACAGGCTGTGCAAAACGAATGGGGTCCGGCTCGCGGATGTGCCATACTGCATGGCGATGACGCACAGCGTGAATTTTGAGAAAAATGCCATCGATACCGAAGTCTTCCGGGTCGTCGAACAGGCCGGACCGGACATCCAGGGAGCGAGGTTTTCGGAAATACCCGAAACCGACGCGGCCGTCGTGGCATTCCGGGGCAAATACAGCCGGATCGGCGACATCAACCGCTACATTTACCGCTGGATCATGGAGAACGGCTACAAAATATCCGGCAAGGCATTCAATATTTACTACGTCTTCCCCGCGAAGGAATCAAACCCGGAGAACTTTATCACCGAAATTTGTTACCCAATTAAAAAATAGCTCTTGACTCTCGCATGATGGGAGGGTTTATGCTCCTGCTGTAAGAAACGATACCGGCGACAGGAGGCTATAAGAGATGCGGGAAACGCTGATTTCGGTCAAACATCATGTGGATGACTACGAATGTATGTGGAACGGGATAGAGGATCTATATCTGACAAAATCAGGAGAAACCATCCCGGATTTTTTCTTCTTTTCCCTTTCGGGGATCGGGAATTTCGTCAGCTACAAAACGCCCCAAAGCGAAGTCAAGCGTCACGCCGTCTGGAGCGACGGACGAACCAAAAAAATGTACGAGAGGCTGGCGCCGGTGGTTGGCTTCCGGTATAAACATACCGAAGGAACGCGCTTTGCCTATATGCTGAATCAGGCAAAACGAAATATCGACGCGGGAGATCCGGTCGTGCTCGGCTGCCTCGATATGTACTGCCTCAGATATTATCCGAAGTTCTGGCATAAGGAGCATGTTCCCATCCACTACGTTCTCATGGTGGGGTACAGCGATGAAAAACAGTGTGTGTTTCTTCATGACTGCGGGCTTGCCGGAGTTCAGGAACTCAGCTATCCGGATCTGGAAGAGGCGCTGAACATAGAAAAAACGGGGCTCTCCGGAAAAAACGCCATGTGTGAGGTGCATTTCGGCGACAGACTGCCGGATGTGCTGGAGATTGCGGAAAAAGCGTTTGCCGATAAGGCGCAAAGCATGCTCAATCCGCCCGTCGGTTTTCTCGGAATTAAAGGCATGCGCCAGCTCGCAGGGGAATTTGCCGGCTGGAAGGACGAGCTGAGCGAAGAGGACTACCGGGCCGCGCTCAGGGAGATCGTGACGTTTACGGGAACGGTTCCGCTGCCCCCGGATGCGCTCCTTCCTCCCGATGAAAAAAGCGGCCTCCCCCATAAAGCTCAAAGAGAAAAACTGGCAAATGTGCTTTTTGATCTTTCCGGAAGGTACGGAATCCCTGAGTGGAAAAATTCCGCGGAAGAATTTGAGAAAAGCGGCGAACTGCTCTCTCATATGACGGACAGGATGACGGAGTATCTGCTGGGAAACTGCGGCGGTCTAGACGACATCCCATCTCTTATTAACGAAACAGCGGACATTGAGGAGCATGCATTCCTTGACATGCTTAAAGGCTCACAGAAAGGATAAAGGGGGATAACACTCATGGCGTTTGACTATAAAAAAGAGTATCGGGAATTCTATCTGCCTGCAAATAAGCCGGAAATCGTCAACGTTCCGGCTATGAATTTCGTCGCGGTACGGGGTAAAGGAAACCCAAACGAGGAAGACGGCGAATACAAAAAAGCGATGGGGCTGCTTTACGGGATAGCCTTCACCATCAAGATGAGTTATAAAGGCAGCCATAAGATAGACGGCTATTTTGAATACGTCGTACCCCCGCTGGAGGGCCTTTGGTGGATGGACGGCATCGACGGCATCGACTATGGCAAAAAGGACCGGTTCCGCTGGATATCGATCATCCGGCTCCCCGACTTCGTGAAAAAAGAGGATTTCGACTGGGCGGTCGCGGAGGCTTCTGTAAAAAAGAAGGAAGATTTCTCAAAGGTGGAGTTCCTGACATATGATGAGGGGCTCTGCGTGCAGTGCATGCATATCGGGCCGTACGACAACGAGCCCGCAACGATCGAGCTCATGGATCGGTATGCTGCGGAAAACGGATATGAAACCGATATCAGCGACAAAAGACGTCATCATGAGATATACCTGGGCGACGAGCGCAAATGCGACCCTGCCAAGCTCAGGACGGTCATTCGCCATCCGATCAGAAAAATCGATAATTAACCATGGATTTAAAAATGATCCGCTCGCTTTTCCGATAATTCCGGTGACCGGACAACCGTATGATTCCAATAAAAATCCGCTTCACAATCGCTTTGTGAGGCGGATTTATTTTAGAAGAAAAAGGCTTTGCAAATATGTTTATAAACGAGTAGCGGGCTGGGGCATCAAAAAGTTCTACGACAGAAGACGGCCTCATGGTATCCAACAGCCACCTTGTATGTTCCAACTCAGCCATTGGGCGCCGCCTTCAACAGCTTGTCATAAATGCTCAGGCTCAGCAACCTCCGCTGAAGAAGCTGTTAAGTGAGCCATAGAGACCCGTAAGTACGTCGCAGTGGATTTCAACATCACAGGCTTATGAGAAGGACTTTGATCCCAAAAACGGATTTGGCTGTCAATCTTTATGTGTTTTGGTTTTCTCCAGTTTTTTCATAAAGATGAGAAGGGAGACAAAGCTCCCCACCAAGCCGCTGAGAAGTCCACTGATTCCGTTGTTGATCGCATTTACCACTGCGGTCTCCGGCATTGGAATCAAAAACATCGCAACGAGAAAGCTCAAGATACAGCCTGCAAGCCCGGCGGGAATCGAGTTTAAAAATGCTTTCTTTGACATAATAATCCTCCTGTTCTCATTTCTGAGTTTTTATCTGTTTTGTATAGAGAAATGTAAGCGTAAATCCAATGGCTGCCAGTATGAAAGCGGCAAGAAAGGCGGCATTGTCTCCACCGGTGCCGGCATAGAGCGCGGACATGATGGTGGGACCGAAGTATCCGGCTGCGGCGAAACCAATAAACATAATGCCATAGTTGACGCTGTTGTTTTTGGTGCCGAACTGGGAAGCGGTGAAGCCGGGATAGATGCCCATGATGGAGCCAAATGCCAAACCAACCATGCAGAGCCCCGCGTAAAACAAAGCCGTGTCGCCCGTACCGCAAAGATAGAGTGCCGCCAGACCCGCCGCCGAGACGAGGAACACCAACCGTATCGTGTTGACCGTACCGAGCTTATCCGAGGCAAACCCTGCAAGGATGCGCCCGGCCGTATTGAACAGCGCCAGCACCGAGACCGCGGCGGCCGCCTCCGAAACATTCATGCCAATCATACGCTGGGCGACGGGGGAGGCCTGGGAGATAATCATCAACCCGGAAAATGCACCGCAGCACATCATTGCCAGCATGATATAAAACATGGGATCTTTCAGCATCCCGCGCCAGTCCTTGCCCGCGGGGGCCGTCCCGCCGGATGTGGCCGGTTTCCAGTCATCCGGTTGGAAACCTTTTGGGCAAGGCATGATAAAGAACGCCGAAATGCAGATGACTGCCAGCATGGCCGCGCCCAGCCACTTAAAAGCCGCGGTTACATCCATTCTGCTAATGAGGGCGTTTGCCACCGGCGGAATCAACACAGAGCTGATCCCATAGGAGGCAGTGGCAATTCCGCCGGCCAGCCCGCGTTTATCCGGGAAAAACTTGACCGAATTGGCGATGGTGCAGCCGTAAACCAGCCCCACGCCCAGACCAACGCCAAGCCCATAGGTCAGCATCAGCGTCGGCACGCTTTTCGCAAAACCGGATAGAATCATTCCACTGCCAAAAAGCAGTCCTCCGGCAAGGATGACCCATTTGGGGCCAAGCTTGTCGTTAATGAAGCCGCCGGATATCATCGTGATCGGCCCGACGGCATTCGCCACCGTGAAAATAATGGCTAGGCTGGTGATTTCGCTGCCCGTGACCTTGCTGAGATATGCCGCCATGGGCGAAGCAAATACGCTCCACGCATAGAGCGAGCCGATACAGAGATTGATCAGGCAGGAGGCGGCCAGTACCAGCCACCTTTTTTTCGTTAAGATCATTACGTCAGTCCTCAAAGCCGTTCCAGCGGGGCACGCCGGTGTACTCTTTTGCCTCTTCTTCGCCGGAAAGGACACGGGCGGCACCTGCAGCCATGGCCTCCAGCTCAAATTCGCCCGGGTATGCATAGACGGGAGCAATCCATGAGCACGCATCCGTAATCTGCTTCACGAGATCTTCGCTGTGCACCATGCCGCCTCCAAGCAGGATGCCGTCGACCTTGCCTTTGAGCACGGTGCTCATGGCACCGATATACTTGATGATTTGATAGATCATCGCATCCCAGACGCGTTTTGCCGCCTTGTCGCCGGCTTTTGCACGTGCGGTTACCTCTTTCGCATCCGCGGTGCCCAGGTGGCTCACAAAGCCGCCGGTGCGGGTGCAGAGGGCCTTCACTTCCTTCGGATCCTTGTCCTTTATGTAGCGCAGCAGCTCCGAAACCGGGAGGGCTCCGCAGCGCGTGGGCGCCATCGGACCTTCTCCGCCCACAATGTCGTTGCCGTCTATCATCCTGCCGTGGTCATGGGCTGAAACGGAGATCCCGCCGCCGATATGGCAAACGATAAAGCAGCACTCCTCGTATTTCTTCCCCATGGATGCGGCATGACGGATGGCGGTCTCCTTTAGGTTTAGCGCGTGCAGGTGCACGTTCCTGTAAATACCCTTTACGCCGGTCATCCTGGCCAGGTCGCAGAGTTCGTCGGTATCCGGCGGATTGACCACAAAAGCCGGCTTGTTGTATTTAAGGGCAAACTCATGGGCAAGCTGACTGCCGAGTTGGGCGGGATGCTGTACGCCGTTCGCGCCCCTGCGGGCATGATCGAGGAGAATTTCACCGACGTCGTAGACGCCGCCCTCCACCGCCATCAGGCCGCCGCCGCGCCCGACAAACGCGTCCACATCTGAAAGGTCGATGCCCTTTTCCTCAAGGATCTCGTTGATGGTGTCGCGCCGGTACGGGAGCTGCTCGCTGATGTTTGCGAATTCGGCAAGCTTGTCGGCGTCGTGGCTGACGTTCTCCACAAACAGTGCTTTTTCTCCTTCAAAGAGGCCAATCTTCGTGGAAGTGGAGCCGGGGTTAATGGTAAATATCTTGTATGCTTTCATCTCATTTTCCTCCCTGGGCCCGCACACAGCTCATGGCGATATTGCCGACGATCTCGCTGACCGGTGCCCCTCTGGAGCAGTCGCAGACGATCTTGGCGAAACCCTGAAGCATCGGCCCATAGGCATCCGCATGAGCAAACTGCTGCACGAGTTTTACGCCTACATTGCCCACGTTGAGGTCCGGCCAGATGATGATATTGGCTTTACCGGCCACAAGACTCTCCCGCTTGACCTTCTTCGCCGCAACCTTCGGGCTGATAGCGGAATCGAGCTGGAATTCGCCATCGATGGCCAGATCCGGCCGACGCTCGTTGGCGATTCTGACGGCCTCGACCACCTTGTCGACCAATGGGCCTTCTCCGCTTCCGCAGGTGGAGTAGGAGAGCAGCGCGCAGCGTGGCTCCCATTCAACCAGTGCCCTTATGGTATCGCAGGCCGCGATGGCGATGCCGGCCAGTTCCTCCGCATCCGGGTTGGTGCAGACGGCGCTGTCGCCAAAACCAAGCAGCGGTCCCTCGCTGCCCTCATACCCCGGGATATTGAAAATGCCGACACTCGAGACCGTGGCGACGCCCGGTTGAAGCCCGACGACCATCTGTCCGGCCATGATGACGTCTCCGGTGGAATGATCGATCCCGGCAAAGGTCACGTCCGCCATCCCGAGAGCCTGCATCATCAGGGCGGTATACATGGGATCTTTCGCCTTGCGGTGCATGGTTTTGGCACTGTTGAGCGGGAATTTTTCCGTATAGCGCTCAATCAGTTTTTCCAGATAGCCCTCGTCGAAGGCGTCGATCACGGTGATGCCGTCCAGCGAGACCTGCTGTTCCTTCGCGGCGGCCTCGATCTCCGCCGGCGCGCCTACGAGCACGGGGATGCAGATGCTTTTGTCGGCGCATATCCGTGCGGCGGCAAGGATTTTTTCATTGGTGGGTTCCGGGAACGCCACGCGCTGAAGCGCGGCTTTGGCGCGCGCGTAGATGCTTTCCATAATATCCATGACGGTTCCTCCTTTTAAAGCGTTTCGGCGGCGGCAAAGGCGGCGGCGAACTCCGTCTCATAAGAGAGCGAAACGAACAACGCGTACCGGCAGCCGAATTTTTCCTCAAACCTCTCTTTGGTCTTTCCAAGCAGTCTCGCGGCGGGGCGGCCGTCGCCATCCTCGGTAATTTCGATCTCGCCGGGGCAAAACTCCACGCCACAGACGCTGATTGCCTTATAAACAGCTTCTTTTCCGGCAAAACATGCTGCGTAATGAAAAATGGGGACCGCTCTTCCGTCGGCTTCAGCGCGCTCCGCCTCCGTATACGCGCGCATCAAGAACGGATCGCCTTCTGCGACGGACTGCGGCGCAATCCGCGAGATACGGAACAGGTCGGTTCCGATGCCGATCAGCAAACCTGCCATCCCCTTTCAAAAAGTCGCAAAATAACAGGGGCGGCGGTTTGCGGCTGCCGCCCCTTGAAGCATGGAATCCAGTTTAGCGGTAAATACAGTCACCGTCCTGGAATTTTGGCGGGATGACCGGGATCTGGAGATAGCTGTCGTATTTACCGCCAGAATGAATGACGTGGCTGCCGTGGTTGTCGGTTTCCCAACTGAGCGGTTCAAACCAGCCCTCGCGGATGTAGCGGCCGGCAACTTGCACGCGCAGGTACTGGCCCTTGTGCCAGAAGCGGCTGGTCGGCACGATCTCGATGTCTACCGGCACGATCTCGCCGGGACGGAGCTTTTCTTCCTTGAGGTGGCTCTGCACGGGCTGAAATTCGGTGGAGCGGTCGGGATCAAGGGCGCGGTGGGAGACGCGCATCTTGCCCCAAGCGCCGGGGTGCGGCTCACCAAGCACATTGACCGGCAGCCATTCACCCTTGGTGCTCAGCTTCTGGATGTTGACGAAGAGATCCATGTCATCGTGGCCCTCGGCTTCCACCCAGAGGCGCAGCTTCATGTAGCCGGTGATTTCGGTGTCTTCCTCGAATTTGATATCAAAATTGGCCACGCCGGTGTTGCCGTCGTAACTGTATTTGGATTCCCCGGCCACGGGCTCAAAGGACATGGCGTTTTTCGCCGCGTCAATATAGAGCTTTTTGTATTCCGTACGTTTGAGCGGGAAACTGTCTTCCGGCCTGTTTTTAAAGGCCAGATACTCGTAGGCGTCCTGCACTTCCAGACGGACGCGCGGCGTGGATTCCCAGCAGTTATGGATGTCCTTCAGATAGCGGTCGAAGAACAGGTTCAGCTCGGATAAGTACTCATTGGAATAGGCGTCCGGCCACTCAAAATCACGGTGGGCGCGCATCCATTTCTTTTTGGATTTAATTTTGCGGAAGCCCTCGAATGCGCCGCGGAGATGAAAGTGGTTCCAGCAGGCGGTGGCGTAGCAAGGAATCTTGATTTTCGAGAAATCCGGGATCTTATCCTCCCAATAGGCATTCATCAGAGTGGATCGTTTGCCCATAGCAACCAGATCGTCCACGCCCTGACCGCCGGTGACGGATCCGACGATGAACTCATTGAAAGTCAGCGCAGGGACGCCGCCCTCAAACATGGATTCGCGGTAAATGTCGGAAGTGCCTTCCCACGGGGCGATGCAGGTCAGATGAGGCGGGCACTGGGCGGCGATTCTCCACTGCGTCATGGCGACGCAGGAGTTGCCGGCCATGCCAACTTTGCCGTTGCACCACCATTGGTCGGCCAGCCATTCAACAAAATCATAGCCGTCGCGGGCATCCTGCGTGCCGAAGATGCAGACATCGCCCTCGGAGTGGCCGACGCCGCGCGGGTCGACGTTGGCAACGGCATACCCTTTGTAGCACCAGTACATCGGATCGGGGGACTCAAACTTGGCGAGTTTCGAGACGGTGCCGGGTGCGACGCCCATGATCTGCCATTCGCTCATTCCCTCTCCGGGGCGCTTGCCGTAGAAGCTCCAGGAGATGAGCGCCGGGATATTGGTCTCCTCCTTCGGGCGGAAGATATCCACATAGATCGTGACGCCATCGCGCATTTTGACCGCGACATCCTGCTCGCAGATGATACCCGGGGCAGCCTCGTAGGTGCGGGGGTTAAATTTTGGGCAGACACCCATGGCCATGGCGTTCATGCCGGCGCCTTCTGCACCAACATCGGAATCCGGGTCGATCGGACGTTTGGCCTCGCGGTAAACGGTCTCCATCTCGGTTCCATTAAAGACTTCCTTTTTGGTGAACGTTACGGGTTCCGGAAAATGAAATTCGGGCATTGCCATAGCGGTTTCCTCCTTTAATATTTTAATAAATTGTCATTCTTCACAAAGCTCGGCAATGTAATCTGCGGCGAGACCGACCGTCGGGCACCGTCTGAAGCGCATGAACGAAACCTCCACGTCGAACTCGTCCTCCAAAAAATTTGTCATCTGGGAAACGTTGCCCGATTTTGCGCCGAGATCCTCAACGAAACGGGTGTTTTCGTTGATTTCTTCGGCTTTTTTGTCAAAAAGCGTGCAACATCTCTCCACAATTTTCTGATACACATGATCTCTGACTGTCATTTGCATGTTCTCCTTTCAAGACAGTATTTTACAGAAAGCTTTTTCCATGCTTCTATTTTAGCGTTTTCATATCTGTCAAACCATGTTGACAAAAACAATAATTTCATGCAAAATGAAAGATGAATTGTGAGAGATCACAGAACGGAGGCACACGATATGGAGATCCATAAAATTCTGGCAAAACTGGAAGGCTTTAAACCGGAACCCATGGCGGAAACGGGATTGGCCACCTATATCCAGACTCACAAAATGATAAAACCCGGACAGGAGAGCTTCTTCTATGCCTGTCTATATGTGGGTTATGTGTCGGAGCTGCCGGAAAAGCTCATCACCGACCAGATCAGCAATCTGATCTGCATCAACGACAAACCGCTTCCGCAGGGGTTTCTCGAAAGCGGAGACATGAATCTTTATTTGCTTCCCGCGGGTACAAATCAGTTCGACGTCCTGAACCGCATCGCCGATATCATGATCGACGAGGCGACGCTGGTCTCCGCCATGCGCAGGATTCTGGATGCGCTCTACGCAAACACCGGGCTGCAGGAGCTCGTGGATGTGGCGTCCGAGGTGTTTGAAAATCCTCTTTTTGTCAATGATACCGCTTTCAAAATCCTTGCCATGTCCCATAAGACCAAATTTACGGATGAGACTCTTGAGGAAGAAAAACAACTCGGTTATGTTTACGAAGAGAATGTCAATTCCATGAAACGGGACCGTATCATGGAGAAGTGCCACGCCACGGACAGCATCGTCTATTCGGAGCGTTCCGATAAAAATGAAAGGTGGCTTTTTAAGTCCGTAAAACTGCATGATATTGTAGTAGCGGATGTCGGGATCGTAGACAACAACCGCCCTTTCCGTGAGATCGACTATGAGTTGCTGGAGCGATTTTCCAAAATCGTTGCGATTGAAATGGAAAAAAACGAATTCTATAAAGATAATAAAGGAGTCATGTACAGCTATTTCCTCGCCGATCTGCTCAGCGGGAAGGTGCTGAACCAAAAAGCGATCGTTCAGCGCGCACGGATTCTCAATTGGAAAATGTATGATTGGTTTCAGGTGGCGGTGGTCATCGACCATAAAAACCTCATCTCGGAGGATAAAATTCAGTTTGTTGCGCATGAGATCCGGAGCATCATCGCCGACTGCCGCTGGACCTATTGGCAAAACAATCTGGTGCTCTTCACCAGCCGCCCCTCCAAAGAGATCATGACGAAAGCCGAGCGTGAGCAGTTCTATACGTTCCTTACGAACTCCGGTCTCTCCGCCGGGATTTCGATGCCCTTCAATAATCCGGTGGATACGTCGCGGTATTACCGGCAGGCATCCCGCGCCGTCGAGGCCGGAGTCTATGCCAACCGCGGGTGTGGGGTATTTTATTATAATGACGTGATTCCTTATTGCGTGGCACAGGGTTTGGAAAAACGCAACGATCTACGGGATTACTGCCCGGAATCGGTGGCCACGGTTCTGCGATATGATGCCGAAAACGGCACCGAACTCCTGGCGACGTTGGAGCAGTATCTGCTTCATGTGGACGATCCGGTTTCCGCCGCAAGGGAGCTGCATATTCACCGCAACACCCTGCTGTATCGAATCAATAAAATCCGAGAACTCACGGAGATAGACCTGCGCAACGGCGACGAACGGTTGAAGATTCAGCTTTATCTGAAATTTCTGAAATATCAGAACGGAGGATGGTGAGGCCTGCCGGATATCGAATTTAAAAAACGGTGAAACCGCTAACGAGGTCCTTTTTATTTTTGGCCTTCTGCTTCAGCCGGCTTCTTTTGAAGCAAAAATGTTTCACGGGCCCAGAAATCCCGTACAGCCTGACACTCATATGAATTCTTGTCGAACCACACATTGGACGCGTAACTTTGGCATACAAAAAGCCTGATGCTCATGGAAGCATCAGGCTTTTTATGATAGGAGTGCGGTCAGTAATGATAAGTTTGTTATATAGAGTGTTATCATAAAACAAAACCGCATCACTAATGGCATAGTGATGCGGCTATTTTATGGCAGGGGCAGAAGGATTCGAACCCTCAATAACGGTTTTGGAGACCGGGGTGTTACCATTACACTATGCCCCTATATTCTATTCTTGTGGTGGGCCTTCAGGGACTCGAACCCCGGACCAACCGGTTATGAGCCGGCCGCTCTAACCAACTGAGCTAAAGGCCCATAAAC
>Ga0116151_10000059_pt1 | contig 88219 bp, 73 predicted proteins | sample AD_UKC117_MetaG_FD_89893 | JGI IMG/M metagenome (GOLD analysis project Ga0116151, IMG submission 89893) | Active sludge microbial communities of municipal wastewater-treating anaerobic digesters from Hong Kong - AD_UKC117_MetaG | ecosystem: Engineered > Bioreactor > Anaerobic > Digestate...
AGGTACGGAGTGTAAGCTGTGTACCAGGCTCACCGATTGACTGTGCGGCAACTACACCAACAGCCTCGCCTTTCTGAACCATCCTGCCTGTAGCCAGGTTTCTGCCGTAACAAAATGAGCAAACACCTTTTTTAGATTCGCAGGTTAATACTGAACGAATTTCAACTTCTTCAATGGGTGAATCTTCAATCTTCTGACTGATGGATTCCGTTAGCTCAACGCCTGCTTTAGCGATCAAATCACCAGTTTGAGGATGGTAAATATCATGCAGCGATACACGTCCAAGGATACGATCGTACAATGTTTCAACAACTTCCTCATTCTTCTTCAGCGCTGTTGTACGCAATCCGCGGAGTGTTCCGCAATCTCTTTCAGTGATCACCACATCCTGGGCAACGTCAACCAAACGACGTGTAAGGTAACCGGCATCAGCAGTTTTCAAAGCTGTATCAGCCAAACCTTTACGAGCACCGTGGGTTGAGATGAAGTACTCAAGTACCGATAGCCCTTCTTTAAAGTTAGAAAGGATGGGGTTTTCAATGATCTCACCACCTGTGGCACCTGATTTCTGAGGTTTCGCCATCAATCCACGCATACCTGAAAGCTGGCGGATCTGCTCTTTGGAGCCCCTCGCACCAGAGTCGAGCATCATGTAAATGGCGTTGAAGCCTTGTTTGTCAGTTGACAATTGCTTCATCAACGTGGTGGTCAGTTTTGAGTTAGTATGTGTCCAGATGTCGATGATCTGGTTATAACGTTCGTTGTTGGTAATGAATCCCATGTTATAGTTATTCATTACTTCATCAACTTCTTCGTTTGCTTGTGAAATAAGTTCTTCCTTCACTTCAGGGATAACAACGTCACCAAGGTTGAATGACAATCCACCCTCATAAGCCATGTTAAATCCAAGTTTCTTGATATTATCAAGGAAGTCGGAAGTTGCTGCGGTTCCTGTCAGTTTCAACACATCCCCAATGATCTCACGCAATGCTTTTTTGGTAAGCAATTGGTTGATATAACCAAATTCTACCGGAACTACTTCATTGAAGAGTACGCGACCTACAGTGGTTTCAATTGTTTTAACAACAATCTCGTCATTTTCCCTTACTCTTAATTTACAGTTGATAATGGCGTGCAGATCAACTTTTTTCTCATTGTAAGCGATAATAACTTCCTGTGGTCCGTAGAAGGTCATTCCTTCACCTTTGATCACTTTTTCAGGTGTATTCTGACGGGCTTTGGTCATGTAATAAAGGCCAAGCACCATGTCCTGTGAAGGAACTGTAATTGGTGCTCCATTCGCAGGGTTAAGAATATTGTGTGATGCAAGCATCAGCATTTGAGCTTCCAACACAGCTGCATTACCCAGCGGAACGTGAACGGCCATCTGGTCACCATCGAAGTCGGCATTGAATGCAGTACAAACGAGCGGGTGTAACTGAATGGCTTTACCCTCGATAAGTTTCGGCTGGAAGGCCTGAATGCCTAATCGGTGAAGGGTAGGAGCACGGTTTAGCAATACCGGGTGACCTTTCAGAATATTTTCAAGGATATCCCAAACAACTGGGTCTTTGCGATCAACAATTTTCTTGGCAGATTTAACCGTCTTTACAATTCCCCTCTCAAGCATCTTACGAATGATAAAAGGTTTGAAAAGCTCAGAAGCCATCTCTTTGGGTAATCCGCACTCATTTAATTTGAGTTCGGGACCCACCACGATCACAGACCTTCCGGAGTAATCAACACGTTTACCAAGCAGGTTTTGACGGAATCGGCCTTGTTTACCTTTTAAGCTGTCGCTGAGTGATTTAAGCGCACGGTTCGATTCGGTTTTAACAGCATTTGATTTCCGGGAGTTATCAAACAATGAGTCAACCGCTTCCTGGAGCATACGTTTTTCGTTACGCATGATCACATCCGGAGCTTTAATTTCGATCAAACGCTTAAGCCTGTTGTTACGGATGATCACACGACGGTAAAGGTCGTTAAGATCAGAAGTCGCAAAACGTCCGCCATCCAGCGGCACCAAAGGCCTTAATTCAGGTGGAATTACAGGAACTACCTTCACGATCATCCACTCAGGACGGTTTTCAATGCGGTTCATTCCATCACGGAAGGCTTCAAAAACCTGGAGGCGTTTTAATGCTTCCTGTTTCCGTTGCTGGCTGGTTTCCGTATTTGCTTTATGTCTTAATTCATATGAAATTTTGTCGAGATCAAGACGGGCAAGCAGATCATGAATAGCTTCAGCGCCCATTTTTGCGATGAATTTATTCGGATCGCTATCGTCGAGATACTGGTTGTCTGGTGGCAGCGTGTCGAGCACATCAAAATACTCTTCTTCTGTAAGGAAGTCGAGATATTGAATGCCATCAGCTTCTTTCACTCCAGGATTGATTACGACATAACGTTCATAATAAATAATTGAGTCAAGTTTTTTGGTTGGCAATCCCAGCAGCGCACCAATTTTGTTGGGCAATGACCTGAAGAACCAGATATGCACCACAGGAACCACAAGATGAATGTGTCCCATTCTTTCGCGGCGTACCTTTTTCTCAGTTACCTCAACACCACAGCGGTCGCAAACGATACCTTTATAGCGGATACGTTTATATTTACCGCAATGGCATTCCCAGTCTTTTACCGGCCCGAAAATCCTTTCGCAAAACAATCCGTCGCGTTCGGGTTTATAGGTTCGGTAATTGATGGTTTCAGGTTTGGTAACCTCACCATATGATCTTTCCAGGATCATTTCAGGAGAGGCAAGACTGATGGTGATTTTTGAAAATTCACCAGGGATTTTTTCTTCTTTTCTGAATGCCATATTATAAATTCTATATTATCAGTTGAACAGAAAAATGTTATTAAAATCCTCCCGATTATTTATCGAAAGTAATGTTGAGTCCAAGTCCTCTGAGCTCATGAACAAGAACGTTAAATGATTCAGGAACATTTGGCCTCGGCATATTTTCACCTTTAACAATGGCTTTATATGCTTCAGCACGGCCAACCACATCGTCGGACTTAACAGTAAGGATTTCCTGAAGGATATTGGCAGCGCCAAAGGCTTCAAGTGCCCAAACCTCCATCTCACCAAAACGCTGACCCCCAAATTGTGCTTTACCACCAAGCGGTTGTTGCGTAATCAATGAATATGGTCCAATTGAACGGGCGTGCATTTTGTCATCCACCATATGGTGAAGTTTCAGCATATAAATATAACCAACAGTTGCAGGTTGGTGGAAACGCTCACCAGAAGCACCATCATACAGGTACACCATTCCATTTTCAGGCAAACCGGCCTTAGTCAGATATCCGTTGATCTGATCGAGTGTGGCACCATCAAAAATTGGCGTGGCGAATTTCATACCCAGCTTGCTTCCGGCCCATCCGAGAATGGTTTCGTAAATCTGGCCAAGGTTCATCCTGGAAGGTACACCCAATGGATTCAATACGATATCCACAGGAGTTCCGTCTTCGAGGAAAGGCATGTCCTCTTCACGAACAATTTTGGCTACAATACCTTTGTTTCCGTGACGACCAGCCATTTTATCCCCAACCGTAAGTTTCCGTTTTTTCGCAACGAAAACCTTTGCCATTTGAACGATACCGTTTGGAAGATCATCTCCAACGCTTGCTACAAATTTCTTCCGGTTGTAAATACCAAGTATCTCTTTGTATTTGATAGAATAATTGTTGATCAGTGTTTTGATCAGGTCATTCTTATCTTTGTCGGTAGTCCATTTGGATGGGTTTACATTGAAATAGTCAATTCCCTGAAGTGTTTTCAGTGTGAACTTGGTTTTTTTAGAAACTATCTCTTCTTTAAATTTGTTGTATACACCCTGTGATGTTTTTCCTGCTACAAGCACATTCAATTTGTCAACCAACTTCTCTTTCAGATCAGCAGCATCTTTCAGGTATTCATCATCCAGTTGTTTGATGATCTCTTTTTCCTTTGTTTTTGCTTTTCTGTCTTTAATTGCTCTGGAGAACAACATCTTGTCGATAACAACACCTTTCATTGATGGGGGTGCTTTTAAAGAAGCATCTTTCACATCACCGGCTTTATCGCCAAAGATAGCCCGGAGTAGTTTTTCTTCCGGAGTAGGATCTGATTCACCTTTAGGAGTAATCTTGCCAATCAGGATATCACCTTCACGAACCTCAGCACCAATCCTGATAATACCGTTTTCATCAAGGTCTTTGGTAGCTTCTGAACTGATATTTGGAATATCAGCGGTAAGCTCCTCAATACCACGTTTTGTATCGCGAACCTCCAGTGTAAACTCTTCGATGTGAACTGAAGTAAAGATATCTTCTTTTACAACTTTTTCACTGATTACAATGGCATCTTCGAAATTGTAACCTTTCCAGGGCATGAAAGCAACCATGAGGTTACGTCCGATTGCCAGTTCACCTTTTTGGGTAGCATATCCTTCACAAAGTACCTGTCCTTTATTCACCTTATCACCTTTGCGAACAATTGGCCTCAGATTGATACAGGTATTTTGATTGGTACGTTTGAATTTGGTAAGCTGATATGATTTCAGATCATCGTCAAAACTAACAAGCTTTTCATCTTCACCGCGGTTGTAACGAATGCGAATTTCATTCGCATCAACGTATTCAACCACACCGTCGCCTTCAGCATTGATCAAAACACGGCTGTCGCGTGCAACATTTGCTTCAATTCCGGTTCCAACAAGAGGACTTTCCGGATTCAGCAATGGAACAGCCTGACGCATCATGTTTGATCCCATCAAAGCACGGTTAGCATCATCATGCTCAAGAAATGGAATTAATGAAGCTGCGATGGATGCAATCTGGTTTGGAGCAATGTCGATCAAGTCAACATTTTCCTTTTCTTCGATCGGGTAATCAGCCAGGTAACGAACTTTGATCTTATCATTTACAAAGTTACCGTCATCTTTGATCAGGGTACTTGCCTGTGCAATGATTTTATCTTCTTCTTCTTCTGCGCTCAGGTAAATTGGTTCTCTGTCGAGGGCAACTTTACCGTTTTCAACTTTTTTATAAGGTGTTTCAATAAAACCAAGTTTATTGATTTTAGCATAAACACAAAGAGAAGAAATCAAACCGATATTAGGACCTTCAGGTGTTTCTATGGTACACAGTCGACCATAATGGGTATAGTGAACGTCACGAACCTCAAACCCTGCTCTTTCTCTTGAAAGACCACCCGGTCCGAGTGCCGAAATCCTTCTTTTATGTGTTACTTCCGACAGTGGATTGGTTTGATCCATGAACTGTGAAAGCTGATTTGTTCCAAAAAATGAATTGATAACTGATGATAATGTTTTGGCGTTAATCAGGTCAGTTGGAGTAAAAACCTCGTTATCCCTTACATTCATTCTTTCGCGAATGGTTCTTGCCATACGGGCCAAACCAACTCCAAACTGAGCATAAAGCTGTTCACCAACAGTACGTACACGACGGTTACTTAAGTGGTCAATATCATCAACATCAGTTTTTGAGTTTACCAGTTCGATCAGGTACTTGATAATATCAATGATATCGTCTTTGGTAAGTACCTTGATGTCTTCATCAACATTAAGACCTAATTTCTTATTGATCCTGTACCGGCCAACATCTCCCAGATCATAACGTTTGTCAGAGAAAAATAATTTATCAATAATACCCCTGGCGGTTTCTTCGTCAGGTGGTTCAGCATTTCTGAGCTGGCGATAAATGAATTCAACAGCTTCTTTTTCAGAGTTGGCTGTATCTTTCTGAAGTGTGTTAAAAATAATGGAGTAGTCAACAGCAGTTGATTCATCGCGGTGAAGCAATATGGCTTTAACACCTGATTCGATGATATCATCAATATGATCATTATCAAGAACAGTTTCACGATCGATGATCACTTCCGTACGCTCGATTGATACAACTTCTCCAGTATCTTCATCCACAAAATCTTCGAGCCAGCTGCGAACTACACGGGCTGCTAAACGGCGGCCCAAAACTTTCTTTAAGCCACTTTTACTTACCTTAACTTCTTCGGCAAGGTTAAAGATTTCAAGTATGTCCCTGTCGCTCTCATAGCCGATGGCTCTCAGGAGCGTGGTAACAGGTAATTTCTTTTTACGGTCGATGTACGCATACATCACATTGTTGATATCCGTGGTAAATTCCATCCACGAACCTTTGAAAGGGATTATCCTTGCTGAGTAAAGGGTTGTACCATTGGCATGCATGTGTTGTCCGAAAAATACCCCTGGTGACCGGTGTAACTGAGAAACAACTACACGTTCAGCACCATTAACGATGAATGTTCCTTTTGGAGTCATGTAAGGTATCATACCAAGATACACATCCTGAATGATGGTTTCGAAATCTTCATGCTCCGGGTCGGTACAATACAGTTTCAGTTTTGCTTTCAGCGGCACGCTGTAAGTCAATCCCCTTTCGATAGATTCTTCGATTGAATACCTGGGAGGATCAATGAAGTAATCGAGGAATTCCAAAACGAAATTGTTTCGGGCATCCGTAATGGGGAAATTTTCACTGAAAACCTTGTACAGTCCTTCCTCTACTCTGTTTTCGGGATTCGTTTCCAATTGGAAAAACTCCTGAAAAGATTGCAGTTGGATGTCAAGAAAATCAGGATAATCAATATTGATTTGGGTTGTCCCAAAATTGATTCTTTTGTTATTATTGGAAGTAGCCAAAGTTTTATGATTTAAAGGGTTAGAATACTTGTTGGAACCAGCATATATAAATACGGAAATAGACCGCCCAGCACTCCAGGGTGCTGAGGCAGCCTAATTCCTTGTAAAAGGTCTAATATCCTTATTTGATTTCAACCTCTGCTCCAGCTTCTTCGAGTTGTGATTTTAAAGCTTCAGCTTCATCTTTCGCAACACCTTCTTTAATTGCTTTAGGAGCAGAATCAACCAGTTCCTTAGCCTCTTTCAGACCTAAACTAGTCAGTTCCTTAACCAATTTAACGACTGCGAGTTTAGATTGACCGGCAGCTTTAAGGATAACGTCAAATGCTGTTTGTTCTTCAGCAGCTCCGCCTTCTCCGCCACCTGCAGCAGGTCCTGCAATAGCTACTGCAGCAGCAGCTGGTTCAATACCATACTCTTCTTTTAAAATGTCAGCCAGTTCGTTTACTTCTTTAACAGTTAAGTTTACTAATTGTTCTGCAAATTGCTTTAAGTCAGCCATTTTTAATATGATTTATTCGTGTTTACTTTGTTAAAAAAATATATACTAATTATCTTTTTCAGATAATGTTTTAAGAATTCCTGATAGTTTTTGACCACCGGATTGTAATGCTGAGATAACATTTTTAGCAGGAGATTGCAGCAATGCAATAAGATCGCCGATCAATTCATCTCTTGATTTAATGTTAACCAGGAATTCCAGTTGGTCTTCACCCAGGTAGGTCATTTCTTCTACATATGCACCCTTCAGAACAGGTTTGTCGCTGGTTTTTCTGAATTCTTTAATGAGTTTTGCCGGGGCATTACCCACTTCCGAAAACATCAGTGACGAAGGTCCTTTAAGCACACTGTAAAGCTCATCGAGGTTCTTCTCTGATTTTTCCATTGCTCTTTTGAGCAAGGTATTTTTAACCACAGTCAGTTTGATTTCCTGTTTGAAACACATACGCCTCAAATTACTTGTAGCTTCAGCATTCAATTCTGATGTATCAGCTACGTAAATAATTGGTGTATTATTTAGTTGTTCAACCAGTTCGTCAATGAGTTGGTCTTTTTCCTCTTTTCTCATCGTGTTACTAAATTTATACCTTAAAACCTGTTTAATTAAAGGGTCGAAACTGATTTAGGTTCAATTTGAACACCTGGACTCATCGTTGATGACATGTAGATACTTTTGATATAGGTTCCTTTTGCGGCAGGTGGTTTCAATTTGATAATTGTTTGGATAAGCTCTTTGGCATTATCCAATATCATCTGCGGTTCGAAAGATACCTTGGCAACAGCTGCATGAACGATTCCTGTTTTATCAACTTTAAAATCGATTTTACCAGCTTTTACCTCCTGAACAGCTTTCCCTATTTCCATTGTAACGGTACCACTTTTTGGATTCGGCATTAAACCACGAGGGCCTAATATCCTTCCAAGTGCACCTACTTTAGGCATTACACTTGGCATGGTAATTACAACGTCAACATCGGTCCAGCCGCCTTTTATTTTATCTACGTATTCATCAAGTCCAACATAATCAGCTCCGGCAGCTTTAGCTTCTTCTTCTTTGTCGGGAGTACAAAGTACAAGCACCCTGATTTCTTTTCCGGTTCCGTGAGGCAAAGCCACAGTTCCCCGAACCATTTGATTGGCTTTCCTTGGGTCAACACCCAGGCGGATATCCAAATCAACGGATGCATCAAACTTTGCGTAATTGATATCTTTTACGATTTCAACAGCTTCCGAAATAGAGTAAGATTTATTCTTATCGAATTTTTCTAAAGCTTCCTTCTGTTTACGTGTTAGTTTGGCCATTTTACCCTAAATTATTTATAACTCCAATTAACTATGAATTTAGTTTACTTCAAAAGGGGCTTTGCCTTTGATTTTTAAGCCCATACTTCTGGCGGTGCCAGCTACCATTCGCATGGCAGATTCAACAGTAAAGGCATTCAAATCGGGCATTTTGTTTTCGGCAATCGTTTGAACCTGTTCCCAGGAAATCGTTGCCACCTTTGTCCTGTTGGACTCGGGTGATCCCTTTTGAATTTTAGCAGCCTGCATAAGCTGAACGGCTACCGGCGGAGTTTTTATAATAAAATCAAAGGATTTATCCTTGTATACAGTAATGATTACCGGCAAAACCTGTCCGGGTTTATCCTGTGTACGAGCATTGAATTGCTTGCAAAACTCCATGATATTTACACCTTTGGCACCCAATGCAGGTCCTACTGGTGGTGATGGATTTGCAGCTCCTCCTTTGATTTGCAACTTAATTAATCCACTAACTTCTTTAGCCATTTTTTAAATTTCAATGTTAGATAATTGCATCAATGCTATGCGTAACAGCTCAACACAGTTATTCTTTTTCTACTTGCATGAATCCCAGTTCAAGAGGAGTTTTACGGCCAAATATTTTAACCATAACTTTGAGCTTTTTCTTTTCCTCGTTGATTTCTTCAATTACGCCACTGAAGCTGTTAAACGGACCATCAATCACCGTCACTGTTTCTCCTACAATAAATGGTACATTTACTTCTTCACCTCGTTCAGCAAGTTCGTCAACTTTACCAAGAATGCGATTCACTTCCGAAACTCTCATCGGGCTGGGTTCACCTTGTGTTCCCAAAAATCCGATCACGCCGGGAATGTTTTTAATAATGTGTGGAATTTCAGCAACCAGGTTAGCTTCAATAAGGATGTATCCGGGATAAAGGTTTCTCTCTTTGGAAATCTTTTTGCCATTTCTTACCTGGAATACTTTTTCAATGGGTATTAATACCCTTGAAATATAATCTTCCAGGTGAAGCCGGCTGATTTCGCTTTCGAGATATTGTTTAACCTTTTTCTCGCTCCCACTGATCGACCTGACTACGTACCACTTTTTAGTTTTATCACTCATTCTCTACAATGTAAAATTGAATAGCAATTGGTCCTTTAAAGATTTTCTTTTAAAAGTTTTTGTAAAATAATTGCATCAAACTCTGAAAAGAAAAATCCATCAGGTACACTACAAGCGCGATGATGAGGGAAGCAATTGACACAACGATCGCACTGTTTTGAAGTTCGCTCCATGTTGGCCAGGAAACTTTATGAACAAGTTCGTCATAACTTTCCCGAGCGTAAGATTGTACTTTAAATTTTGCCATTGAACATCTGTATTTTGCACGGGTGGTAGGACTCGAACCCACGACTCCTGGTTTTGGAGACCAGAGCTCTACCAACTGAGCTACACCCGTTTACGATCTTAATAAAGACTCTTATTTTTTCAGCAGCGAAAGGTATCCCGAAAATCAGGATACCTTACTGCTTTAATACTTATAATATGGTGTATTACTCCAAAATTTCAGTTACCTGACCGGCTCCAACTGTTCGTCCGCCTTCACGGATTGCAAAACGCAAGTTTTTATTCATTGCGATTTCGGAGATCAGTTTAACTTCAATTGTGAGGTTGTCACCTGGCATAACCATTTCTACTCCTTCTGGAAGAATGATCTCTCCAGTTACGTCAGTAGTTCTGAAGTAGAATTGTGGCCTGTAGTTATTATGGAATGGAGTATGACGTCCACCTTCTTCTTTTTTCAGGATATAAACTTCAGCTTTAAAGCGAGTGTGAGGAGTAATAGAACCTGGAGCGGCAATAACCATTCCCCTGGTAATTTCGTTTTTATCCACACCCCTTAACAGCAAACCAGCATTGTCACCAGCTTCACCTCTGTCGAGGATTTTGCGGAACATTTCCACACCTGTACAAACTGATTTAAGTTTTTCAGCTCCAAGACCGATGATATCAACTGCTTCACCAACTTTAATAACACCTGATTCAATCCTTCCGGTAGCAACTGTTCCACGACCTGTAATTGAGAATACGTCCTCAACCGGCATCAGGAATGGTTTGTCAACATCACGTTCTGGTAATGGAATCCAGGTATCACATGCCTCCATCAGATCAAAAATCTTGGGTACCCATTTTTCTTCTTTGTTAAGTGCACCAAGAGCTGAACCTTGAATTACAGGAGTATTGTCACCATCAAATTCATAGAAGCTTAACAGTTCACGAATTTCCATCTCAACGAGCTCGAGGAGTTCTTCATCGTCTACCATATCCACTTTGTTCATGAAAACAACGAGTTTTGGTACACCAACCTGACGAGCGAGCAGGATGTGCTCACGTGTTTGTGGCATCGGACCGTCAGTAGCCGCAACAACAAGAATAGCTCCGTCCATCTGGGCTGCACCAGTTACCATGTTTTTAACGTAGTCAGCGTGACCAGGACAGTCAACGTGAGCATAGTGCCTGTTTTCTGTTTGGTATTCAACGTGTGCAGTATTAATAGTAATACCTCTTTCCTTTTCCTCAGGAGCATTATCAATTTCGTCGAAAGATTTGAACGTAGCCAAACCTTTTTCCTGAAGATTGATGGTGATAGCAGCGGTTAATGTGGTTTTACCGTGGTCAACGTGACCAATGGTGCCAATATTAACGTGCGGTTTCGAACGATCAAAAGTTTCTTTTGCCATGTTAATTATTATTTATTAGAATTTACAAAATTTAATTCAGTGGTTAACTATTCTTTGAGCCATTGATGAGATTTGAACTCATGACCTCTTCCTTACCAAGGAAGTGCTCTACCCCTGAGCTACAATGGCTGAAATTAGAGCGGGAGACCGGGCTCGAACCGGCCACCTATAGCTTGGAAGGCTATCGCTCTACCAAATGAGCTACTCCCGCAAAAATCTGAGTAAAACAACAGATCAGAGAACTTGATTTTATACTATATTATAATATAGTATAAAAAACCTGTGGGGAGAGGAGGATTCGAACCTCCGAAGGCTTAGCCAACAGATTTACAGTCTGCCCCATTTGACCGCTCTGGTATCTCCCCAGGTGTTTTCTAATTTATTTTCAGGATTTAAAAGAACCGAGCCAATGGAGGGATTCGAACCCCCGACCGGCTGATTACAAATCAGCTGCTCTGGCCAGCTGAGCTACATTGGCATTTCACTCATTTCAGTACATAAAAAAACAGTCCTTGAAAAAAGGACTGCAAAAGTATAAAACATATTTTTAATAATCAAAGAAAATATATAAATAAATTTTACCTCGCCTTAATTTTGTTCTTGTACTTCGAAATTTGTCTTTTAAGGGCGTCAATGGCAGTGTCTGTAGCTTCTTCAAAAGTTTTACATTGTTTTTTGGCATACAGATCATTACCTCTTATAAATAGTCTGATTTCAGCAATTTTGTTTTCTGGTGATTCTGAGTTTTCTAATTTAAGTGTTACATCACTTCCTAAAACTCCTTCGTAAATTGACGATAGTTTTTCAACTTTTTCATTGATGAAAGCTGTCAATTTTCTGTCTGCTTTAAAATGCACTGAATTAATGTTAATTTGCATAACGTTCTCCTTTCGTTTAAGCCCTTGGATGGGCCTGTTTATAAACCTTTTTAAGATTCTCTATCGTATTGTGTGTGTAAACTTGTGTGGCAGCCAGATTGGCATGCCCAAGGATTTCTTTGATTGCGTTGAGGTCAGCCCCGTTATTGAGCATATGTGTGGCAAATGTATGTCGTAACACGTGAGGACTCTTTTTCTTTAGGGTTGAAACTTTACTAAGGTACGAATTTACGATGCGATATACAAGTTTTGGGTAAAAATTTTTCCCTTTCGCAGTTAATAACAAGTATTTGTTATCATATTCCTCTTCAATTGCCGAACTCCTCTTTTTCATATACTCTCCAATGTGGATTGCTAATGAATTATTGAACGGTATAATACGTTCTTTATTTCTTTTTCCAAGGACTTTTAGCTCGCACTTTGTGAGGTCAATATCAACTGTTTTTAAGTTGGTCAGTTCTGAAAGGCGCATCCCTGTATTGTATAATAATTCTATTACCAGCCTGTTTCTTAATCCTGTAAAATCATCACTAAAGATTTCTTCATTAAGAAAAAGATCCATCTTTTCTTCATTAACAAACTCCGGCAATCTTTTGTTTGTTTTAGGAGGAACAATCTGTTCTAAAGGTGATGATTTTACATGCCCGTTTTTACGCAGGAACCGGTAGAATGTTTTTAGTGTTGATAATTTACGATTGATGGATCTGGGAGAAATTTTTAATTCCATAAGATCAGTGATCCATGTGCGAATTATACTTGGAGAAACTTCAGCTGGGTTTCTGATTTCATAATTGTTCTCGAGAAATTCATGAAACTGTTTCAGATCGGTTTGATAGGCTAAAACAGTATGAACAGAATATCGTTTTTCGGATGATAAGTATTCGTAGAAGGCGTTTTCGTACATAAAAAAAGGAAAAAATAATTGATTCAAAAGTAGGTAAAAACCTAAATCAAATCAAGTATTTCTTCCCTCTGCTATTTGGAAGATTAAATAAAATTAACCTTCTTCCTGTTGCCTGAGTTGTTGAACGTAAATAGCTTTTAGCTTTTCCTGACGTTTAGTAATAGATGGTTTCGTATATTTCTGACGTTCCCTTAATTCTTTAACCACGCCGGTTTTCTCAAACTTACGTTTGTATTTCTTTAAAGCTCTGTCGATGCTTTCACCTTCTTTTACAGGTACAATAATCATTTTAAACTCCTTTTTTAATCTTTTAATCCGTTGAAAACGGGGTGCAAAGATAAAAAATAATTCAAACTAACAAGAAATTTAATTCTTTTCATTTTTTACCAGGTGTTCCAGTATAAAATCCGTCAACCGATTATATAAATGGTATCGTGTATTGGGGCCCGTATAAATTCCATGATTGCTGTTTGGATAAAATTGCATTTCGAACTGTTTATTTGCGTTTACCAGGGCGGTTACAAAATCCATTGAATTTTGAATATGTACATTATCATCTGCTGTTCCATGAATAAGTAAAAGGTTGCCTTGAAGTTTGTCTGCATGGTTGATTGGTGAGTTATTGTCATATCCATCAGGGTTTTCCTGTGGTGTTCGCATGAAGCGTTCGGTATAAATATTATCGTAATAACGCCAGTTAGTTACCGGGGCAACAGAGATCCCCATTGAAAAGTAATCGGCACCAAGAGTTAAACATGATGCAGCCATAAAGCCACCATAGCTCCAGCCCCAAATCCCAATTCTTTGATCATCTACATAGCTGAGACCACCAAGATATTTTGCACCTTCTATTTGATCAATTGTTTCATATTTACCTAATTCGAGATAAGTCATTTTTTTAAATTCTTCGCCTCGTGCTCCTGTTCCACGGTTGTCAATCGATACTATTATTATATTGTGCTGCGCTAAATATTGGTCCCATGTATTTCCGCCTCCCCAACTATTTCTAACGGTTTGCGACCCCGGGCCTCCATAAACATACATTAGTACCGGGTATTTTTTTAATGAGTCAAAATCAGGTGGTTTTATCATCCAGCCATTTAATATCACACTGTCTGAAGTTGTGAAACTGAAAAAATTCCGTTTACTAAAGTTGTATTCTTTTATTTCATTGTTTAGTTTCTCATTGGCTTCAAGTGTTCTTAAAAGGTTGCCCTTGGAATCATGAAGCGTAATTTGAGGTGGTGTGTTTGCATCTGAAAATGTATTGATGTAGTAATTATACTTTTTACTGAAGTTAGCACTATTATTACCCAACTGTTTAGATAATTTCTTTTTGTTAGAGCCATCTACTGATGAAACATAAAGTTCTCGGTTTAGGGGAGAAGATTCTGAGGAGGTATAGTACACCAGGCTGTTTTTTTCATCAATTCCTATAAATTGATCAACGTCCCATTCTCCTGATGTAATTTGCTTTTCAAGATTTCCCAGCAGATCAAAAAGGTACAAATGGTTATATCCATCCTGTTCACTTGAAATGATAAATTGATCGCTGTTTTCCAGGAAAGTAAGGTCATCTGTAATATCAATATAACACTTATTTTGCTCAGTATAAATTACCTCAGAAGAACCGGAATTGGCATCAGCTAATAAAATTTCGAGTGAGTTTTGAAGCCTGTTTAGGCGTTGTATTGCAAGGATATTTGGTTTTGCAGTCCATTTGATTCTTGGGATATATTTATCCTGCTCATCACCAATATTAATATTAATTACAGATCCGGATTCTATATCATACATCTTTATTTCAACTAAAGAATTTGCCTCCCCTGCTTTCGGATATTTGTATTGTTCAGTAATTGGGTAGAGGTCGCCCCATATCATCATTGAAAATTCTTTGACTTCTGTTTCATCAAACCTGTAATAAGCAATTTTTTTACTATCCGGCGACCAGAAGAAAGCTTTTGAAAGGCTGAATTCTTCCTCATAAACCCAATCTGTTGCCCCGTTAATAATTTTGTTTTGCTCGCCATCAATGGTTATTTGCAATTCCCTATCTTTAACCAGATCTTTAATAAATAGGTTGTTATCTCTAACAAAAGCAACCAAAAGACCATTAGGTGAAAAAGTGGCATGTTGTTGTTTTCCGTTTTCAGAAAGTAGAGATGTTTCATGCGTGTTCAGATCACATAAGTAATAATTTGATTTGGAAGATCGCCGGTAAATTTGTTCAGTTTGCGTGGGTATTAACAGCTTTGTTTCATCATTACTTAAAGTAAATCGGCCAAGCCGTATGGCATTGGTATCATTGGTTGGAATAAGTTGATCAGGTTGTAGAAAAACACCTTGCTTTTTCCCTGTTTTATAGTCGTAAATATTTAGCCCATTATTATCTTTTACGAGATAGTGTTCACCATCATTCATGGGAGTATATCCTGGAATTGATGATGACTTGAAGGTGCTATTTTTAAAAATATCGTCAAGAGATAGTTTTTTTTGTGCATCCAGGTTTTGAAATGAGATTAATAATAACCCAATAACCGAGATAAATTGAAATTTAAAATTATTCATATGCTTTGTCTTCATTTATTGTTCAAAAATATAAAACAATGATCATTAAAATTGATCGAATTTTATAATTTTGCAACCTACTAATGGGACGTTAGCTCAGTTGGTTTAGAGCGCTTGCTTGACAGGCAAGAGGTCACTGGTTCAAATCCAGTACGTCCCACTTTACAATAAACGGATTTATTGTGCTAAATTTTTTTGTTTGGCAATTATCTTTGGAATAGAAAATGTAAATTCAGTTCCCTTGCCTGGAACAGATGCCACATTTAATTTGCCTCCCAATAAATGAATTAATCTTTCAGCGATGCTAAGACCAATTCCTAATCCCATCTCATAAGTTTCGTCTGTATTTTTTATTTTATAAAACTTTTCAAAGATCAACTTGAGGTGTTTATCTTCAATTCCAATACCCGTATCTCTCACAAAAAACTGTACGTCATTATCATTCAGAGTGAAGCCAAAGCTAATGGTTCCTTGCCTTGTAAACCGGATAGCATTTTCAACCAAACTCTTTATTGATTCCTTGAGTCTGTCCTTATCGGTTATCAGAATCACATTGCTGGTACTTAAAATATCATTGATTGTCCTGAGTTCGATTTTCTTGTATCCCAATTCGTCCAGATAATCCTTAAAGTATGCATGTAAATCTTCAATCAGTGCAGATAAATTACATTCAGATAGAATTATTTCAAGGTCGTTGTTTTGGATTTTGGCAATGAGCAGGATTTGATCAATCAGGCGTAATAATTCGCGGCTATTTTTATTTATTTCGGCAATGAATAATTTTTTTTGTTCATCATTAAAGTTGGGATCGGTCAAGAGGTTCGAAAAACCAACAATCACATTCATTGGTGTTCTGATTTCATGAGATACGTTGGCAAGAAAAGACCTCTTTAGTTGTGAAACTTCATTTTCCTTATCATGGAGTTCCTGGGTCAATTTTTCAACCAGATTTTTTAATTCAGTATTGCTTGGCTGAGTATTCATTGCCTTCACCGTTGTTAATTCATGTTATTCAAATGGTTTGGTTTTGTAAGTTAATACTTTATAAGGACAAAAGGTTACCCTGCAATTTAGGGGCTACTGATATATTTCTGATCCTGATCAACTGACTATTTAGAATTGTTATAAATTTCATGTTTTATTGAAAGAAAGCTGAATTAATTTGGAAATTGATTCCCAATTTGAATTTTTTTTTTATTTTTGGCAAGTAATTTTACTTTTTGTAAATTAAATAGAGAGTTATGAAGAAGAGAAGTCTTATTACCATTTTGGTGATTACCTTCGGTTTATTTGTTTCTTCAGCTGTTATTTCTCAGTCATCCTCTTCTTCTGAGCAAGCAAGTGCTGCTTGCACAGGCAACGGCGGTGGCGGTGGTTTAGTAGGTAATAGCTGCGGTGATGTAAACGGAGTATACGTCCCAGATTAATTCTGCTTTGTCTCTGTTTGTTTGCCATAAGGTAAACAAGTAAATTGATGTAATCAATTAATGGACTTTAGGTTTAAGGAAAGATTCTGATTTTATCGGAAACTTTCCTTTTTTTTATACCTATTTAATAAAACATTTTTAACATTTCGGGGTATAAATCCTCGGATTTATATGCAGTTAAAAAGTTTAAGGATCAAATCACTTTCTATCAGCGTAATAGTTTTAATAATTACCCTGATAAATGTACTATCTATTTCAGCACAAACTGGGAAGAAAGATGGTAGTAATCCTGCTTTTATAAGACATTTAATTAGCTTATCCCTTGCAGATTCGGCAATAAATCTTTTACAAAATGTTTATAAACCAGAGCTCCCCGATAAAAATATTCTACTGGCAATTGCTTACCAATCCTTAGGACAAACTGATTCTGTATCATTTTATGTTCGTAGAAGCTTTGCGCAATTCAAAATGGAACCCAACCCTGATAAAAAGAAATTGGCAGAAATTTACTACATCCTTGGGTGGGCTAAATACAAATTATCAGATATTGATAGTGCAGGGTATTTCAATTTGAAAGCTTTGGATTTGTGCAACTCATTAGATTTGGATAGTCTTAAAGTTTTTATTTTGAAAAATCTTGGGAACAACAGTTTGGCAGGGGGTGATATTGAGGGTGCTGAAGCATATTATAACGAGGCTTTAAAAATAGAACGAGCTAAAAATACTCCATCAGTTGCTCTTTTAGCTGGTCTTATTCAAAATATGGGAATCATCTTTGCATCAACCGGCCAGTTGGATAGTGCAAAATTGTATTTTGCAAGATCACTTGAATTGAAAGAAACCATATCTCAATCCGACATTGGTTCACTTGCTAACGGATATGCCAACTTTAGTAATTTTCTGCGAAGTTTGGGAGAACCTATTGAAGCTCTAAAATATATCAATAAGGCGGAGAAATTGTTGATTGAAAATAATAGTGAAGACTATCGCAGGTTGGCTCCTGTTTATCTAATTAAAGGGGGTGTTTTGATTATACTTAACAATTTTGAAGAAGCACTTACCTATCATGAGTTAGCATATACTGCATATCGGCAATTTTTGAAACCGGATGATAAAACCTTTGTTTCGCTAAATTATAACATTGGTAATATACATGAGTCACTGGGTAACTACTCGATGGCAATAAAATATCATCTGGATGTAATCGATAAGGACCTTGATCCTTTACAATTGGTTAAAACACTCAGATCTTTAGGGTCATGTTATGCCAATATTGATCAGGACAGTTTGGCTGAAGTCTATTTCATTCGGTCGGTTGGAAGTGCAGAAAGTAACCTGGGAAAGCACAATGATCAGACTGCCTTGAGCTATCTTAAAATTGGTTACTTCTACACTAATCTTGGTTATTATGATAAAGCGATTGATTATTACCATCGATCTCTTGCCGTTTATGAGAGTATTTATGGTGAAAAAAATCGTGATGTGTCCAACGTACTTTCTCTTATTGGATTTTATTATTTTAATACCAAAGATTATATTAGGTCATTACAATTTTATCAAAAGTCATTAAACTCATTTTTCGAATTTTATAATGATACAAATTATTGCCATAATCCAACCATGGATTTGGATGATTTGGATTTTAATGTTTTTATTATCCTTTATGGAAAAGCTTTTTCATTTTATGGCCTTTATGAAAGAAATACCAGGGATATAAGGGACCTGGAATATTGTATCCAGACTATTAATAAGGCCATTGAATATTATGAAAATTTTAAAAATACGCTTGATGCTGAAAACACCAAGCTTATTTTGGCAACCAGAGTTAACAATATTTATAATCTTGCTGTAAAAACAGCTTCTGAACTTTATTACAGAACGGGAGAGGCTAAATACATTGACCTTGCTTTCAGATATTCAGAAAAAAGTAAATCACAAGTTCTTCTATCTTCCATCCGCGAATCGGATGCAATTAAAGAAGGACTGATTCCTCATGATTTAAAGCAAAATGAAGAGCAAATTAAGACCAATATTGTAACCCTTGATAATTTAATTTATGAAGAAAAGCAAAAATCAAGTCAGGATTCAGTAAAAATTGCGGAATTACAAAAGGATTTGTACAGGCAAAAAATTATTTATGATAGTTTGATCCATTCTCTTGAAATAAATTATCCGGTTTATTTTAACCTTAAATTTAATCATGATGTAATTGACTTAAAAGATGTAATAAAAAATTTGGGCCCCAATCAACTAATTGTAGAATATAAATTGGCTGATAGCTTGCTTTACACTTTTATATTGGGCGCGGATACAATCGCATTACAAAGGAATACTATTGATACATCCTTTATTGGAAAAGTTGAAGAGTTCATCAATATGATGAAAATCTTACCGGTTTCTTCGGGAGCAGAAAAGAGCAGTTATGAATATGCTCAATATGGAAATGAAATCTATAATGTACTTTTTCCGGGAGATTACTATGAATCTAAAGAGCTAATAATCATTCCGGATGATATTTTAGGTTACCTGAGTTTTGATGCATTGGTGACTAAATTGCCTGACAAAGCCACTTCCAGTTTTAGAACGCTGGATTATTTAATTTATAAACATCCTTTATTCTACGGTTATTCTGCAACATTACTATTTAATAAATCGAAGAAGGGGAGGCCTTCAAGGATGCTTCTGGCTATGGCGCCTACTTATAAAAGCTCCAGAGAGGTGAATCTTGCACATTCCAATGTTAGGGATATTGATCAAAATTTACGCCCTTTATTTCATACTGATAAGGAGGTATCTCAAATAAATGAAACTTTTAGTGGTAAGTTGCTGATAGGAGATGAAGCAACTGAACAAAACTTCAAAGATATTGCCTCAAAGTATAAGATTCTTCATTTTGCGATGCATACACTTGTAAACGATGAAAATCCATTTGCTTCTCAATTGGTTTTTTCTGTGGGTCACGATACCATTGATGATGGATTATTGAATGTTTATGAAATTTATAATCTGGATTTAAATGCTGAGTTGGCTGTACTCAGTGCATGCAAAACAGGAGTTGGACGCCTAAACAGGGGAGAAGGTGTTATGAGCCTTGCCCGGGGATTCTTTTATGCTGGGGTTCCGGGTATTGTTATGACTTTATGGGCCATAGAGGATGGTGCCAGCATGGAGATCATTACAGGGTTTTATCAGAACCTGAATTCCGGAATGAAAAAAGATATTGCCCTCAGGGAAGCTAAATTAAATTATTTAAACAATGCCGACCAGATGGGTTCACATCCATACTTTTGGGCTGCCTATGTCCAAATTGGCGATAATTCTGAGCTTTCAACAGAGACAAATCAATATATGATTATTGAGGTCGTTGGTGGGGTGGTACTTTTGGTTTTAATTATTCTGTTAATTGTCAGAATTCGAAAGTGATTTATTGGTCTCTCCAATCGCCAAGTTTATTATACCTGGAAGTTAATTTTAATGTCAATAGTTATTTCAATAAATCACAGCAGGGGTCGCTCTGTCATGATAAAAAAAAGGCTACCTAAATAAATCAGGTAGCCTTTCGCATTAATTTTTATTTGTAATTTAGTTAAGATACTTCAGGATCTCTTTCGCCTGAGCAGCATAATAAGAACTGCTTTCAGCAATTTTCCCGAATTGTACTAATGCCTGTGATTTTTGATTGTTCATCAAATAGATTAATCCCAGGTACCATTCGGCTTGCTCAACAAATAAATTGTCTTTGTCATTGATAACAAATTCAAATGATTCAAGTGCATCATCAAATTGTTCTAGTTCGATATAGCATATGCCCGAATAAAACTTGGCTGTAATTTGATTATCTAGTGAATTGAAATATTTTAAAGCATTAACATAATCATTTTGCTGATAAAAGTTAAAAGCTTCTTTAAGTGCATCGTCTGAATTCAGTTCCAATGACCTGTACTGTAGTATTGATTTTGCTGGTTTGTAATATTTAGTTACAAGCCGTTCTGTTGAATAAGGTTTATTAGATAATATGTACCATAAACCACCCACAACAACGATTAATGCAAAGGAAGCAGCAGCCAGGTGCCAGGTTTTAAGAATATCCTTTTGAAAATTAATGGATGTCGGAGAGGATTGTTGCTTAAATTGGGTCCGGAGAAGATCTTTAAATTCAGTAAAATTCTTGTCACGAATGGCATTATTAACTTCCATTCGCATTTTGAACTCCGAAAATAAAATCGGATTAGTTTCGAGTTCATTTTTAAATTTTAAAGTTTCTTCTTCACTCAGATTTCCATCTATGAATTCTTCGATTCTGAAATAATTATCCATTGTATTGTTTGTTAGTTTGAGTATGCCTGCTTAATTCATGAAACTCAGGATCATTTTTAATACTAATGACAAGTTTCTCTTTACACTGATGTTTCCGTTTTTTTGCATATTGCTCACTCTTAAATCCTAAAATTCTTGCTATCTCCTTTAATGGTATTCTGGCAAGAAAAAGTTCCAGTACCTTCTGACAGCTAAAGCTTAATCTTTTAAAATGCGTCTGATAAAGCTTGTACCTTTCATTCAGATCATATAAAACGAGGATGCTTTCATCAAGTGTTACAAAGTTTTCAGCATCTTCCGTATATTGTTTCCAGAGTTTCCTTTTTTCGAGCTGTTTGAGCCAAAGCAATCTGCTGACGGAATACAAATAAGTATTAAAAGAACATGTTAGTTTCAGATTATCATGTTGAAGTTTTTGGAAAATAACTAACATTGCGTCCTGATAGATATCTTTCGCATCTTCTCTGGAACCCTGGTTTTGAGTGATAAAAACCTTTATCTGATGATAATAGTTTTTATAAATAAAATCCAGAACATTAGTGTCTTTGTCTCTAATACCACTCAGTATTTCTTCAACCGTATATTCTTGCACTATTCCTCTATTTATTCTAATTTTGAATTAAAGGTTACCCTCTTGATTAAACAATTTTTACAAATTTCTTATTTCAATAAAGCTCATTAATTTATCAGTAAAAGGGTTGTGATTGATCCACTGGGATTATCCACTCCAATAGTTAAGGATAATTTCAGATTTCAATATTCCCAAGCTTATGTGATTAATTAAATGGGTAGTACGTTACAAAAAGGAAATAGTTTGAAATGGATTGTAGAAATTAATTAAATTTTTTTTATTGGTTTTATGGAATCTTTTGACAAAAAAAGATTGACTTAATCCACAGACAATCGGGATGATTTGATGAGTATCCACAACCCTGTTAAAAAGTTAATACTTCCCAAAATAAGGCAAACCTTAATAATACCAAAAATTGGAACCAGAATCACCGCTGCTATGAGTGCACCCAGCGCACTTCCAAGTAAATCTGAACTATATGCTGAAGATGCAGTATTTGATATTGTTTCTATTCGGAGTTTGGTGCCAATTGCAAACTGAGTTCCTGTAAGCATTCCCGTTAATAAAATAAAAATCACAAAAACAGATTGTGTTATCAGATTTCCGGGATGGCTGACCTTTATTGTTGTGAGAACCAATGGCATTAATATCGCAAAAATTCCTATTGCATACTGAAGCAGGCTGTAGGTCCTTAAGTTGTCATTAAATTTCTTATGTAAATACAAAGAACCAATGGCAAGGCCTATCATAAAAACCGTAATTAAAATGCCGATTACGAAGTAAATATAACCATAAATAACCTGGAAGGCAATTAACAATATCAACTCAAGACTCGTAGCTGTAAATCCTGTTGTAAATAATCCTAAATTGACAATATGAAGCCGAGGAATAATAAGTATTATAATAACCAGTAAAATTAATGCCACAAGTATCGTGTTAAATCGCGATTTGTTAAACCATTCATTTTTATGCAGTATAAATGATACTGGCATAAAATCATAGTTGATGGTTATATCATCTGTAATTGTTTCCTCTATTTGTAATCGCTTTTCATTAATAAAGTTGTCATCCAGGTAATTTGGGTTGATGTACTTATTAATCACTCCTTTCATTCGTGATAACCCACCAATTTCTGCCGATACAAGCCCATCAGATGCAAGAAAGTGGTTTCGCATTCCGGGAATTATAATAACATTATCAAAAATCAGATTCAATGTTGAATATAATGTATTATGTAATTGTTTTCCTTCATCGCTCAATAATCCTGCTGATGATGATAAACTCAAAGAAACTATACCTGAAGGTGATAGCTTGTGTTTTAACTCTTCAAAAAACTCAAGGGTGTAATACCTGTTTATGTTAGTATTTATTGGATCTGGAAGGTTGATTATTACGACGTCGTAAACCTTGTTATAATCATTTAAAAACCTTCTTGGGTCTTGCTTAATAATCTGGATTTTTTTATTGTCAAGATTTTGAGAACTTCCATATTTACTCGTTAAGCTAAACAAGGTAGTGTTAATCTCAAAATAGTCAAGACTTTTAATATTATATTTTAAGATCTCTCGTGATGTACCTTCAATTCCTCCTGAAATAAGCAAAATGTTTTCAGGGTTTGGATGTTGAAGCATTGCGAAATGAATATCCTCTTCAAATTCAACGGTATTATCATTGGAATATAAAAGGGTTCCGTTTTCAAAAAAACTATACTGACCTGCAATTTCAGTTACTACAATCTCCCCATAAGCACTATCTTTTTGATCTATAATTTTCTGATTATTATAAATGAGGTTTAGGGTGATACTGTTTATGTCAATCATCATTACTGCTCCGGCAAGCAAAATCGTTGCAATACCTACAATTCGGGTAGTGGAGTTGCCCTGAATTTTATACGAAAGATATAGTGCTGTGCCAAAATTTATGATCATTAATAATTTTAAACTGAAGATGGAATTGAAAAGGAAGATCAATAGAAAATTAAAAATAATTCCTCCTGTTATGCTTCCGATAGCCTCAAATGAATAAATGTTGTTGATTTGATTGGTATAACCCAATACTGAAATTTGGGTACTGAAGTAAGTAAACAAAATCCCGGAAAGTAGACAAAAGGGAAGCATCAAAAGAAGTGTGCCAAATAATATCTGTCCTAAATTGAATATTACGCCTGTGGGGAATAATGCATAACGTAGATAGAAAACAAAAAAAACAGTTAGCAACGGTAATATTCCCATAAGAAGATGGGCAATAAAAACAAATAGCGGCTTGTTTTCAATATTTTTTGTCCTTCGGCCCAGATAGGCACCCAGCGCGGTTAATATCATCCAGTTTGAGAGAACAATTCCAATAATGAGCTCATTTCCATTGAAAATTGATAAAAACAACCTCAACAGTATTATTTGAGTTATCATCGTTGTAAAACCAATAATGAAAACAGAAAATTTTATGTTGTTTTCACTACTTAATCGCATCTGAAATGTTTTGTCGCAATTTTAAACGTTTTAATTGCTCTCTAAGGTACGATATATCTGTTTAATTTTGGAAATTTCCCCTTAATTTCATTTTGGTGCATTTCAATGACGCATGGGTTGGTTAAAGTTTATCCAAAACTCTTTCAAGTCGATCTCCGGCTTCATGTGCCAGAACTTCGAGTCCGGCACTCCCTATTTGCGACATCAATGCTTTAGCATTCATAATTGCAATTTCGATTTTACCTTCCCCCTGGTCTATTACAATAACATTGCAGGGTAACAATGTGCCAATTTTATCTTCTGATTGAAAAGCCCGAAGTGCAAGATGCGGATTACAGGCACCAAGAATTACATAGTCTTTGTAATCAATATCAAGCTTCTTTTTCAAGGTGTCTTTAACATTGATCTCAGTCAGTACTCCAAATCCTTCTTCCTTGAGAAGTTCAGTAGCTTTATTGATGACATTTTTGAAATCACCATTCACAATTTTACTGATGTAATATTCCATGAATTTTAGTTTTTGTTTTCGTTTATTCTGATGGTTAGCAATCTTTCTTTTTCTTTTAGGATTTTTAACTCCTTTTGAAATTTGTCCTTACTTTTTTGCCTGTTAAGAACCGATTCCAGTTCAATGATCCGCATGGAAATTTGATATCTCTGTTTTTTAAGCTTATCAACCATTTTCATAATGCAAAACTAACCAATTTAACCGCATTGGAATAATTCAAATGGTACTCTTTTGAGTATTTGAATATATGGTGGATTGGTTATTGTTTGGTAAGCAATTACTTCCACTCCATTATAAATTGCTCTTTCGAGTGCTGTGGCGTATACAGGATCAATTGGCCTTGCGACACTGAATATTTCTATATCCGTTCGTTGTATGAGGTAAAAAATGATGGCCCGGAATCCCTGTCTTTTCGCGCTTATAAGTGTGTAAAGATGTTTCGTCCCTCTGCTTGATACTGCATCAGGAAACAATGCATATTTCCCAACTTTATAAGTTACATTTTTTATCTCGATGAAGCATTTTTCAGTATAATTTTCAGCATATATATCAAACCTGCTATCTTCAAATGTAACTTCACGAAAAAAATTTATATATCCCTTGATTTCCGGTATGTAATTTTGTTCTAAGGCTTCGTATACTAATTGATTTGGCAACAATGTATTAATGCCAACCCAACCGGAATCAATGTTTATTAATTCCCAGGTGTATTTCGTTTTTCGTTTAGGATTATTGCTGGTTGACAGGTAAACATCGGCACCGGGTTCATTGCAGGATTTCATACTTCCCGAGTTGGTGCAATGTGCCACAACGATGTCGCCATTAGATAATTCTACATCAGCCAGAAATCGTTTATATCGTTTAATTAGTTTTCCCTTTATCAATGGTTCGGGAAAAGTGTATTTAAATACTTTTTTTGGCAATTTGTTCTGACAATTCTGAAACTTTCATTAATGCGGCTGAACCGTACCAGGGGTGCAATTCCATTACTAATCTTCCGGATTGAATTGCGGGATCTGTTTCAGTTAAAGCTTTTGCCTCTTCTACAGTTTCTACATCGAAAATGTAAATTCCCCTGATCTCCCCGGAATCCAAAAAAGGCCCGGCCAAAACAAGTGTACCTTCTTCAGCCATCCTCATAATATTGTCAAGGTGTGCACGTTGCAGTTGTGCTGCCGTTGCTGAGTCCTGATCACGATTTGGTCCTCTCTTTAAAAAGGCCATCACATATTTTTTCATACCATAATCATCGGCTCCCAATTTCATTGCCATGATGGAGTCGTACCCAGGCTTTTCTGATTCTGCTTGAATCTCTTTTTGGGGCTCAACTTGTCCGCAGGCTGAAAATAAAATTATTAATCCGAGATACATTAAATAGTTTTTCATGTTCTATTAATTTGATTTAACAAAAATAATGTTAATAAACAGATATATATCTATTTATATCTTAAAGAATGTTTTTTACTATCTTTGCGCAGCTTATTCGTATCGGGTAAATTTACAAAAACAATGACGCTGATTTATTCACTGATATGCTTTTATACCGGGCAGATTTTGTTCAAAAATATTGCTACTGAAATTAAAAGGCGCAATCTAAAAGTTGGTGATTCCTGCAAAGTATACATCGGTGAAAGAAAAATTGAAGGTTTGGTGTTAAAGATTAGCCACGAAATTGAAATATGGGTCAGCAATAAGGTAATTCTAGCCCAGAGAAATCAGATATACATTTGATATAACCATTCTGGTTTTTTAGTTCAAATTTGGATCAGAAGGGAAGTTGATCCAGTAGGAATAATCACCACCTAATTTTGATAAAGATTTATCCCAAAGTTTTTGAGTATTCGAGGCCATGACCTGCGACGGACGGATATTGGCCACCAGCCACGAATTCCGTTCAAGTTCGCCCTCCAGTTGGTTGGTTACCCACCCCGCATATCCTACATAAAATTTGATTTGATTGGGTTGTAATTTCCCTATCATGATCAATTCTTTAACATGCTCAATTTCGCCTCCCCAATACAAACCATCCAGGATTTCCATACTGTTTTCGATTAAATTTCCCTGGGTATGGATAAAATATAAATTGTCTGTTTTAACAGGTCCGCCAAGATAAACCCTGGCATTAAACTCAGGAAAACCCTTGATCATCTCATGAAGAAACATATCTACAGGTTTGTTTAAAATTAACCCGAAACTACCTTCTTCATTGTGTTCAGCAAGTAAAACTACCGACCTTTTGAAATAATAGTCATTTAAGAAGGGTTCTGAAATCAGAATTTTACCTTTGGATGGTTGAATATTGTTGGTTCGTATTTTTAATATATTATTGAGGTCAGCCATTTTCAGCGTATTTTTGTCGTTTAGTTCGATTTAAGTTGGTTGATCAGAATCAAAAAGTATACCAGTAAATTGTGAATAAAAATAATCAAAATAAGTATACCGGCTTTCGTAAAAACTACTCGAAATTTATTTATGAGTATTTTTCAATTGTTGATAACCCGCAGGAAATAGCTGTTAAATACTTCTTTTCAGTGGATGACCGGCATAAATTCACCCCTTCATTTTCAATATCAAAAAGGGGCAATTCCTGGTCAACTTATGATAAGGATTTTTTGGAGAATTTAGTTTTCCAAATTGGTTTGGTTGAATTGATAAGCTACTGGAAAGCAATATGCCCGAAAGCGGTTATTATTAAAGCAGGAAAACTTGATGAGTCACAAATTGAATTCTGGAAAAAGTTATATTTTAACGGCCTTGGTGAGTTTTTCTACTTAAATGGGATTGAGGCCGATTTTGACAATTTTATGGTATTGTACTCAGAGTCGGAAAGGGAATTTAAAAAATCTTTTACCGAAACAACTAACCAACAGGTAATAGTTCCAATTGGAGGTGGAAAGGATTCGGCTGTGACCCTGGAATTATTGAAAGAAAAAATGTCAGTCATTCCATTTATTGTGAATCCCCGAAAAGCAAGTTTGGATACCGTCAAAATTGCCGGATTTGACAGCAAAAAAACTTTTGAAATTCAACGAATGATTGATCCGCATTTGATTAAACTGAATAATGAAGGGTTTTTAAATGGACATACACCCTTTTCAGCATTGCTTGCTTTTATGACAGTTCTGGCGGCTGCCATCACCAATTCAAAATTCATCGCATTGTCCAATGAATCAAGTGCAAATGAACCTACCGTTAGCACCGGAGCCAACCATCAGTATTCGAAATCATTTGAATTTGAATTGGATTTCAGAAATTATTGCAAAAGTTACTTATCTGAAAATATTGAATATTTCAGTTTCCTGAGGCCATTAAATGAGTTTGGAATTGCACGCTTGTTTTCCGGAATGAAAAAATACCACGGGGCTTTCAGAAGCTGCAATGTTGGAAGTAAAGCGGATTCATGGTGCGGAAAATGTCCGAAATGTTTGTTTACATTTATAATGCTTTCTCCTTTTATAGAAAATGAAAAGGTAAATCGGATTTTTGGTAAAAACTTATTTGCGGACGAATCATTGATTCCTTTCCTGGATGAATTAACCGGTGTGGCTGATGAAAAGCCTTTTGAGTGTGTTGGGACAATTGATGAAGTAAATTTTGCACTTCATAAAACACTGCAACGATATATTGGCCCCCTGCCTGCATTATTAAAATACTATCAAGAAAATCTGAATAGTATTATATTGAAGTTGGATAGGGTGGAGCACGAATTTGATCAAAACCATCATTTGGTCAGTCCTTTTAAAGAAATTTTAATCTCTGCTTTAAATGATCAATGATCTGAAAAAATTTCTGAGCGGAAAGCGAATCCTGATCCTGGGTTTTGGAATTGAAGGTAGGTCGACCTATGCGGTTTTAAATAAAATTGTAAGGCCTGAAATGCTTGGATTGGCTGATAGAAATGCTGATGTATTTGATGATTTGCAAAAGGAAAAACATCAGGTTTTTTTTGGTGAAAACTATTTGATTGCTTGTTTGAAGTATGATCTGATCATAAAATCACCTGGAATCCCGGAGTCTGTTTTGCCGGCACTAAATGATAATTCATTGATCACTTCTCAAACCAATTTATTTTTAACCGCATTCTCAAAACAAACCATTGGGATTACGGGGACGAAAGGCAAGAGCACAACTTCATCTTTGATTTATCATATCCTAAAAAAATATACCAATGATTGTGTATTGGTGGGTAACATCGGCAAACCGCCTTTTGATTACATTGAAAGTTTGACCAGCGAAACAGTCATCGTATATGAAATGTCAGCTCATCAGCTTGTGGATGTTAAAGTTTCACCACATATTGCCATTATTCTCAATGTTTTTGAAGAACATCTGGATCATTACAATTCGTTTCAGCACTATATACAAGCCAAACTTAACATTGGCGCCCATCAGGATGCAAATGATTTTTTAATCCTTAACGGTGACGATCCGATATTAAAAGGTGAGATTTTGAAGGAACATGCATCTGCCTTGATATCATTTTCACAAAAAGCCAAAAATGGAGACGGAGCCTTTATAAAATCTGACAATGAGGTAATTTTAAATTTTGAAAATCAGGTTTTTGATTACGATTTCTCAAACCGATCGGGTTTGCCTGGTTTGCATAATTTGAACAACATTATGGCTGCGGTTTGTGCATGTCATATTATACATGTTCCGGAAGCAATTATTAACGAGGCGGTAAATGAATTTAAAGGTCTTGAACACCGTTTGGAGTATGTTGGTGAATTTGGTGCTGTTCATTTTTACAACGATTCCATTTCAACCATACCGGAGGCGACAATTGCAGCTTTAAAAACCCTGGGAAAGGTTAATACCCTTATTTTGGGAGGTAAAGACCGCGGGATTAATTATCAGATACTTATCGACTATATTAAAGATAATCCAGTCGAAAACCTCCTTTTTACCGGGCCTGCTGGAAAGCGTATGATGGAACTGTTTGAAAACGAACCAGGCTTTGAAGGCAAAACTTATTTTGTTGAACATTTTGCTCAAATGGAACCAATTCTAAGAGAAATTAGCAAACCAGGAGGGATTTGCCTTTTGTCGCCAGCCGCTTCAAGTTATGATCAATTTAAAAACTTTGAAGAACGAGGTCGCTTATTCAAAAAAATAGCAGGAAACTTTATGTTTCCTGCTTCCTAAATTTAGCCATCAAAAACTAAACAACCTGAGAATCTTATTTTTCTTCTTTGCTATCAGTATCTGATTTTTCTTCTTTTTTAGCTTTTGCCGAACTGTTTACTTTTGCTTCTGTCGTGTCTTCCTTTTTCGGTGTTGCTTTTTTTGCCTTAGAATCTTCAGCTTTTGTTTCTAATTCTTTTGGGGATACTTTTTCAATATCCTCTTTTTTCGCTGCCGGCTTCTTTTTGGGAGCTTCTTTTTTCCTGTCGGATGGTTTGAAATCCGTTATGCTGTTCTTGCGGGGGCGGAGCCTTCCGTAACTACCTTTGATAATTTTACCACGTTTTGTTTTTCTATCGCCTTTTCCCATAAGCTAATTTTTTATTGATTAATATTCGAATACCGTGTAAAGTTATAAATTTTTCATGAATTCTTTTTCAAGAAGTTTAGCACTTTTTACAGTATTTTTTGTCCACGATAATAAAATATCTGTTTTTTCACGGGAAGTAAGTTGCCAGTTGTAATTTGATCTTCGCAGCTTTTCGGTGAGATGATGCAGAATGATTGCCGCCGAAACAGAAATATTGAAGCTTTCGGTAAATCCATACATTGGAATTTTTACCCATGCATCTGCGTTTTCAATAGCCCAGTCACTTAAACCACGCAACTCCGTTCCAAAAACAAGCGCTGTTTTTTGATCCAGGGGAAGCTCATCAAGCAAAATGTCATTTTTATGGGGAGTAGTTGCCACAATTTTGTATCCCTGGTTTCTGAGGGTTTTATATGCGAGGGGTGTATTGTCAGCTGCCGAATTGTATTTAACAAGGTTTATCCATTTTGATGATCCCAAAGCAACATCAGGGTTAACCTCATATTTGTTTTGATTTTCGATAATGTGTACGTCCTGAACCCCGAAACAATCACAGGTGCGCAGCACAGCACTTGCATTATGTGGCTGGAAAATATCCTCCAGAACAACAGTTAAATATTTGGTTCGATATGTAATTATTTCCTCAAAAAGTTGCTGTTTATGATCACTCACAAACCCCATCAAGTGGGTAAGCAGTTTTTCCTTTTGCTCCGGTGATAGCTCTTTCGATATTGTGTTCATAAGGAATTTGATTTCCGCTAAGGAAACAAATATACATATATCTGATGTGGGTAAAAAGAAGAACCCGGATCATTTTATTGACCCGGGTTTTACAAAGCAAAATCGAAACGATCAAAACATCAGTTTTACACCCAGATTAAAACTTCGGCCCGGTTCGAAATATAAACTTTGTGAGTCCATATTTTTATATGGCCGGCTGAGATGTTCAGCATAATTTTCATTAAGGATGTTTGTAACGGATAATTTAATCTCCAAAATTTTTATGGGCTGATAAGAGAATAATACGTCGAAAACGGAAAATCCGGGGGTTGCCGTTTCCGAAAAACTGGCAGCAACGCGGTGTTGCTCAGCTGCTATCCGGCTTTTGATCCCCGTATATATTTTTTCAGTTTTGTAAAACAGTGAGGCATTAACCATCAATGGTGGAACTTCAGGCAAGGGTTCATCCATGGTTACATTTTGAGCATATGTGTAACCTGCATTCAGATCCAGTTCAAGCTTTTTCAATAGTTCAACCATGATTCCCACCTCAAATCCGGTCATGAATGATTCCTCCACATTGGTGAATCTTTTGGCAAACTTTGGCTCCATGCACGGCATATATTTCCTGGGCAGAGTGGAATCCACGTAGGCCGAAATGTAATTTTCGATGTAGGCATAAAACACATTCACATAACCTGAAAAATGCTTAAAGTCCTTTCCAACCCGAAGGTCGGTTTGATAGTTCACTTCAGGTTTCAGGTTTGGATTACCAACATATTCATGCGCATCCATTCCAACTGTAAAGTGATTGATGAAACGCTCTGTTATTTCAGCCGACCTAACGCCTCTTCCTATTGCCCACTGTAATTCAGGCCCGTTTCCTTTCTTCCAGGTAAGGGCAGTTGTGGCGCCAAGATTTAAATCGGTTTTATCTTCAATTTTACCCCCATAAAGTTCCAGGAAGTCAGCAGCCGGATTCCGTATTGAAGCGGTTACCATATCCAGTCTTAATCCCGTCATCCACACAAGGTATTCATTGATTCGCAACCTGTTTTCCGCAAACACACCCATATCATCCACTTTTGAATCCTGAAAAACGAGGTCGTCAAATTCTTTTGGCGTTTCAAATACTGTGGGTGGCACAGTACAAACATTTTTGTATACGATGCGATGCCTGGTCCCATCCTTTGCAGTGCTGTTTGCATCAATCCCAATAAATAAAACATCATTGGTTCCACCCTTCAGCGATAGCTCGGCACGGCCGCCAATCACGGTCGCATCGGTATTTGAAACCGAATTCACCACGTTCACATTTGGCCTTCGTTTATTGCTCATCTCATGATCCACGAAAGAACCGTACACTTTAGCTTTAAAGCTGAGCAAAGAAGGGGAGAGGCTTGTAATCGCATAATCGAGTGAAATCATGCTGCTATTGTCAACATCGGCATCCATAGGAAGGCCTGCATGCAGGATGTCGCGCCCAAAACCCTGCCTCCAGGAGAGCTGAAGGCGCTGGTTGTGTTTTGGATTGTACCCCAGTTTTAAGGAATACCCCACACGTTTAAATGCAGATGCAATTTCCTGTCCGGAGCCACTTTCATAGTTTCCGAAATCTTTCCAGCTGGCATTAAAGCTGGCATCATATTTTTCATGTAACGTTTGAAGATGAAGATTGGAATAAAGATTTGAACCATTGGACTCGTAACCGCCTTCCATAGATCCTTTAAACTTTAATCCGCCTGAATGTTCAGGGCGCCTTGATATGATATTCAAAATGCCACCCATGGTAGCACCAAATCTCACACTGTAGGGTCCCCGAATTACTTCTACTTTTTCAATTTCATCCGGGCTTATCTGCGATATGGCCGGATCCATCCTGTTGGGGCAGGCTGCTGCAGATTTGGTTCCTCCATCGAGCATTATATTCAGTTGCTCATACTTAAAGCCGCGAAGGACCGGCTCCTGCGCATAATTTCCCCGCTTCACAATTCCGAATCCGGCCTGGTCTTTAAATATTTCGCCGGCATCGCGTGGTGTTCCAAGCTGAATGGAACTCGCAGATATATTGGATTGCAGAATGTCATTCGATCGCTTAGCCTGTACCAGAATTTCTTCAATATATACCGTGGTATCCTGTTGACCAAATACGCCAAATGACAACAGCAGCAGCAAGCTTGCTAGTTGTAGTAATTTATATTTCATTAAAATTTAAGTTAGCATTAATTGAATTCAATCAAATGAACAAAGCTTTTCAATCAAAGCTTATCATTATTGAATTGTTGAATTAACTTTTATGAATGATTTGATAACCGGAAGAAAATTGAAATGCGCTCCGGTGATTCTTGATCCATTTAAATCTGAATTAATTTGTCAGGTTATAAAGCGCGGAGGGTGAAAAATAGAAGGGTAAAACAAAAATTGATACTCAAAAATGTATGGGTTAATAGCTGCTGTAATTTGAGCCGGTTTACAATTACTTCTCTGTATCGGCTCAAATGGGAATATGGTAATTTCTTTTACTTTGGATTCAGGGAAGGGGATATCGCTGCTCTTTTCAGGTTCAGCTTCTTTCAGTTTTTTCTCCAGTTGGCAGCATCCCTGGCAGGTGTTTTTTTCGCTGTTTCGCTCAACACACAGATTTTTTACAATATAATCACGCTGCAAAAGGAAGGAATAATAAACGATTGCCTGGTTGAGTATATTTAAAAGTAGACTCAACGACAATATTAAAGTTAGTATGTTCCTAAGTGTTTTTGTAAGCATGCCGCAATTGCAAAAATAAATAATTAAAACATTTCTTGGCCGGGTAATTTAAACACATAACTTTGTCGCAAGATTTTGCAGTTTTGGCAAAAGAGTTTTTTGTTTAACAACTTTAAATGGTAATAATTATGAAGAAAAATGTAATTATTATCGGTGCTGCAGGAAGGGATTTTCACAATTTTAATACCTATTATCGTGGAAATTCTCAATACAATGTAGTGGCTTTTACAGCTGCCCAAATTCCTGATATCGACGGAAGGAAATACCCAGCCGTACTGGCAGGGGAACAATACCCGGACGGTATCCCGATCTATGCAGAGGAAGATCTACCAAAGCTTATCAAAGAATTAAAGGTTGATGATTGCGTGTTTTCATACAGTGATGTTACATACAGCCATGTAATGAAACTGAGCGCAATTGTGAATGCCAACGGAGCAAATTTTGTTCTGTTGGGGCCAAATGATACCATGGTGAAAAGCACCAAACCGGTAATTGCTGTGGGAGCAGTCAGGACCGGTGTGGGTAAAAGCCAGACTTCAAGAAAAGTCATTGAATACCTGATGGCCAAAGGTCTTAAAGTTGTCGCTGTCAGGCACCCGATGCCTTATGGTGATCTGGCTGCTCAAAAAGTTCAGCGATTTGCAACCGTTGAGGATTTGCATAAACACAAATGTACCATCGAAGAGATGGAAGAGTATGAGCCACACGTGGTTCGTGGAAATGTGATTTATGCCGGCGTTGACTATGAAGCAATTTTAAGGGCTGCAGAACAGGATCCGGATGGTTGTGATGTGGTATTATGGGATGGTGGTAACAACGACTTCCCGTTTTACAAACCGGATTTGAATATTACGCTTGTTGACCCACACCGTCCTGGTGATGAGTTAAATTATTACCCCGGCGAAGTTACCCTGCGTATGGCTGATGTGGCTGTTATCAATAAAATTGACAGCGCTTCACCCGAAGGAATTCAAACTGTAAGGGAAAACATTGCGAAAGTTGCACCACAAGCAATTGTAGTTGATGGCGCTTCTCCCATCCGGGTTGATGATCCGTCAGTTATCAAAGGTAAACGTGTATTGGTTGTGGAAGATGGTCCAACACTTACCCACGGTAAAATGAAGATCGGTGCCGGAACAGTGGCTGCTCAGAAATTTGGCGCTGCTGAGTTGGTTGATCCTCGTCCGTATACCGTTGGTAAACTTTCAGAAACGTTCAAAATATATCCTGGAATCGGCGTATTACTGCCGGCAATGGGATACAGCGATCAGCAACTGAAAGACCTCGAAACTACCATCAATAATACCGAATGTGATGCCGTGGTGATCGGAACACCCATTGATCTGAACAGGATCGTAAAAATTAATAAGCCCAATACCAGGGTTTATTACGACCTGCAGGAGATCGGTTATCCGAACCTTGGGGAGATCATCGACGATTTTGTGAAAAAACATATCCGGTAGGTTATCGGATTTCACGAAATATATAATAAAGAGCGGCTGAGAGGCCGCTTTTTTTGTGCATCAGGTATTCTTTCGGCAGGTATGCCACAGATTTCACAGATTACCACAGAATTTTAATTGACTTTTCACAAGATCGACAAATTAAAACTAACCTTATATCTAAACATCGGAGTGAAATTTTTAACTGGTAAGTTATTGTACGTTTTCTCATTTCATTTTATTAACATTTAATCAACATGGCTATTTTTACCTGAATTATACTATAATTTTACAAGCCGGTAATGAACAAATCCCACACTAAAAATATGAAGAACAAAAGCTTAATTTCCATTCACGACATCACACGCGAACAGTACGATGAGGTGCTTGACCTGGCTGAAAAATTCGAAAAAAATCCCAAGCAGGATGTGTTGAACAAATGGGTTGTTGCCACCCTCTTTTTCGAACCATCCACACGCACAAGATTGAGTTTTGAAAGCGCTGCCAATCAATTAGGGGCCAGGGTTATCGGATTCGCCGATGCTTCCACCTCCAGCGTTAAAAAAGGGGAAACGCTGAAAGATACAATACTTACAGTGAGCAATTATTCCGATATTATTGTAATGCGGCACCCTAAAGAAGGGTCGGCCCGATATGCCAGCGAAGTATCGCCGGTGCCTGTGATCAATGCCGGCGACGGTGCCAACCAGCATCCCACGCAGTGCCTTCTGGATCTTTATTCGATCCGCAAAACACAAAAAAAACTGGATGGGATCAACATCGCTTTTGTAGGTGATTTGAAATATGGCCGAACAGTGCATTCACTGGTGCAGGCGCTTACGAATTATAAAACTACATTTCATTTGATATCTCCGGAGGAATTAAAGCTTCCCAGTTCGGTTAAGCAATACATCAAAGACGCAAATCTTGAGTATCATCAATACACCGAAATGGACGAGGTGATACCTAAAGTAGATATTTTGTATATGACACGAATTCAGCAGGAGCGTTTTGCTGATCCACTTGAATACGAAAGGGTGAAAGGTGCCTATATCCTGCGGGATAGCATGCTTGCCGAGGCAAAGAAAAACCTGCGGGTATTACATCCGCTGCCACGCGTAAACGAAATCACGGAAGATGTGGATGATAATCCCAAAGCTTATTATTTTCAGCAGGCTCAAAATGGGGTGTATGTGCGTCAGGCGTTGCTTACGCTGATCCTCGGAGAAGAAAAGAAGGTAAAATCCTAAAATTGAACAATCATGGCTAAACAAGAAAAAAGAACAGAACTTAAAGTTACCGCCATTGAAAACGGAACGGTAATCGATCATATACCTCCCCAATCGGTTTTCCAGGTCATCAATATCCTGGGATTGAACAGAGTGAAAAATCAAATCATGGTGGGCACCAACCTCGATAGCCAGAAGCTGGGTAAAAAAGGGATCATCAAGGTGAGTAAAAAATACTTTGAAAGCGAAGAGATCAATAAAATTGCCCTGGTTGCACCCTCAGCAACCTTAATTGTTATCAAAGATTTTACGGTGGTTTACAAAGCAAAAGTGGAGATTCCCCAACATATTACAAAAATTGTTAAGTGTATTAATCCGAACTGCATAACCAATCATGAAGATATCCCTACTAATTTTACGGTTATTGAAAGAGAGGACGGATTGAGGTTGCATTGTAATTATTGTGAGAAATATACGAAAAAGGAGAATATTCACTTTGTGTAAACAGGTTTAACTACTGAATATCCTTTGATTTAAGCTGTTCCTCCAATTTTAATTTGGCCATATACCTGGCATCAATAAATATCATTGAATCAACACCGAGATTATTCTTGATTGCTTTTTGCTTGACCATATTAAGCCAGTTTTCATCTGATTTTATTACAGTTATATAAGTGCTGGTTAGTGAATCAAGCGCTTGCTTGTAGTCAGGGCGTATTTCTAAATAAAAATCATCGATAAAACTATACCCGAAATTTTTAAGGCTTGGTGTTGTAGCCATGATGATTAACAAATCGGTTTTCCTTAATTCGCAGGGCACACAGATATTTCCTACAGTGGTTCCTTCATTATAGTTTTCAGAAAATATTGAGCTGTAATAGTAGTAATAATCAATTGATCCATATGCATTCCCTAAAACTCCATCAAATAGGAGCCAAAAGAAACTGTCGGAAATTACTATAAGATTGGGCCTTTCATTTTTCGGAATGGAGTCATCTCTGGTAAAATTAGGATAGGCTGCCGGATAGTCGCTTATGTTACCAAAAAGATTCAGTAAATCAGCGAGGTCGTTATCAGAATATTGAAAATCAAAGGAAAAATCGTAGTTATTGATATGTATTTGGTTCATTGGTTTATTCAGTATGGCTGAGCTTTTCTTTATCAACGAATCAGCTACCCAGCGTGCTCCATAAACACTCCAGTGTATTCCGGTTTGTGTAAAAAGCGGTGCTTTTGTTGTGTCCTTAATATCAATGAACCATTTGTTAACATCAAAAGCCGGAATCTGGGCCTGATTAAGTTGATCTTTGAATTCATAATAATTGGTTTTATCAGCTGATTTGCGCGATTGGTCGGGCAAGAATTCAGGATAAAAATAGGTTTTGCCGGGTGCCAATACCACCAGCAGTTCGGTATTATACTGTTTCAGGTATTCACGTATATATTGAAGTTTATTTATTTGTGCTTGAATACTATCCGCTCCCAAATAATCTTCTCCATAATATTCTTTGAGGTAATCAGTACCGAATAAATATTCATTTTTACCTATAATAATCCCATCGTTATGAATGGCATCAAATGCACTGTATTGGATCTGGTTATACAACCTGATAAAATCCGGCCTGAATCCAAAATTAAAGTCAACATAGTTGTTAATATAACTCTGGAGGTTGCCATTAGCCCAGTTATTCCAGGTAACGGCTGGTTTTTCTTCTTCAAATACAACCCCTTTTAGTGGTTTAACATTAATCACCGGAAAAATAAACTGTAAAACCTGTATTAAAAATAAGATTGCCAGCAACCAGATCAATATTTTGGGAATACTTTTCATGCTTAAAATCTGAAATAAATGAATGGGCTAAAACCTGAACCGGCAAGTGTAGCAATACATATAATAAAAATGCCCAATGCAAAGCTAAAATATATCAAGTGTTTTCGATTACTGAGATTTGTTTCGTAAATTATTTTTTCGAGTCTTAATCCCGACTTTGTTAATGTAATGATCGAAATAATAAAAGCGAGAATAAGAACTAAATAAAGTTCAGTATTATTAATTGTATTAAATCTGACAAAGTCAAAGGCAAATAACTTTTTATAATAAGTCATTGAATTCGTGAGGCCTTCAATTCTGAAGGGGACCCAGGCCAATACAGCAACCAGGAAAGTATAAAACCAGCCAAAAAATTTGCCTATTCGGTCGATTAATTTGAGTAAAAACAGTCTTTCGATTATCAGGAAAAAACCATGAATAAGGCCCCAAAGTAAAAAGTTCCACGAAGCGCCATGCCAAAATCCGGAAACGATAAATACAAGCATCAGGTTGAAATAGAGCCTTCCTTTGGTATTAACACGGTTACCACCCAGCGGGTAATAAAGGTAGAGCCTCATAAAAGTGGTGAAAGTCATGTGCCACCTGCGCCAAAACTCAGTTATACTTTTTGCGGTGTAAGGATTATTAAAGTTTTCAGGAAACCTGAATCCAACCATACGACCAATACCAATGGCCATATCACTATATCCTGAAAAGTCAAAATAGATTTGGAAAGTATATGCTAATATACCTATCCAGGCAGTTGTTGAATCGAGTGTTGCAAAATCGAGTTCCATTACCCGATTTACTTCAGCACCCAAAACATCAGCTATAAGCACTTTTTTAGCCAGTCCTATAATAAACCGGTAAAATCCGGTTAACCTGTCATTATTTGTTTCATGACGTTCCGATAGTTGATCAGCAATTGTTTCAAACCGCACAATGGGGCCCGCGATAAGCTGGGGAAACATAATGATATACAACAGATAATCGAGCGGGCTTTTCAGCGGTGTATGAATTCTACGGTAAACATCAATCGTGTAAGTTAATGATTGGAATGTGAAAAAAGAAATACCAATTGGAAGCACAACCCTTGTCCATTCAATATGGTTCCAGCCAATCAGGCCAAATACCTCATTAATATTCTCAACAAAAAAATTAGAATATTTAAAATAAATGAGAAGCCCAAGATTTATAGTAACTGATAGCCCTGCAAGTAGCCGCCTTTCCTGCCTTTTGGTTCGGTAAAAAATAAGTTTGACAATATAAAAATTTACAAGGGTGGAAAATGTTAAAATAAATACAAAAACTGGTGCACCCCAGGCATAAAAAAGTAAACTAAACAGTAAAAATGTAAAGTTTTTCAATTTTATGGGAGACAGATTATAAATGAGAAGAAAAACCGGAAGAAAAAAAAGTGTAAATATGATACTGCTAAAAACCATCTGTCAGGATTAAGGTCAGCAAAAGTAAATAAACGGATTGAAAAAGCGATTAAATTACTGTTGCCAACTTAAGGCAGATGCAGAAATCTTAAGTGTCATTTATCTTGGCATATCAAAATACCTTGTTGAATTTCCTCCCCAACTTGAAGGAACTGTGCTTTCATCAATATTAAATCCAGGATCTACGCGATCGTAAAGTACGTATTGCCAGCGGTAATTGCTTAACTCTCCTGATACATCGGAGTGCAACAACATAAAATCGTTGGTAACAAGGTCTTTGGTATAAAACACAAATCGTTTATTGCGTTGTCCGTTATCAAGCACATAGTAATGCCAAATTTCATAAGGATAAGCTGATGGCTCGTTGTAGCTTTCGCTAATTGCGTTAGGTGGGCCATATTGCAAATAAATTCTTCCCCTGTCGGTTTCATAACCTTTTTCAATTAAGGTTGAATAAGCCTGGTTCACCTTGTTTACTTCGTTTAAGTAATTTAACCATGCATGTTCCGGATCAAGAGCATCGCGCTCTTTCCAGAAGCGATAAAAGTATTTTTGAAGGGTTTCCAGATCAGCATGGGTCATGTGAACCGCAGCGAAGTTTTTTTCCTGTTCATCAGATATGGGGGCCAGACTTCTTATATATTCCCGCAAAGTATCCTGGTCATTAATTTTTCCTGCAAAGGTATTTTGAGTTGCAATTGTCAAAAGGTCTTCCAATTTCAATTGAATTTTTGGATTGCTTCGCTGGAAAAAAATCTGACTTTTCGCAAATAACCTGTTCTCACGATCCCTGGCTTCAACTGTAACAAAGTAGTTTCCTGATTTTAATTCTGAAATATCAAATTCATTAAACACCACATTTACTTCTGCTGTAGTTTCTTTTTTGTAGGAAACATATTTATCAATAGGAGCATTTGAATTGGCATCGTTAATATATGAATTGATAAGGTATTTTTCATTTTCGCCGAGTACCCTGTCAGTATTGTATAACTCTGTGTAGAAGATAATTTTAGTCATACCCTCAGGATAAAAATAGTCGGGATAGGGGATGATTTTATAGCCACTTTTATTTAAAATTGAATTTTCCAGTGTTGATTCGTACGAATCGACTAACTGCACACCTGACATGGAAATTTTATCTTCCGGGAATTCAATAAGAATGGGTCGCAAAATGGCAAAAGGTTTTGATTCCGTGTTTTTATCCCAAATCTGAATTTCAAAGTTATATTCCCCATTTGGAAGCGAATATCTTTGCTGATCAATAAAGTTGAATTTCAGGTCAAGCGTATCATCCAGTTCAGGGCTAAATAACTCATACTTGTCATAATTTACGATTTCGTCGTTTTTATGAAATAGTACCAATACCTGTATCGACGCCTGGAATTTATTATTGGCATTCAATGCAAAGTCAAGTGAAGAACCGTCGACAGCAAGGTATGTTTCAACATATGGCCCACTTTCCGGTGAATAAAATGTTGTATACCCTATAACGGCATTTGGTTGTTTAGCAAATAAAATAGCCGGAAACAGCATAAGGATGCTGATTGCAATAATGAATGACACGGCTAAAAGTCGGTTTAAAATGGTTCGTTTCATGGTATTTTAATATATGTTGATGTACAACAAGCCTTGTTTAGTATCATAAGCAATTGAAAACAAATTTAGTTGAATATTTTTAAAGTGTCAAGGTATAATCAGTTAGCGGTTTGAATTATCCAGTTAACGGTAGTTTATCATTTTAAATCAATGGCTTATTTTTTCATGATAAATCACGCCTCTTTCCTTAAGGCCGTTGAGCATAAATTTAACACATGCTTCATTTTTACCAATAAACTCAGGTGCGGATACACCTTTCTGGGTATAGAGTCCGTTTGCGACCATGCGCAGGGCCATGGTAGCTGTATAACCGGTCGTTCTGGCCATGGAATGCACTCCGGTTTGCACGTCGTATCTGTCAAACAAATCGTATTCAAACCTTTTAACCGAATTTCCTGATTTTCCTTCAATGATTACTTTCATAACAGTAATGTCCTCTTCGCCTTCATTTAACTTCCATTTAGGAAACAAAAGCTTAGCGGTAAAATCAAGCGGCCTGATCTGAAGACCATTAATTTCAATTGAATCGGTACTGAAAAAACCTGTTTCACGAAGTACACGCATCAACTCAATATGACCAGGATAACGCAAAGTTTTTTCAATCATATAGCTACCCTTGATGGTTTTAGCCAGTGTCCGCAATCCGTCGCTGTTGAACGCCTCCAGTGTTCCAATCCCGTCAAATTCCATTAATTCCGGTTCCGAAAGTGCAGGCATTACCACTTCTTTTCCATCTTTAATATAACGGGCAGGGCGGGTATATTCCTCTATCACATCAACCGGCGAAAAAACAGCCTTATACTCATAAGGCCATTGCCTTATTTTAGGAAGACCCCCAACGTATGTTATTGCTTTATCAACGGTATCAAGTTTACCGGCAGCATATCCAATCAGTACATTGCTCATGCCAGGCGCAACACCGATATCAGATATGGCGATAACCCCTTTATCTTTCGCCAGTTTATCCAGCTCAAACAAGTCCTCGGGAAAAAATGCAATATCGATCACATTTTTGCCGCATTCGATGATTGTTTGCAGTGTTTTAAATCCCATGAATCCTGGAACTGCACTCAAAACTATATCAAATGGTTCAATTAATTTCCTGAGCTTTTGCTCATCCCCTAAATCGGCCTGGATGGTATTAAGGTTTGCTATTTTATTAAATTTCTGAAGCACGTTCGGGTTAACGTCGGCAACCGCTACCTCCTTATCCTTATCCATGGAAAGATCGATCGCCATTGGGCCACCAACAAGACCACCACCTAAAACTATTATTTTCATTGATTAAAATGATTTAAATTAATGATTTTCGCTTTTTTAACTGCGATAAAAATAGACCTGATATAACGATAATGATACCCATAATTTTTTGTGAACCTACTTGCTCACCTATCACAAAATAGGAAAATATTCCGGTAAAAACCGGGATCAGGTTTGAAAATACATTGACTCTGGCAACACCGATCGAACGCATTGCAATTGTAAATAAAACAAATGCAAATGACGAGCATAAAATAGCTAGGCTGAAAAGTGAAAATATCATTTCCCCGTTGGGTTTCACCATCCTAAAATTATCCAGTTCAAACCAAAGGAACAAGGGTAAAAAATAGATCATCCCGATCAGGTTTTGCACGGCTATTAAAAAAAAGGGCTTATAATGATCACTTAATTTTTTCAGAGCTATGGAATAAAACACAGCGCTCATTACAGCAAAAAGCAAGGCTCCAATCCCTTTCGGGTCAGCATCGAGCTTTAAACTTGAGTTGACCAACATAATAATTATCCCCATGAATGAAACTATTAATCCAAGGATATTTAGCCTGCTCAATCTTTCTTTCAGTAAAAACCATGCTGCGATGGGTGCCACCAGAGGAATTGTGGCAATAATAACCGCACTTATTGTTGGTGAGGTATACATAACCCCGTAGTTTTCGCCGATGAAATAAAAAAAGGGATTAAATAAGGCTGACATAAAAAATAATAAAAAGTGTTCTTTCTTTATTCTCTGAAATGCATTGCTAAGCCATAATATCAAAAACATAAAAGCACTCGAAATGCCAAGCCTTAAAAAAATGATGGTTATCGGGGTGTAATCCTTCAATAAAATGGCAGTCCAAACGAAAGACATTCCCCACAAAAGCATGGACACTACGGCCGCAACATAAGTATATGAGGTAGTTGTTTTCAAAGAAACACCAATTTTAAATTATCAGGACCTGCCTGATTCGTTCAGTAATTTTGTGCTGTGTTTGAGGGTTCGAAGGATGAGTGTGATTATAATTGCAACTCCCAGGGCATAAGTACTAAACCGCAAGGGTTCAAATGTTCCTGTTTTAAAATAATATCGAAGATGATCGATGAACGCATAACTCAGAACAGTTGCCAGAAATCCTGAATATTCTCTTCGTAAAACAGTTATCAGCGAAAACGGTATTTTGCCTTTAATATAATTTTTTGAAGCAGGAATAAATGCCGGTACCTTTAATGACCAATCCAGGTAATCATTGCCAAACTTACGCTCAAGGAATCTTTCTTCTGCAAACATGATCCGCTCGTAATAAAGCCAATACGCCAATGAAACAATCAGGATAAAATAAATATTGAAGGTGAAAACAACAATCCCGATCCACATCAGGTAGTTGCCAAGGTAGAGCGGATGCCGAATCATCGAATAAATACCTGTTTGATTTAAAACCTCGGCCACCTGCTGCTCTGTATTTCTTCCTGAAGTGCCTTTTGGTGTAGTTCCAATGGAAATTGCCCGAACTATAAATCCGAGAATACTTATTGCAATGGCCAACCCTGTTAATATTTGGTAAGTATTCCGGTCCATCCAGTTAGTATCAGTAAAATACAAAACAGGAATAACCAAAATGAATAAAACAACGGGAATTTGCCCGCGATACCTGAAAAGCGTATTTCCGCTTTTTTCAAATGAGTGTATTAATGCCATTCGATGGAATTCAATTTTTTTGTGAAACAAAAATAGAAATTAAAGATAAAACGGATCAATAATATATGAACCATCCCCAAATTGAATTATAAATTTAGTTATTTTGTTTATCGCTATTAATTGGTTTAATGAATGGAAAAGGAACGATTAAATATCCTCAATATACAGGTTGATAACATCACAAAAAGGGAGTTGCTCGAAAATTTTACCGAAGGTGTTTTAATTACACCCAATGTTGATCATTTAATGAAACTTCAGCACGACAGGGAGTTTTATGAGATATACAACAAAGCCGACTATGTAACTGTGGATAGCCAAATTGTTAAAAAGGCGATGCAGTTTTTAGGATCGCCGGTCAAGGAGGTCATTACCGGATCGGGATTTCTACCTTCATTTTATATGTATCATAAAAACAATCCAGAGGTAAAAATCTACCTTTTTGGAGCAGCCCCTGGCATAGCTGATATCGCCATGCAGAAGATAAATGAAAAAGTTGGACGTGAAATTGTTGTTGGGGCTTATTCTCCAAGTTTCGGTTTTGAAAAAAATGAAGATGAATGCGAACGGATTGTTGATATGCTTAACAAATCTGACGCAAATGTTCTGGTTGTGGGTGTTGGTGCACCAAAACAGGAAAAATGGATTTACAAATACAAAGACAAATTAAAAAATATTAAAATTTACCTTGCCATTGGGGCGACCATCGACTTTGAAGCCGAAAAAGTTAAACGAGCCCCGGTCATTATGCAAAAGCTTGCCATCGAATGGCTTTATCGTCTGGTAAAAGAACCAAAACGTTTGTGGAGAAGATACATCATTGAGGATATGCCTTTTTTTGCACTAATAATTAAACAAAAACGGGGCAAATACCAGAACCCATTTGCCTGATCAGGCGAATATTATTCCCATTAAAACTTTTTGTAACCCACAAGAAACAAGGGCGTATAAGCTGCACAATTATGTGTTAATGAGGTGATTTGTGATATCCTCATTCGTCACAAATGACCTAAGACCCAGGAATTAATTTTATTTGAAACCTTAAAAACCCACTCTTATGAAATCGAATTATGCATTGCTTAAAGCAGCAAGCCTGCTATTAATTTTCATTATTTATTCTGGAATTAACCACGCGCAAACTGTTTCGGTAACTGACGATGAGTCATATTCGCCCGAGACCAGTGCTATGCTGGATGTAAAATCAACCGACAAAGGGATGTTGATTCCCCGAATGACTACCACTCAGCGTAATTCCATAGCTACTCCAGCAGATGGATTATTTGTTTACGATACAGACGAAAACAGATTTTACTATTATGATGGTTCAAATTGGGTAGATATGCCCACAAAAAATGCACATTCCACTGATACATCCTTTACGCTTACCAAGCAACTGATTTATTCAGGTGATGCGATTGTTTGGGATGATGCCCGTGTTCCTGTTACAGCCACCACAAGAGGTGGCTCGCGCGATCCTGATATATCAAAATTTAAAGATAATGGATCAGGAAGTCAGGGTGTTTTTATTTATTATTTTTCAGCATATAGCGAGGAGGAACTATATTTTACCCTACAGTTGCCTCACTCTTATAAGCCGGGCAGCGATCTTGAACCACATGTTCATTGGGTTCCATCAAATACAAGTGGTGGAGGAGATAATGTGAGTTGGGGACTTGAGTATGTTTGGGGAAATGTTAATGAAGATTTTCCTACTAATACAACAATAATTACCGGAACCAGTGCAGTCCCGACTTCATACAAACAAACGATTTGTGATTTAGGCACCATAGATGGTACCGGTAAAAAGAGATCAAGTATGCTGGTTTGCAGGATTTATAGAAATGTAAATGGATCAGATGACTATAATTCGGACGCCGGTTTGTTAGAAATTGATTTTCATTTCCAGAAAGATTCTGAAGGGACCACTACGGAGTATTAATTTTTAAAAGCAATCAATCATGTATTTAGCAAATCCAAAAATGTTGTTGCTTTTATTGATCTCCTGGTTATGGCTTTTTAATACTTACGGCCAAAACCTTACCAATGACGGAGCATATATTAAAAGCACTTCAGGATCATACTGGTACTTTACCGGGAATGATAATATGAACATCATATCGCAAACTGCCGACCATTCACAATTCTACAACGTCATTGTGGATTTTAGTGGCAGTGGATCCTACAAACTAACCCTGGATGATCAATCCTATTTAACGATCAATGGTGCCCTTACTTTAAATGATACATTACTGCTTGAAGGCAATGATACGCAAATGGCATCTTTAATAACTGGCACGAGTGTTACAGGATCATTGGCAAAGGTACAACAGTTTTTATCTGAGAATCGCTGGCATTATATTTCATCTCCGGTTTCTAATGAACAAATAGGAAGTTATCTAAATGTTTATCTGAAAAGTTGGGATGAAGTGTCGGGCGAATGGACCTATTTATTTAATCCTTTAACTACTCCGCTTAATGTTGGTGAAGGATATGCTGTATGGGCATCCTCATCATTAACCGGTGACACGCTTATAGCGCTTGATGGTTTGCTCAACACCGGGGATGTAAATAAAAATCTTTCCTATAGTCCGGCAAGTTTGAAAACTGGCTGGCATTTCCTTGGCAATCCTTTTCCGTGTAATATCGAATGGACAAGTTCGTGGAATTTAACAAATGTGGATCCAACGATTTATATTTACGATGGGAATCAGTATTTATCATGGAATTATAATCTTTCAGAAATTGAAAATACCTTACCTTCTGCTATCATCCCCTCTACACAGGGATTTATGGTTAAAGCAAACAATACTGGAGCATCCCTTACCATTCCGGAGAATCAAAGACTGCACAGTGCCGAAGAACTTTACAAAGCCACCGGCGCTGACATTTCGCTGAAGTTAAAGGCTGTTGGCAATGGGCGGTACGATTTGATGTCAATATATATGGATAGCCAAAGTACTCTGAACTTTGATAACTTATATGATTCCTATAAAATATACGGGCATGCCGATGCTCCTCAATTATATTCCATATTGCCTGATGAAATTGCTGCGATAAACGGAATTCCAATAATCCAAAAAGGTACTGAAGTGAGCGTGGGATTTGAAGTGGAGGTTGCAGGTCAATATGCGATTGAAATTGTTGACTTCGTGAATAACATTTCCAATTTGTCAGTTTTTATATTGGATAAAAAATTGGAGCAACTCACCAATTTATCGCAAACGGGGTTCTACCAGTTTTATGCCGAGCCTGATGACAATTCCGATCGGTTTACGGTAATCTTTGGAGACCCTGCATCCGGAATTCAAGATAAAGATGAATCTGATATACAGATATTTGCTTTTAGCGGGACAATAAAAATTCAATCGGATGTGCCTCTTAATGGTGAATTGGAACTTGTTGATATGATTGGTCGTGTTATTGCATCCGTACCCCTCATTAACGACAGAAATAAAGAGATAAATGTAAATGCGGAACCCGGGTATTACCTCGTTTTAGTAAGAACTACCGACAGAAATGTCGCAGGTAAACTCTATCTTCATTAACACATTTGTAATTTAGGTTAATACATGGCTCCTTAATGAATTTAAGGGGCCATTTTATTACACAACTTGTCCTTAAGTTTTTGTTAATGAATTGATTTAAGTCGTTAAAATTGTTAATAAATTTAATTTGATTTGTAATTTGTATTACTTTTGCCGATGTATAGATTTCTTGTATTGCATTTTTCGGTTAAAATTTTGCCATGCCAGCCAATCTATCCTACTTGTTTAATTAATTTAAATTTTTTTTTCTATGAACATTTTTGTTGCAAAATTGAGTCCGAGCACCTCAGGTGACGACTTACACACTTTATTTAGTGATTATGGTGAAGTTATTTCCGCCAAAGTAATCATGGATCGGGACACCGGTCAATCCAAACGCTATGGATTCGTCGAAATGAAAAACGATGAAGAAGGCTACAAAGCCATTAGCGAGCTTAATGATTGTGAGTTTGAGAAAAGCCGTATCATTGTTAAAAAATCAGATCCAAAACCAAGCGGTGGTGGAGGCCATGATTTTAAAAGAAGATCAAACTACGACAGAGGAGATAGAGACAGGGGCGGAAGGCCACAGCGATATTAAAATCTGATCGGGACAAAAAAGACAAAAGCTGGCAATTTGCCAGCTTTTTTTTTATTTTGTTCTTCCGGGATAAACTTTAATGGCCTCGGCAAGGCATTGCATCGATTTTTTCAAATCGTTTACATTTAACACATAGCTAATTCGTACTTCATCAAGCCCTTTTCCAGGGGTGGCATAAAATCCTGTCGCCGGCGCCAGCATAACCGTTTGGTTTTCAAATTGAAAATCTTCAAGTAGCCACTGGCAAAATACATCTGCATCATCAATAGGAAGTTTGGCAACCACATAAAAAGCTCCTGAAGGATTCGGGCAATAAGCACCATCCATTTGATTTATTGATCTTACAACCACATTACGCCTTGCAAGGTACTCATCCAATACTTTTTCGAAATAGCTGTCGGGGGTGTCAATGGCAGCTTCTGCTGCAACCTGACCAAAAGTAGGAGGGCTTAACCGGGCCTGGGCAAATTTAATGGCGGTTGACATTAATTCCTTATTTTTTGAAATCATTGCACCAATGCGTACTCCACAGGCGCTGTATCTCTTCGATACAGAATCAATCAAAACAACATGCTGATCCAATCCCTCAAGATGCATCACCGAATAGTGTTTCTTACCATCATAGCAAAATTCCCTGTAAACCTCGTCAGCAAATAAAAACAGGTCGTATTTTAAAACAATCTCGCGAAGTACTTCCAACTCTTCTTTTGAATAAAGATACCCTGTGGGGTTGTTCGGATTACAAATGATAATGGCTTTAGTTTTGGGAGTGATCACTTTTTCAAACTCACTGATGGGGGGCAGTGCAAACCCTGATTCGATACTTGAAGGAATCGGAACTACATTAACCCCGGCATTAATTGCAAAACCATTGTAATTAGCATAAAATGGTTCCGGAATTATTACCTCATCGCCCTGATCCATGCATGAGTTCATTGCAAAAAGTATGGCTTCCGAAGCCCCGGCTCCGATGATGATATCGTCCGGGTTGATGTGAATGTCATTTTTTTTGTAATATTCCACCAGTTTTTTGCGGTATGATAAAATCCCTGCTGAGTGGCTGTATTCTACAACTTTCTGGTCAAAATTACGGATGGCATTGAGGGCCACTTCGGGTGTTTCAATATCGGGCTGACCGATATTAAGATGATAAACCTTTACGCCTCTGCTTTTTGCAGCTTCAGCAAACGGAACTAATTTACGAATCGGAGATGCCGGCATTTTCCGGCCTTTTTCTGATATAGATGGCATTTCTTTATGTTTTGTTATGAAATTAACAAGTCTGGCAAAATTATGTATTTATTCGAAAATATCACTTTCACCGGGATGATTAATAAAAAAAAATCCCGACTGAAATTTCAATCGGGACTTTTATATTTAAGCAAGCTCATTTATCTGTTGACCGGTGATCCAGCATCTTGTTTTTCGGGCATCACTGATTCACCTGTTGCAAGCACCTTTCCTTTTATTCGTAAGGTAACCGGTGATTCACTTGCATTGGAGTAAACGGTTATTGTTTTATTGATGATACCAATTCTTTTGGTGTCGTATTTAACTTTTATAGTTTCTGATTCACCAGGTAAAATCGGCTGACGCGGCCACTGAGGGATGGTACATCCGCATGAAGACCTTACATTGCTTAAAATCAACGGCTCTTTACCATTGTTGGTGAATTTGAATTCACATTTTCCATCTCCGTTTTGAGGCATATCACCATAATCATGAACCATCTTATCAAAGGTGATTACCGGAGCATTCGGATCAGGATTTCCTTGTTGCTGCTCTTTCTGATCCATTTTAATTTTTTCTTCAGGAGTTGGTTTACGTTCTTCTTTGTTTTTCTCCGTTGAAACTTGTGCACTTAGTGAGAAAATGGTAAATGCCGCAAGGGCTATTGTAAAAAATGCTTTTTTCATACTTATTATTTTTTATTGGTTCTAAATTTAAGATGAGCAAAAGTAACAAATTAAAAATGCTGATTTTTATGGCTTAACATATTTTTACAAGTGTAAATGAATTGTAAATTCGGCGAATCCGTGTTTTTTTCAATCGGTATAATTCTCTATTTTTACCCGCTTAAAGAATTTATTTTATGAAGCAATTACTTTATTTGATTTCAAGTTTGATCCTAATCTCAACATTTACATTTTGCACAGGATCAAAAAAATCCAACCAATCTGAAAATGTTGAAATGAGTTCAGCCAAACCTGTCGGTCAGCCCGGGCCACCTGCTATTGTTTATAAAACCAAAGCAGATTATTTAAAAAATGTTCCGGTAATATTAAATACAGATAAGAGCAAAGTAATAAGTTTTCCTGATCCAAAAGATCTTACAAAAGGAGGAGATCTTACTTATCCCCAAATGCTTGACGATAATTATTTGCTCGATAACAGGGGTATCAATGAAAATGTAGCCTTTTTAAGCATTACCTATGAGGACTATATAAAATTAACCAAGGCCCCCACGCCTGATGAGCTAATGAATATGCTAATGGATAAAGATCCTTTGCTTGAAATGTACGATTGTGGGTTAAAAAGCAGTTATTCTGATATTGTTAATGAACTGAACCAAAAGATTAATGATGGTTCAATCAAAGAATTCAAAATACTGAAATAGCATTCATTGGAAAATTTGCCATTTTGATTTCTGAAAATCTAAAATCAATAAGTCTTCGATTTGTCTGGATGATAAGCCTGATGGCTATAGTATATTCGTGTGGGAGGCCCGATTCGGAACTAACCGTAGTTTACTCAGATGCCATTATTCCCGAAGATGTGGTTGCCATAACCGATTCACTTGTTAAGCCAATCATTTACAAGAGGCCCATTCCTTTAGGTGTTTTGGATATCGATGAGCGAAAACAAACTTTCATTGATATGTTTCTGCCCTCCATTTTAATAGTTCGGTATAAGCTCAACCGAACGTTAAGAAAAGTGGAGTTGATAGCCTTAAAGGACAGTTCACAGTTAGAGAGATCCGACAGGATATTCATTGAAAGTTTATTTGCAAAATATAAAACCAACGATCTAAAGGAACTGCAGGAGAAATTGCTGCCTCATCCCACAAGTCTTGTTTTGGCCCAGGCTGCCATTGAAAGCGCATGGGGAACATCGAGGTTTTATACAGAAGCTTGTAATCCTTTTGGAATATGGTCATTTGATGAGCATGAACCCCGGATCAGGGCGAATATCCCCAGGCCGGAGGGTACGGTTTACCTCCGGAAATTCAGTAATATTTACCAGTCAATTGAAGAATACTATTTTACAATTGCCACAGGACCTTACCAAAAATTCAGGAAAAACAGAATGAATACTACGGATGTTTACAAGTTAATCCATCATTTGGATCGTTATTCCGAAATGGGGAGTTTTTATATCAATCAAATGTCAGAGGTGATCCGAACAAATAATTTAACCATGTATGATCATTTTCAAATTGATCCTGCCTATATTAAAAAGCGGATAATTGTTGATTGACAAATTGATCGTATGAAAAATTGAAATCGCCCAATGTCCGTGTGTTTCTCTATATTTGCAAACTGCGCTACACGGATGGGAAATAAAATGACTTTTTTACAACATTCAGTTAATCCATTGCAATGACACTCATAGGAAACATCATCTGGCTTTTGTTTGGTGGAATTTTTATTGCCCTTGAATATCTCATCAGCAGTATATTATTAATGTGTACCATCATTGGGATCCCTTTTGGATTGCAAACTTTAAAGCTGGCTTCACTCGCACTTTGGCCTTTCGGACGGTCGACGGTTTACATGGACAAGGCTGCCGGAACGCTCCCAACAATTATGAACATTTTATGGTTGCTCCTCGGTGGATTCTGGATTTCCCTTTCACATGCAATAATCGGATTTCTCTTTTTTCTCACCATTATTGGGATCCCATTTGGTAAACAACACTTTAAACTGGCCTCTGTTGCCCTGGTTCCTTTTGGTAGAAGTATAACTACGATCAGTTAAATTTCATTCAGGTGCCTCTTCTTCAAATATTTGGTCGTCAATTGATTGGTTGATACGATAATTAGAGAAACGAATGTAAACCCTGCCGGTTTGTTTGCCATCCATTTTCGATTTATCAATTTCCATTCCGGCAGTTTTCCCTATGAATTTTAAAGGGATTGAGATCTTTTCTATTTCGAAGCTCACGGTCATTTCGGTTGGCAGTTCGATACCGGGCTCATCATATTTAAAATCAATCACAAATGTTCCCTGGTCGCGGGTATTGCTTTCGGTGCGGGTAATGAGGTAGGTGTCGGGGTCAATCCACCACGTGGCAAGGATAATTTCCGGTTTTTTACCCATTGGAATAATTTTGATTACGTATTGCGTTTTCCCCGAAATGTCTTCAGCTCCAGTGTATATGGCGTTATAGGGTTCATTCAGTATTTTTTGAAATTGGTTATCAAAACCTTTTTTGGGTAGCATGATAAACTCATCTGATTTAAACTTGATTTTATCGGGTTGTTTATAAAACATAGTGGCATGTTTTACCGGCATATTAATGAAATCAACATCCACTTCGATTTCGATATCCACCTGGTAGTCGTGCACCGAAAACACCCGGGTTTTCAATGAGTCAATAATAGCATATGGATCGGGATCGTTCTGCGTAAAGCCAACAAAAGGCAATAAAATCAATATGTATAGCCAGATTTTAAGCATATCAGGTTAAAATATCTTTGCGATTGAAATACACTAAAGTTATAAAATAGAATACCAGTATGTGAAGTAACAGCATACTTGCATCAAAAATTATCTGACCAGTATCAACCTCAAAACTAAAAACCAGCTGCCACGAATCAAGATAGCTGGTGATAAGGAACGGTTGAATAGCCGCAAATATGGATAAATTAAACGACGAAATCATTGTAAAAAGAATAATGATCGCCATGGTGGTAAGTATGGGGCCAAGTGAATTATTTGCCATGGCTGAAAACAGCATCGACAAGGCTGCAATGGCAGTCATGCCAATAAAACCATAAACATATGCTAAAATAAACCGCCATAAGAGATCATCTTCAGGCAAGATACTTACCGAATTAAAAATTACCATCAGGTCGCCTTTACCAAACCAAATAAGACTGATTCCAAGACTGATAATGGCAAAAAATATCATCAATACGAAGGTATATACAATTCCTGCAATAAATTTGGCAGTTACAAGTCCTGATCGACTAACCGGCCGCGTGAGCAGCAGCCTGAAAGTCCCGCTTTGAGCCTCCCCACTGAAAATGTCGCCGGTTACTATTACAACCAGCAACGGAACATGCACCCATAAAAAGTTTAAAACCAGGAAGGAAATCAGGTAGCCGTTAACAAGGTTTCCGTACATGAAAAACGCATCACTTAAATTTTTAGTAATAAACTCATGCATGGCCTGACCCTCCCAGAGCATTGCCCCCTGAGCTACCAACACAATCACCAGGATAGCTGCCAGCCCGATATAACTGCGCTTCTGTGTGAATATCTTATACAATTCTATGTTGATCAGTTTTAGCATCAGGTCAGGTTCAAAAAATAATCTTCCAGGTTTTGTTCAGTTTTAATTCCATAAATTTCAAGGCCGTTTTCAACGAATAATTCATTTATTCGTGAAACTTCATTTCTTTGGCATAAAATCCTCAGGTTAGATGAATCGGTATCGGCTTTTTCAAAAGGGATTTGGGATTCCTTTAATATGTTCCATCCTTTTTTCGCATCATTGAGATTGAATACCGTGAAATAATTGTATTGCTGCAATAACTCATGTACATGCCCTTCCACGATCTTTACCCCCTTATTGATAATGATCATCCGTTTGGCAATGAGTTCTATTTCCTGCAAATTGTGAGATGAAAGAATAATTGTAATTTGTTTTTCTTCATTCAGAAAGCGTATCAATTCACGGATGTCGCGCATGCCTGATGGATCAAGGCCGCTGGCAGGTTCATCCAGCACCAGTAATTCCGGTTCATGGAGTAAAGCCTGTGCGATACCAAGTCGCTGCTTCATCCCTTTTGAATACGTTTTAACTTTACTGCCTGACCGGCTTGATAAACCAACCAGGTCTAAAACCTCTTCATAACGTTTATCACTGATGTTTACACCTGAATATCGTGCAAGTAATTCCAGGTTGCGCCGGGCACTCAAATGCTCATAAAAATCAGCTTTTTCAACAAATGCTCCCATTTTTACCAAAATGTTATTCCGGTGCTTTTGTAAATCTTGCCCAAAAATTTTAATGGAACCCTCATCCGGCCTGATCAATGAAAGCATCATCCGAATGGAAGTGCTTTTGCCCGAACCGTTTGGTCCTAAAAAACCGTAAATGTCTTTTTCAAAAACAGTTAAAGACAAATCTTTCACTGCTTTTACATCCTTAAATGTTTTTGATAATCCTGATATTTCAACAATTGTTTTATCCATTTCCGACAATCGACGGTAATTCTAACGTTTGAATGGATAACAATTCAGGCGCCTCCAGGTTTAATTTTGATCGGTAAGTTGGGCAAAAAAATGTTGTTTTCCAGAAGTAAATAGTAAATAAAAACTGAGGATGACTAAAAACAAAATCAGGTAGGAGGTGATACCAGCGGTAGCCAGCCTTGTAAAAGTGATTCTCGCATTGCGCACCAAAACCGGTTCGGTGTGCCGCCAGTATTGCTGCATCACGCTGACAGCGACTTTTAATAACCGGTTTTAATATTCGGGTATCATAACCGTAAAGTATAAACTGATCTTTAAGTTGTTTAAAGTTTTGGTATCGTGATCGGGCATCGAGTTGGGCTAAAACGGGGAGCGACGAAAAAAAACAAATTCCATAAATTTTTAATCCAATCTGAAATAAGTTAAAAGTTTCAATTTTTAATATGAAAGAAATTAAAACATACGCCAGGCCCAATTCGACAAGGGTAATGAAATGTAATAGCTTTCCTGCCTTGAGGTAGTTTACAATATGAGGGCTGTTATTCAAAATGAGTTTTGTTTCAATTTCGTGACAAATATAATCCAATTCATTTTTTCTGATTCTTTAAATTAATTCCGGGTAAGAAACAGCACAGCTTTTTTATTATCTTTACGGCCATTGTTAAATCAAAAATTAAGCTATGAAAGCCCTGTGGATTTTCGTTTTTTCATTTGTCTTTGCTGTTTTTTTAAATCAATTACAGGCTCAAAATGAGAGCTTTTTAGGACTAACGCTTGGAGCAGCCCTCCCCCAGGGAAGTTTTGCACAAAATGACTTTGGCAATCCGGAAGCCGGTTATGCTAAAACCGGTTTTTTATTCACGTTTGATGGTGCCCTATTCCCTGATGATTACCTGGGTTTTGGTGCCACTGTTACCTATGGAAGTAACAATCCGGATAAGCAACAATATAAAAAGGATTTGATTTCAGATTTACTTGAGCGCCATCCCGACCTGGAGCAATATGAAGATGATATTTATTTTGATTATGGTGTTTGGCGTTATCTGAATTTTCATGCAGGGCCAAATTTTACCTTTAATGCCAACAGGTTCAATTTCGACCTCAGGGCAATGGCCGGTTTAAGTTTGGCATGGAGCCCCGATCAATTGTTGCAGATCAAGATCAATGATGAAGAAACCTTTTCACGAAAAATTGATGAAAAAGCCGTTCCAACACTGGGCTATACGCTAGGGGCAGGCATTCGTTATTCTCTTTCAAGTGGATATACTTTCAGATTTATTGTTGAATACAGCAATTGCAAGCCAACTTACGATGTTGTTGAATCTTTCGACATTGATGGTGATGGAAATCTTGATATTGAGTCGAAAGAGGTAAGCACACCGTTTAAAAATATCCAGATCGGAATTGGCATTGCCTATAATTTTGAGATTTAATTTATACCGATTTCATATTAGCACATGGTATTTTCGTCCTTAAAATAGGTGTATTTTTACTTTTGTAAAAACTGACAATTTATTTGCACCTATGAAATCCCGAATAATATTCCCTTTTGCTGTTATTTTTACGGTCTATTTTAGCAATATTTTAATAGCACAAACTGAATTTCCTGCCGATCTTGAGAATCCGGCTATGTTCAATCAGAATAAACTGTCGCCTCACAGTTATTTTATTCCTTTCGAAAACCCGGAGCAAGCCTTAAATCAGCCAGATGAACAGTCGCCATTTTATAAGGCATTGAATGGTGTGTGGAAGTTCAATTTTGTGGAACAGCCTGCAAATCGCCCAATTGATTTCATGAAACCAGGATTTGATGCCTCCGAATGGGATGATATTCCGGTTCCGGCCAACTGGGAATTGGTGGGTTATAGTTATCCGATTTATGTAAACCAACCCTATGAGTGGACCGATGATCCCCAACCACCGCATGTTCCGCATGATTATAACCCGGTTGGATCATATCTCAATAAATTCACCATTCCTGAAAGCTGGAATAACCGCAAGGTGATCATTCATTTTGGGGCAGTAAAATCTGCCTTTTATATTTGGATAAACGGTGAATATGTCGGCTACAGCCAGGGAAGCAAAACACCGGCGGAGTGGGATATTACAAAGTATTTGCAAAAGGGAGAAAACACTGTGGCCCTGCAGGTTTATCGCTGGTCCGATGGGGCTTATCTCGAATGCCAGGACTTCTGGCGCGTCAGTGGAATAGAGCGAGATGTATTTCTCTATTCTCTTCCTCAAACACATATAAAAGACTTTTTTGCACGAGCCCTTTTGGATGAAAATTATTTGGATGGAATATTTAACCTCAACCTTGAAGTTTCACAAAAAGAGGCCGCCGGGGATAATTATTTCGTGGATGTTAAAATCCTGGATGAAGATAATAATCCTTTACTTTCCTTTGAAAATCTATATGTGTCCGGTGCAAACTGGGATACAACCCTCCTTGCACCTGTGGCAAATCCATTGAAATGGACAGCCGAAACTCCCAATTTATATACCCTCTTAATTACTTTAAGAGATGGAGAGATTCCCATTGAATCGCTCACCCATAAAATTGGCTTCCGGACTTCAGAAATAAAAAATGGTCAATTATTGGTAAATGGCAAAGCGGTTTTATTAAAAGGGGTCAACAGGCATGAGCACGATCCCAAAACAGGTCATGTTGTTTCACGCGAATCGATGCTTGAAGATATTACCCTGATGAAGGAAAACAACATCAATACGGTGCGAACCTGCCACTATCCGGACGATCCCTACTGGTATCGCTTATGCGATGAGTTTGGTTTGTATGTGATTGATGAGGCTAACATCGAATCGCATGGAATGGGATACGGCGAGCGCAGTTTGGCCAAGGATCCAGCCTGGGAAGCTGCCCATATCGATCGGGTAAAACGGATGATCGAAAGGGATAAAAACCATCCTTCCATCATCATATGGTCCATGGGAAATGAGGCTGGCGACGGGGTTAATTTTGCCGCTTGCTATCAATGGATTAAAAACCGGGATTTGTCACGGCCGGTTCATTACGAAAGGGCAGGGCTGGGGCCCAATACCGATATTTTCTGCCCCATGTATGCCTCCATCAATTACATTGAACGCTATGCTCAAAAACCGCAGGAAAAACCCTTGATCATGTGTGAATATTCACACGCCATGGGCAACAGCAATGGCAATTTCCAGGATTATTGGGATGTGATTGAAAAGTACGATCAATTGCAGGGCGGCTCCATCTGGGATTGGGTGGATCAGGGATTATTGAAAATTGATGAAAACGGCGTGGAATATTTTGCGTATGGCGGCGATTTTGGTCCTGAAGATGTTCCTTCCGATGGAAATTTTTGTGCCAACGGAGTGGTCTCAGCCGACCGCACACCGCACCCGGCTTTGAAGGAGGTGAAGAAAACGTATCAAAATATTGGCGTAAGTCCTTTGAATATTGAAAAAGGCACCATTACGCTCAGCAACAAAAACTTTTTCAGAAGTCTGGATTATGTGGATTTGCATTGGCAGTTAGTTGCAGATGGCAAAATAGCAATGGAAGCCAGCATTAGTTCTCCGGGTGTTCCGCCACAGCAAAAGATCAACATGACGCTGCCATTTACTGAAATGAAATTGGAGCCAAATAAAGAACAATTCCTGAACTTCCAGTTTGTTTTAAATAGAGATATGGGATTGCTTCAAAAGGGGCATGTTGTTGCCGAAGAACAGCTTGCTTTGCCCTTTGAACCTTCAACGGAACCATTTCTTACGGATAACTTAGCAAGTTTAAAAGTGAATGAGGATGCTGAAATAGTTGAGGTTAAAGCACCAAATTTTAACATCCGGTTTGATAAGAAAAAAGGTAAGATCATTTCCTGGGAATTTTACAATGAAAACCTCATTAAAGAAGGACCTGAGCCGTTTTTCTGGCGGGCGCCCACGGATAACGACTTTGGCAATGGCATGGAAAAACGTTGTGCTGTTTGGAGGCAAGTCAGTGAGGAAAGTGATTTTGATGAGGTGAATGTGGAGCAGATCAGCAAAGGTGAGGTTTTGATCACAGCCATAAAATCATTGGAACTCGTAAATGCAACTGTCGAAAATAGCTATCGAATTTTTGGCAATGGCGATCTTGAAGTCAAAGAAAAATTCATTCCAAATCCTCCTCAGCCGAGAAAGCGGGATTATTTTAATGATTTTGACGGGAGTACCGGAATGGCTTTTAGCCGGGAGGAGCCGGTCTATTTGCAACTGCCTTCCATTCAGGAAACGCCATTAAAAGGTTTTACATTTCAATTAACTTTTCAACCCGAAGAATTTACGCGCAAAAATGCCCTTTGGGAACTGGATACCTGGCGGCCGGGGGCTCTGCATCTCGAATTCAGAAGCGGTACCCTTTGTTTTTTCCTTTATGGAACCGATTATGTTTATTTTGATTATCCATTCAAAACAGGCAAAACCTACGATTTGACAATTGTTTATAATGCTCCGCAAAAGAAGATAAAACTCTATGTAGATGGAAAACTCGCTGAAGAAAAAAACCTTTCTGAAGCAGCCGACCTTGTTGTAGATGAAAATAGTTATATCGGAGGATATCGCACTGAAGACCGGCAGTTTATCGGCAAAATAGATAATTTTAAATTGTGGAACCGACCGCTAAAAGAAGCCGAACTGGATGGTTCCGAACCAATGGGCCCCGGATTACTGGTTTCATTGAATTTTGAAAACACAACCCCTGAAATGGTGATAGGAAAAGCTGAGGGGATCAATGCAACGATCATTGAAAAAGAGATCACCATGCCCGAATTACCGCGCCTTGGGATGCGATTGCAAGTGCCCGGTAAGTATGATCAACTTACCTGGTATGGCCGCGGGCCGCAGGAGAACTACTGGGACCGCAAAAAAGCTGCATTTGTCGGGATTTATAAAAGTCCGGTGGCTGATCAATATTTTCCATACATCCGGCCGCAGGAAAACGGTTACAAAACCGACACCCGCTGGCTGGCGCTTCAAGACAGTACCGGAAAAGGTTTGATGTTTATTGGCGAACCACTGCTTTCTTTTTCAGCCTTGAACTTCATTACCGAGGATTTGGATCAGGGAGCTAAGGATAATTACAGGCATACCAAGGATCTGAAACAAAATGATTTTGTAGCACTGCATGTGGATTATAAGCAAACCGGCGTTGGTGGCGACGATAGCTGGGGAGCACGTCCGCATCCTCAATATTCGCTGAAATACGATGCTTATGAATATTCGTATATCATTCGGCCATTGCAAAGAAAACAGGATTTGATGGAGTTGAGCCGGAAGCGGTTTAAAAAGCATTAAAGGGTGAAAGATGGAATTATAAAATCCAAATTATAAAGCTTCGGATTGCAAATCCGATGCGTCAATCTTTTAACAAATTTACTTTTGCTCGACCATTTGAAGTTTACTCACATCATACCCCCGTTCTTTTGCTTTGATAACCAGGTTATCGTAAGTGGCCTGCTCCATTTTTGGTGTTCGGCTTAAAATCCACAAATAGTCTTTTTTCGGACTGCCTACCAGGACGTACTGGTAATTTTCCTGATCGAGTTCGAGGATCAGATAATCTCCGCCAAAAGGCCAGAAAAAATATACCTTCAGCCATCCCGGCTGCGATTTGTCAGGCAACTTTGCAAACCCTTTAGCTTTTTCCAATTTGCCGTCCAGGCTGTTTTTGTATCCCTGGTTTAAAACATCCACTTTGCCATTTTCTTTCAGGCTATACGTGGCAGTAACGCCAACCAGGTTTTTCTCAAATGAATTTGGAAAACGGGCAATTTCATACCATGTTCCCATATACCTCTCCAAATCCACTTGCTTTACAAGGTCCATTTTTTTGATTTCTTCTTTTTTCATTCCGCAAGATGTTAGCATGAAGACCAAAATCATCATCAGGCCTCCATAATTCAATATTTTCGTTTTTGTATTCATCATCTTTTTCAATCCGTATTTGCTATTTCTTCTAATTTTGTATTGTTACAACTATAAACAAATGAGAACACGTAATATTTTTATTTTCCTAATATTTTTATTGTTAATTTCTTGTAATCCTAAAAAAAAGGAAACAGGATTTGTGGAGGTTATACCTCAGCCTGTTGAAGTGCAGGTTAACCCCGGTTTTTTTATTCCAAATGCCAATACTCAAATCATCATTCCTCCCGGACTTGAATCATTAAGCGAAGCGGATTTTTTAAAAGTCTACCTTGTTCAGGCAACCGGTTTTGAATTTCCGATATCGAATGAGGAAAAATTTAAAAATGTAATTCGTTTTGAATATATAAAAGATCAAGGGGCAGGGCCTGAGGGTTATGAATTGGAGGTAACTGATAAACTTGTTTTGGTAAGGGCTGCCACAAACGCAGGCTTCTTTTATGCAGTGCAAAGTCTGCTTCAATTGTTGCCACCACAGGTGTTCGCCAATACCCGTGAGGATATAAAATGGCAAATACCTGCATGTCACATTCATGACTATCCCCGTTTTTCATGGCGCGGTATGCACCTTGATGTTTCCCGTCATTTCTTTCCGGTGGATTTTGTAAAAAAATACATCGACCTGATCGCCATGCATAAAATGAATAAATTTCACTGGCACCTCACCGATGACAATGGATGGCGGATCGAGATAAAAAAATACCCCAAACTCACCGAAGTAGCCGCCTGGAGTGTTGATCGTACCCATGAGCCCTGGCGGGAAGCTGCACCTCCCAAACCCGGAGAAAAAGCAACTTACGGCGGATTTTACACACAGGATGACATTCGTGAAGTAGTGGCTTATGCTGCCGAAAGGTACGTGGAGGTGATCCCCGAAATTGAAATGCCCGGCCATACCAGCGAGGTGTTTGCTGCTTATCCGGAGCTGTCCTGTACCGGTGAAGAATTGTATGTGCAACCTGGTTCTTACTGGCCTAACGTGGATATTTTTTGTGCCGGAAAAGAGGAGACTTTCACATTTATCCAAAATGTACTCACCGAAGTGATGGAATTATTCCCCTCGGATTATGTGCACATTGGTGGTGATGAGGCAACCAAGGATCGTTGGGAAGCCTGCCCGTTATGTCAGAAAAGGATGAAAGATGAAGGTCTTGTCAATGAACACGAACTGCAAAGCTGGTTTGTTAAACGCATTGAAAAGTTCCTCAACGGCCATGGGAAGAAGCTGATCGGCTGGGATGAGATACTGGAAGGCGGCCTGGCTCCTGAAGCCACCGTGATGTCGTGGCGCGGTTTTCAGGGTGGGATTGAGGCAGCACAGCAGGGCCATGACGTGGTGATGTGCCCTACCTCATATTGTTATTTTGATTACTACCAGGCTGATCCCGATTTTCAACCGGAAGCCATCGGTGGAATGATCACACTTAAGAAAGTGTATGCATTTGAACCGATTCCCACCGAGTTAAATGCAGAACAATCCAAACATATTTTGGGCGCACAGGGCAATTTATGGACGGAATATGTGCAAACACCTGAGCATGCTGAATACATGGTTTTACCGCGGATGACAGCCCTGGCGGAGGTGGTTTGGAGTCCGGTTCAATCGCGAAACTGGAACGATTTTCTGATTCGTTTGCAGGAACAATTCAAACGTTTTGAAAATTTGGGTGTCAATTATTCCACCGGTTCCTGGAAGGTAAGCATTGAACCGGCCTGGGAAGATGGGTATTATAAAATTGCGCTTGAAACAGAACAATTAAATCCTGAAATTCATTTTACCCTTGATGATTCTAATCCAACAATTGAATCTCCTGTTTATACCACGGCTATCGATATTGATTCAAGTGTAACCATTAAAGCGGCTATTTTTGTAGATGGAAAATTAAAAGAAGCGCCTTCAACAAAAGAAATAATTTTTCATACTGCCATTGGAATGAAGGGGCAGCTTAAATTGCAACCCAACCCAAACTACGCAGCTAAAGGTGCGTTATCCTTAACCGATGGACTCAAAGGTTCAGATAACTTCAGGGATGGCTACTGGCTCGGTTTTCAGGGCGATGACCTTGATTATAAACTCAGTTTTGATGTTCCTAAACAAATTGCCTCTGTTACCTTAACATTTCTTCAAAATTCAGGTGCGTGGATTTTAATGCCTGAATCGGTAAATATTGATTTACTGGATGAAAATAAAAACGTTGTTGCATCGGTGGTACTGGTTCCGGATTCGTTTCCTGAGGTGGTCGGAACATTGGTTGAAGACTTCAATGCCCGATTTAAACAAGTGAACGCATCAGCTATTCATATAAAGGCAAAAAATACGGGTGTTTTGCCCGAGTGGCACGAATACTCAGGAAACAAAGCCTGGATTTTTGTGGATGAAATTGTAGTAAACTAGAAATGTGAAAAACAGAATTTCGATAATATTGTTGACTTATTAAGAATTAAATAATCAGGAAGAATGCATAAGATTGAAGTCAGAAATTTGAAAATCACCGATTACATGGAGTTGAAAAAGTCGATGATAGAAGCGTATAAAAACTGGGAAAATGCATATTGGCGCGAACATCATATACAGGCTTTGCTTGAGAAATTTCCGGAAGGTCAGATATGTGTGCTGGTGGATGATAAAATTGTTGGTACCGCATTATCGCTGATCATCAATTATGAGGATTTCGGCGATGGGCATAACTATCGTGAAGTTACCGGCAATTTTACTTTTGAAACCCATAATCCTGAAGGTGATGTACTTTATGGTATTGAAGTTTTTATTCATCCTGATTTTAGGGGTTTGCGGCTTGGTCGAAGAATGTACGAAGCTCGAAAAGAACTTTGCGAGCAATTAAACTTGCGATCGATTATGGCAGGCGGGCGTTTGCCAAACTACGGCGAATTTGCCAATAAATTAAAACCAAGGGAATATATTGAAAAAGTGCGCATGAAAGAGATTTATGATCCTGTTCTTTCATTCCAGCTTGCAAATGATTTCCATGTTAGAAAAGTGCTTACCGGATATATGCCTGGTGATGAAGAATCGAAGGAATATGCCACACTTTTGGAGTGGAATAACATATATTACACAAAATCCCAGAAGCTTATCAATGCCCCGAAAACAATTGTAAGGCTTGGCCTGGTTCAATGGCAGATGCGGTCTTTTGCTAATAAGGAGCAGTTGTTTGAACAAATTGAGTTTTTTGTAGATGCTGTTTCCGGTTATAAGAGCGATTTTGTGCTATTTCCTGAGCTCTTTAATGCACCCTTGATGGCTGAGTTCAACCACCTTACTGAAGCGGAAGCAATGCGAAAACTTGCGCAATATACACAACCCCTTAAAGAAAAATTCCGGGAATTTGCTGTTTCCTATAATATTAACATTATCACCGGTAGTATGCCTTTGGTAGAGGATGGTAAACTATTTAATACCGGTTATTTGTGTAGGAGGGATGGGTCCTGGGAACAATTTGATAAAATTCATATTACTCCGAATGAGGTGTTTTACTGGGGAATGGTTGGCGGTGACAAAATCAGGACTTTTGATACCGATGCAGGCAGGATCGGGATTATGGTTTGTTACGATGTGGAATTTCCTGAACTTTCAAGATTACTGGCCGATCAGGGAATGCAGATTTTGTTTGTTCCATTCCTTACCGATACCCAAAACGGTTATTCCCGTGTAAGGAGTTGCGCCCGCGCCCGTGCCATCGAAAACGAATGTTATGTGGCCATTGCTGGCTCTGTAGGAAATTTGCCCAAGGTGAACAATATGGATATTCAGTTTGCACAGTCGGCAGTTTTTACCCCCTCCGATTTCCCTTTCCCAACCAATGGTATTAAAGCAGAAGCAACACCAAATACGGAAATGACATTGATTGTTGATGTTGACCTGGATTTACTCAAGGAACTTCACAACTATGGAAGTGTCAGGATTAAAAAAGATCGCAGAAAAGATCTTTACGAATTGAAGTCATTAAAAGATGGGAACGTAAATTGACAAAGCCCATCCGGTGGGTTGGATGAGCTCTGTTGACTAACCCCGACATTAAACCGCTCGTTTGCAATTTGTATCGGGATAAACTAAAAACCATGAAAAATTCATCTTCGGCTAATAAACGCTGAACCAGAATCCAATATTTTAACATTTTTGGACTGAAATGTGAAAAAATCTTAAAAAGAGAATTTGTTAGTTTTCTGAAGCATTTTCCCGAATCAAATTGTATCCAATCGAAAATTGAAAAACACTTTGCTGATAAGAGGCTTGTATATTGCTGAAATCAAGATTATCGGTTTTAAACTGGAAAGGGAAACCAAGATTGTAGCGCAGGCCGATGTTGAACTTGTCTGAAAGATTATATCGGGCCCCGATGTCCACGCCCAAGTCAAAGGTGTTAAAGCGCTGTTCGCCCGATACCATATAGCCCGGTTCAAGCCCTGCTTCCAGCTCAAGCTTGCTGCCTGCTGCATAAACCAGCATAATGGGCCAGTTAAGATAATTCAGGCTGGTTTTGATTTTTTGGTCTTCAATTGTTCGGGAATATCCCTTGTTTGAAAATAACATTTCAATTCGCCAGCTAAAGTGATCGGAAAAACGATGTTGTAAAAAACTTCCAGCATGAAATGAGTACCTCGGATTTGTGACTTCACTGCCCGTGTCGCCCTGCGAAGTAGTAATGATCATATCATTGAGGTTCAGGCCTGCTTTAATGCCACCATAAGTTTGGGCTGATAAAGAAACCGAAATAAACATTAAAATTAGGGTGATGAAATTTCTGGTCATGATCGTTTTTTTCTCAAATGTTTTGCTTGCTAATTGATTATCCGTCATTATTACCAGGTTTATATAAAGGGTTATAAATATAAACTCTTTGCTCTATGATTTCGCAAATATCGCTGTCAAAATATTGATTTTTCATTGAGATCAGTGATATCTGTGAGAATTTTTTTAACTGCTTGTATAATTGCGGATAAATCTACTTGCAAATATTAGCTTGTAAAAATAGAAATAAAAAAAACCACCTTCAATGAACGATGAAAGGTGGTTTAAATTTTTAATGAATTAAATTTATTACTTTTCGCGGAGTGCAATGTACCCTACCAACCCGAATATGCCAAGCATAATGAAGGAGTTGGCTGCCCAGAAAAACCAGGTGAAGTTTCTTACATGGAGGAATTCGCCGGTGTAAAAACCAATGATACCGCACAGAATAAAAAGTATGCCTAAAAGGCCTGCAACAATCCCTAAGTATTTAAATAAGTTTGCCATGATCCAATAATTTAGTTGGTTTCTGCCTCAAATATAGCTATTTATTCCGAATTACCTTCGGGGGTGCTTCCTTTCATTGAATATTTAACTTCAAAATGAGGTTCTGCTCCCACATTTTTTGGTGATTTCGGATCGGGAATAAATAATTTGATGTTTGTCGAATCACTGGTCTTGGCCAGGTAATTTTCAATTGACTGCCTGCGGTATTTTTGAAGTTCAAGTGCGACACTATCAATGGTTGCCACCGGAATAATTTGTTGGGAAGCTGCAACAAAATCAACAGAATCAGCAGCGGTCCTGGTTTTCAGGAAATCAATAAATCCTTTTTCGTCTGATTGGTAATTTTTACCTGTTTCCTGCTCAAAGAGTTTTCCTGCCTCATCCACAGCTATTTGCTGTTTTTCTTTGTCAACATCATTAAAATACACAAGTTCTATTTCAAGCTCCGCTTTTTTCAGCTCCAGTTCAAGCAAAAGGTCGAGTTGCCTTTGGCGATTAGCCGTGAAAGCGGTATCCAGGTAATTATATTCGATGGCTTTGATGTCTTTCGGATCCACACTGATGACCCCCGCCAGGAAATCGAAAGGTGCCGCTGCCACTTTTACGATCAGATTTTTGAGGGTTTGCCAAACGATCTTGCCAATTTTTACAGAGGGATCATTCAAATCACCGCGAACCGGAATATCGAGGTCGATAACACCGTTTCGGTCTTTCAATAAAAACAGGGCGAACTTTAGCGGAAGTTTATATAAACCGCCACCCTTATCGCCCAATTCAGCATTGTGTATAACAAGTTTATTGTTGCTGGTAAGCTGCCCCTTCAAAATCTTCGTTTCCGATTTGTAATACATATCGCCATACAGGATCGGAAAGCCCATGTAATAACGGGAATAGATATTCAGGTCACTCAAAAGGAAATCGGTGATCACATAGTTTACGCTGAGGTCCATCGGATCATCAGGATAATAGCCCAATTCAGCTACCAGCTTGCCCCTGTTGTTAAGGATCATATTGGCATAAATGGTAACCCAGTCTTTATCGCTGTATAGGCTGTCGGTGCTCATTTCAATTTTACCAAGGTTATAGGTAAAAGGCTCCGGCGTGGTTTTATCCACCAGTTCCATGGATCCATTCACAATTTGCAAATTATCAAACCCATAAAATAGAGAAGTTTCTGAAATTGTATCCGATGCAGGTTCTGTTTGCCCTTCCGGCATTTCCATTTCTTCATCAGGAAAATAGGAGTAATAGTCGAGCGCTTCAATAACATTAATGGTACTGTCGTAAAACTCAACATAAAAATAGGGATCATACAGGGTCAGCGAATCAAAAGCATATCGCTCATGATAGTAATCTATTTGTTTTAAACGGCCATGAATATGCGGGATATCTGCCAATGGCATTTGCCGTTCATCGGTGGTTTTGAGGTTAAAAAGATCAAATGGCCCGCTTACCAGTATTTGTTCAGGATAATCCAAATTTCCTGAAAGGGTGAGGCTTGTGCTCAACGACCCTGAAAGGGAGCCAAGATTAGCATAATCGAGTGTGTATTCATAAAATGGTTCCAACTCCAGTTGACTGATACTAACGAGGGCGTTAAAGTTGCCTGAATTTGGATCGACCTCAATTTTGGATTGGAAAAAACCACCATTTTCAAAATAAAACTTCAGGCCTGCTTGGGAGGCGTGCTGCTGATCCCAGCTAATGTATGGTATTTCAAGGTTAAGATCTTTTGTGGTTAGGGTTTTATTGAGCGGGATATCTTCATATGAGAATTTAGCCTCTTTTATGGCAATTTTTGAGAACTCAAATTTATAATTTGAAGTGGCAGTGTCCGCCTCCGGCATGACAGTGGTATCTGATGGTGAATTAAAAAAAGCAATGAGGTCATCAAAATTAAAAACGGAATCGTTCTGGATGATCCTCGTTTGAAGGCCCTTGAGGTAAAACTCCTCAACCACCAGTTCATCGTTAAAAAGTCGTAAAGGCTCTGTATTTACAAGTAAAGTGTCGAAAGAAACGAAGACATCCTGTTCGTTGGTTTCGTACATTTTAAAATTAATGAGCCGGATGGTAGAAGTGAAATAATTGATCTTTATTTTATCCAGGTCAATTTGGCGGCCAAAAAGTTCCTTACTGTGATTGATCGTGTATCGCCTGGCAATACCAGGGGCAAGCATCATTGCTATTAGGATAATCACTACCAGTGAAATGGATATGATGAGTAATAACTTCTTCATCATTAAAATTTTGATTTAGAGATTCGTTGGTGCAAAAATAAACTATTCAATCCCGATTTTTATAAATTAAATAAAATTCAGGGCGACGGGTGATTTATTAGTTCTAAAAGAAATGCTTAGCGGTTTTTTAAAACACTGAGAATATTTTGGCCGGCTTCGTTTTCAGGATAAAGATCGTTAAGCCGTTCTGCAAACTTACGAGCATTTTCCCAGGCGCCTTGTTTTACGTAAAAATCAGCAATTGCAAAAAGCAGGTCAAAATTATCCGGACTGCTTACCAATCCGTCGAGCAGCGCTTTTTCGGCTTTGGCAGGTTCATTTAAATATTGATAAATCAGTCCGAGGTTATATCGTATCCTGATTCGATCAGGCAAAAGTTTAATTGCTTCTTCCAGCATTTGTGCGGCTTCCTCGTACTCCTGTTTTTCAGCGAGAAGCAGGCCCAATGAATAATAAATTTCACCATTATCAGGATCATCCTTCAGCACATCCCTGAAAAGCAATTCGGCTTTATCATTATCCCCTTGCTGGTTATAAATCATCGCCAGGTTCACTTTGGCAGGATAAAACAGGTTATCGATCCGAATGGCCGCCTTGTAGTTTTCGATGGCTTTGGCAATTTCTCCCTGATTTCTGAAATAATTACCGAGGTTATGCCTGCTGGCTGCAAAATCTCCGGTATATTCCATCGCCTGCCGGTATTCATCGAGCGCCTGGGAAAGGGCATGCATGCTTTTTTGCGGAAACTGATCTGCCGGAACAATGGAAAGTTTGATAGCAGCCTCAAATCGCACAGCCCGAACAGGATCGTTTAAAAGCGGAAGAACTGCTTCCATTTCGGTCAGGTTCGTTAGCCTGAAATGATGTACCGCTGTATACCGGATCAGCGATTCAATATCTTTCATACTGTTCTGCAGAATAACAACACTGCTGTCAGGATAATTTTCACCCAAAATTGACAAAGCTGTAGCCCTCACAATCACCGGGTAGAGATCATCATTGGTCAGTTTCTTTAGTTTGTCAAAAGCGCCTTGTTCCATTCGCGCTCCTGCTGCCAATGCTAGTCCGTAATGTGGTCGAATGCTTTCGCCATACCATTTTTTCATATAGCCGGCCGCCCATTGATTCGATTTGTCTGTATGGCATTGTGTGCAGGCATTTGGCGTTCCAAGTTCATCCGATAAGTCGGGGCGGGGAACCCGAAAACTGTGATCACGACGGTAATCCATTCCCATGTAATACCTGCCTGGCATATGGCAATTGATGCATTGCGCTCCTGATCCCACTTCCTGTCTTTTCCCGAATTCATCCACAACAACCATGTTGCTTTCACCTTCATATTTGTGGAAATGATGATTGTAAGTATCATAAACATCGCCACGGTGGCATTGCAAACACAGGGCATTGCCTTCCATGTGGCGTTTCCCGCTGTGCACGTCATGGCAGTTGTTGCATTTTACGCCCTCCATATACATGCGGCTCTGGGTAAAGGACCCAAATACATAATCTTCTTCCAGGATCTGTCCATCGGGGAAATAGAGTGGTTCACGTGTCAACTCCGGGATCATGTGATCGAGCAGGTCGCTCCAATCGAAATCATAATCACGTAAGGCACTGCGGCGTGTGTGGCAACGGGCACAGAGATCCACATAGCGGCGATTATCGATGTTGCTTGTCTGAACCACCAATCCGGTGTTTATATTTTGCGGACGCGCCATTTCGGGCAGATTGGCCCATTTGATATGTTCGGAAGCCGGGCCATGACAGGCTTCACAACTCACATCTATTTCCGACCAGGTGGTTTGATAGGAATCTGTTTCGAGGTTGTAATTTTTTTTGAGATCAGTCGAATGACAATCGGCGCACATGCCGTTCCAGTTTTGTGCCTGATTGGTCCAGTGAAGCCAGTTCATATGGTTGATGTCTTCATTGGCATAAACTGCATCTGCCATGTGATACCAGCTTTTCGAAACTGTATCCCAGGTTAGCGGTAAAGTTTGAAGCCTGCCTCCCGGAAACTCGACCAAATACTGCTGCAGCGGGTGGTACCCAAAAGTGTATTTCACCTCAAATTCCTGCATCTTACCATCGGCGCCGTCGGTGAAAACGAAAAATTTATCCTCTTTTTTATAAAATTTGTGGGTATGCCCTTGTGCAACCAATTCTGCATTATTGAAATCTCCCAAAACAGTGGAATCAGAAGCATGGTCCATGGCAAGGTCGTGGTCGGAACCTTTCCAGAGTTCGTATTGTACTTTGTGGCATTCCATGCAGGATTCTTTGCCAACAAAGGTTGGACTGCCGGAAAGTTCAGTCACTTGCTGATCGAGAAAATTTTTACGCAAAAGATACAAAGGCATGGAAATCACAATAATTATTGTGGCGATAACCCCGGTTTTGATCCATGATTCTTTGTTTTTCATATCAAGCGTAGGTTACCTGTGAATTTTCAAATTTATTACGGTGCACCGATTTACTAATATCCACCAGCACTTTTCCTTCGCGAATAATAACCGGGTAGCTATCGAGAGCCCGGGGTGCTGGAGGATTTATCACCTCACCAAACTGATCAAAAGAGGAAGCATGGCAAGGGCATAAAAATTCTTTTTTAGCTTCATTCCACATCACCGAACATCCGAGATGCGTGCATTTGAGCGACAATGCCATAAACCCGCCGTCGCTTAACCGCACCAGGTAAAATTTGCCACTCCTGAAAGGAAATACGGAATTTAACTGGAATGAGCTTACCTTACCGGCATCAATAAGATGTTGACTGTCATCGAATAAAGGTTTTCTTTTGGCTCCGAAAAATCCCGAAAAAGTTACCAGCAATTCAGCACCGGCAATTATGCCAAGGATAGTCCATAATTTTTTTATAAATGTTCGTCTTTTTAATTCTGCCATGGCCAAATAAATTGCATCCCTTCACCACGGAACCATATTCCGATGATGGTTAAAACGATATATGAAACAATAAAAATGGTGAATAAACTGATGATTATTTCATAAATATTTGCCTTGTATTTTTTTCGGATCACCCATAGATAAATTGTAAATGATCCAAGCAAAAGCAACATCGGTATCAAACCTTCACTGATGGCGTTTGGAGCAGCCGGCATCCACAATTCAAAGTGAAGCAGGAAATCTTCGATTAAAACCGCAATGGGTGTAAAGATCAGTGACAACACTGCCGCCTGAATCGCCAGTTTTTTCCCTTTCTCCGAATGAAACCAGGTTCCCTGATTCCCCTCTTTGATGGCGAAGGGCAGCCACATCAATCCGGCAAAAAAGAACAGTGGCAGCACGATAAATGCAAAAAACGGATGGATGTGCAGCAGCAGTTCCTGAATCCCCATAAAATACCAGGGCGCCTTGGCCGGGTTCGGACTGAAGGCTGGGTTGGCACGTTCCTGCATGGGCGCACTGAACAAGGCCGACAGCAGAAATACAAAGGCGATTAGTATTAAACCCACCACCAGCTCTTTCAATAAGAGATCGGGATTGGTCGGCACACGTGGTTTTACATTTTCTGCCGGAACAGCCACTCCTTTGGCTTTTCGCACTTTCCAGAAGTGCCAGATCATCAGTAAAACCATAAGAATCGGCAAAATGCCTGTATGAAAATTATAGAAATTGAGTAAGGTGGCGGATCCCACATCATTTCCACCCCGGATCACCGAAAGCATCCGATCGCCGAACCAGGGAATATAGGTCAGCATGTTTGTGGCAACCGTTACTGCCCAAAATGAAAGCTGGTCCCAGGGGAGGAGGTAGCCTGTAAAGTTGGAGAAGATCGCCAGGATAAATAATCCCATTCCGATGATCCAATTGATCCTTCTAGGAACAAAAATCGCCTGCGAATAAAAAACCCGGACAAAATGGAGGAAAGTGACAATCACAAAGAAAATCCCGCTCCAGTAGTGGATATTCCGAATAAAGCCCCCAAAGAATATTTCATTGTCGATATACAGTATTGAATCATAAGCTTCAGCAGGAGTGGGGACATAGGCCATTCGCAATGATAAGCCCGTTAGCAATTGCAAAACAAAAAGCAACAAAGCCATTCCTCCCAGTCCAAAGGTACGGTTGAACTTAATGGATGCTTCTGACACCTTAGGTGGGTGTAAGTGGAATATAAAACCGCGATATGAGGAGCTTTCCCGTTCTTTTTTCAAATTAAATCCTTAACTGACGCCCGTTCAGCAATTGCGTCTTTGAAGTGCTAAAATAGTAAAGTTTGGGAGATGAAGGTTCTGTATTTTAGTTAGAAAAAGCCATCGAAACAAAAAACCAATAATTCAACAAATTATTGTAGAATTATGCAGAACTGGTCCTGGGAAATCAATTTTGTTAAAATAGATGTTAACCCAGATGCTCAACTGGGGAACCGTAAATCAAGGTTCATACTAATTATGCCTTTAATTTGACTCTTCCGTTTCCGTTTCCTCCATGACTACTACCTGGTACAAGTTTTTTCCATCTTGTGCAAAGGGCCTGAAGTAAGTATTGTTGTAATAAACGTATTTGTCACCGTCAACTTCCACCTCTTCAGCGCCATCAGGAATGTTAGTGATGACAGCACCATCAGGTGCAGGAATAACCCGGTAGCTATCGCCCGAAGGCTCATAAAAGGCACCCCCGAAATAATAATATTCAACGCCGTTCAGGGTGATTTTTTCCACCCCTTCGGGAAGGGTGTTAACAACTATGTTTGTGGGTGGTTGAACCACGGTATATCCTCCGCTGGAAGACACATAATATACGCCATTGTCATAATAATACCTTTGATTTTCGATGGAAACCACCACTGCTGTTACGGCAAGTGTAGTTACAAAAAATCCGAAAGGATGCCAGTAAGGTCCATAGTAATACGGCCGGTACGGGTGATAATGGTAAGGATAGTAACCCCGGTAACCGTTATAATAAACGTGGGTATGATGTGTGCTTACCCGTACATTCACATTGCGGTTGATATTTACATTGGTATTGCGGTTTATGTTGGTATTCCGGTTCACATTTGCAGCTTTGTTGTTAATATTTCTGCTATCCCTGTTTACATTTTTATTTTGAACATTGGCTTCCCTTGTTCCATGATTGTTTTGGGGGCGTTGCTGGCTGTTCATCCCGGTGTGCTGGCCCGACCGCGAAGGTTTATTGAATTCATGAGTATTGGGCCGACTGGCCGATTGCCGGGCTCCACCATTGATTGACCGGTTTTGCTGGGTCCCGCTCATTTGTCGATTGCCACTGCGAGCCGGAGCATGCTGCATGCGCTGTGCCTGAGCTATAGTGGCAAAAACAGATAATATTGATATTAAAAACAGGTATATTAATGTTACTTTCATTTTACTTGATTTTTGGTTATTCTGCTTTTATTGAACCTTCAGGGGGTGAAAACAAAAACATTTGATCATTAAATTCAGGGTTGAGCCGCCAATTGGAAAAGAGGGCGTCATAATTTTCACCTGATTTACTTTCGATGACCAAACGATGAGGAAGATTGGTTTCATTTTCAATCCAGATACTTAATATTTCATCCTGGTTTGATGCTTCAATTAACACTGTATTGATTCCTTCATCTTCTGTTTCACCGAGGTAGGTCAATTCATCATAATAATTCAGGATATCATCAGTGAGGGTAGGGTAGAAGAAATCGGCTGCAGGGAAATCAATATGGTAAATCTGATGAATGGTATCGATGGTGCTGAGGATATTACCGGGTGCTTTATAACTTTTGTACTTGTTGTTATCAAAAGAAAAGTATGAAAGACTATCACCGTCGTACCAGTAAGCGATCCGGCCAAGGGCCCCGTTTGAATAGATGTACATCTTATCCGGTCCGCGCATGTATACATCGTGTTCGTTACTGATGGTTTCAAACTCCCCCGACTCATCTTTTTTTGATTTCAAAACATGCAGTGTATAGCTGCACGAATGAAGATCGCCGATGGTTTGCACCAAATTGTCGAGTTTTTGAACCGCCCGGGAGTCGTATTCCTTTTGTTGGTTATTGCAGCCAAATAACCAAAGGCTTAAGCCAATCAGCAATAATTTTGGTAGTATTCGCATTTTGTGAAAAATTATTTGATTATCCGTCATTTTACCAGATTTTAACTAAGGATTTTAATTATAATTCATTTGCTCTCAGATTACGCAAAAATCGCTGATTAAATTTTTGATTTTTCAATAAGATCAGTACAACCCGCATGAATTTTTCAATTACTTAAATTGTAGATAAACACAGAAATTTTTAATTAAAGCGACTTTTGTCAATGTTTATTTTAAAAAGAAATTCTTCCTTATGCAATCAGGGTTTAAAATTACATTTTTTTTCAGAAATGAAGCCCTGTAAAGAAATGGTTAGTATGGGAGTCAAAAGCTTTGGTATAAAAATATTGATAATTATTTTAAATTATATCCTGTTATAATTTTGAATGATTCTAAATTTCGGCCAAATACTTATGTTGTAAAGTGTGAATTAAATTCAGCAATTTGCAGATAATTAATAATTTAAATTTGGGATTAGGGTTTGACTAACAGCGTTGAAATTCTGTAAGGATAATAGGACTCAATTTTTGTAAATATTAATAATATATTTGCTTGCAAAGAATTAAAGAAATCAAAAATTTAAATCCTAAAGCGATGAAAAAAAGCAGCATCAATTTTCTTTTCATTATTATCAGCGTCATTTTACTTTCTTCATGTGCCGGGCCTTACCATGCAATTTCACCTGGCTAGATCAGCTATTATGCAAATAGCAACATTGATGAACTTGATTTTTCGTACAAATACAATGTTATGATAGAACGAAGAAACAAGAAGTATGCGAGGAAAGAAGTGAGAAGCGGAATGAACCTGGTTGCTGTAAGAATTACAAATAAAAGCAGTCAAAAACTGGTTGTTAAAGATGATATTACATTTTATTCAAACGGTCAGCCATTTATTCCAATGGAACCAAAAGTTTATACCAATGCTGTAAAGCAACAGGCAGGGTTTTATTTGTTTTATCTTTTACTTACTCCTATTTCGCTTAATACATACGACGAATATGGTAATACAGAGAGTTCCACTCCTATAGGATTATTTATTGGTCCTGGTATTGCATTGGGAAATTTGATCGGGGCCTCGCAGGCAAACCAGAATATGTTGAGGGAAATTGAACACGAGAATATAATAAATAAAACAATCGAACCCGGACAATCCGTATCAGGTTTAATGGTAGTTCCGGGATTTGCTTCATCTTCGTTAACTATAGATTTGAATGACTAAAAAATAGCTTTAAACTTACAGCCTGACGTTTAACCGGTATTACACCAGGTTTTCAGGTCTCAGTATTAGGTTTTTCTAATTCACCTCCATATTGAAATCTCAGTTTTGCAATCATTTTTAGAATGACTATTCTTCTGCATAAGTTTAATTTGAGCGATTAAAAGTTTTTTGCGGGAAAATTTATTTATCAAAAAATCTTTTTGTGCAAAGTTCACCGCTTTCAATCAATGATTCCTTTTGTATTTGTGTTAATTTTTTAATTCTGGGCCCAATCCCCGCAGAAGATACAGAGATGGTTCGCTTCCAGTCTTCAGGAGTTAATGTATTTCTGTTTAAATTTTCAAGTATGAGGGTATAAAAGGCTAAAAGATAATCATTCATATTGTCTATCTGAATTGGGACCAATTCTTTGGTCTTCATGTCGTTTTCAATTTGTAAATCAGAATCTATTCTTATGCCCAGGGTTTTATAATTTGGGATTCGTTCAATTTGATTTGTTGAATCTGTTACGAGGCTATCAAAAATAAAAATCGGGAAGTTTCCGAGGAGCCCTCCGTCAACAACAATGTCTAAATTTTCACGATCATTTCTTTCGTCATAAACCGTTCCAAGGCTATCGATAAACACAGCTTCAAAATACAGTGGGATCGACATTGAAATTCTCACGGCGTCTTTTACTTTCATTTTGGGATAGTTTGCAGCCGAAAATACCATCAGCTTCTGCTTGTTCAGGCAGGTTGCCGTTATGTAAAGGTCCTTAAATCCATTTTCTTTGAGTTCAGAAAATGTGATTTCCGAATTGCCTGTTTTTGCTATAATGATGGCGTCCAGCCAACTGGTAAATTCATCACCTTTATACCACCCGAAATTTGAGTTCAGCCGATAGAAACCACCGAAAAATATGTACTCACCATCGTTAAATTTCTGGAATTCGGTTTCCGAGATTATATCGTACATCTCACCTGAGTTATATCCTATTGAAAACATTAAAGCGGTGATAGCCCCTGCTGAAGTTCCACCTACGTTTTTGATTTCATCGGTGATATTGCGCTTTTCGAGTTCCCTGATTACTCCGCAATATGCCAGCCCACGGATCCCTGCTCCCTCAAATACCAGGTTCTCATATTTCTGCGAAACTCCGGCTTGAGTCAATGTCAATAGCAGGATTATTATTGCAATTGTTTTCATATCGTTTTTTAAAGTAGCTCACTGTGTTTTACAAATTTACCGCCATTGCTGTTACTGAACTGCTTTTCACATCTATATATTTTGTGCTGGCGGTTTGGCTGGAGGGGCCTTAAGGAATAATTTTACGTTTATATAAGAGTTTGTTGTCGATTTGTGTCTTGCAGCTTTTTTTGTCTTTTACAGATATTACTTTTGGTTTAAGTTTGCTGGGCTACACGTCTGTGGAGGTTTGAAGGGCGTTCCGCTAGCTTTAATGGCTCATAGGCGTTGGGTTTAGATCTATTATTTAAGTCGATTCTCCAGGTTCATTCATTCTTGCAAAATCCTTGTAATTTTAATTGTATTTTCAGCCGATTTTCTGTAAAAAAATATATATCGATTTACTCTAAGTTCAAGCAGATCAGGGGCAATTACTTCATAACTTTTACCTAATCTCGGATTATATGCAATTTTCTGAAAATTACCCAGTAACATTTCATAATATTTGTCTGCCTGTTTTTCAGACCATTGCTTAACAGTGTATTTCGAGATTTCAATCAGGTATTCCACAGCTTTATTAGTCAGTTTATAATTAGCCATTTTTTATATGTGTGGCTTTTAATTCTTGAAGAAGCTTAACTGGATCAAAATCGTGAGCAATTCCTCTATCAATTCCATCTTGAATAGCTTCTTTCAAAGCCATAACTTTGCTTTCCTCATTTTCTAAAAGTCTTAGTCAGGCTTTTTTAACTTCACTTTCATTTTTAGATCTACCAGTTGAAACCTGTGTTTGTGCACTGATTTTTAATTTAGCTTAAACCATTTTTCTTTTAATATTCCTTCTTGTATTTCATAACCGATATAGACTGAATCACCTACCAGATTTAGCGAATCTATACACGAGACTGGATTAGCAGCCTGACATTGTATTTCAGGGTTAATGAATTGAAGTTTATGCGAAGAGATGCTTTCAACCATTAATTCCGTTCCTCCTGCTCTTGGATCACAGTGTATAATTAATTCCTTGTCCAAATCCATGTATAACACAAAGGTTCTACTAAATGGTATTTGCTCTTGACTAATTGGTAAGAATATTATTTCATGGCATCCTGTTCCACAATATTGTTCCAGTACAATGTATTTATCATTCTCACAATAGAATTCTGGTTTATAAGTAGATGGGATTTTACAATTAAAAGTATCCCTGTATACTCGTGTTTCATCTTCAATTTTCCATGTGATTAAATATTGGGAGTTGTTCTCAATTCTTTTAAATTCTATTTGATGTCCTAACTGAGTTTTAATAGTTGGATGATATTCAAATTCATCAATACAATTACAGATAGAGTCTCGTTCAACTATTGAATTTTGAGCATAGATTAGTTGTTTGCCACCGTAAAAGACAAAAATGATTGTCATTATCGCTATTTGTTTAATCATACGGTTCTTATGTATTGGCTTAATCGGTCAAATCGTTATTCAAAAAAGTACACAACTCGTTTAAATCGCCACCTTATATTATAATCCATTTGTAAATTCCTACCACTCATAATTTTCTATTCTTAGCTATTGTTAAGCACATACATTCGACCGCAGTCCTTTGTAAACATGTGATTTTAGAGTGTTGACTGGAACGTTATCAGGATATTTCAAGGCTTCTAATTTTTTGGGCTAATTTAATAAAAATGATAACCTGAAAATAAAAAAAGCCCGGCGAAATCCGGGCTAAACTTTTAATATCGTATGCAAATTTTAAAACCAATCAGGGATATATCCTGTTCCAGTCGGTTTTCATGTCAACCACCGTCCAGCCTCTGGCATTCGCTTCATCCAATCCTTTATCGAGTTTGCCAATGTGTGAATCCCTGTCGTAGGCCCATTCGCGTTCGGCATCGGTATGCTGAATATAAACCATTAACCGTTTGCCCTGCCCGGAGGCAGTCCACTGTAGCATTTGCAGGTCACCGTCGGAATTGCCGAAAGCAGCCACCGGTTTGCGGCCGATGAATTTTTGAATAGCGATGGGTTTGCCTTCCTTGTCATCGATAAAATCAATTTCAGGAAGTTTCAGTATCTGTGGTTGGCCGTCAGTCATTTGCCATTCATACTTACCCGAGCTACCCACCACCTGTTCAGGCGGAATACCATACACTTCTTCGGTCCAGGGCCGCATAAAATCAAGTCCGCCACCCGATACAATGTAGGTTTTAAATCCATTAGCCCGAAGGTAATCAAGCAGTTCCAGCATGGGCTGATAAACCATTTCTTTATATAATTTACCGGTTTTGGGATGTTTGGCTGTATTAATCCATTCTTTTACAATTCTACTGAATTCATCAGTTGAAATTCCTGAATGGGACGTGAGAGTGAGGGTAAGTAAACCGTTCACACCTGATTGTTTCACGGTTTCCATATCGCCTTCGAGCACGGCCTTAAAGGGTTGCTGATCCTTCCATTCGGGATGATCGGGTGCCATTTGTTTGATCCGGTCCATGGCAAACAAAAACTGGAAATACATGGGTTGCTCACTCCACAAGGTCCCGTCATTATCGAAAGTAACAATCCTTTTTTCTTTGGGAATAAAGGATTTGCTGTTGTGATCAGTAGTGGTTGCAACAAAGTCGATAATGGCTTGTTTTGCAGGTCCTGAATTCCAGGAGGGCAGGGGATCACTGTTATTTTTGGATTCTTTTTCTTTTACTTTATCTTCGGTACATGAACCAAAGATGCTGATTGCAAAAATAAATACCAGTGAAAAATGTACAATTGATTTCATTTGAATTATGCTTAGGGTAAAGCTAAAAGTTGTTCTATCGCATATAAAAACACTTAAAACAACTTTTAGCTTATTAAAATACATTAATGATTATTCATTCCTGAAGTCATCTCATCAACCTGCTTTTGCACCTTATCAAGGCTCCAGTCTCCCGGTGTTTGACTGGGTGGGTAATCTTTGAAGGTTGACAAGAACTGTATCGCATATTGCTGAATGGGTGTTATGATAAACGCCCTGTCGATATACCAATCGTAATATGTATTTGAACCGTGAAGTGCTTTTTCAAACGGATCACGGCGTAAATTGAATAAGTAAGGAGCACGTAAATGGACAAAAGGCTCAAGCCAGATTTGTAATTGATCGGCGCGGTTTTCAAGGAAATTAACTTTCCAATCGCCAACCCTTAAACCTGAAATTTCACCACCATCGTTTACATAAACAAATCCTTTTCGTGCTGACTCATCTGTTTTGCCAGTTAAATAATCAACCTGATTTTTACCATCGATATAATTTTTATAGGTGCGACCTTCAAGTGTAACACCATCTCTGAGTTGTTCAGTAATATTTTCATTTCCGGCAATGGCGGCAAGTGTAGGTAACCAGTCTTCATGAGCCACAATTCCATTAAGGGTAACTCCAGCAGGAAAATGACCCGGCCAGCGAACAAAAGCAGGAACACGGAAGGCGCCTTCCCAGTTTGAGTTTTTTTCTCCGTGGAAGGGTGTTGTAGCTGCATCAGGCCAGGTATTGTAATGCGGACCATTGTCAGTTGAGTACAATACAATCGTATTATCAGCAATTCCCAATTCATCCAGTAAGTTGAGTAATTCACCTACCATCATATCGTGTTCTACCATTCCGTCGGAGTATTCATCCTGTCCGGAAATGCCACGATGTTCCTCTTTCACATGTGTACGGAAATGCATCCTTGTGGCATTCCACCATACGAAAAAGGGCTGTCCGGCATCGTTTTGTCTTTTAATAAAATCTTCAGCAGCAGCGAGTGTTTCGTCATCCACGGTTTCCATCCGTTTTTTGGTCAATGGTCCGGTATCTTCCACTTTTTGTCCGCCTTTTCCATCGGCCCAACTGTGAATTACACCCCGGGGGCCATATACCTGCCTGAAGGTTTTGCCATTTGCCATCACCATATCGGTCGGGTAATCTTCATTCTCAGGCTCCTCTTCTGCATTTAAATGATAGAGGTTCCCAAAAAACTCATCAAATCCATGCATAGTCGGTAAGTGTTCATCCCGGTCACCCTGGTGGTTCTTGCCGAATTGCCCTGTTGCATATCCCAGACTTTTCATAACTGTAGCAATAGTTACGTCTGTTTTTTGCCAGCCCTCTTTGGCTCCGGGCATTCCAACTTTTGTCATACCCGTACGAACGGGAACGTTCCCGCCTAAAAAAGCTGCACGACCTGCTGTACAGGATTGTTGTCCGTAATAGTCAGTAAAGCTTACACCTTCGTCGGCAATCCGGTCGATGTTTGGTGTTTTATATCCCATCATTCCACGGTTGTTATGACTAATGTTCCAGGTTCCAATGTCATCACCCCAAATAATGAGGATATTAGGCTTTTCCTGTGCTGAAAGGTGCACTGTAAGCAAAGCAACCATCAGCATTAGAAAGTAGGTTTTTGTTTGTTTCATTTTTTTTTGAATAATTTGAAGTTAATACTCTTGATAATTTATAAATCTTGATAGATATCCGAATTGAGGAAATATGACTGGTCATTGAAAATAATTTTCCGGGTCATTCCGGATATTTTTTTCACCAGAAATGTTTTCATCAACCCAAAAAACAAGTGAATTATTTTTGATTTTGTAAGTTGTAATCCAGGGATAGAAATGAAGTTGAGCTTTTTTCATGCGATACCGGGTTTGATTTGGTTTTCAATGCAAAAATAATCAAAGTTCGTGGAAGTGGATACTTTAAATATTTTTTTGCTTAGCATAAGCCAAAGAATACATCAGTTTGGATTGTTTCAATTGGAAACAATCAATTAACTGAAAAGTTTTGGAAAATCGAAAATATGTTAAAAAACTGCAAAGAAATTAATTTATCCACCTTATATTTTGAGATCAGCGTAAACTGTTCAGGTTTTGACTTGTTATTTTTCCATAGGTATATAGATAAATTATATTTTTGCCCCGACTTTAATTTAATGAAATAATGAAGAGACTCAAAAATATGCTCTTTTCGATGGAGTTAACCGGCTTGTTGCTGGTGTTATTTTTTGTGGCAATTGCTGTTGCTACCTTTATCGAAAATGATTTCGGAACCCTCACTGCCAAAGCTAAAGTTTACAACTCCACCTGGTTTGAAATTTTATTGTCGCTGCTGGCCATAAACATGACCGGAAGTATTTTTAAACACAAACTTTACCTGAAGCATAAGTGGCCGGTATTGTTGTTCCATGTTTCCTTTCTGATTATTTTTCTCGGTTCGGCCCTTACACGCTTTATTGGGTTTGAAGGGATGATGAGCATTCGCGAAGGAAGCGCTTCCGGTGAGTTTATGTCGGACGAGACTTATATTCGGATCTGGGCCGATGATGGAACGATGCGTTCATACAAAGAGGATAAGGTGCTTGCATCACCAATTTCTGCCAAAGGTGTGAGTAATACCCTGAAATTGGGCAATCAGAAGGTATCGGTTAAGATTGTGGATTATTTTACACATGCTGCCGAAACTTTTGAGGAGGCACCCGGAGGGGAGCCGATGGTATGGCTGGTGCTTTCCAGCGGAAATTCAGGCCGGCAGAATATGTATTTGCGCCCAACGCAAACCAAACAAATGGGTGGACTCACATTCCATTTTGGTGAGGATGCAGTTCCCGGTGCAATGAATATCACCCGAAATGAAGGCGCTCTGTATTTTCAATTTGCCGATACGGTGGCACATGTGAATATGATGGCTGGAACTACCACTACCGTTCCTGCTGATAGTGTTTATCCGCTACAATCGATGAATTTATATGAGGCAAAAGGATTAAAAATTGTGATGAAGGCATTTTATGAGAGTGCTGTTCGCAAACTGGTTAGCACCGATGGAAAGGATGGCATGGGCTCCATGGATGCGCTGCTGGCCCGAATTACCGCCAACGGAGAAACTGTGGAATTACCCGTTTATGGAGGAAAAGGATATACCGGTGATGTTGCCGAAACAACGGTGGGCGGTATCAATGTGGTTATGCGATATGGCGCCATTACCCGCCAATTGCCTTTTGCTATCAAGCTCCTTGATTTTCAGCTTGAACGGTATCCCGGCTCCAACAGCCCTTCGAGTTATGCCAGCGAAGTGGTTTTGATGGATCAGGAAAAAGGAGTTGAAATGCCTTACCGGATTTATATGAACCACATATTAAATTATCGTGGCTACCGGTTTTTTCAATCCTCCTACGACCGCGATGAAAAAGGAACCATCCTTTCGGTAAACCATGATGCACCCGGAACCATTGTTACCTACATCGGATATTTACTGATGGCAATAGGCATGATCATTACGATATTTTCAAAAGGCAGCCGCTTCAGAACATTGATCCGCTTATCCGAAAAGATGAGGGAAACGCGCAAAAAGGAATTAACTGCTGTTCTTGTGCTGGGAATATTACTTGCCGGTGCATCGTTTAATCCGCTAAGGGCGCAGTACACACCCGATCAAATACCTGTGATTGATGAACAGCATGCCTCCGAATTTGGCCGCCTGTTGATTCAGGATGTTGGCGGAAGAATTAAACCTGTAAATACCCTGGCCTCAGAAGTACTTCGAAAACTGGCGCGTAAAACTTCCTATTACGGTCAAAATCCGGAACAGGTATTTTTAGGTATCATGGTCTATCCGGAGTATTGGGAAAATGTTCCGCTTATTAAAATTGCACATCCTGAAATTGCCAATATGCTTGGTGTTGAAGGAACGCTGGCCACCTTTAACCAAATTGTTGATTTACACAATGGGGGCGGATATAAGCTTAGTGAGTATGTTGAAAGGGCTTTCGCCAAAAAACCTGCTGAGCAAACTAAATTTGATAAGGAACTGATCAAGGTGGATGAACGGGTAAATATTTTTTATCTCACTTACACGGGGACTTTCCTGCGTGCATTTCCCATCCCGAACGACCCCAATAATAAGTGGGTCACAGCGGCAGATTCCAAAAAATTTGCGAATGCTGATGATGCCAATTTTGTAAATGGCATTTTAGGTATGTATTTTAACGAAATTGCTGGTGCTGTTCAAAGTGGTAATTGGTCAGGGCCTGATCAAACTTTCAATTCGATCCGCCAATTTCAGATGAAATTCGGGTCGCGGGTTTTGCCGTCAGAGTCAAAAATTGATCAAGAGATTTTATATAACCGCATCAATATTTTCAAAAAGCTGGCACATTACTATCTGTATGTAGGATTTGTGTTAATGGTGCTATTGTTTATCAATATCCTGAAACCCAAAATGAACCTGAAAATGGTGATCAGGATAGCGTTGATATTAATTTTGATCCTTTTCATTGCGCACACAGCCGGACTTATACTGCGCTGGTATATCTCAGGTCATGCACCCTGGAGCAATGGTTATGAATCGTTGATATTCATTGCGTGGGCAACGGTTTTGGCCGGGATCATTTTTGCACGGAATTCGGAGGTTGCGCTTGCTGCTGCATCGGTGCTTGGTTCTATCTTCCTTACCGTTGCCGGTATGAGCTGGATGGACCCCGAAATCACACCACTGGTGCCGGTATTAAAATCGTATTGGCTCATCATCCACGTAGCGATGATCACGGCGAGTTATGGATTCCTCGGTCTGGCTGCAATCCTCGGATTGTTCAACCTTTTCCTGATGATCTCAAAAAATAAAAGCAATACGCACCGCATCAACCTTACCCTGGCTGAGCTAAATTATATCCTTGAAATGACCATGGTTGTGGGCTTATTCATGCTCACTATCGGAACATTCCTTGGAGGTGTGTGGGCCAATGAATCGTGGGGCCGCTACTGGGGCTGGGATCCGAAGGAAACCTGGGCCCTCGCAACAGTGCTGCTTTATTCGTTTATCGTTCACATGCGTTATATTCCCGGATTCAGGGGGCATTATGCGCTAAGTTTGCTGGGACTACTGGGTTATAGTGCGGTAATGATGACCTATTTTGGAGTAAACTATTACCTTTCCGGTTTGCATAGTTACGCTGCAGGTGACCCGGTGCCGATCCCAACATTTGTATATTATACTTATGGCTCCATTGCTGTTATCAGTGTAATTGCCTATCTGAAGGATAGAATTCACCAATAAAAGCTTATTTAAGCATATATAGTTTCATAGGGAACGCATAGAATATATGTGTTCCTTTTATTTTTGAATGGCGGTTTCCTTTATACTTTTAAAAAAACCCGTACCTTTGCGCCCATTTTTGAACAGACTATTATGACAGAAATTAGAAATATAGCCATTATCGCACACGTTGATCATGGCAAAACTACACTCGTTGACCGCATCCTTCATCAGGTTCGCCTTTTCAGGGATAACCAGGATATGGGCGAGCTTATCCTCGATAATAATGATTTGGAACGGGAGCGTGGAATTACCATCCTTTCAAAGAACGTCTCTGTAAGATACAAAGACACCAAAATCAATATCATTGATACACCGGGCCACGCCGATTTTGGCGGTGAGGTTGAAAGGGTTTTGAATATGGCGGATGGCGTGCTGCTCGTGGTTGATGCTTTTGAAGGACCCATGCCACAAACGCGTTTTGTGTTGCAAAAAGCCATTGAACTCGATTTGAAACCGATCGTAGTGGTTAACAAAGTGGATAAACCCAATTGTGATCCTATTTGGGCTCAGGATGCGGTGATGGAGCTTATGTTTAACCTGGATGCTTCCGAAGATCAACTCGATTTTCCAACGGTATTTGGTTCCGCCAAAGCAGGCTGGATGGGCCCCGACTGGTCGGAGCCAACCCAGGACGTGAGTTATTTACTCGACCAGATACTGGAGCACATTCCTCCGGTAAAAGAAAATCCGGGAACCCTGCAGTTGCAGGTGTCATCCATTGATTATTCGAGCTATGTTGGCCGGATTGCAGTGGGAAGAGTTCATCGCGGAACAATCTTCTGGGGACAAAATGTATCCCTTGTGAAAAAGGATGGAAAAGCCATTAAAACCAAAGTGAAAGAGCTTTATACCTTTGAAGGACTGGGTAAAGAAAAAATTAAAACGCCAGTAACCAGTGGCGAACTGGTAGCTGTTTTAGGGATTGAAGGATTCGATATCGGGGATACCATTGCTGATTTTGAAAGCCCGGAAGGTTTGAAAAGTATCGCTATCGATGAGCCTACCATGAGTATGACCTTCACCATCAACAATTCCCCGTTTTTTGGTAAAGAAGGGCAATTTGTTACCTCCCGCCACCTGAAGGAAAGACTGCAGAAAGAAACCGAGAAAAACCTGGCATTACGCGTTGAAGAAACCGATTCAGCTGACATATTCAATGTGTTTGGCAGGGGGATTCTTCATTTATCTATTTTGATCGAAACCATGCGTCGTGAAGGTTATGAACTGCAACTTGGGCAGCCCCAGGTTATCGTAAAAGAAATTGATGGTAAAAAGCATGAGCCCATTGAATTACTTACGGTGAATGTTCCCGAGCCTTTAAGTGGTAAAGTTATCGAGCTGGTGAGCGCCCGTAAAGGTGAATTTTTAAATGTTGAAAGCAAATCCGATCGTGTAAACCTGGAATTCAACATTCCTTCAAGGGGCTTGATTGGCTTGCGTAACAAAGTGCTTACCGCAACGGAAGGAGAAGCGATCATGGCACATCGTTTTAAAGAGTATGCTCCCTGGCGGGGTGAGCTTCCTACCCGTAAAAATGGCTCCCTTGTGAGTATGGAAGGTGGAATGGCAGTGGCATATGCGCTGGATAAACTACAGGATCGGGGCCGTTTTTTTGTTGCCCCCGGCGAAGATGTTTATGAGGGAATGGTTGTGGGTGAAAATAGCAAAGAGGATGACCTTACCATCAATGTTTCAAAAACCAAAAAACTTTCCAATATGCGGGCCAGCGGTGCTGACGACAAGGTGAGAATAGCTCCGCCGGTGAGGTTTAGCCTGGAAGAAGCACTTGAGTACATCAAAAATGATGAATATCTTGAGGTGACGCCAAAGGCTTATCGTATGCGTAAAATTATTCTTAAGGATATCGACCGGAAGCGGGCTAATAAATCGTAATCTTTGTTAAAAATGTGTTAATCTTCAATGGCTGCTTCAGCAATATGCCGGGGCAGTTGTTAATGTGTTGTTAATCTGAAACATATTTTTTACAAATGAAAATTAATCTACCTTTCATGATCCTGATTTTTACAGGGTTATTTTTCACCAATAATTTATTTTCTCAAGGCGTTCACGCACGCGAAGAATCAAAGTTAAACGAAGCCTTACAACAATATCCACTGGATGGGGAGGGAATTGTAATTGCCATGATTGATCGTGGTTTGGACTATTTTCATCCTGATTTTCGGGATGAGAATGGCAATACCCGCTTACTCTATTATTACGATATGATCAACCAGGAAGGTGCCAACGATCCTGGCAACCCATATGGCGTAGGTACCATTTTTACCGAAGAAGAGCTTAATAATTCCTTGCAATCCAACACTGTTCTGTCCACCGATCGGTATGGACATGGCACCGCTACAACCGGTATCGAATGTGGTAATGGATCGGCTGTTTTGAGTGAGGATTTTAAAGGTGTGGCGCCCAAAGCAAGGATCATTGTTGTGAAGGCTGTGCAGGATTATTTCCCGCCATTTAACGGTCAACCCGGACAGGATCCTTTTTTTAGTGCTGATTATGTAATGATCGCTTTGCAATTTGTTAGGGATAAACTTGATGAACTGGATATGCAAGGGGTGGCATTGATGAACATCGGCTCTGTGGGTGGCCCTACCGATGGAACCAGCGAAATGAATCAGGCGATGGATCAGTTTGTAGATGCCGGTTACCCTTTGGTTTGTGGTGTTGGTGATGATGGAGGCAACGATAATCATGCCTCGGCAAATGTTGGAATGGGTGAAACGGTGGAGCTTCAGATCCAGAAAAGTGAAACAGGTAACCTGCGTTTTGACTTGTGGTACAGCGAAAACGATCGTTTTGAGATCAGCATCATCCGGCCGGATAATACCACCGAGGGACCCTTTGCGGCGCCGGCAACCGCCAACAGTGCGGATGACCATTTTCTAAGTGAAATAAATTATTATCATCGTGGTGCAAATGTTGAGTTTTTTGGTGCTACCTCCAACCGGCGTGAATTATTGATTGATTTTACAGGCGCTACTGGCACCTATAAACTCCAAATTACTGGAACGTCCATAGGAGATGATGGTTTGTTCCATGCTACTTTAAATCCCTCCAGGCATGCAAACAATAATCGTTTTCTGAACTATGCTGTTAGTGGATACAACATCAATGATTATTCAGCTGCGTTCAAAGTGATTTCGCCCGGAGATTATGTGGTGAAGAATGACTGGATCGATACAGGCGGAAATCCGCAACAAATTACCGGTCAGGGTGATCCCGGTGAAATTTGGGTTGGATCCAGTGCCGGTCCTACCAATGATGAGCGCCTGGGTACCGATTTCGTAGCCTGCGGTGAAGTGTTATACGGAGCTTACAGCCCTGATACATGGTATTCTCAATATCCGCATCTGCTTGTTCAGGGAGGTGAAGGTCAT
>Ga0116151_10000060_pt1 | contig 88166 bp, 81 predicted proteins | sample AD_UKC117_MetaG_FD_89893 | JGI IMG/M metagenome (GOLD analysis project Ga0116151, IMG submission 89893) | Active sludge microbial communities of municipal wastewater-treating anaerobic digesters from Hong Kong - AD_UKC117_MetaG | ecosystem: Engineered > Bioreactor > Anaerobic > Digestate...
GCGACGGCCTCGCCATCCGAGAGCGGCTGGCCCAGGCCGACCCTGGCAACGCCGGCTGGCAGCGCGACCTGTCGGTGTCGTATGAGAAGATCGGCAACGTGTTGGTGGCGCAAGGCAATCTGCCGGAAGCGCTGAAGGCCTACCGCGACGGCCTCGCCATCCGAGAGCGGCTGGCCCAGGCCGACCCCGGTAACGCCGGCTGGCAGCACGACCTGTCGGTGTCTTACGCTAAGATTGGGGCTCTATTCCGAAAGACCGGAGAGAGGGCCAATGCGCTGAAGGCGTTAGAAGAAGGCCAGACGATCATGGTGCACCTGACCCAGGTATCGCCGGATAATGCTCAATGGAAACAGGATCTAATGCAGTTTAACAAGGAGATCGCAGAACTAAATCGCTCCAGTGCGCGCTCTGATCGTCGAGCCTCTTCAAGGCGTTGATTCCGACCACCTGGGAGAAACTCCGAACCTTCCCGGCCGGCAACCCGATTTTCTCTGGATAACCGGATCGCTGTCGATCACCCGGCGGGGCAACAGACTGCCTCGCCGGGCCAGTTCCGTAGCTCGCATTGCCTTCAGTCCAGCATAAAAAAAGGTACGCGATGCGTACCTTTTTGAGTGTGAAGTTCGCGGTTAACGTTGCGAGACCGGCACGTAATCCTGGAGAGCCTCGCCGGTATAAATTTGCCGCGGCCGGTAGATGCGCGACTTAGGATCGTCGTGGATTTCCTTCCAGTTGGCAATCCAACCCGGCATACGACCCATGGCGAACATGACCGTGAACATGTTAACCGGAATGCCCATCGCCCGCAGAATGATACCGCTGTAAAAATCGACGTTCGGGTATAACTTGCGCTCGATGAAGTACGGATCGTTGAGCGCCGCCTCCTCCATTTGCAGTGCGATGTCGAGCAGCGGATCATTGATGTTGAGGCGGGCCAACATCTTATCGGAGGCCTCTTTGAGGATCTTGGAGCGGGGGTCGAAATTCTTGTAGACCCGGTGCCCGAAGCCCATCAACCGCAGCCGGGTATCCTTCTGCTTCACCCGTTCGACGTATTCGGACACTTTCATGCCGGACTGCTGGATGAATTCCAGCATCTCGATCACCGCGACGTTGGCGCCGCCGTGCAGCGGTCCCCACAGCGCGCAAACCCCCGCCGCGCAACTGGCGAACATATTGGCTTGGCTGGAGGCGACCATCCGCACCGTACTGGTCGAGCAGTTCTGCTCGTGGTCGGCGTGCAGGATCAGGAACAGATTGAGCGCGCGGCTCACCTCCGGGGTCGGCCAGTATTCGCGATACGGGACCGAGAACATCATGTGCAGGAAGTTCTCGCAATACTTGTATTCGGGATGCGGATACATCAGCGGCTGACCGATGGACATTTTGTAGCTGGCCGCCGCGATGGTACGCACCTTGGAGATGATCCGGGCCGCCGCCTTTTCCATGGTGTTCTCGTCCTCGATGTCCATCATCTCCGGCTCGTAGCAGCTCATGGCGTTGATCATCGCCGAGAGGATCGCCATCGGATGGGCATTGGGCGGGAAACCCTCGAAGTGGTTGCGCAGGCTCTCATGCATCATCTGGTTCATGGTGAGCCGCCTGCTGAAACGCTCCATCTCAGCGTCGGTGGGCAACCGGCCCCAGATGACCAACCAAGCAGTTTCTACGAAAGTGCTGTGCTCGGCCAACTGCTCGATCGGGATGCCACGGTAGCGCAGAATACCTTTGTCGCCGTCGATGTAGGTGATGGAGGACTTGCAGGAACCGGTGTTACCGTACCCATCGTCCAGGGTAATGTAGCCGGTGCGGTCGCGCAGCGTGCTAATGTCGATCCCGAGTTCGTTTTCGGTCCCTTCGATAACCGGAAAATCATGGGGCTTTCCATCCAGTTCGATGCGACACGTATGGCTCATAACTTGGGCTCCGTTTGGTCTTAGGATGCAGTGGGTGACGTTCGCGTGATTTAGGGGGTCAAGCCATTTCTCGGCCGGGTCACGGCCAGCGATACGTTTCGGCGACCCGACGACGGGTTGGTCGTCGAGTATCGCGCGAGGTTGATTATACAGGGCGGAGCCAACTTGCGAACTCTACGGATTTTCGCTGACTTCGGTCGGGGCACGGCGATGTCGCCAATATTCGACGATGCCCGGCATGATCGACAGGAGGATGATCGCCAAGATGACCAGGGAGAAATTCTGTTTGACGAACGGCAGATTGCCGAAGAAATAGCCACCGTACAAGAACGAGGCAGTCCAGGCCACGCCGCCGGCCACGTTATACCCCTGAAACCGGCCATAGCGCATCCCGCCAGCGCCAGCCACGAACGGAGCAAACGTGCGCACGATCGGGACGAAACGGGTGATGATGATCGTTTTACCGCCGTGCCGCTCAAAGAAGCGATGGGTGCGGTCCAAATAGTCCTGCTTGAGAATCCGGGCATCGGGGCGGAACGCTTTTTCACCCAAATAGCGGCCAACCGAATAATTGACCGTGTTGCCAGCGATGGCAGCGAATGCCAGCAGCAGGAACAAGAGATGAATATTCATGGCGCTATCCGCCAGGGCGGCCAGCGCTCCTGCCGCGAACAACAGGGAATCACCGGGCAGAAATGGGGTGACGACCAGCCCCGTTTCGCAAAACACGATCAGGAACAGAATGGCGTAGAGCCAGCCGCCATACTGGCCGGCCAATTCGGCCAAGTGCCGGTCGAGATGCAGAAAAAACGAGAGTAAGTTGAGGAAAAAATCCATGTTGGAAACCGTTCCGCTGAGAGGGTGAACCAAACAATTGTGGCGGCGCTGGCCGGTCCGTCGGTGAGACTTGCCATTTAATCGGCGCAGTTACACCAAGGCTCTGCCAAGCTCCAGTGCCGTTCGGTGAGATAGCCGCCGCGCCGCAGTTCCGCTTCAGCCAGTGAGGGCCAGCGCAGCAGTTCCACTTCCCATGGCTGGACGAGGGTTCCAGCAGTGTCCACCAGCACCGGCCGGGCGTCGATGCTCGGTCGATGTAGACGCAAGCGACACAGGGTAGTGCCATCACTGGCAAAAATAATGCCTTCGGATTGTTCAGTGTCGGACAAGATCATAGCGCACCTCGGCGTGGTGTTTAATCCCACCCTCGTCCAAGTGTCGAACTATACCGGAATCAATTTACAATCGACTATTTAATTCGGAGCGCTTAAAAACTATATCTTGTCAATCAATGTCCTATCCGTAAGGGCAAGTTAACCGGCAACAACGACCGTTTATTGCGGGCCAACCAGTTCCTACAATCAACACATTAATGTTTTCGCATGGCTCTAGCCGAGCCCCACGGGCGGGCGACGGTTCGGATGGGGAAGTCCGAGCCGGAATATCGAACTATCAAAGTCGGGAGTTAAAAATCGTGCTGGCTCACAAAGTAAGAAATCTGTTACGCAACCTGACCGGTAGCCGGCGATGGCGTCGCTTGGCCGCGCTGGGGCTGTCCAGTGGGCTGGTATTGGCGACTGTGCCGGCGAGCGCGAGCTGGACGGCCGCTGTCCAACCCGATCCGATCACTCGCCAGTCGCGTTGCTTATTGACCAGCGAAGCCGTCAGTACGTCGGCCGGCCATGACGACACTACATCGGTTTCGCTGGTGTTCAACGGCAGCAGCTTGTTGGTGGTGACCCAATCGGATCTGGATACTTCGTTCGCTGATCTGCAACTGGTCGTGGATAAAAATCCACCGATCCGTAGCGAAAAAATAGCGCATAAGACGATTTTGATATTCGACCAGAACTTGCCCGATTTGATCCGGCAGTTGCGGGAAGGCTTTCAGGCCACCGTTTACCTGCGGTTTTGGCCAACGTGGCCGGTAACCCAACCATTTCCGATCAACTTCAGTCTGGTTGGATTCAGTAAGGCGCACGATGCCTTTGGCCAAAACTGTCAGTTGCCGGTGGGTTCCAAGCCCGTATCCCGCTGATGACTATCTCGACCGACGCAGTCTATCTTTAAGGAGTGCCCATATGGGTTTGCGCATGAAGTTCAATCTGGTGCTGTTGCTGGCCTTCGTGATCGGCTTGGCGCTGGCAGCGTATCTGACCGATCGCATCCTCAAGCAGAACGCGCGCGAGGAGGTTGTCCAGAATGCCCGGATCATGATGGAGAGCGCGCTAGGTGCCCGCACCTATACCGCCGAAAATGTCAAACCGTTGCTGACTTTGCAAATGAAGCGGCAATTTTTGCCGCAGACGATATCGGCCTACGCGGCGACACAGAGCTTCAAGGCGTTTCGGACCAATTTTCCGGATTACACCTACAAGGAATCCGCGCTTAATCCCACTAATCCCAATGATCGGGCGACCGATTGGGAGGCGGACATCATCCACGAGTTTCGCAATAACTCCGATCGTAAGGAACTGGTGGTCGAACGCGACACGCCAACCGGCCGAATGCTCAATCTGGCGCGACCGCTGGGGATTTACGACGAAGGCTGTTTGACCTGCCACGGCAAGGTTGAGGATGCGCCCAAGACCATGACCGACATCTACGGGGTCAACAACGGTTTTGGCTGGAAAGTGCGAGAGATCGTTGGAGCACAGATCGTTACGGTGCCCATGTCCGTGCCGCTGGCACGCGCCCAGCAGACTTTTATCACGTTCATGATTTTATTAGGCAGCGTGTTTTTATTGCTGCTGGTGCTGCTCAACGTGCTGTTGCACTTTGTCGTCATCCAACCCGTGGTGCAGATTGCCGATGTCGCCAACGAAGTGAGCATGGGCAAGCCGGATGTGCCGGAGTACGTGCGCCAAGGCAAGGACGAAATTTCTTCCCTGTCGCAGTCGTTCAACCGGATGCGCCTGAGCCTGGAAAACGCCATGAAGATGCTGGGCGAATAACGACATGGCTACCGACAGCGGCGATATCAGCAAAACGCGTCCGCCGCATATCGGCCGCTACCGGCTGACCAAAACGCTCGGGCGCGGTGCCATGGGCGTGGTCTATCTGGGTTATGACGAGGCAATCGACCGCCAAGTCGCGATCAAGACCATTCATCGCGCCTTGCTGGAGGGCGAGGACGGCGCTGAATGGCTGGAACGGTTTCGCCGCGAGGTTCGCGCCGCTGGCCGCTGCCTCCATCCCAACATCGTGACGGTGTTCGAATACGGCGAGGAAAAGGGTATTCCGTACATCGTCATGGAATATGTGCAAGGTCGAGAATTGCGCGATTATCTGAAGGATCGCCAACCGCTGCCCTTGGCCAATGCCGTCGCCGTGGTGGTGCAGGTTCTGCATGCTCTGGATCACGCCCATGCCAGTGGTGTGGTGCATCGGGACATCAAACCCGGCAACATCATTTTGCTGCCGGACGGCCAGGTGAAAGTGTCCGATTTCGGCATTGCCCGAGTGGAAGCCACCAGCAGCATGACCCAGCATGGCATGACGGTGGGCACGCCGGCCTACATGGCTCCGGAACAGTTTGGCGGTCGGGAAGCCGACCGGCGGACGGATCTCTACGCCACCGGTGTGGTACTGTTCGAGACGCTGACCGGTGTGCGTCCGTTTGCCGGACGCGGCGCCAGCGATCTGATGTACAAGGTTCTGCACAATCCACCACCCCGAGCGACAGTGGTCAATCCGCGGCTACCGCTGGAGCTCGATGGCGTGATCGCCAAGGCCTTGGCCAAGTCACCGGATGAACGATTCCAAAATGCCGGCGAATTCGGCGCTGCCCTGGAAACTCTGCGGCTGGTGGAGCGCGAGGTGGCGGCAGATGGTTCCACCCTGATTCGAGTCGTGCCGGTTCAGGCACCAGAACCGCCGACCAGCGCTTTGTCGGGCTGGGATCCGACGTTACTCTCTCAAGCCGAACATTTCTTGACCGAGATTCTAGGCCCGGTCGCCAGGGTGTTGGTGCGGCGGACGGCGCAGCAGATCGGCAGTCCGGCGGAGCTGATTCAACAACTGATGGCGGCGATTCCCGGCGAGCCGGAACGATTGCTGTTCCAACGCCGGATGCGGGGAGTCGTGGGTGGCACCCTGGGCGGCACTGTCGGCCGTGCCATGACGGGCGCGACCAGTGCGCCAGGCAGTCAGATGAGCGGGTCGCTGGGCTCGTTCGATCAAGCCACGCTGGAGACCGCTCGGCGGGATTTGGCGGTTTATGTCGGGCCCATCGCCAAGCTGCTGGTCAAGCAAACGGCCACCAAGGCGCGAACCCTGCGAGAGCTGTATCAGCAACTGGCGGAGCACATTCCCACCGCGGCCGACCGAGCTGCCTTCCTCAAGCGCACTCCCGCATTAAGCGGTTGATGTGACGATCCATCCGATTTGAACCGACCGAATCAACTCTGACCATTTTTCCGAAGAGTGCCTTCCGGTCACGGGGATGTTGGGTTGGCTCACGCCGTGAGTCGGATTTTCTCATCGGTTCACTTCAATACTTCGCGCAGCTTGTCGAGCCGGATAGGTTTGATCAGGGTGATCACCGAGTGCAAGCCCTTGAATTCGGCCAGCAGGCGGGCGTCCTTGGCGTAGTCGGGATTGTAGCCGGTAATGATGATCAGGTTGGCGTCGTAGCGCTGTTCCATCAACCACAGCACCAGTTCGTTACCGTCCATTTCGGGCATCACCATGTCCATCACGATGGTGGTGGGACAGAGTTCGCGATACGCTTCCTGAAAGGCGTGGCCGTCGGTGGTCACCCGCACCTCGTATCCCAGGCCGGTGGCGACCTTACGGACGAATTCCCCGATTTCCGGTTCATCATCGATGACCAGAAGACGTTTTTCGCTCATGAATTGACTACCCCGCAGATGAACCGATGTGATGGAGTTGCAGGATAACATGCTTCAAGCCAGGGTCATCGGGATCGGTGTGGATCGCGAAACCCAACGCCTGGTTCAATTGCAGCATCGGTTTGTTTTCCTGTAGGACTTCGCCGTAGATTTCGACGATGCCGCGCGCTCGGGCATAGTCGATCATACGGCGCATCAGCAGGTTTCCGAGGCGGAAGCCCATCAACGCGCGATCCACGAGAATGGAATACTCGGCGCGATCATTGTTCGGGTCGGCGCTCAGGTTGACGATACCGTAAATCTCGGCCTTGCCGGGCAGGCCGGGACCGACCGCCACCAGCGCCATTTCGCGGTTGTAGTCGATCTGCGTCAGGCTGGCTGCTATCTCGTGCGAGAGTTCGCGGATCGGCTGGAAAAAGCGCCGCCGCAAATCCTCGGGCGAGGCCCGCGACACCAAGGCATGTAGAGACGGTTCATCCTCGGGCAGCACCGGCCGCAGCCACAGTTCCCGTCCGTTGGGCAGCGTGACGGTTTCCTCCAGGTTCTTGGGGTAAGGACGGATCGCCAACCGCTGGGTTGGGGAGCCGACGATTGGCGTTAGCTGTACCCGGACGTCTAGCGCTATCACGCCTTGCGCATTGGTCCACAGCGGGTTGATGTGCAGTTCGGTCAGCTCGTCCAGATCGACGATCATTTGCGAGATCTTTACCAGCGCCAAGGCCAGCGCGTTAAGATTGGCCCGGCGCAGCAGGCTGTAGCGCAACCGCTGATAGATGCGGGTTTGCGCCATCATCTCGCGGGCCAGATGCATGTTGATCGGCGGCAGGCCGTAGGAGAAGTCGTTGATGATGTCGGCTTCGGTTCCACCTTGCCCGAAATAGATCACGGGCCCGAAGCCACCGCCAGGACGGGCTCCCAGGATCAGTTCGTAAGCGCCGTTGCGAGAGATCATGGGTTGCAGCACGAACCCATCGAAGCGCGCCGCGGGCGCCACGCTGCGCAAGTGTCTTAGCATCGTGACGGCTGCTTGTCGTACCGCATCCGGTGTATTCAGGTAGCGGGCAACGCCGCCGATTTGCGATTTGTTGGCGACATCGGGCGAGATGATTTTCAAGGCGACAGCTTGGTTCAGGCGAGCAGCGATGTCGGCGGCTTCATCGGGAGAGCGTGCCAACAGAGTTTCCGCGACCGGGATGCCATAGGCGGTCAGCAGTTGCATTGCCTCGTATTCGTTGAGGAATCGGCGCCCGCCGTCCAGCGCTTTGGCGATCACGGCCTTTGCCACCGCAACCTCGGGGGTGAATTCTTCCGGTAGCGAGGGTGGCGTTTCCATTAACAGCGCTTGGTTGCGCTTGTATTGCACGATGCGCATGAACGCTTGCACCGCGTTGCCGGCGGTTTCGTAGGTCGGTATTTGCCGTGCCAGTCGCTGCCGCGCTTCCTCGCCGGTTTGCGGACCGGGAAAACTGGCGATGACGCAACGGTGGCTGTTGACGAGACGTGGGAGCAAGGCATCGGCCACCGCCGTGGTATCGACGAGGGCGGTGGGGGTTTTGATGATCAGTACACCGTCCACGCCGGGTTCGGCGAGCAGCAAGTCCAGGGCCTTACTGTAAGCTTTTTCGTCGGCCTGGTCGCCGAGATCCAGTGGGTTGGGAAGGGTGCTTGGCCCAATCAGGGTTTCCAGACCCTGCTGGGTAGTCTCGGAGAATTGCGCCAGTCGTCCACCGAAATCGTAGAGGGTGTCGGCCGCCAGCAAGCTCATACTGGAGCTATTGCTGAGAATGGCCAGGCGGTCGTTGTGCACCAGTCTGGCGGCTTTCAACACCTCGACCATTTGCAGCAGCTCGTCGCTGTCCTCCACGCGTAGCAGACCGGCGCGGCGAAAGGCGGCGGCATATACCGCGTCATCGGGTTCTTCCGGAAAGCGATGGGGTTTCAACACGATCACCGGTTTGATCCGAGCCGCGCGCCGTGCGGCCGACATGAACTTGCGGGGATCACCGATGTGTTCTAGATATAACAAGATGGCTCGGACTCGATAATTCCCGGCTAGATAGTCGAGGATGTCAGCCAGATCGATATCAAGACTATCGCCTAGATGGATCAGATGGCTAAATCCAAAACCGTAGCGGTTGCCGATATCGAGAGCCGTCTGGCCGATGGTGCCGGATTCGGTGACAAAGGCGATTTGGCCCGATAGGGGTGGCTGGCGGGTGAGGCTGACGTTGAGGTTGGCGAGAGGTACGTTGAATCCTTGGGAGCCCGGTCCCAGCACGCGCAGCAAATAAGGTTTAGCAGCGTCCAAAATGGCTTGAAACAACGCTTCGCGTTCATCGGGTGGTATTTTCCGCGCATCGCTGATGAGCACGGCCGCTCGCGCCCCGCGCTCGCCGAGATCGCGAATCAGCACCGGCGCCTGCCGGAGCGGTCGGGTGATGATTGCCAGCCCTGGTACCACGGGTAAACTGGCAATGTCGCGGTAGGCGAGGGCGCCCTCCAAAGCCCATCGCTTGGGGTCCACTGGCATGATCGGTCCCTTGAAACCGCTCTTCATCAGGTTGCGGGCGATGATCACCTCGCTGTCGCCACCGTCGCTGATCAACGCGATGGCGTCCGGATTAAACAGGTAGTTCAGGTTTCGAGTGGTCATGGACAGCCAAGGCGTTGGTTTGCGATGGGCGCGTTGGAATGCTTGGGTGGGAAGCACGCCCGAATTTGAATTTTTACGGGTCCGCGCCAGTCGGCGTGGCAGTGAGGCAGGTTTTGCATTTTTGTCGTCGGAATCTGGCGAGTCCGTCGGATGATCGGGGATAATATAACAGTCGCGGGGAAAGTGGTGCGATTTCCCGTGCAAGCCAGCTCAAGGGTTCATGGGCATGTTGCCTCGGGAAGGAAAGTCCGACGAGACCGGTCATAAACTCCATCCCGCGCGCGGCGCGAACGATTGTGAGCGGGGTTTATCCGGATCGTTTTGCGCGGAACGCATCAAACGTGTTCAGTGAGTGTTAATCGGCTCTTCCGCACCCTGTGGTCGAGCTGGCTCAAGAGGGTTCGGAGCGGGTGTACCCATTGTGAAATTTGTTGAGTTCTCCATAGAGTAGGGGTGGACTATGCAATTGATGAAGAGAAGTTTGGTGTTTGCTGCGCTGATGTTGGCCGGCCCAGTGCCGCTGGCGCTGGCTCAACCATGCGATAGCACGAAGCAACGTTGCGGAGATGGACCGAACCAGCCCCCACAGGGCCAGTCGAGCCAGCCGAGCCAGCCAAGTCAGCCGTCGCAGGGCCAGTCGAACCGGCCAAGTCAGCCGCCGGGCCAGTCGAACCGACCAAGTCAGCCGTCGCAGGGCCAGTCGAACCGGCCAAGTCAGCCGCCGGGCCAGTCGAACCGGCCAGGTCAGCCTTCAGGAAATCCAACGATTATTCGTGTGCCCCCCGGTGAGGAAAGCTATTACCGGAAGCAATGACTTGGTCGATCAGAGAGTTTGTCGAGCCTGAGCCGTCCTTTCCTTTGACCCGTTCGCGGGAACAGTAAAGGACGGCTGCCTGGAAAGATCTTGAGGTTTTCCATTCGGTCGCCGGTTTTCCAGCAGTGCTATCCTAAAAGGCCGAGAGCGATTTGGATGGGTCGAAGCGCGAAAAAACAGGAGAACGGTTGATGAGCGGCTGGGGTTGTCCGCATGAGCTCAACGGAGTATGCCAGCATGTTCAGGGACGGTCTTGCGATCCGGGCATGAAGGGCTGCGTGTTGGCCGGCCGGTTTCGCTTCAGCAACGAATCCAAAAATCGGCCCGCCCGCCCGGTCCGGCGCGACCCGGGTAGCGGGACCTCTCCGAATCGGCGAGGCACTCGATAATCGATGGATCGGTGCCACCGTCCGGTTTCGGTTGGAGTGTCATACCCTCATGAGTGTATCCCCCAGCGACGTGCTCCCCGACTGCCATGCTGATTTTGACCAGCGGATCGCGGTGGACACTACCGCCTTGGCTTGGGAGAGTAGCCCCAGCGGGACGGTCTGGCGCAAACCGCTGTACCGGATGGGAGGCGAACACGGTCCGGTGACCAGCTTGGTGCGCTATGCGCCGGGCGGATCGTTCCGTTCGCATTTTCACCCCGAGGGCGAGGAAATCCTGGTGCTAGCGGGGGTGTTCGCCGACGAGCACGGCCACTATCCAGCTGGCACCTATCTGCTCAACCCCGATGGTAGCCACCATTCGCCTCGCTCCGATCCCGGCTGTCTTTTATTCGTACGCTTGCGTCAGTATCCGGGTGCGGATCGTCCACGGATGGTTTTGGATACCACCACCGGCGAATGGAGGCCCGGCCCGGCGCCCGGTATCCTGATTCAGCCGCTGTACTCGCAAATCGGCTATTCCGAGCGGATGCATCTGGAACGCTGGATGCCAGGCACAACCCGCCCTCGCGACGGTCACTCCGGTAGGGAGGAAATTTTGATCTTGGCCGGGGAGCTATGCGATGAGTGGGGCGTGCATGGGTCGGGGAGCTGGCTTCGCTATCCATCCGGCGATGCTGGCCTGTTCCGCTCGGCTGCTGGCTGCCAGCTTTACGTCCGGGTCGTGTTGGTTTGAGAACTTGGGGATAGTGTGGAGTCCATGAATAATGACAAGCTCGATCCGACTCGATGGGAAACCCGTTATGCCCGTTACCTGCCACCCGCGCCATCAGCGGAGGCTTTCCGATAGCGAACCCCACACGGTGACAGGGTTGCTGGCATGACCATTCCGGCCACGCCGTGCGCCAGCACTCGCTTCGCCCGCGCCGCCTGGTCCATCTATGCCATTCTCATGGCGTCCTACCTGCTGGTGTTTTTCCATCGGATGGCCCCGGCGGTGGTCTCCGCTGATCTGATGCGGGACTTTAGCGCCACCGGGGCCGCGCTCGGCTCGCTGGCGGCCACTTATTTTTATCTCTACACAGTCATGCAGATCCCGGCGGGGGTGCTGGCGGACACGGTGGGTACACGACTTGCCGTAACGCTGGGCAACGTAGTATCTGGCCTTGGCTCCATCCTGTTCAGCTTGGCAGCCACGTTCGAGACGGCTTTCGCCGGTCGGGCGTTGGTGGGATTGGGCGTGTCGGTGGTGTTTGTAGGCTTGATGAAAAACAACTCCCTTTGGTTTCGGGAGCGCGATTACGGGTTCATCAGCGGATTGACCATCTTGCTAGGCAACGTCGGCGCTATTCTGGCGGCCGGACCGCTGGCCGGCGTGCTGACTATCTGGTCCTGGCGCGCGGTGTTTTTAACGCTGGGTATGCTGGCTCTGGGATTGGCGGCGCTGACGTGGCTCGGGGTACGGAATAAACCGGAGGAGCTTGGGTTTCCGTCGATCCGGGAACTGGACGGCAAAACCCGACATGCGGACCGTGAACAACATTGGTGGCACGATCTGCTGGGCGTGCTGGCAACTCACCGAGCGTGGCCGGGGTTCTGGGTCAATCTGGGAATGCCGGGCGGCTTGCTGGCGTTTTTGGGTCTGTGGGCGATTCCGTTTCTCCGCGACGTGCATGGCCTGGAACGATCCACTGCCGCGTTGTACACCAGTGTCGGCTTGGCCGGCTTTGCCGGCGGGGCGCTGTGCTGCGGCTGGATCTCCGATCGGCTGGGCCGCCGCAAACCGCCTCTAATCGCCGGCACCCTGCTATACGGCTTGGCTTGGTTGGAAATCGGTTACCTTCAGTGGCTGCCGGGCGTCATGGGGATGATTTGGTTTGCGGTGCTGGGGTTCAGCGCCGGGGCATTTGTCCTGACTTTCGCGGGGGCGAAGGAAGTGGTTGCTCCCGCCTTAGCGGGCATGGCTGTCGCGTTGGTCAACACTGGTGCCTTCCTCGGAGCGGCACTACTTCAACCGCTACTGGGCTGGGTCATGGATTCGACCTGGAGCGGTACCGTGGCGAACGGCGTGCGGGTGTACAGTGCCGCCGACTATCGAGTAGGGTTTGGCTTGATGCTGGGCGGCGCGGTGTTGGCGATTCTCGCCTCGACTTTTTTCCACGAAACGCGCTGCCGCAATCTCGCCGTCGGGGATTAACCCCGCCTGTTTAGAGCAAGTTCCTTTGCTTGAAGGACAAGGGCGGGCGTTTTCGCGAGGGCCCTCAATACTGCACGACGAAGCTCGCGCTTTCTCGATAGTGGAGCTTACGCTTGTCGTACATTTTGGTGGTGGCGATGTGGCGATGACCGACGCTAGCTTGCACCGCTTCAATGGGGCATTTGCGGTCCAGAGCCTCGGTGATGAAGGTGGCGCGAGCGCTGTGCGGGGTCACGCCAACCGGCAGCCCGGCTTCCCGCGCGTAGTGGTGAAACAACTTGCTCAATTGGCGACTGGTCAGCGGCTTCCGCCGCTCGGTCCGCTGTACCGCTAGAAACAGCGGTGCCTCCCGCTCCGCGCCATGGCCGTGTTGGGCCAGATAGGCTCGCAAGGTTAGTTGCAGTTCGTGATGGGTCGCCAAGCGGTTGCGCTGGCCGCCCTTGACGACAAAGTCCAGCACCCAGTAGCCGGCATCCTCGAAGAAATCCTTCACCTTGAGCATGGTCACTTCCGAAATTCGGCAGCCGGTGTAAAACAGGACGTGCAGGATCGCTCGGTCGCGGATGCCTTTGAGAGTGTCCGACGTCGGCGCGTTGAGCAGGCGCCGGACTTGCTCGGGGGCGAGCGCGGCAGCGTCCACCTGAGTCGTATTGACACGGGGGCGGCGCACGCCAGCGACCGGGTTGCGCGAGGCAACTTGCTTTTCGCAAAGATGCCTGAACAGCGAGGACACCGCTGCCAAGCGGTTTCGCACTGTGCGGGGGCTGGCGCCAGACTGGATCAAGTATTCGCGCCAGGCGATCAAGTGGCTTTGACCGATCACTCGCAAATCCTGGGAAGACTGGAGACCGTGGAAGGCGATGAAGCTCTGCACAGCGGCTTGATAAGTCCGCTTGGTTCGAGGGGAGACGAAATTGGCCAACCATATCGCTTCTTCGGGCAGGGCGGCGAGCGCATCACTGCGATTAGCGAGGAGATGATCGACGGGAAGGATCACGGCAGGGGCGGGAGGCTTGGAGTCGGACATCGCGAGAATCTTAGCGGGTAGGATTGATTGTCGAACCACCGTCGCACTTATCGACGAACCAACTGATAATATCAATTTTAGGCTTCACCGGCTCGCACGGCTGGCCCAAGTTTTCGGCCACCCCCTCCAAGAACGAGTGGGGGGTCGGTTGCCCCGCCAGATCGCGGGTCGACGAGCACCGAATCGTCGGTTTCTGGCCGTTTGGCCGTCCGACCGGCGGCACTTTGGGTCAGACGCAGCGCCCGTCCGGTTGCCCGGCGTACGAACCTGGATTCGGTTAGATCGCCGCGATTGACCATCCGATGCTCCATTATTCGGGCAGGCATTTAATCAATTGCGAATGGGTATCAGTCCATGTTGAAGAGCAGGTTGTCGGGAGACTCCGATCCATGAATAACAAGGACTCTATCATTCTGCGCAGCGGCCTGACCATGGGCGGTATCGTGATCCTGGCGCTGTTAAGCATGACCAGTTCAGTGTTCATCGCCGAATCCAGCAAAGGGGATGCCACCGCGATCAACCTGGCGGGTTCGTTGCGCATGCAGTCCTATCGTATCGCGACCCGTCTGCAAAACCCGCTGACAGCCAAGGCGGATCGAGCCCATCAGGTCGCTCAGGAAATCGACGAATTTGAACGCCGCCTGGCGCGGCTTTGGCAAACAGGCGTGGCCTCATTGGCCGTCGGCCATCCACGTTATCCGACGCTTCGGATCATCGAGTCGCTTTGGCGCGAAACCTTGCGGCCTACTTTGGAAGCCTCGGCATCGGAGACAGCGCCGTCGGCGGCCTATCTGCGGGAAATCGACAATTTCGTGGCTGAGCTGGACGCTTTTGTCAAACTCTTGGAGCAAGACACCGAGGCGAAAATTCTCCTGTTGCGATTGGTGCAAGGTCTAGCGCTCTTCGTGATGTTGCTGCTGATTTTTGCGGCGATGCATCAGTTGCATTATCGGGTCGTGACACCCTTGCGCGATTTGGTGGAATTGGCGGGCCAGGCGCGGCGCGGCGATTTATCGGTGCGCGCCCGGCACGTCGGCAGTGATGAACTGGGAGTGCTGGGTCAAGCTTTCAACCTGATGGCGACCGATCTGTCCGCGATGTACGCTGATCTGGAGGCGCGGGTCGAACAGCAAACTCAAGCGTTGCGAATCAGCAATCGCTCGCTGGAATTGCTGTACCACGCGGCTCGTCGCCTTGGTGGGTCAACTCCAAATGATGTTGCTTACCCAGCATTGCTGACGGATATTGAAAAGCTGACCGGCGCGGATTCCGTCAAGTTATGCTTGATCGATTCCGTTACGCGCCAAGCGACGCGCGTTTTTCCGATGCATCTGCATTCGGCGCCTCCTCCGTTCTTCTGTAGCCGCCCAAATTGTGAATCTTGCTTGGGCGATGGAGCAACGCACTCCCTGGACGCGGATCGCCAGACGTTTTCCATTCCGGTGCATGATCAGGAACGGCAGTTTGGCGTGCTGATCGTCCGTAACTCCGATTTGGATTCCGCCGCGTCCTGGCAATTGCCGCTACTGGAGGCGGTGGCACGCAATATCGCCACCGCGTTGCAGGCTAACGAACAGACCGAACATTGTCGCCGGCTCGCCCTGTTGGAAGAACGCAACGCTATCGCTCGCGAATTGCACGACTCACTGGCGCAAGCACTGTCTTATCTGAAAATTCAAGTTAGCCGCTTGTACGCCTTGATCAACCATACGGGTAACATGCCAGAAGCTCACGCCATCACCGATGAGCTGCGCGCGGGGTTGAGTAACGCGCATCGACAGCTTCGAGAATTGATCGCCACATTCCGCCTGAAAATGGAACATCCTCGCTTGGAAGAAAGCCTACACGAGGTTGTCGCGGAGTTTAGCCGCCGGAGTGGATTGTCCGTCGACCTGGATCATGCCGAATGGACCTGTGTGCTCGATCCAAACGAGCAGATCCATGTCATGCAGATTATCCACGAAGCGCTGAACAATGCCGTCAAACACGCGCACGCCCACCGGATTCTCGTTCGATTGTGCTGTCGTCAAAATGGTGAAGCCATCATTGAAGTCGTCGATGACGGTGTGGGAATACCGGCTTGCTTCGATAGAGGTGATCATTTTGGTATTCATATCATGCGTGAACGGAGCGAGCATTTGGGTGGAACGTTCGATATCAGTTCCAAGCCTGGACAGGGCGCGCGGGTGCAACTGTGTTTTCGGCCGGTCGGTTATCAGGACATCCGGCTCGAACCGGCTGCGGAGGCGGGCCATGCCTGAGGAAATACAAACCATACTGGTCGTCGATGACCACCCGCTGATGCGCAAGGGAATCTTGCAATTGATCGCCATGGAAAGTTCGCTGCGACTGGTCGGCGAGGCCGGCGATGGCGAGCGTGGGTTGGCGCTGGCGTTGCGGGAACGGCCCGATTTGATTTTGCTCGATTTAAACATGCGCGGTCTGAGTGGGCTGGACATGCTCAAGGCGCTCAAGGCGACCGATCTGGACAGTCGGGTGATTGTGCTGACCTTTTCCGACAGCGAGGAGGATGTGGCCGCCGCGCTGCGATCGGGCGCCGATGGTTATCTGATTAAGGACATGGAGCCGGAAGAAGTGTTGCACAGTCTTAAAATCGCTGCGGAAGGGCGGATCGTTTTAGGTGAACGCGTCGCGAAAATCCTGGCGGATGCGCTGCGTCACGAGAGCCAATCGAAACTGGCCGATAGCGTTCAATTCACGGGGCGAGAACGGGAAATTCTGGCGCTGATTGCGGTGGGCTACAGTAACAAACTCATCGCGCGTCAGTTGAAGATCACCGAAGGGACGGTCAAGGTGCATGTCAAACATCTACTGCGCAAGCTGAATCTGAATTCACGGGTCGAGGCGGCAGTCTGGGCGGTTCGACATCGCATCGAGCCGGGTTGAAAGCCCGTTTTTGGGAAGACGACAATGCAGGTTCTCGGCATTAGCGGTTGGAGTGGTTGCGGTAAGACCACCTTGATGGTGGCGCTGATTCCTCGATTGCGGGCACGGGGCCTGACCGTGTCCACCCTCAAACATGCCCACCATGATGTCGATCTGGATACGCCGGGCAAGGATACTTGGCGCCATCGTGAGGCCGGCGCGCATGAAGTCATCCTGGCGACGGGTCGTCGTTGGGCGCTGTTGCACGAACTGCGCGGGGAACTGGAGGAGCCATTGCCGGCTGAATTGCTGGCGCGTTTGCAACCTGTGGATTTGGTGTTGGTGGAAGGTTGGAAGACCGATGCTTTTCCCAAGCTCGAAATTTGGCGACCCAATGCGGTGGATAGGCTGCCCCGCTTTCCCGATGATCCAACGGTGATTGCCGTCGCGTGTGAATCGGAGTTTGATCCCTCGCAATATGGCCGGCCCGATCTGGCGATTTTTGCACTGGCTGATCTGGATGGCATCACCGATTTCATTTGCCGGCGGGTTCTCGTTGAGCCGTGTCGGTGAAACCATACAGATGACAGCTCTCTTTTCCAGGTGCTGGCTTCCGCTATCGTTTAGCGATCCACCATGGACATGACGGTTCGGTTATAGCGTGGCCCAGCAACTTTTCCCGGCGCGAGCGCATCATCAAGCACGCCCATTTGTGCTGCGTCGAGCGTGATCGATGCAGCAGCGATGTTCTCCTCCAGATACGGGACACGCTTCGTACCCGGGATCAGCACGATGTCCGGTCCCTTGTGCAGCAGCCAGGCCAATTCCCATTTTCAATGCGAAAACCGAATTTCGTGGCAAGGATCACTGCGTCACGCCGCCCCTTGAGCGCCCGGCCCAACTCCTCCTCGTTGGTGTAGGGGCCGTAGACCTCTGCCGTGTCGAAGAAAGTGCATCCAAGGTCGATCGCTCGGTGGAGAGTGGCGATGGACTCCGTTTCGTTGGCGGGGCCATATGACTGGCTCATGCCCATGCAGCCGAGACCGATCACCGAGACTTCGAGACCCTGATTGCCGAGCTGTCGTTTTTCGAGACTCATCGATTTTCTCCTTTAAATTCCCTTGGCAAAGCCGGGGCTGATTGGATAAACCCCTCGAAGGGGTCGCAGACTTGCGCGCTCAAAGGGCAGGGATGGTTGCATCGGTTTCGGCCTCTTGATTTTGCGGATGTCCGCAATCGTGTGATCTCCTTCGGTTGTGATGATCGCTTTATCCAATCCGAACACAAAGTAACCTTATGGCCCGAAACTCACTCGTGAAGTTCTTGTCCTTAATTTTGCAAATAGTCGGGTGATCTGTATTCTCCTTTTCTTAGACATCTCCACCGCATTGGATACCGAATACTTCGGCGGTATCCTAGGGGTTGTGGAAAATCCAACTGACCGTTGAAACGGTTAAATCTGTGAGAGTTACCCAGTCAATCCAGTAATTTTATTGATCTATCAAATAGATGGCGTATTTTATTCGCCGACCGGTGCACACTGTTGACTGAAATTATGGGGAGTGGAGCATCTTGCCTCTAGCTGCGGATCGGCTCCATCAGGTTCTGTAGACATACGGCCTCGGCGGCTTAATCTCGCCGTTCGAAATGCCGGTTTAACCTTGCAGTGAATAATGGTCGAGACATCTTCGAATCCACCCGCCGTCCGGCGCCAGGGGCGGCGGCGGCGATTGCTGGTGCGCGCCGTGCCACTGGGACTATTGGCCGGTCTGGTGGCGGTCGCTTTCGAGCTGATGCTGGTCGCTGCCGAACGGGCGCGTCGCTTGGGCTTCATCTATGCCGAGGATTTAGGCCAGTGGGGCTGGCTGGTGGCGATAGGCGGATGCGCTTTGAGCGTTGGCATCGGCGTTTGGCTGGTGCAGGCGCTGGCTCCCGATGCGGCCGGCAGCGGTATCCCGCAGATCAAGGCCGTGTTGCATCACAACCGTACCATGCGGGCGTTGCGGGTGTTGACCGTCAAATTTCTGGGAGGCGTTCTTGCGATCGGTGGCGGTTTGACTCTGGGCCGGGAAGGCCCCACCGTGCAGATGGGAGCTGCCCTGGGTCAATATCTGAGCGACGTTACCGACACCCATGCAGAGGATCGACGGATCATCACCTCAGCGGGGGCTGGCGCCGGGTTGGCCGCCGCCTTCAACGCGCCTTTGGCGGGAATGCTGTTCGTGATCGAGGAACTCCACGGTTTTATCTCGCCGCCCCTCCTGTTCGCCGTCTTCATCGCTGCGGTTGCCGCCGATGTCGTGACCCGCACGATATTTGGCCAGGTGTCCGCATTCCACGTCCCCATGCCGGTGATCCCGCCGCTGTACGAATTGCCTTGGGCGGCGCTGCTGGGGATTCTAGCCGGGCTATCGGGCGTGCTGTTCAATCGCGCCTTGCTTTACACCCACCGGCTGATGGCGAGCATGCGCCGCTGGCCATTCGGTGCCGGCGGATTCCTGGTCGGCGCTTTGGTCGGGGTGATCGGTTGGTTTCTTCCTGACGCGGTGGGGAGTGGTGCCGCGTTGATCGAGCAAGTGCTGGGAACGGACATGGGTTGGCGTACCGCTTTGTTGTTTTTCGGGTTGCGGTTCGCGCTCACCATGATCAGTTACGGCAGCGGCGCGGCGGGCGGAATTTTTGCGCCGCTGTTATTGTTCGGCGCCTTGATGGGTACGATCACCGCCGATCTGCTGCAACCGTGGCTGCCATCCGACAGCTTCGGACAGCAGCAACTGGCCGCGGCGATTGTAGGCATGGGTGCTTGCTTTACGGCGATTGTCCGGGCGCCGCTCACTGGGATCGTCATCGTCCTGGAGATGACCGATGGCTTCCATCTGCTGCTCCCACTGATGGTGGCGAGCCTGATCGCCTATGGTGTGGCCAACGGGCTGAACGACACGCCGATTTACGAGGCTCTGTTGAAACGTCAGCTTGCCTCCTCCAAGTAACGATTTTCAAGCCAGCTTTGTCGAACGGCGGGGTTATCCGCGATCAGCGGCGGTTTCTCCCAAAAGGGGGTTGGCCACGCCAGTACCGGATAACCATCCAACCGCCGGCCAGGCCGCCCAGGTGAGCAAAATGGGCGATGCCGCTGGCGCTGCCCGTTACGCCCAGGGTCAGCTCGATGAGGCCGTACAGCGTGACGAACAGCCAAGCCGGCAGCGGAATCGGTGGCAGCAACAACGTGATGATCCGGTTCGGAAACACCATCGCGAAGCCGATCAACAGGCCAAACAGGCCGCCCGATGCGCCGACGGTCGGCGCGTTGATGCCGAGCGCGGCGGTCGTGAGCGACTGGGCCACCGCCGCCGTCAAAACGCTAACGAAATAGACTGTGGCAAGCCGGCGCGAACCCCACACGCGCTCCAGATCGGAGCCAAACATCCCCAGCCCAAGCATGTTGAAGGCCAAATGCATCAGGTTACCGTGCAGGAACGCATAGGTGATCAATTGCCAAGGCATGAAGAAGCCAGAGTTCACCGGCCACAGCGCAAACCCGCTTATCCATCCAGACCCGGCCAGTTGCGTCAGCAGGAATACTGCGATGTTCGCGATGATGAGTCCTTGGGTGAACGGTGGCATCAGGGGTTTGCTCCAAGCGTGCGAGTGTAGTGGCCTGGAGTTTACACCGCCTCGGTCGGATTCGTTGCAGGGTACCTTTCGAGATGAACGCGGTCCTGAAGCCGGATAGGATCGTAGTGGGGGGCTGTCGTGCCCAACCAGGTTGGGCCAGCGCTTGAAGATCGCGATTCAAACGCCACACAGCGTCCGGCGATGGAATGGCCTTTGGAAGCCGGCATCTCGCTGAGTGGTAAGCGATGCCGATCCACTCGAACGTACCTTCCAACGCTGTCGGCCCATGCCAGTTGCCTCACCTCTCGGTGCGAACTTGTACGGCTGCCCCTTCCTGTAAGGCGTCGTCGGGATGGGGGATGACCCGTTCGCCTTCGCTCAAGCCGGAGCGAATTTCCACGACCAAGCCGCCGCGTTGTCCGATCTCCACGGCGCGACGGTGGGTTTGGCCGTTTTCGATGACGAATACAGCCCAGCCGTCGTTCCAGCGGAACAAGGCGCTGGCGGGAATTTGCAGCACCTGCTCGCTTTGCCAGACGACGAAGCTCGCTTCTACCCGATAACCATCGCCCAGCCGTGACCACGCCTCGGCCGGCGAGCGCAGATCGACCACGACCCAAACCCGCTGCTCCTCGACGCCCAGCGCCGACAGCTTGGTGAAACCCACTGGCTCCACGGTCCGAGTGATTCCTTCCAGTGGTTGCTCGCCGCCCCAGCGTTCCAGGGTCACGGGTGTGCCCGGCCGAATGCGTACTGCGTCGGCGGACAGTACATCTACCGCCACTTCCAGTGCACGAGGATCGCCGACCTCCAATAGCGGCCCGCCCGGCTCCACGATACCCTCGCTCTGGCGTTGGCGGGCGAGCACTTGGCCGTCCACGGGCGAGCGGACGATCACAGTTTCTTGTGCTGCTTCGCCTGGCTGCGCGGCTGAATGGCGCAGCGCGGTTTGGGCCACTTCCACCTCGTGCCGCGCCACTTCCACGGCAAATCGAGCGGATCGCAGTTGTGCCTGGGTTTGGCGGGCGCGGGACTCGGTGCGGTCGCGTTCGTCCTTGGTGACCACGCATTGCCGCTGACACAGCGCGGTGATGCGCTCAAATTCCAGTTTGGCATAATCGGCCTCCGCTCGCGTGGCGGTCGCGGTTTGCTGGGCGACTTGCAGGGAAGCCTGACTAGCGGCCACTCGCGCCTCGGCCTGGGCACGGCGACGCGGATCGAGCACTTCGGATGGTAGGGGGTCGATCATCGCCAGCGGTTGACCTTGCCGGACACCGTCGCCGATTTTCCACTCGATACGATGGAGATAGCCGGCCACCGGCGCCGACACGACGTAGCGGTCGATGAGTCGGGTTTTGCCTTCCGCTTCCACCGTCACGCGCAGCGGCCGACGGGTTGTAACTGCTGCTTCCACCCCCAGCGGTTGCGGCCAGAAACCGTAGCCCAACGCGGCGATGATCGCCACCGTCAGTAAAATCAATCCAAGACGTCGGCGCACGATCATGGTTCAGTCCCGAGTCTTGAGCACGGCGATCAAGTCCAGTCGATCCAGCTTGCGCCGCACCAGCCAGCCTGACAGGAGTGCCGACGCCAGCACCACCGTTGCCGCGAAGGCATAGGTGGAAGGATGGATGATCAGCGGAATGCGGTACAGCTCCGACCGGGCGCCGTTCACGAACAGGGTGCAGATGCCCCGGCCAACGACGAAGCCGAGCGGGATGGCGATCAGTGTCAGCAGGCCCAGCTCGCCCAGCAGGATGTAGCTGATTTCCGCGCGGGTGAAGCCCAGTACCCGCAGGCTGGCCAGCTCTCGGCCACGCTCGGTCAGAGCGATGCGGGCGCTGTTGTAGATCACGCCGAAGGCGATGATGACCGCGAACACGGTAGCGATGAAGGTGAAAAACAGCATGGTCTGTTCCATGGTCCGGTGAAAACTACGGATTTCCTGCTCGCGGATGGCGGTGCCGGCGATGCGGGGGGTGTCACCCAAGCGGCGGTACAACTCGGGCCGGTCGCGGTTATCGACCGCCAGATAAGCGCCGGAAATGGCCGGTCCTTCGCGCAGCAGACGGTTGAGGCCGGCGAGGTCCATATAGCCGGCCACGCCAAGGTATTCCTTGACCAGACCGGCCACCGGCACCTCCCGTACCGGCCGGTCGCCTTCCAGGACCTCAACGATCAGCCGATCGCCGGCCCGAACCCCCAGCAACTCGCCCAGGTAATCGGTCAGCAGCACACCGTCCGACGGCGGCGCGAGCGGGCGTAGATCGGCGTCCAGCAGGCGCTGCAAATCGCCGCCCGGAGGAACGCCCTTGAGCATGGTGCGCCAGGTGCGGTGCTGGAACCGCAACCGGACCGGCGCGGCGCGATAGACCTCGACCCGTTCCACCCCCGGCAGGTTTTGTAGGGAACCGATCGCGCCCCAAGAGGTGGGTTCCGTGAAGGTCACCGCGAGATCTTCCCGCTGCGACAGCTTGTAATGCACCTCCACCATGTGGGTGACGGTGGCTTCCTGAAATCGGCCCGCCATGGTGATACCACAGGCCAGCGCGATACCCAGCACCGACAGCAGGGATTTCAGCGGCCGACGTTCGATGTGGCGCAGGATCATCCGATTGGGCTGCGACAGCAGCTGTTGCAGGCCGAACCGCTCCACGACCGTGGCGCGATAGCGGGCGGGCGGTTCGGGTCGCATCGCCTCGGCGGGACGCAGGGTGAACGCGGCGCGCAGGGCGAAGACGGTCCCGGCGACTGCCCCGCCAAGATTGAGTAGCGTCGCGCCGAGCACGAGCGGGAGTGCCGGCCGGTAATCCAGGAACGGGAAGCGGAAGAATGTCGTATACAGTTCGGCCAAACGCCGACCGAGTCCGGCACCGATGAAGATCCCAATTATTACGCCGGCGAGGACGATGACCAGCACCAGCTTTAAATAGTGCAGCGCGATTTCGCCGCTACGGTAACCGAACGCCTTGAGCGTGCCGATCTGCTCACGTTGCATCCCGATGAGCCGACTGACGACCACGTTCAATAAAAACACCGCCACGCCCAGAAACAGCACCGGGAACAGTGTCGCCGACAGGGCAATATTGCGAAATTCCTCGGACATGAAATGATGCGAGGGTTGATCTTCCCGGTCGTGCGCACCCAATCCGCCGTAGGGCGTTAACAGTCGATCCAGCTCGTCGATCACCGCTGGCGCGCGGGCATCGCTCAGACCCACCACCACATTGTTGAACGCGCCTTCCATCCCGTAAGCGACGCCCAGCGCCCGCCGTCCCATCCAAAACACACCGTAACGCTGGTAGTCGGGAAACATCGAGCCGGGACGCAGCTGATAGATGTATTCCGGCGACAGCGCCGTGCCGACGATGGTCAGCGTCTGGCGGCGACCGTTGATCACGACTCGCAGTTTGGCGCCCGGTGCCAGCCGATGGGCTTGAGCGAACGCCTCACTGACAATCACTTCGTCGTCGCGATCCACTGCTGTCAGGCGACCTTGGCGCAGATAAAGGCGATTCAGTCGGGGTTCGCGGTTGTCAGGAATGGAAACCAGCCGCCCGGTGATCGGTTCCGCGAACCCGGCCACGTCCAGATGGACCTCGGCGACCACGCGGGTTTCGACCTCGGCGACGCCGGGGATGGCCGCGATGCGTTCCCGCAGCGATTCCGGCGCCCGCTTCAAAGTCGCGAACACATCAGCAAAGCGATATTCCCGGTAGTAGCGGGCACGGGTCTGACCCAAGGCGTCCAAGGTGGCACCGAACATCACATGGGTGGCGACGCCGCACACGATCACCAGCATGATGGCGGCGGCCTGGCCCTTCAGTTGCCAAATCTCGCGCCAGAGTTTGCGATCCAGGGCCTTCATGGCAGTGCCGGCCTACCAGACGATTTCATCAGGTGCTTGCCGCCGGGCGTTATGGTCGATGCGGGCGATCAGGCCATCGCTGAGATGGATGACCCGGTCAGCCATGGCCGCGATGGCGGCGTTGTGGGTGATGACGACGGTAGTGGTGCCCAACTCCCGGTTGATCCGCTCGATCACCCCCAGCACCCGGACCCCGGTTTGCACATCGAGCGCGCCGGTGGGTTCGTCGCACAGCAGCACCTCGGGGCGCTTGGCGACCGCTCGGGCGATGGCGACCCGCTGTTGCTCGCCGCCGGAGAGTTGCGCCGGGAAATGATCCAAGCGGTCGGCTAGCCCGACCAGGGTCAGCGCCTGTTCCGGTGCTAGCGGATCGCGGGCGATTTCGGTGACCAAGGCAACGTTTTCCCGCGCGGTCAGGCTGGGGATCAGGTTGTAGAACTGGAACACGAAACCGACATGCTCGCGCCGGTAGCGGGTGAGTTCGGCATCGTCGTACACGCTCAGATCGCGCCCGCCGTACTGGATGGCGCCGCTGCTGGGCGAGTCCAATCCGCCCAGGATGTTGAGCAGGGTGGATTTGCCGCTGCCCGAGGGTCCCAGCAATACCACGAACTCGCCGGTAAACAGTTCCAGATCGACGCCGCGCAAGGCGTGTACCTCGATTTCGCCCATCGGGTAACGCTTGGTCAAGCCCCGGGCGAGGAAAACCCGGTCGTGACGGTCGATCATGGGCGTGAATCCCTCTCCAAAACGCAGCGTTCCCTATATGTGCTCTTCAATGGCTGCGTCGCCACCGCCGCCACAAACCACCGGCGCTGAAGCAACTCCACGCCCAGCCTAGCCACCGCAATATCGCCAACGCCAGCCACAGGGCCCACGCCAGCATCAAACCGCGATAGAGCAACATTGGCGCGGACATCACCCAGGCGGTCGGCAACGACCCGGCGACGCGATCCTGATACCAGTTCAATTGCCAGGCGCTGGAATGGTTACCGGCGATCTGCATGTCCGGCGAACCCAGCAAACCTTGTTCGATGGCCCCGAGCAGGACCGCTCCGGCAACCAGCGTCAGCAACGCCAGCGCCAGTTGCGCCAGATCGAACTTGAAAGTGCCCATTTCCCGATCGGCCCAATGTTTGCGTCGCGCCAGCAACAGCAACCAACCGGCCACCACCAGAATGGCGAGAACGTGGCTTTGACTCAGCCCGACCCCGAGCAAAAACCATTCGTGGACTCGCAACGGCGTGCCGCCCACCCGCGCCAGTACGATAGCGCCCACCAGAATGACCAGCAGCACGCCCCAGAACAGCACCGCCGGCCCCATGACCGGCCCGCCGGCCAGCAGCACCCAGCGATTGCGCGGCAGGCTCACGCTCAACGTCGCGTTGACGCTGGGACTGCCCAGATCGACGACGGGCGTTTCGTAGCGTGTGCCGATGCCCTGCTCACTGCGCCAGACCAGCACGATCCGCTGCACGCCGGGCGTCAGCGGCAACACCACCTGCTGGCCCTGCTGCTGGATCGGCTGTTGCACGTCGTTGACGCGAACGCTGGTCAAAATCGCACCGGCCGGCAGGGTCACGGTTTGGTCAGCGCCGCGACTGGCGCGAACGGTCATTTCCAGTGTCGCCTCGCTCAAGCGCTGGCCGGGATTGAGTTGCAACTGGCTGCGGTCGATGGTCGCGGTGCCGCCCGGCGCACCCTCTGGTCGGTCAATCGTCAAAGTCACCTGCTCGCCTGGCCAAGGCCGCCATTCCGGCAGCCATTGCCCTTCGGCATCGACGCGTTGCACCAGTGGAATCCCGGTGCTTTGGACGTGCCAGAGCGAACCGGCCCGCAATTGCCAAACCTCGACGAAATCGTCGCGCTCCGCCGCTTTCAGCACGAGCGAGTCGCTGCGGCTCAACGTCGCGTTCCAAACCGCCTCGGCTCGATCCGGCGGCAGATTGAGCAGCACTCGACCGTCGCGGACCCGAACGTCGGGCGTGGTAACTCGCTCGCCGGGCAGCAACGGAATTTCGACCACCGCCGCCGAATCGGCCTGGCTCAACCGCCGCACCCGCGTCCGAATCTGCCAGTCCACGTCCAGCACGATTTCCCGCTCGACCTGCACGAACGGCGGCATCACTCCGGCTTGCAGCGGCGTGGCGGCGGTTTGCCGCTGGCGGGTCAGTTGCAGTTGTTTGTCGGCGCGGCCTTCGATGTAGCCTTCCACCAGCCAGCCTTCGACATCGAGTTCGACCCGGCCCGGCGCCATCGGCAGCGGCAATTGCAAGGTCGCGACCGCGTCCGGCACGGCGGCGGTCACGGTCAGTTCGTGCAATCCCGCCGGCAAGCGCAACCAGAGTAATTGCGCCGGATCGCGCAACAAGATCGCCGCTTGCCCATCCAGTTCCACTGCCCGAACGATCAATCCCTCACGCGGTAACGGCAAGGGCACGGCGGTATCCACTTGCGCGTGCAGCGACAAGCGCAGCGTCAAGTCGCCGCCCTTGGCGGTCAGCGCCAATGCCGCCAGATCGCCGCAGCGCTGGCAGTCCGGCGGCTCGGTCAGCCGGTCGCGCAACGTTTCCAACAGCTCCGGCGTCGGCCATTCCGCGCGAGCGGTCAGCGGGGTGCCCAGCAGCAACCCGGCCAGCAGCAGAGACAACACCGCTGCCGCCGCGCCTGGCGATCCGATACCGCCCGGTTCCGCCCCGTCGCGAGGAGGTTGCGAAGCCGGATCGATGTTCCGCTGACCCGCGACGAACACCCGCCCGCCCATCGCGGCCAGTAATGCCAATCCGAGCAATAGCAGCAGGCGCGTTCCCCAAGGCGGCAACAGCCACAGTTGCAAGCGCTCGTCGGCCGCGACCGGCCCGTTCCAGCGCAAGGTCGCCCGTTGCCAGTTCCACACCGGCAAACCGGGGCCGGTCTGGACCTTGATGTCCGGCGCGTATTGCTGCTGCATCTTTTTCGAGCGATCTCCCTTGCGCGGCACAACCGAGGATGGAGCACGGTTATAGGCTTGCATTTCCTCCACGGCTTGGGGCATTGGCTCGTTGGGCAAGAAGGCCGCCAGGCCGATCAGGGGCGGCTCGTCGAAATCGAACGGCTCCAGTTGCGGATACAGCGCGCTGCGGACCTGTTGCACGGCGAACAGCGCTCCGATCACCAGCAAGGCCAGCAACGCCAGCCGGCGGTAGACACCGATCAAAACGCGAAACCGCCCTGGCGGCAACACACGCAGCAGCGCGACCGCCGCCAATATGTTGAGCCAGACGTACAGCGGCGCGTTGGGTTCGTGGTAGATCAGCGCCATGCCGAGCAGTGCCGCGATCCCCCAGAGCCAGCCCCACAATTTGCCGAAACCGAACGCGATGACCAGCACCACGAACAGATCGAGCAAGTTCCAGGAGTACAACCACGCATTGCCGGTGCTGTCGGGGCCGGTTGCCGCCAGCAGCCGCCAACCGGGTGGCAGATTGAGCGTGGCGTTGACGTGTTGCGGCGCGACGCGCCAGCCGACCGTCGCCAGATCGCTGGCGGCGGCGAGTTCCAACCGGCTGTCGGCGACCAGTTGCAGATCGTTCAACCGTCGCACTTCTACTCCCGTCGCCCCGGCATCCGATGATTGGGTGATAAATTGGTCCTCGCCGTTGATCTCCACTCGACCCAATTTGAGCGCGGGCGCAGCGTCCAGCCGCGTTCGGTTCAGATTGCCGCTTAGCCGATCCTGCACGGTGTAGCCACCGCCGCCGAAATCCAGCCAGAGCGTGCGATCCAGGGTCAGACTTTCGGGAATGGATTCGGTATCGCCGCGCGTGCGGGTGGCGAAACGCAGCGCTTCGCTGGGTTGCACCAGATACGCCGGCCATTGCCGCCACGCCTCGGGCAGCCGGGTTTGCGCCGGATCGAGCGCCGGTGCGCCGCTCACCTGGACGACCCGCAACGCATTTTGCGCCCGAAAACTCCAGATTTCCTGTTCCGGCCAAGGTGTCTCGATGGTCGGTCGGGCGAGCGCGTCCACCGGCCCGCGATGGCGGGCGGTCAAATTGATCGTCCAGCTTCCCGGCCGCAGTTGCACCCGCAACCGACCGTCCGGCTCCAGCCGAGCCGGCAACGGACTGTTCAACGCCAGCGGCAAAAAATCCGGCAATAGCACGGGGCCAAGCATTTCTTCCCGCGCCTGCCCGGATACGCGCAACTCCAAACGAGTCTCGACCTCGAACGGAATCCCGTCGGTCAGCAGTCGAAACACTTGCAGATCGAGATCGTCTTGTTGCGCCGGTTCGGTTGGCCGCTGGCGCAACCACAAAACGCCGTCGCTTTCGATCCGGGAGACCGCTACCGGCCGACCATCGATGCGCAGCTCCAGCAATGCGTTTTGGGTGGGAACGCGGATCGAATCCGGCAACGCCCGCCAGACAAACCGCCCGCCGATTTGATGGGCGCCAGGCGGCGCTTTGATCGCGGGCCGGTCATCTCGCTCCAGCACCGGCACCAACAGTGCGTCCAATCGGACTTCCTGCGGCCAGTGGCGCCGGTCGCCGGGCAGGATTAGCCAGCTTTCCCGATCGGTGTATATCTTTTGGCTGAACTGGCCGCCGCGCGCGTCGAGAGTGAGTTGCAGCGCCGAAGGCCAGACGCACTGGCGTCGGTCCACCGCATCGTAATTCACGGGACAACGCCGATCCTGTTGATCGTACAGCACCCAGTCCACCCACGGCTGCAAAGCGGCTGGAATGGAGGCCAGTGCGTTGGCGGGAACCGCCGAACCCAAGGACAAGTCAAGCGCGCGAACCGGCGACGCGAATAACCCCAGCCACAGAGCGAGCAGAAGTAGCCGCCCGATCAAGGCGCTACGAGCCAACAACTGATCGGTACGCATCGAACCTCCTTGGAACATCGCGAATGAAGCGATTGATACCCGGATCGGAATGATCTCAAAGTATAAGGCCACTCTGTGTCCGAGAAGGCGCTCCCGCTTGGAAACGAGTGGCTATCCACGATGACAAATCCGATCCCATTCCCTACTTTCTATGCAGAGTGCTTCTATTAGCTTTCGAATCCTATGAATTCCTTCAGCGCTGACCTCCAGGCCGAACTCGAAGACCGGTTGCGGTTTGAAGCTTTATTGGCCGATCTCTCGGCGTGTTTCGCCAATTTGCCCTCCGACCGGGTGGATCAGGCAATCGAAAATGCCTTGCGCTGCCTCGTCGAGGCGTTACATGCGGATCGGGCGACGCTGGGACGCTTGAGCGAAGACGGTCAGGATCTCGTTGTGACGCACGCATTCGCCGTCCCCGGAGTGGAGACGTTTCCTCTCGTTCCTTCTTTGGCCACCGTAGCGCCGTTCCTGTGCCGGACGCTATTGAGCGGCCAGCCGTTCGTAATGGTCCGCCTGGCCGATCTACCCACGGAGGCTGAAAAAGAACGGCAGCTCTTCGCGAACTGCCAGATCTCATCGGGCGTGGTCGTTCCCTTAATAGCCGGCGGCCATGTGATCGGTGGGGTCGGTTGCAGTCTGGCCCATGGAGAGCGCGAGTGGTCGAAGCTTGCGGTGCGTGGTCTACGCCTGATCGCCGATGTGTTCGCCAATGCCCTGGCCCGCCAGCACATTGATCGAGCATTGCAAGCCAGTGAGGAACGCATCCGATTAGCGGCGACAGTGGCGAACGTCGGCCTGTGGCTGTGGGATATTCCGCGCGATGACATCTGGGCTTCGGAGCAAGCTCGTGTCCTGTACGGTATCGGACCCGACGAGCCGTTGAATTTTGAACGATTCATGACCTGCCTGCATCCGGATGATCGGATTCCGGTGGAGGGCACCGTGCGGCACGCGCTGCGTTGCGGCGGTGAGTACTGTGGAGAATATCGCGTTGTGCATGCCGATGGCACCGTCCGCTGGCTTCATGTCATCGGCTCCTGCCATCTGGACGCCGCAGGCCAGCCGGCGCGGCTGATGGGGGCCTCCCTCGACATCACCGAACGCTGGAACAACGAAATCCACCTCCGCAACGCCTTGGAGGAAGTTGGGCGTCTGCAAGCACAACTTCAGCAGAACAACTTTTATCTGCAAAAGGAAGTGAAATTCAGCCGGGGGCATGGCCGCATTGTCGGGCAAAGTCCGGCCATCCTGCGGGTGTTGGCGCAGGTGGAACGGGTAGCTTCCGCCCCTTCTTCCGTACTACTGCTGGGTGAAACGGGAACCGGTAAGGAGCTGTTCGCGACGGCGATCCACGAGCTGAGTCCTCGCCATAACCGCGTCATGGTGCGGGTGAATTGCGCGGCTATCCCAGCGGCGCTGATCGAAAGCGAGCTGTTCGGGCGCGAGAAGGGCGCTTACACCGGCGCACTCGCCCGGCAGATCGGTCGCTTCGAGATGGCGGATGGCTCGACGATCTTTCTCGATGAAATTAGCGAACTACCGCTCGAATCCCAGGCCAAGCTGCTTCGGGTCTTGCAGGAAAAAGAAATCGAACGGCTGGGCAGTCCGAAACGCATCCAGGTAAACGTCCGGATCATTGCCGCCACTAATCGAAATTTAGCCAAAGCAGTTGCCGAGGGCCGGTTCCGCGAGGATTTGTACTACCGGCTCAACGTATTCCCGATCACGGCGCCGCCGTTGCGCGATCGACGGGAGGACATCCCCGCGCTGGTTTGGTCGTTCGTGGACGAATTCTCAAGAGCCATGGGCAAGACCATCGAAGCGATTACCAAATCCAGTTTGCGCGCACTGCAACATTACTCATGGCCGGGTAACGTGCGCGAATTGCGCAACGTCGTTGAACGGGCGATGATCTTGGCAAGTGGTCCCAGGCTCGTAATCGACCTGCCGGGCAGTATTCCGCTGCCGGCGCCCCAACCGCTCGCCACGTTGGCCGAGGTCGAGCGCGAACACATCCAACGGGTGTTGGAATTTACCCACTGGCGTGTCCGTGGTGCGGGCGGCGCGGCGGAAATCCTCGGCCTGCCGCCGACAACACTCGAAAGCCGCATGGCTAAACTTGGTCTACATCGTCATCCGCCTTACTAAGCTCCGATATTTCGGATACCCACGATATTTAGGAGATTGACCATGCCTCTACCTTCTCAGTCCGATAATGAATTCGAACGGCAGCCAACTGCCCCGTTGCTGGATGTTTTGATCCGTGCCAGCCTGATTCTCGCCATGGCTGTGCTTTGCTACCAGATATTCTCCCCGTTTCTGACCCTGATGGTCTGGGCGTTAATCCTTGCCATTACGCTCTATCCGCTCCACCAATTCCTCGCCGGCAGGATGGGCGGCAGGCAGGGGCTCGCCGCGACTCTGCTGGTTGTCGCTGGCCTCGTGCTGATCGTGGCGCCGACGACGGTGCTGGTGAGTTCGCTAGGCGATTCGGTGCACCAACTAATCAGTGACGTGCAGAACAACTCGTTGCAAGTGCCAGCCCCGCGCCCGAACGTGGAAAACTGGCCGTTCATCGGCAAGGAGGTTCACGATTTTTGGTCGAAGGCTCACACGGATTTGCCGGCGTTGGTGCGTAGTCTGCAACCGAAGATCGGCGAGCTGGCAAAAACGGCACTGGGCTTCGTCGCCAGCATCGGTGGCGGATTGCTGCAATTTCTGGCCTCTTTCATCATCGCCGGAATCATCATGGCCTTCGGGCAATCGGGCGGCCGCAGTAGCCACGCGATCGCCGCGCGTCTGGTCGGCAGCGCGCGAGGCGGCGAACTGGTCAGGCTGTCCACGGCGACCATTCGCGCCGTCGCGCAAGGGGTGATCGGCGTGGCCTTTATTCAGGCCATCATCATTGGAGTGGCTCTGCTGGTCGCCGGGATTCCGTGGGCGGGAGCGCTGGCCGCGATCGTACTGATCCTCGGAATCGCCCAGTTGCCGGCGCTGATCGTAACCTTGCCCGCCATCGCCTACCTCTGGTCGAGCGACGATTACGGCAATGCGACAGCGATTGCCTATACCGTGATGTTGATCCTGTCGGGCATGGCGGACAACGTGTTAAAACCACTGATGCTGGGAAGGGGAGTCGATGCGCCGATGCCGGTCATTCTGCTCGGCGCCTTGGGGGGCATGGCAACCGCCGGAATCCTGGGAATGTTCGTGGGCGCTACGCTGTTGGCGTTGGGTTATCAGATTTTCATGGGTTGGGTGGCAGCCAACCCGGAGGCCCAGCCAATGCCATCGGAAGATGACATGCCATCGCCGCGCTAAAGTGTCAATTATCTTTTTGGAGCAACGTGTTGAAGAAACTCCGATATTTCGGAGATCAACGATATTTCGGATGGCTTTTTCGTTCCAGAGATGATCTCTAATCTCGAAAATAGTTATAACTTATTATTTTAACTTAAATTATTATCTTAGGCGCATATCGATTCGGCTGGCACGCAGTCTGCTCCTTAGGAACATTATGATCGAACTGCGCTTGCGCCTTCGCGCCTATCCGAGGCAAATCCAGTCGTTGATCGAGGCGTTCCAATCGCTGGCCCGATTGGCGCGACTGGAACGAGGCTGCGCGGAAGTCCATCTTTTCACCGAAATCGGCGATTCTCGACGCCTTTGCTACAGCGAATTGTGGGATGGTGAAGGAAATCTACACTCCATGCTGCGTTCGGAGCGATTTATCCGTCTGATAGAGCTAATGGAAATGTCAGCCGAGCCGCCCTCGCTGGATTTTCGGACCATTGTCGAAATCCGTGGCCTGGAATTCGCCTGGCAAGCCCGACGCAGCGGCGATGCGTTTCAATCTGGTTGAGGAACGTGCCCTGGTCCCCGCACCCTCCGAAAAATGCCTTTTGGGTATGCCGTCTCGGTTTAGCCGAAGGCACCATCCCAAGAATTGAAAGAGTCACTTGAGGAGACTCACCGATGACCGAACGATTCCGATCTCCCTCGCAGAACCCGTTCGCTCCTGTCCAGCAGATGGCTGATTACTGGGTAGATTCCTGGCAGCGCACCCTCCTGTTTTGGGACACGCTGCGGCGGCGCAGTAACCAATATTTCGAACATAAAGCCCAAGCAGTTCCCAACGTCCTCCATTTCGGCGCCGAACTGGTGCTGGATGGCCGGACCTTCGAGCGGCCGGTCAACTACGGACTGGTGCGGGTCAAGCCGCCGGAAGAAACCGGCAAACCGGCGACCAAATACGGGCTGGTGCGGACCAATCAGCTGGAAGAGACCGGCATTGACTCGAAAAAACGGCCGTTCGTGGTGGTCGATCCGCGCGCCGGCCACGGACCGGGCATCGGCGGCTTCAAGGCCGACAGCGAACTCGGCGTGGCGATGCGCGCCGGCCATCCCTGCTATTTCGTCGGCTTCACGCCCGACCCGATGCCGGGCCAGACCATCGAAGACATCATGCGGGCGGAGGCAAGATTTCTGGAGAAGGTCATCGAACTTCATCCCGACGCCGAGGGCAAACCCTGCGTCATCGGCAACTGCCAGGCTGGCTGGGCGGTGATGATGCTGGCCGCGACCCGGCCGGAATTGTTCGGACCGATCGTCATCCCCGGTTCCCCCTTATCCTACTGGGCCGGCGTGGAAGGTCAAAATCCCATGCGTTACACCGGCGGCCTGTACGGCGGTAGTTGGCTGACCGCCCTCACCAGCGATCTGGGACACGGCAAGTTCGACGGCGCCAACCTGGTCGGCAACTTCGAGAATCTCAATCCCGCCAACACCTATTGGACCAAGCACTACGATCTCTGGTCGAACGTGGATACCGAGAGCGAGCGCTTTCTGGAGTTCGAGGCCTGGTGGGGCGGGCACGTCAACCTCAACGCCGAGGAAATGCAGTGGATCGTCGATCAACTGTTCATCGGCAACCGGCTGGCCACCGCCGAAATCGTCACCAGCGACGGTGTGCGCATCGACTTGCGTAACATCCGCTCGCCGATTCTCTGCTTCTGCTCCAAGGGCGACAACATTACTCCGCCGCAACAGGCGCTGGGCTGGATCGTCGATCTCTACGAAAAAGACGACGACCTCCGCGCTTGCGGCCAGACCATCGTCTACGCCATCCACGAGACCATCGGCCATCTCGGCATCTTCGTTTCCGGCGGTGTGGCGCGGAAGGAACATCAGGAGTTTGCTTCCAACATCGACCTGATCGACGTGTTGCCGCCCGGCTTGTACGAGGCGGTGATGACGCCCAAGACGGCGGATGCCGTGAATCCCGATTTAATCGGCGGCGACTGGATCGTCCGCTTCGAATCGCGCTCGCTGGCCGACCTGCGGGCTATCGTTCAGCCTAGCCCCGAAAACGAGCGCCGTTTCGCCACTGTGCGGCGGGTATCCGAAATCAATCTCGGCCTTTATCGCACGTTGTTCCAGCCGTTCGTCCAAGCGTTTGCCAAGGGCGAGGCTGCCGTCGAACCGCCGTATCAGATCAAGCCCGCCGAACTGCCCCACATGCTGTTCTCGGATCGCAACCCACTGATGCAGCAAATCGCCCAGTTGGCCGGGCAAGTCCGAGAACAACGGCAAGCCGTCGCGCCCGACAACCCGCTGCTCCAGTGGCAAGCCATAATCTCGGACGGGATGATCGCCGCCCTCGACGGCTGGCGGGATCTGCGTGACCGCAGCCTGGAGCAGATCTTCCTGGCGATTTACAGCGCCCCGCTGTTGCAAGCGCTGGTCGGGTTGCAAGCGTCGGATGAATCCCCGCGCCGGCGTCCCGGCGTGGAACCGGAACGGATCGCTTTCATTCGCCAGCGCATGGCCGAACTGAAGGCGCGTATCGCCGAAGGCGGCATCCGGGAGGCAGTGATTCGCGGTCTGGTCTACATCGGCATGGCCGGGCCGGGAGTGGACGAACGAGCCTTCAACGAATTGCGCCAGATGCGCGCCGAACATGGCGGCCTGACCCTGGAAGAGTTCAAGCGGATGCTACGCGAGCAGTTTTTCGCCTTGCTGCTCGACCGCGACGACGCGCTGGCCGCGATCCCGAAGATGTTGCCCGCCGACCCGGCCATTCGGGCCGAAGCGCTCAAGCGAATCCGTCAAGTGGTGCTCGCCGTCGGCGAACCGGCCGGCGAGCGGGCGGAGCGGTTGGCCGAGATCGAGACGCTGTTCCAAGCCAGCGAACCGGCCCAGTTGAATTCGAGCGAAGCCGGTTGATCGGCATCGACAAGAGGACCGAATTTCATGGAACGCCAGCACGAAAAATACGAAAGGCTGATCGCCCGCTGCAAGGCGCTGACTCCTGTGCCGACCGCCGTGGCACACCCCTGCGACGAAACTTCGCTCAAGGGTGCGGTGGAAGCCGCCGAATTGGGTATCCTGCAACCGATCCTGGTCGGGCCGAAAGCCAAGATCGAAGCAGTGGCCACGCAATTCCAGCTCGATATCTCCGCCTACGAAATATCGGATGCCCCCCATAGCCATGCCGCCGCCGATTTGGCAGTTCAGCTGGCCCGCGAAGGCAAGGCCGAGATGCTGATGAAAGGCAGCCTGCACACTGACGAATTGATGGGCGCGGTGGTACGGACCGCCACTGGACTGCGCACCGAGCGGCGCATCAGTCACGCCTTCATCATGGACGTGCCGAGCCTGGATCGGGCCATCGTCGTCACCGACGCGGCAATCAACATCTTCCCGACGCTGGAAGACAAGGTCCACATCGTCCAGAACGCGATCGATCTCGTGTGCGCCTTGGGTTTCGAGCAACCGAAGGTGGCGATCTTGTCGGCCATGGAAACGGTGAATCCGAAGGTGCAATCGACAATCGAAGCCGCTGCCTTATGCAAGATGGCGGATCGGAAGCAGATTACCGGCGGCATCCTGGACGGCCCGCTGGCGCTGGACAACGCCATCGATCTTGCGGCTGCCCAGATTAAAAAGATCGACTCGCCAGTGGCGGGCCGCGCTGACATCTTGGTCGTGCCGGATCTGGAAGCCGGCAACATGCTGGCTAAAAGCCTGACCTTCATGGCCGATGCTAACGCGGCCGGCATCGTCCTCGGCGCCCGAGTGCCGATCATCCTCACCAGTCGTGCCGATTCGGTGATGACCCGGCTCGCGTCCTGCGCGGTGGCTGCGCTGGTTGCCCAGGCGCGACGGGAAAGCGCCAGCAAAGCGGTAGCCTCATGAGCGATGCGATTTTAGTGGTCGAGGAGTAATACAATAATTATTTCAATCAACAACATGTCATTGCAGCTGGGTCCCATTAACCTTTTACGAGGGATTACACTCGATGAGTGTAAAGGACGACACTCCCCGGAGAAGGGATGGAATACTCCTTCTCCGGATAGCGGCAATGGATTTGCCACATCCTGAGAGGGATTCTCCACGATTCCTCTTGATCCAAAGAGACCGTCGTTATTGATCCAGGAGAATGTAGATGAAATTCTTACGTCTTTGCACGACAGCTTTGGTGCTATTACTCGGCGCTACGATTGCCCATGCGCAGGGATTTCAGGAAAAGAGCTTTCCGGCAGGCCCTCCTAAACCGGAAGTGAAGTATCACATGATCGTACCGGAGGGCGTCACTATCACTAACAAGAAAGGTGAGGTATACACGGCGGGCCAGACCGTGTTGGTTCCTGGTGCCAACGTCACAATCCTAGAACCCGCATATGTCAAGGAACAGATGAAGGATCCTACGTTTAAGTCCGGCTTTGTCAACGAGAAGAGCTATTCCGGAATGTCCGAGCAGAAAGTACGCAACTATGCCATCGTCTCGGTGCAAGTTCCCGAAGGCGTCACCGTTCAAGGTCCGAACGGGACCATCAAAGGCCCATCATCAGTGAAGCTGATCGCTGCCAAGGCGGACATGCAAGCCACACCCAATGACACTCCTACTGACGCATGGAGTGCCGCAGGTGGTTGGGTCGGGCGCGGGAACCCATAAAATTGATTTATTGCTTAGCGATGAAACAGCTTGGTCGGGCTAATGCGTAGCAACATGCCCGACCGCTGTTTCGCGGGGTACCGTTCTCAACCGGGAGAAATCAAATGCTTAAAGGCTTCAAAGTGATGGGTTCGGCCTTGTTGGCGACCTCGTTGTTGGTGGGTGGTGTGGCGCTGACGGCGGAAGCCAAGCAGCCGGTCGGCAAGGTCTCGATTCAAGAGAAACAATTCGGGTTGATTCTGGGCGGTAGCACCGGCAGCGGGATGCTGACGTTTCATGGCAAGAAATACCCATTCAAGCTCAAGGGTCTGAGCGCTGGCGCCAACGTCGGCATCTCGAAGATGAGTGCCGTCGGCGCGGTGTACGATCTGAAACAAGTTGCCGACTTTCCAGGCACTTACACCAAGATCGAATCGAGTGTCGCCCTGGGTGGCGGTGTCGGTGGCCTGCACTTGAAGAATGAGCACGGAGTCATCATGGAGCTGCATTCACGCACCAAGGGGCTGGATATCAATATCGCGAGTATGAGCGGCATCACGATCACAATGAAATAGACACCTGTTTTCGACAGGGTCCGCCTCGTCGCCAACGCGACGGACGGACCCGGTATCGGCACGCTGGACTATCAAATTTCCGCCTGGACGTTCTCCACCCACGAAAAACGACCGCCTGGTACGCCTGGCACTTCCTCAAATCCGTTTCCCGAGGAGCATGACATCATGGCTCTCGACATTCCCCGCCCGCCACTCAAGGGCAAGAAAGCATTAGTCACTGGTATCGCCAACGAGCACTCCATCGCCTACGGTTGCGCCAAGGCGTTCCGCGAGCTGGAAGCGGAATTGGCGATTACCTATCTCAACGAGAAGTCGAAACAGTACGTCGAACCGCTGTCTAAAGCGCTGGATGCGCCGATCTTCATGCCGCTCGATGTCAGCCAGCCTGGCCAGCTCGAAGCGCTGTTCGAGGCGATTACGAAACAATGGGGTCGGCTCGATATCCTGGTGCACTCCATCGCCTTTGCGCCCAAGGACGATTTGCAGGGCGGGTTGCTGAACTGCTCGGCGGCGGGTTTCGTCAAGGCGATGGACATTTCTTGCCACTCTTTCATTCGCATGGCCAAGCTGGCTGCCCCGCTGATGGCCGAGGGCGGCACGATGTTCGCCATGAGTTACCACGGCGCGGCGGAAGTGGTGCCGAATTACAACGTGATGGGGCCGGTGAAGGCCGCGCTGGAATCGGCCTGCCGCTATCTGGCTTACGAACTGGGTCGACAAGGTATCCGAGTCCACGCCATTTCACCAGGGCCGCTCAAAACGCGTGCGGCGTCGGGATTGAAGGATTTCGATCTGCTGCTCAACGAAGCGGTGGAGCGGGCACCGATCGGCGAGCTGGTGGACATCATGGACGTCGGCTTTACCTGCGCTTTTCTGGCCACGCCCTATGCCCGGCGTTTGACCGGCAGCACGGTGTACGTGGATGGCGGCGTGAACATCATGGCTTGAGGTTGCTCGCGCTCCTCGTCGAAACCTCTTGCAAGGAGAACGATCATGGCATTTCGTCTTCTGCAATCTATTTTTTCCGGCTCCAGTCAGCCCGGCAAATTCGACAAGGAGTTGATGCTGAGAGGCATCGAACGAGTGGTGGACGGCACCGATCCCCGCCTGCGGGCCGTGAGCCACTATCGACGCAAGCTATGGGATTCGGTGGAGCGCGCCATCGACTTCGTGGTGAACTTTGTCAACGCCCTGCCGCCGGCCATCGTGGCCGACCGTCAAGGCTACATGACCGATCCCCGCTTGCGCGCCCTGTTCGCCTCGCCCGACAGCTTGCGGGAAACGCTCAGTTTCAGCGACGGCACCCGCAACTATCTCAAACAGGCGCCCGATCCCCTACCGACGGAACTGTACGCCGGCCTTGGCGCGGTTCGAGTCGAAAAGAACGTGCTTGGCATCGAGATGGATGGGGAAATCCTGCGGCGGGATGTGCCGCAAACCGTCGTCAATTTCTGCGATCACCGCTTAGTCTTCCTGAACGACAACGAGCAGGACACCCGCCGGGAGCTGATGCGGCGCGCGGCCGATTACCTGATCGAAACGGCCTTGCATCGCCTGACCGCCAGCCGCGTTCAAAAAACCCAACTGGAACAACAACAGCGCAAGTTGCTCCAACAAAAAGCCAACCTGCTGAAAAAGGCCCAGGTGGGTTTCGAATCCTTGACAGGACCGGCCGCCTCGAAATCGGTCGATCTAGCCACCCTCGAACAGCAGCTTGAGCAGGTCGAAACCGAACTGGGCCAACTGCGTGCCGATACCGCCACGCTCGACAAGCATCTCGCCAAAGTCGCCGCCACCCTGAGCGAGCCGGAAAAATATCTGCGACTGGAATCGGTCCCGCTCACCCTGGATCACACCAATACCAAGGTGCCGGCTAACTCGCCTCGGATCGCCAATTCGATGACGTTCGAGGAAATCGTGCTGGGGAAAGACCGCCGACTCGCGGCGCTGTTCGTCCGGTTTCCCAGCGGCGAACTGCTGCCGCAACCGGATTTCTTCAAGGAAGCCAACCGCCTGCTGCAATCGGTTCGATGAGGGCTGCTTGAATTCTCTCCAACCTGTTCAGGTAGAACTATTTTTTCCGGAGGAATTTTCATGAGCGACAAAACCAGCCAGAACACCGATCTCGTCGCCGTTATCAAATCCCTGAAGAGTTACCTGCTGGAAAAGGGCCACCGTTTCGAGCGCGGTCCAGCCTACGAGAGTCAGAGCAAAACTTCGTCCAGCGTGGCCGAGACGGCACGGCGATACGAAGGAATGGGCTACGCCAAGTACATGCAGATTGGCGATCCGCCGGTCTACGCGATGCTGGGGCGCGGCCATCAGGAGGTGCATGTTTTCCAGCCGCAAGACCCGAAGGTTCGGGAATGGCTGGAGGATGAGCAGAAGGCACTAAACGATCCGGCCATGCGTCAGTACCTGCTGCAAGCCTCCGGCTTGAGCGAGGGTGAATTGCAAGCCGCCCGCAAGCCGCAAGTCTTCCGTATCACCGAAGTGGACGACGTATTCATCCTTACTAGCGAGGATACTTCGCCAGAACGACGGTGAGTGTTTGTCCTTGGGCGCCGAGTGGAATTTGCGGTCCCCGGCGGGCGATATGGATTGAAGCGACTTGGCTTTCCGCAGGGTGGGGATATGTCCATGCGAAAGAATTTGGGGACTTATGGATCGATGTTGCCTCTTTGGCTGATCCCAATGCTCTATGTTGGAGTCACCATGGTTTTTGGCTCGATCTTTCCGCGCTTGGAACACGAATATTTGGCCGTCTACAGCCATGGCATGTCGATCGGTTCAGCCTTGGCGGTATTATCCGCCATCGCCTCGGGCATGTTGGCGCTGACCGGCGTCGTGTTCGCGCTCGCCTTCGTCATGGTGCAATTCAGTGCCGTGGCTTATTCCCCGCGTCTGGTGGCTTGGTTCGGTCGCGATCCGGTGCTCTTTCACGCACTCGGTTTGTTTGTCGCTACTTTCCTGTATGCCATTGCGACGATGATTTGGACGGATCGCGGGGGGAACGGCAAAGTCCCTTTGTTCTCGACCCTGCTGGTCGTGGTCATGCTCATCATCAGCATGATCACTTTTGCCCGGCTGGTGCAGCGGCTCAACGATCTTCAGATCACCAGCGTGTTGTATTTGATCGGCCAGCGAGGGCGTGAGGTCATTCGGGCAATGTTCCCGACGCCTACCTGGGAGGACTACCTCGCGCTTGCCTTCGATGAGATTCGTCAATATGGGGTCAGCTCGGTTCAAGTCATGCGCCGGTTGCGCTCGGCCCTTCTGAACTTGGTGGATGCCGTGACCGGTGCCGAACGCAAAGCGGTGGTGCGACGGTATCTCGATCATTTGAACTGGGTGATCGAACACTCAGTACTCGACGCCGAGGATCGGATAATGGCCTTGCAGGAAGACCGGCAAGGCTTGGGTCTGTCGCGCCAGCGGGTCGATCCCGAGCGGGACATCGCCGCGAAACACTGATCAATGATGCGGGTTCCATAAACCGCGTGGGAGATGTGATGCAGCCGAAAGAAGAGTTGACCACCGCGCGCTTGCGGGCTCCGCGCGCTGCCGCCATTGCCGGTATCTTGTTCGCGATCTTGCTGATGGCCGGTCTTGGATTGATCCGCCTGGCCGTCCCGGCCAATCCACTGGAAGCGGGGGCTTGGCTCCAAACCCGTTTGAATACCGTGGTCCTAGCGTTGAACTTGGTGCCGTTCGCCGGTATCGCCTTTCTCTGGTTTATCGGCGTGCTGCGCGACCGTTTGGGAGAACGGGAAGACCGCTTTTTTGCCACCGTCTTTCTCGGCAGTGGATTACTGTTCCTCGCCATGCTGTTTATGTCGGCGGCGATGGTGGGTGGCCTCATCATCGCTTACACGGCGGATCCCAGTCGGATACTCGGCTCCACGACCTTCACCTCCGCTCGCGCGATTGCCTATGAGGTCATGAACATCTACGCAATCAAAATGGCGGGCGTTTTCATGATCGCCACGTCCACCCTCGCGCTTCGCACTCGATTCATCGCCCGCTGGATTGCATTTCTCGGCTACGCCCTAGCACTGCTCCTCCTGCTCAGCAGCCGCTATATCGAGGGGATCTTGCTGGTCTTCCCGCTGTGGGTTCTGCTGATCAGCCTCTATATCCTGATCGATAACCTGCGCCAGCCATCGCCAGCGGTGGCGGCTTCGCCGGAGAAAGAATCATGAGCAAGATCAAAGCCGAAAAAATTCCAGACGAGAATCAGACACCGGAAAAATTGAAGGCCAAGGACTATGAACGAGAACTAACGAAGCTGCATGTCGAGTTGGTCAAGCTGCAAGAATGGGTCAAACACCAGGGGCTCAAGATTTGCGTCGTGTTCGAGGGTCGGGACGGTGCCGGTAAGGGCGGCACCATCAAGGCGCTCACCGAGCGGGTTAGCCCGCGTGTATTCCGGGTGGTGGCCTTGCCTTCGCCGACCGAGCGCGAGAAATCTCAGATGTACGCGCAGCGCTATATCCCGCATTTCCCGGCGGCCGGCGAAGTGATCATCTTCGACCGCAGTTGGTACAACCGCGCCGGTGTCGAGCGGGTGATGGGGTTTTGTACTGAGGATCAAGCCAAGCGCTTTTTACAGGTTGTGCCCCAGTTTGAAAAGATGATGATCGAATCCGGCATCCTCCTGCTCAAGTACTGGCTCGAAGTCAGTCCCGAGGAGCAGACCCGTCGGCTCGAAGCGCGCATCGAGGATGGCCGCAAGATCTGGAAATTGTCGCCGATGGATCTGCAATCCTACAGCCGCTGGTACGACTATTCGCGGGCGCGCGATGCGATGTTTGCGGCGACCGACACTGCCTGGGCGCCGTGGTACGTGGCGCGCTCCGACGACAAAAAACGGGCGCGATTGAACATCATCCGCCACCTGCTGAGCCAGGTTTCTTATGAAGACTTGCCGCGTGAGAGGATCAAGCTACCGAAGCGGCAAAAGGCTGGCGATTATCAAGAGCCGAATTATCCGTTCAAATTCATTCCCGAAACGTGTTGAAGATTCAAGACGAGGAATAAGCTTTTAGCAGGTATGAATCGCTTTGCCGTAAAAACTGACGTCCGACCGGTTTCTTCATCAGGAAACCGTTAGAACGGCCGCTCTCGCATGATGCGTGGATCGCTGCGCGTCGGCTCGTGAGAACGGGTATGATGAGCCGATGAAGCGGCATTGGATTTTCTGGACGATCATCACGCTAGGCGTTTTAGCGGGCGTGGGCATCATAGTTTGGCGATGGTTTGGCCCGGTAACGGTGGAGGTTACGCACCCGACCCGAGGCCCGGCGGTACGGGCGGTTTACGCGACCGGCACTGTGGAGCCGACTGTCATGTTACCTATCGCGCCGCGCACGGCCGGCCGTTTGATGGAACTCAAGGTCGACGAAGGCGCGCAGGTTCGGGATGGGCAGGAATTGGCCCGCTTGGAGGATGCTGACCTTCAGCGTTCGGTGGACGAACTCGAAGCGCGAGCGCGATTTGCGAAGACGCAGCTCGACCGCGCTCAGGCTCTGCTTGACCGGGGATTGGGCACGACGCTGGAACGCGACCGGGCACGTTCCGACTGGCAGGCGACGGAGGCGACCGTGGCACGCGCCCGGGCATTGCGATCCTACATGACCTTGACCGCTCCGGCAGACGGCCAAATCCTGCGTCGTGACGGCGAAGTCGGCCAACTGATCCCCGCCAACCAGCCGATTTTCTATTTCTCCCGCCGCGAGCCCCTGCGGATTGAAGCCGAGGTGGACGAGGAAGATATTACCTTGGTTCAGCCCGGCCAGCGGGTGCTGATTCGCGCGCCCGCCCTGCCGGATCGGATCCTCGATGGCCGGCTTGCCTCGATCACGCCGAAAGGCGATCCGGTCAGCCGCAGTTTCCGGGTGCGGATCGAACCTGACGGCGATTCTCCGCTACGGATTGGGATGACCGCCGAAGTCAATATCGTGGTGACCGAGCACGATAACGCCTTGCTAGTGCCGGCGACCGCCGTGATCGATGGCCATGTCTGGATCGTGCGCGATGGGAAATTGCACTACCAGCCGGTCCAAGTCGGAATCGTCGGGGAGAAGCGAACCGAAATTCTGTCCGGGCTTGTGGAAAGCGATGTCGTGGTCGTCCGACCCACTGCTGAACTACAGGAAGATCGGCGGATACGGGAAGCACATAAAACAAAAAACGACGCCTAAGGCATCGTTTTTTGATGAAATCCGTTTCAGGACTGTGTCCAAGTCCGGGCCTAGCTTTAGGCGGCCTTGGCACCCTTCCGACGCCGACGGTTGGCGACGGTGGAGAACAGGAGACCCGTACCCAGCAGAGCCAGTGTAGTGGGTTCGGGAACCGGAGTGGGGGTCACGGATTCAACCTGCACAACAAAATCGTTAAAATCCTTATCGCTGGAATTGTAAGCCACATCTTCCCATGCCAAGACCCACTCGCTGGGTAGCCACGTAGTAGACCCTGTGCCAAAGAAGTTGGCCTGCCTGGAGCCGTCTCCTTGGAAAGCGACCATTTGGTCTTTGCCACCGTTCAAGCTAGCATCCGAGTAAAAGTAGTTGGACCCAGGTACGCCAAGATAAAAACCAAAATCCGAGCCTCCAAATGTCGCTGTATGGATGGCGAAGGTTCCAAGATTTATGCTCCTAAACTCGTTGCCACCCAAATACTGGAGGGCGGAGTGATTACCGGCCGAGTCGGATCCATTGAAAAGCTCCAAGCGATTGTTGGGATCAGCAAGATCGTAGATTCCAAAACTGTTGGAGTTCGCGTTGCCAGCCAGTTCAATGACGATTCCGGAAACGCTGATTGTAGAACTGCCTATCTCCCAAGCCGCGCTCGTAACTTGCTCGGAGCCATTAACGTCAAGTGGAGAACCGCTTGTGATCCACCCCGAAGTCGGATCGTTGAAAAGCTTGCCTAAACTGGTTTCGGGGCCCGGTAATATTGCGACAGCATGAGCGGCCCCAGACAAGAGTAAGCCAGCAAAGGCGGCAGCGATGCTGTAGTGATTTACTTTTATGTTCATCAGTATCATTCCCTTAAATTAAGGATAGTTTGATAAAGCTACTGCACTTTAAGCAAATATCATGCCTATCTAATAATCTAACCCGTTATTCCATATAGTGTATTAATATTATTATTATACACTATATATAGTGTATAACTTGTTCGAAACTTTTTTGAATATTATTTTTACATGGTTTTTGTAAAAAAAGCTGGCGATGGCAGAGTGAAATCCTTAGTCAAACTGGTGTGGCAATGCTCGAAAATAATCAGAAAAACCACATAAAACTAATATTAAACAATTAATTACGAATGAATTGGATCGCTAATCTCCTAAGATATTGTCTTGTCAATATTTTTTACACCCTGAATATTGAAAAACCGTAAAGATTTCGAAAATTTTACACAAAAAGTGTGTAATATATATAAATCAAATAATTATATATTTTAAGCGCCAATAGCAATGATCGATCTTCTTATCAAAATTTTTTACGCTCTAGAATTATTGAAGTAGCCTGTAGAGGTTAATCCGGTCCGTTTGAAAGGAGTCGCTAACGAGGACCACACTTTACACTCTATGTCGATTCAACTGACCATCGCTGTCACCCATCTGGTCAACCGCAAGCGGCCGACGCTGGTTTCGCTGATCGGTATCGTGCTTGGCGTGGCGTTCTTTCTGGCCGTGTCGTCCTTGATGCGCGGTTCCGAGCGGGATTTCATCAAGCGGCTGATCGACAACAGCCCGCACATCACTGTGTCCGATGAGTATCGCAACCCCCGAGTGCAGCCGGCGGCGGTCCGCTGGCCCGAAGGCGCCGTCGAGGTGCGACGGGTCAAGCCATTGAACGAGGTGCGCGGCATTCGCGGCCATGCTCAGAAACTGGCTTTTATCGAATCGCTGCCCGGTCTGCGGGTAGCGCCAGTTTTAGTGGGTTCGGTGGTGTTGACCTTTGCCGGACGCATCGAAGGTGTCACTCTCAACGGCACCATTCCGGCCAAGATGAAGCAGGTTTCGACCATTGAGGAAAAGTTGATCGAAGGCTCGCTGGATGCGCTGGCCGCCAATCCGAATGGCATCGTGATCGGTGTTGGATTGGCTAAAAAGTTCGGGCTGAGCATGGGCAGCGTGGTGAATGTTTCGTTGCCGGAGGGCGAAGTGCGAACCTTGAAAATCGTCGGCATTTTCCGCACCGGCAACGCCAGTTACGACGAAACCCAGACCTTCGTGCTGCTCAAGCGGGCGCAGGGTTTGTTGGACCGGCCCAATCGGGTCAATCGCTTCATTCTCCAGCTCGACGATCCTTATGCCGCGCGGGATGTGGCGGCGGTGATCGAGGATCGGATCGGCTACAAGTCCGTCTCCTGGCTGGAAGCTTCGGAGGATTTGATGAGCGTGCTGCTGGTGCGCAACCTGATCATGTACAGCGTGGTGTCGGCGATTCTGGTGGTGGCCGCGTTCGGCATTTACAACACCATCTCGACCATCGTCATGGAGAAAACCCACGACATCGCCATCCTCAAGTCGATGGGTTTCCATGCCCGCGACGTGCGCCAGATTTTTTTGGCGGAAGGCGTCATCCTGGGCCTGATCGGTAGCATGCTTGGGTTGTTGTTAGGAATCGGCTTGATGGCGTTGCTAGGGCGGGTCGAACTCAAACCACCCGGTGCGACCGAATTTGTTTATCTGCCAATTTACTGGGGCTACGAACAATATTTGTTGGCCGCCGGTTTCGCGATGGCGTCGGCGATCGGTGCGGCCTACCTGCCGGCGCGCAAGGCGGGACGAGTACAGCCGGTGACCATTTTACGGGGCATGGGGTGAGTTCCGGGGAGGAGAGTAGCACGCGGTCGGCTCCGATCATGGCCGCCGAAAACCTGGGACGGGTGCTACCCGGCGAGGTGCCGGTCACGCTGGTGCAGGAGATCACGCTGGCGGTGGAGCGGGGCGAGTTCGTGGTTATCATGGGGCCGTCTGGCTCCGGCAAATCCTCGCTGCTGTATCTGCTGGGATTGCTCGACACGCCGACCTCGGGGCGTGTCCTGCTCGATGGCCGGGATACCTCGGGTTTCGGCGAGGATGATTTAGCGACCACGCGATTGCAAAAGCTCGGTTTCGTCTTTCAGTTTCATTTTCTGTTGGCCGAATTTTCGGTATTGGAAAACGTCTTGCTACCAATACGCCGGCTGGGTGTGCTGGGGGAGGATGCCGCCCGAAGCCGCGCCGAGAAACTGCTCGATCAGTTTGGTTTGCGCGAGCATCTGCGCAAGCGTCCGCACCAGATTTCTGGTGGACAGCGTCAACGGGCAGCCATTGCCCGCGCTCTTGCCAACGATCCACCGATCATTCTGGCCGACGAACCGACCGGTAATCTGGATACCCACGCCTCGGCCAACGTCCGGCAAATCCTGCACGATCTAACTCGTGAGATGGGCAAGACCGTGATCGCCGTCACGCACGACCTGACTTTTGCCAAAGCTGCTGATCGGATCATCGGTATCGTGGACGGTCGGATCGATCCCGATTGGCGGGCGTAGCGGTCAATTCCTTTTTCGCAGGGAGATACGGGAGTCTTGACATGGGCTTTATCCGCTTTCGCTAAAGCCATCAAATTTGATCGTAGTGTCCGCCGATGGCGAAAATGTAGATGTACCGATCATCGAACTTGTACACCACGCGATCTCTTTGGCTCAGTCGTCGTGACCAAAGACCGGATAGGTTGTGTTTCAGGGGTTCGGGTTTGCCGGTGCCAGTGCTCGGGTCGCCGCGCAACATTTCTTTCAGTATGCCGCACAGCGTTTTATGAAGTTGCTTGTCTTTTTGTCTAAGCGATTCATACGCAGCCCAAGTATGGCCTTCAAACACCAGCGATCTCATCGATTTCACCGGCCGAAGGCACGTATCCCGTCCCTCTTGCATGGGTGCGTAGAGAGTCGGCTATTTGTCGCATCAAGTCGCTATTTTGCAAAACAAAAAGCGTTTCTTGTTCGCGTTCCCAGTCGTCTGCGCTCACGACGACGAAATCTTCTCCGCCCCGGCATGTCACCTTGAGCGGTACATGCTTGGTAATAACCTGTTCCACAAAGCTTTTTATGTTTTCTCTAAACTGATTTACGCTTACACTGTCCATCGGATATCGCCATAAGTTGTACGGTAATGCCGTACATCATTATAAGAAAATACCTTGGCGGAGCAATTGAATAGCTTCCCCGAAAAATTGGCAGCCATCGCCCGTGCCCTCGCCAACGATCCGCCGATCATTCTGGCCGACGAATCGACCGGTAATGTGGATACCCATACCTCGGCTAACGTCCGGCAAATCCTGCACGATCTGACCGGCGACATGGGTAAGACCGTGATCGTGGTCACGCGTGACCTGACTTTTGCCAAAGCCGCCGACCGGATCATTGGTATCGTGGGCGGTCGGATCGATCCCGATTGGCGGGCGTAGCGGTCGAGGGTTGTTTTGCGTGAACGATCCGATGTACTCGGCTGGTTTGCAGGGATATTCGAACGAGCGGGTAAATTATGATCGATCCGTCGGTACGCTATGCTATACGACAGGCGTTCGCTTGAGTGGACGGTGATTGGTGAGAGTAAGAACGCTGTTTGGTCGAGATATTCTGTTGCGCAAACTGTGCTTTATGGCGAGTGGTGGATTTTGGGGAAGCGGCGGGTAGACTGGGATTGCTAGATTTGGGATTGAAGGTTGTTGCTATGCAGCTAATAAAATATTGAGTAATCAGGTTGTTGTTGTAGATAGTGGCAGGTTATGGTAGATATGCAGAACTGTATAATCACTTGTTAGCGCTACACAAGGATCTAGAAATGAATGAAGGTTCAATAACATATGGAGCCCAGATTCAGGGATTAAATCTTGAATCGATAGAAATACAAGGGTTTCAGCCTTCAATTGATAAAATTGTTATTAAAACAGAAAATGAAACAAGAATTATTATCACTTTCTACATTAAAGACATCTTTAAACAAGATGATGCAATTTTACTCACGCACGATTATGTTGCGTTACTAATTAATAGAATCTCGTTCGAGTTCGGAAGCCAAATAGGAGAACCTCGGTGTGAAGGATGGTCATTGCCGAAAGAGCTAAATGGGAATAGACATGTAGTAGTAAGAGACTTTGTGGTTATGTATGACTTGGTCGGAGGAACAATAAATCCAGGAACTCAACGATTACAAGAGCTAAAAATTTCTTTATTGAAACCCATTTCCACTTTAGACAGATACCTTCCGTTATATCGTTTCGCAATATGTCAGAGTGACCCTATTTCCAGATTTCTTTTTTTATATAACTTGATCCTGCTATTGAACGGAGATAAGCAGGTATTAGTAGATAATCAAATTATTAGCATTGACAATTCTGTACCGTTAACCCCAATACCTCATAAACCGAACAAAACAGAAACACTGTTTACTAGGCTTCGTAATGAAGTGGCGCATACAAGGCCCAATGCCAACCAAGAACTGACCGCAAAGGAAATCATAAATAATGTTTCAAGATTTCAAGATCTCGTCAAAAAGGCCCTTGATACAATTTAGTAAGTTATGCGCTAACAAGGCGCTCCAGCCGACCGCTAAAAGCGGCGGCTGAGCGCAACGTTAGGCTTTAATTTATAAGCCGTGTAGGGTACGCACAGCGCTCGAAACGAATACGCGATCAATAAAACCTTAAAGAGGCTCACCATGACCAACATCCCGCTTGATCTATATCGCGCCTGCAAAGCATCTGCATGGGGAAAAAATACTTCGCAACGGCAGAAGAATTTTATCCAGCAGGAAGGCACTGGTAGCCTGCACCCTGAATATGAAGGGTTTGAACGTGGCGACGGAACTTTCCGTGCGCCAGACGTTACCACTTTCAAGGATACGAATGATATTATCTGGATACGGGGAGTCAATGACCGCAATCAATCGAATAATCCTTATGTGAGCTGGAAAGAAGGAACATCGTTGAGCGGAACCCCAGGCTGTTTCGGCTATGGCGGGTGGTTTTATTTCCTGCTGCCCAAAGACACGCCAATTCCAGCATCGTTAGATGTCAAACATACTCCCAGCCGACGCGACCCTAATCATTATTCGTTGCGGTGCATTAATTCTATGACGAAAACCGCTTACGAGGGTGCGCTCAACACGCTCGCAAGGTCGGCGCTTGCAAAGGCGGTCGAAGACAAGCGCGCTTCCCTCAAATTTTCTTCTATTTGACCCCATGTGAGGTGACCTATGCGATCAATCAGCGAAAGAGACCTTTCCGTTGTCATCCCGATACTCGCCGCGAAGATTCATGACTTGAATGGCGCACTGAATGCCTTGGACGCCAACATCCAAGAATTGGATGATGAAAAGATTGACGAAAAATGTAATCTTCAGGAAACGATAGAACAGTATTACGACGTTTTGGAAGCGCTACAGGCTGAATATGAAAGCGCCTTGGCGGAAGGAATCAATCTACCCAGTTACGAACAGCTCATCCAGAAGTTTGAACTGTATTGAGGGGCGTGGGAAAGTCCCAGCCCGCGTATGGCGCAATAGCGAAGCGTATTACGCCGAATGTAAATAATCGCCTACCAGCGGGTCAACTTGACCGGCAAAAGCTTTGCGCCTATCGTCGTTACGCTTTCGCCGTCAAGTTACACTTATCGTTAGGGTTACTCACTCAGAGCTGATCATGAGAACGTATAATGGTGGTTGTCATTGTGGCCAAGTTCGGTTTGAGATCGAAACCGACCTCACTAAGGCCATTGAATGCAACTGTTCCATCTGTACAAAGAAGGGGGTCCTGCATCATCGTGTTCCGCCGGAGCGCTTTAAGCTACTCGCGGGGCAAGATGCGCTGGCGCTCTATCAATTCGGGTCGAAAACAGCCAAACACTGGTTCTGTAAACACTGCGGCATTCATCCATTTAGCAATCCCCGTGCGGCCCCGAACATGTACAGCATCAATGTCCGTTGTCTCGACGACTTTGATACTGAAAGGACCAAAATCGAGATTGGAGCATTCGATGGAAAGAACTGGGAAGAAGCAATCAAAACGTTCAAATTCTAGTGGCCCTAGCAAAACAGGTTCCAGGCGATGTTGGCTCTGACATGCCGCCGTGTCTGAACCCGAGCGTAATGCGGACGCTTCGCGCCCGCATTACGGGACGGCGGATCAGCATCCGCATGATTGCTTGGCGCTTCGCGCCGCATAACTACACGGATCAAGCTGACTCTGGGCGAAAAAGCCTACGGCTTTCTCGCCTTGCACGGCTTATCCGCCGCCCCGTTGGCCTGCGAAAAAGAGGAAGGAAACCATGAATTCAAGTGTTGTCATCAGGAGCGAAACCGATGCCGATGCAAGCGCGATAACCGAGGTGACCGTAGCCGCCTTTAAGACCCTGGAGATCAGCAATCACACGGAGCAGTTCATCGTTGAAGCATTACGCGCTGCCAAAGCCCTTACAGTGTCGCTTGTCGCAGAACTAGATGGCCATGTTATAGGCCATATTGCCATCTCTCCTATCACCATTTCGGATGGAGCTCGGAACTGGTATGGCCTTGGGCCTGTTTCGGTGTTGCCAGAGTATCAGCGGCAGGGCATTGGTAAGGCCCTAATGTTGGAAGGACTATCACGGCTGAAAGCCCTGAATGCCAAAGGATGTTGTCTCGTTGGGCATCCGGATTACTACAAGAAATTTGGATTCAAAAACATGCCGGGGCTTGTGCTTGAGGGAGTTCCTCCGGAGGTCTTTTTCGCTTTGTCTTTCGACGCCCACACTCCGCAGGGCACCGTCTATTTCCACGAAGGATTCAAAGCGAATGGCCAATAAGTCGCCCCAGCGGACGACTGACCGCTGCCGTTGAGCTTGGCGCCATCCTCGAGCTGAACACATGCAGCACGCCTACCGAGACGACTTGGCATATATTCACAACGCAGGATTTGGCCATCTGGCTACGAGCGTTGTTCCCGTGATTCTTGAGGAATTGAATCACGCCGGAAGTCTCGGCGGAACCATAGTCGATTTTGGATGTGGCAGCGGAATCACGTCGCGCTTGCTGTATGACGCTGGCTATAAAGTCGTCGGATTCGACCTGTCGGAACCACTACTCCAAATGGCACGCAAGCGCGTTCCTGAAGCGACATTTCGGATGGAGTCCTTTGTCACAGCAGATATTCCTCCTTGCGTTGCCGTGACAGCAATAGGAGAAGTTTTCAACTACACGTTCGATACAGCAAATAGCGCTGCGGTTCGTGCGAAAACATTTAACCGGGTTTATAAAGCGCTTGCCCCAGGCGGACTGTTCCTATTCGATATGGCCGGACCCACTCGTGTACCCTCACATAATCTGGAACGAATGTTTACCGAAGGTCACGACTGGGCGGTTATGATGGAAGTAGAGGCGGATACAGCCCGCAATCTATTGACGCGTCGCATTACCTCCTTCCGAAAACTAGGAGACCTTTACCGACGTGATTTTGAGCTTCATCAGCTTCAGTTAGTCGACCCGTTGGAGGTCGTCGCGTCGTTGCAGGATATCGGATTTTCCGTGCAGACATTAGACTGCTACGGTTCACTACCTTTGCCGCGTGGCTTGGTCGGATTTATGGCAAGAAAGCCCACTAGCGCAGGCAATACCCAACAAGTCATTCCAGCGGACACTCTGACGCGTGCCTCTGAACTTTGACGTTAGCCAGGAGTAATCACACTAAATGCGGAATTCCATGTTTATTGCGTTTTTTGCGTTGATTGTTTTGGCGGGTTGTGCAACTACAAATGTTGAAACGACTGGTTCACCGCTGGGAAAACCAATTTGTCTGTCGGAAAAACCGGCAGTTAAGACGTTGGTTTTATGGGGGACACAATGGCGCTCTGACCAGAAGGAGCCGCAATTGCGGGAAGCTGCCGCCTACCGTGGAATCCAGAATTTTCTTGAGCGTGTCAGTTGCATCGCTGTAACCGGGGTCCAAAAACTATCTTGGGGAGAGCATCCGCCTTCGAATGAAGAGCTTCTGCGTATTGCGGCATCATCAAAGCCTAAGCCGGAACTAGTGCTTTTTGTGGTTGTTCGAGAGCTTGGGCCACGCCTCGTCATTGGAGTCCCGAATATCGTTGAAGGGGGTACCGAGGTAAAAATTGATGTGCGAGTTCTGGAAACGCAAACGTCGGAGTCGCTGGCGGACACGCAAACATTGTGGCGAAACGGCGGCATTTTTGTGATCGAAGGTGTAAGTACGCTTGATCAGGATATGAGTTCAGCATTGAGTTCTGTGCTCAAGTCGAATCTTGGCGAGAAATGAAAATGGCTAACAAGTCGTTCAAGCCGTTCGCTACGCTCACTCGGACATCCAATACTTTGCACCTTATGTGAGAATGAAATCGCCATGGTGGCGAAACAGGCTTTTCACCTGGATCATGGGGTTGGGAACCAAAACCCGATGGTGTAATCAAACTACAGATTGCCAATGTGGTGTGAACCCGCATATTCCTGATTAACAATCGATAGGTCGATCATGTATTACGTAGTTGAAACCCATAAATCTTTCGATCAGGCAGCAGTCGATCTGGATGCTGCCGTCAAGCGACTCGGATTTGGAGTGCTGCACGTTCATGATTTAGGAAATACGTTGCGTGGTAAAGGAATCAGATTTGAGGAGCAATGCAGAGTTTTTGAAGTCTGCAATCCGGTACAGGCTGCAAAAGTCTTATCGACCGACATGTATCTGAATATGGCCTTGCCTTGTCGTATTTCGGTTTTTACAGACAAAGGTAAAACCAAGATCGGCCTTATCAAGCCGAGGGCAATGCTCGAAGCGCTATCTCAAGATGCAGCGTTGGTTCAAGTCGCTCAAGAGGTTGAAGAGAAGACCATCGCAATGGTGGATGAAGCGAAATGAGGAATTGGCTAACCCGCGAACGCGGCTTTTAAGCCAAATCGTGGGGAGCAGGAGAAAGGATTTTCCAGATCATGATGATCGAAAAAGGAAGGACACGATCGGCGGCGAAAAAGGACACACGCTCGGATACCTTGCCGCACATCGTGCCTTCCAGAGGCTAGAGGTAGTAGGTTTTTAGGGGTGGGAAGCCATTGAATTCAATGGCGCTGTACGAGGCGGTGTAGGCGCCGGTAGAAAGCCAGTACAACCGGTCACCGCTTTCCAGCGACAGCGGTAGTTGATATTTAAAATGCTCGTACATAATATCCAAACTGTCGCAGGTGGGTCCGGCCATGATCACATCACCCGTTTCGCCTTTTTTCTCGGTATAAACGGGATATTTGATGGATTCTCCCAAGGTCTCCATTAAGCCGTTGAAGATGCCGACATCGGTATAAATCCAGCGTTTTAAGTCGGTTTTTGATTTCTTGGCGATGGTTACGATTTCGCTGACGAGAACGCCGGCGTCGCCTACGAGTCCCCGCCCAGGCTCCAGATAGATCTCCGGGACAGAGCTGCCGAAATACTGACTGAGATAGCGATTGATTTCCTCTGCGTACACAGAGAGCGGATTGGCCTTGACCAGATAATCGGCTGGAAAACCACCGCCCATGTTGATAGCTTTCAAGCGCAGGTGCTTTTGCTCCATCCAATCGAACAAGGCATGTGCCTGACCGATTGCCGCGTCCCAAGCGGGAATTTCGCGTTGTTGCGAGCCGACATGAAATGAAACGCCATAGGGTTCCAAGCCCAGGTCGGCGGCCAGCACGATGAGATCCATGGACATGCGTGGTTGGCAACCAAATTTTCGTGACAGCGGCCAATCAGAATCGGACGTGACCGCGTCCATTAAAAGGCGGAAGAATACCCGCGAACCAGGGGCTTCCTTGGCGATATTGCGAATATCCATCTCGCAATCGCTGGTAAATAGCCTGACACCCTTTTCATAAGCTTCACGGATATGCCGGGCTTTTTTGATGGTATTGCCGAAACTCATGCGGTCGGCTGTCACGCCCAAATCGAGCACTCTGTCGAGTTCGTAAATTGAGGCGATGTCAAAATGGGAGCCAAGATCACGCAATAAGGCGAGCAATTCCACCCCAGGATTGGCCTTGACTGCGTAGTAAATTTTTGCCGATGGGAAGCAAGTGCAAAATTCCTCGTATTTCTGTTGAATCCTATCCAAGAGCACGATTAAGAATGGCGTCTCTTTCGTATTGGAGAGCGCCATGATTTTTTCCCAATCAGCGGAAGGATAGTAATCGCGATACATGATTGCTCCTGGGTAGGGTGCTTGGAATGAGAGAGAACACCATCGTGGTCGATGACTCCATGATTGCCTTGGCCGTTTCCTCGTCGGTTAAAGAATGGCGACGCGTTGCATTTAAGCCAAATCGGGTTTGGTATCACCAACAGCATAGGCAGGGATCGGGTGATCTAATATCGAAAGCTGGGTGAGACAATCTCGAAAAGCTTGCTTGATATCGAAAAATCGACGTGCGGTAGCTTGCGATACGTGGCAGGAGCCGCTCGATTCGATCCGTGCATCGACCTCGCTCAGTATCCGCTGTACCCAGTCGGGATCCTGGGGGGCAATGACCAGAACCAGAAATCGATGATCCGCGCCTTCCATGGCGACCCCGGTTGAATCGTCCACATGCAGGTCGATACCGAAGGCGGGCGGATATTTCGATGGTCCCCGCAAACCGACCGTCCGCTCGTGCCGATCCAGGTTGACGATGCCCTCGATCGTGACCCCGAAGCTGGCAAACCAGGACTTCAGGTACCGTGGACAGCGGCAGGACGACGTGTAAATCCAGATTTTGCAACGACGTCGGTTCAACTCGGCCATGAGCGACCGGGTGCCATGACGGAGCCGTTCGGGATAGCGCCAGCGACGCCACCAGGAAACGTGCTGCTCGGTAGGGACGGAGGAATCGCAAATCAGGGTATCGTCAAGGTCAAAGGAAATTCGCACGCATCCACCCTATTTGTCATTCGTTTGGTGTTCTAAAGAAACCCACTATCGGGGCGACCAACAAAGCGACCGTTTAAGTCGCTGTCCGGCGGCGCGTTAGATCCATCATCCAAGCGTGGGTGCCCGTCGCGGCGGGTCCGGTCGCATCCTCCGCCGGCTGGCTCCGCACGTAACTGCCGTCGGGCTGCATCAGCCACGCCTGACGCTGATCACGCAGGCAGATGTCTAAAATCTCCCACAATCGCTCGCGTGCCGTCCGATCTTCCACCGGCGTCGCCGCTTCGACCCGACCCGACAGGTTGCGATGCATCCAGTCGGCCGAGCCGATGAAAAACTCGCCCGCCAATGGATCGTCCTGGCCGTTCGCGAAATAGAAGATCCGCGAATGTTCCAGAAAGCGGCCGATGATCGAGCGCACCCGCACGTTCTCGGTCCAACCTGGCACGCCGGGCGCTAGACAACAGAAACCACGCACGATCAGATCGATCGGTACACCGGCCTGGGACGCCGCCGACAGCGCCCGCGCCATCTCCAAATCTTCGACTTGGTTCATCTTGGCGACGATGCGGGCCGGTCGGCCGGCGCGATGATACTCGATTTCCCGTTCAATGCTTGTCAAAAAGCGCTGGCGCATATTGATGGGAGCAACCAGCAACTTGTTGAATTGCGGGGCGCGCGAGCAGCCGGTCAGGTAGTGAAACAGATTGACCACGTCGCTGGTGATGACGGGATCGCGGGTCAGCAAGCCGACGTCGGTGTAGAGCCGGGCAGTCTTGACGTGGTAGTTGCCGGTGCCGATGTGGGAATAGCAGCGCAGGTCGTGGCCTTCCTTGCGCACCACCAGCGCCACCTTGGTATGCGTTTTCAGGCCCATCACGCCGTAGGTGACATGCGCGCCGACCTTTTGCAGCTCCTGCGCCCAGAGCAGGTTACGCGCCTCGTCGAATCGCGCCTTCAGCTCGATCACGCAAGCCACTTGTTTGCCCGCTTCGGCGGCGCGAATCAACGAACGCACGAACGGCGTATCGTCGCCGACGCGATAGACGGTCATCTTGATCGCCACCGTTTGCGGGTCGATGGCGGCGTCGCTGATGAAATCCTCGACGCTCATGTCGAAGCTTTCATAAGGATGATGGAGCAGCAGGTCGCCACTTTGAATCGCCGCGAAGATATCCACTTCCTCGTTGGGGAGGCGGGGCGGGGGCAGCGGGGTCCAATGGGGGTCGCGCAAAGCCGGTATATCCAGACCGGCAATTTGAAACAGCCCGGTGTAATCGAGCAGGCCGGGTAATTCGTAAACATCCTCGTCGCTCAATTCAAACCGCTCCATCAACCCCTGGCGCAGCGCGGGGTTGGCATCCGACGCCAGGTCCATGCGGACCACCGGCTCGAAGCGGCGTTGCTGGAGCGCTTCGGTCACCGCTTCCCGCAGGCTTTCCTCCTCCTCGTCCAGTTCGATCTCCGCGTTGCGCAGGATGCGAAACAAGGTGGCATCGATCAGTTCCATCCCCGGAAACAGTTTATCGGCGCTGTGCCGGATCAGATCCTCCAAGCGCAAGAACCGGCGCTCGCCCGGCGTCACATCGACCTTGAGCGGAATCCAGGCCGGCAACATGGTCGGAATCTTGACCCGGACCGGAACGTATTCGTCGGTGTCGGGGTTGCGGAGAATGAAACCCCAATTGGTCGATAGATTCGACATGAACGGGAAGGGGTGCGCCGGGTCCATGCCAAGCGGGGTTAGCGCTGGGGAAACGTTGCGGTCGAAGAAACCCGATGCTTCGTCTCGCTGCGTCTCGGTCAATTCGTCCCACTCGGCGAGCAGGATGCCGTGGCGGGCGAGAAGGGGAACCAGGTCACGGTAACAGCGCGCCTGTTCCGCCAACTGGTCGAGAACCGTCACGCGAATTCGAGCGAGTCGGTCGCGGGCGCCACCGCGCGCCGCCGGGTCATCCTCACCCTGGGCCTGCGCCACGCCGCACAACAATCCGACCCGCTTCATGTAAAACTCATCGAGGTTCGAGGTGAAAATCGCGAGGAATTTCAGCCGTTCGAGTAGCGGCGTGCGTTCGTCCAACGCCTCGTGCAGCACCCGGCGATTGAAATCGAGCCAGCTCAGATCCCGGTCGATCCAGGCGTGAGCCAACAATCCTTCCCGCGGGGCCAATGCCTGCTCGCTGACGGCCGAGGCCGAATCTCGCCGGGCCTTGCCGCGCTTGGGTTTGACTCGGGTCAGGTTGATGCTGGAGCCGGATTCAGAGGTCTTGGCGGACATGCGGATTTTCCTCGAAGGGCGATGCCCCATATGGCGCGGTGCTGGGTGAGCCGGGGTAGCCGGGGTGGAGTCGGACCTAATCTTGAGTATGAGCAGATTGATGACCGGACGGTTCCGAAACGATTCTTCCGTTCAGGGCACGCAAGTAACCGGGATCCGCCTGTTCTTCCAAGAATTTGGCGAAGCGCTTGTTGATGCCGGGCAATCGGAACAGGGCGATCGGTCCGAGCTTGCTGGTATTCCGGACCACCGTCGAGGGTTCGAAATAGGCCAAGGCGTTCTCGGGGCTAAGCACGAAGGGCGGTTTACCGGCACGCAATAGAATATAGCTTGCGATCAGAACACCGGTGCGATGGTTGCCTTCGATGAACAGTTGCGGCTTGCTGAGTGTGCGGACGTAGACTCCAGCGGCCAGTTTCCAGGCCGATTCGCCTTGATGGCGAGCGTACCACTCGACGATGTCCTCAATACCCCCGCTCGGTTCATCATAGAATCGGCTTTGAGTCGCCTCGATATGCCGGGAAAATTCCGCCCGCAATGCCTGGTCGGGGCCGCACAGCACGATGTTATTCAATTCCAGCAAATATTTGTGCTTGCCCATCGCAAAAACGTCGATACCCCAATCGATCAGGATATCGACGTAGGTATAGCCTGCCAGCAAGTTTTCGATCACCGTGTCGCTCATCGGATCCCGCTGCCCGCTCAAGTGTCGGTTCAGGGTTTCGAATTCGCGTTGTACGCGCCGCAGGCTAAACTCGATCGCGGGCAGGTTCAGCAGCAAGCCCATGGCTTACCGGATACGCTCCACCGCTGCACGGGCGAGCGTCGCCACGCCGTCGGGCAAGGGAATGTAGCCCTCGTCCCCGCTGTACCGCTGCCCGTCGGCCAAAGCCCAGTTCACAAATCCCTTGAGCGCGGTGCCCTTGCGTTGATCGGGATACTGATCGTGCAGCAGCAGCCAAGTGAAGGTCACGATCGGGTAGGAGTCCTGACCTTCTGGATCGGGCAAGAACACCCGCAGGTTACTCGGGATCTGGTCGATGTTGGCAGCCAGCGCGGCCTGGCCGCTATCCGGGTTGGGTTCGACGAAAATGCCAGCCTTGTTTTGCAGACGGATCATCGGTAAGCCGAGCCGCTTAGCAAAGCCGTACTCGACATAGCCGATCGCCCCCCAGCTGCGCCTGATGCGACCGGCGACGCCTTCGTTACCACGAGCGGTCATGGTAATGCCGGGCCAGTCGACGGTCTTGCCGGTCCCCGGCCCTTTTCGCCACGCCTCGCTGATCGCGCTCAGGTGGTTGGTCAGGGCGTAGGTGGTCCCACTGCTTTCCTGGCGGGCGATCAGCGCGATGCTCTGTTTCGGCAACTTGAGGTCCGGGTTCAGTGCCTGAATACGCGGATCGTTCCATTCGCGGATCTTGCCGAGAAAGATATCGGTATACACATCCCGGCTGAGTTTCAGCGTCCCCGTCATCTCCGGCAGATTGTAGGCCAGGACGATGGCGCCAGCGGTGGCCGGAATCAGAGTGGCACCCGCCTTGGCTTGCTTAATCTGTTCATCGCTTAGCGCCGAATCGCTGGCGCCAAAATCAACGGCATTGTTCAGAAATAGTTGGGTTCCCTCACCACTCCCCACGTCTTGGTATTGGATGGCGATGTGGGGATGGGCTTTGGTGTAAACGTTGATCCATTTCCGATAAAGCGGAGCAGGAAAAGTGGCCCCGGCGCCCCGCAACGCGACCGGTTCGTTCGCGGCAGTACTGAGCGTCGAGGCCGGATCTTGGCCGAAGGCCGGGGAAACCGTGCCTGCCCAGCCGAGCACGACAGCGGTCAACAGCAATCGCATCGCCATGATGTTGTCTCTCGTCCTCAACTGAATTCGCCCCGGACGTACTCCCGAGTCAGTTGCTGCTCGGGTTCCTCGAAAATCTTCTTGGTGGGTCCCATTTCCACCAGATAGCCGGTGCGGCTGCCTTTGGAAATGTCCACCCCGAAGAAAGCGGTCGTGTCGGCTACCCGCATGGCTTGTTGCATGTTATGGGTGACCAGTGCGATGGTGTATTGCCCCTTCAACTCGATCATCAGTTCCTCGACCCGCCGGGTGGCGATGGGATCCAGTGCCGAGCAGGGTTCGTCCATCAACAACACATCCGGTTCGGTGGCAATGGCGCGGGCGATGCAGAGCCGCTGTTGTTGGCCGCCCGATAAAGATAGACCGCTGTTTTTCAGCTTGTCTTTCACCTCATTCCAGATCGCCGCGCCTTGCAGGGCCTTTTCCACGCGCTCGTCCAAATTGCCTTTGAAACCGTTCAGGCGCAGGCCGAAGGCAACGTTGTCGTAGATGCTCATCGCGAACGGGTTGGGCTGCTGAAACACCATGCCGATGTAGCGGCGGACCACCACCGGATCGACCTTTTTGTCGTAAATGTCCTGGCCGTGGTAGCTGACCTTACCCTCGAAACGAAAGATCGGGATCAGATCGTTCATGCGGTTGAGGCTGCGTAGCACGGTACTTTTGCCGCAGCCCGAGGGGCCGATGAAACCGGTGATCTGGTGCTTTTCAATGGGCACCTTGCTATCGCGCACCGCGAGAAAATCACCATAGAAGACCTTCTCAAGCTGGCAGTCCATCACGACATCGTTGTGGGCAGGCGCGGTGTTGGCCACCATCATTTCGGGATTTGCGTTCATGGGAGCTCCCTTGAAAAGCCTTAATACTTTTGCCGCCCGATGATGCGGGCGAGAATGTTGAAGACCAGGACGATCAATACGAGCACCAGGGATGCGGCCCACGCTAACTGGATCTGATTTTCGTAAGGCATGCCCGAGAAGTTAAAAATCAGGATGGCCAGCGATGCAGCCGGCTCGGTCAGGCTCCTCAAGTAGTAATCGCTGAACAACGCCGTGAACAGCAGCGGCGCGGAGTTGCCGGCGGCGCCAGCAATCGCCAGCATCACGCCGGTCAAAATGCCCGGCGCTCCAGTCGGAATCACGACTTTCCAGATCATCTGCGCACGGGTGCAGCCCATGCCGTAGGCAGCATCCTTCATTTTTTTCGGCACCATCGTCATGGCCTGTTCCGCCGCCAGCACCACCGTCGGTAGCATCAAGACGGCCAGCGCGACCCCGCCGGCGAGAGCAGAGTAGGTTTTCATGGTCACGACCATAACGGCGTAGACGAATACACCGGCCAGGATGGACGGAAAGCCAGTCAGCACCTTGGCCAAAAAGCGCACGGTGTGGCTGAGTTTGCCGTTGGGTTCGAGGATGGCCAGATAAACGGCGGCGAAGATGCCAAGCGGCACGCTGACCAGTGTGGCGATGCCGACCATGACCACGGTGCCAACGATGGCATTACCGAAACCACCGCCCACGTCAAATGCGGAGGGCGGCAACGCGGTCAGGGTTTCCCAGCTCAGGCGGGAACCGCCTTCGATCAACAGCATGTAGATCACGGAGAACAACGGCACGCTGGCAAGGAGCGCGGCTATCCAGGTCAATCCGGTCAGGAAACCGCTTTTTAACGCCCGAGTCTCGAAGATCGTGTGGTGGAGTTTGGGTTGGAAATCCAGAGCGGGTTGGTCGAAACCACGGGTCGTCGATGCAATGACCTGCTGGGAATCGCTCATCGTTCGGCCTCGAATTTGCGAGTGGCGAATTTCATGACCGCTAAGCCGACGGCATTGACGATCAGCGTAATCGCCAGCAAGGCTAGGGCGGCATACATCAACGCGCGAACCTCGACCGGTCCCGCTTCGGGAAAGCTGGAAGCCAGCAGCGCGGCTAGGGTATTGGCCGGAGCGAACAGCGACAGGCTGATCTGGTTGGAGTTGCCGATCAGCATGGCAAGCGCCATGGTTTCGCCCAGGGCACGGCCGAAACCGAGCACCAGTGCGGCGAGGATGCCCGACGAAGCGGTCGGCAGCATGACTTTGAGGATGGCCTCCCAGCGGGTGGTGCCCATGCCGTAGGCGGCCTCTTTGATCTTGTAAGGAATCTGGCGCAACGCGTCCACGGAAATAGACGCTACTGTGGGCAGAATCATGATGGCCAGCACCAATGCAGCGGGCGCAAGCCCCGGACCGCTCAGCGAAGTGCTGAAAAAGGGGATGCCGCCGAGATGTTCGTGCAGCCAGTTCGCCGCCGGCCGCAACAGCGGGATCAACACATAGATGCCCCAGAGACCGAAGACGACCGAGGGAATCGCGGCCAGCAGCTCGATGATAGTGCGAAAGACTGCCGCCAGTTGGCTGGGCAGGAAATCCTGGGTCAGAAAAATGGCGATGGCGATGCCGAAGGTTCCGCCGAAAATCAAGGCCAGCAACGAACTGTAGAGCGTGCCCCAGATCTGGGGGAGAATGCCAAATGTCTTGGTCTGGACGTTCCAATCGGTGGAGGTCAGAAAACCGAGGCCGTATTCGGAAATAGCTGGCAACGCCTTGCCGCCAATTTCGATGACGATGTAAGCCACCAGTGCCAGGATGAGCGCAGCGCTAAACCAGGCGATGCCGCGAAAGCTCTGGTCAAGGGCATAATCGCCTCCCGAGGGCGGGCCGGACACGGAGCCAGCTCGACCAGCATTGTCGAAATGATGCGATGCCATGAGTCACCAAGCGAGGTAGGGGATTGGCGATGGAGAGGACCAATCCTGACGCAAAAGCCGACACGACCATGGGACGTGCCGGCCTCTGTCTTGAACGGTGAGATCGAACGAATGCGGCCGGCGCTACTGGATCAGCATCGCCGCCTTCTCGACGCGCGCGGCAACATTCTCGGGCAGCGGGATATAACCCATCTTCGGCGCGGCCGCCTGGCCCTTGGTCAGGCCGTATTTCACTAGTTCACGCAGGATCTTGGCTTTTGCGTCATCCTGATCCCGGTAGAACAGCATCCAGGTGAAGGTGGCGATCGGGTACGCTTTCGCGCCGGCGGGGTCGGAGACCCAGACGCGCAGGTCGGGAACATCGGAACCGGGCAGTTTTTTATCGGGAAACTCGGCGCTGGCCAGCGCGGCTTTGCCACCTTCGTCGTCCGGCGTAATGTACTTGCCGGCCTTGTTTTGCAGGGTCGCCATGGGTTGTTTGGTGGCGAGGGCGTAGCCGTATTCGATGTAGCCGATGGCGCCCGGCGTCTGCTTGATGGTGGCGGTGACGCCGTCGTTTTTCGGCGCCTTCACAAAGTGGGTTGGCCATTGGACAGTCGTCCCGTGACCGACCGTTTTCTCGAAATCCGGACTGATCGCGCTCAAGTGACCGGTGAAGACGAAGGTGGTGCCGCTGGCGTCGGAGCGAGCGACGACCGTGATATCCTGGTCGGGGAATTTGACGCCGGGATTAGCAGCGGCGATCTTCGGGTCGCTCCACTTCGTGATCTTGCCCGCGAAAATTTCGGGGTAGACATCGCGGGGCAACTTCAATTCCTTGACCCCTTCGAGGTTGTAGGAGAGCACGATCTCGCCGGCTGTCATCGGCAGCAGCACGACGCCCTGTTTGACCTTGGCAATTTCATCGTCCTTCATCGCCGCGTCGCTGGCGGCAAAATCGACGGTGTTGTTAGTAAAGTCCTGGATACCGGCACCGCTGCCCTTGGCCTGGTAGTCCACGGTCACGCCTGACGTTTGTTTGCTGAAATCCTTGAACCAGGCAGAATAAATCGGGAACGGAAAGCTGGCGCCGGAGCCGGTCAACCGCATGTCTTCCGCCGAGGCAGGAACCGTGCTGGCAATGCCTATGGATAAGGCGATAATTGCTGTGGGGATAGGTGGAAATTTCACAAATAGTCTCCAGTGGATGAATTTATTTGTAAATTAATCTGTTATAGTAAGTATGCTTTTTGTTGATGACATTCTGATGACATTCTGATGACAAAAAGAGCAACATTTAGTCTACACTGGCTTACTACGGGGAGCGGTCCTGTCGGCTGCGGAGTTTGCAAGTAAAATCGCCATCCGATGAATCCATGGATGCTTGGCGCATACGATATAAATCCTCAGATCCGCCCCAATTTTGGGAGGAAACTGGCCACAACGGAGATGAAAACATGGATAAACCCCAACCGACCAAAGGTCGTCCGACCCTTTATCTGGTGTATGCCACGCCACTCGCTGGCGGTTCGACCGTCGAGGACGCCGTGGTTGCCGGCGATGAAGACGATGCCTATCGAAAGGCCCGGGCTTTATACCCGCGCGATCATTTCGACGTGACGATTTATCTGCAATCGGCGGACGATGACTAAACTAAATGTGACAGATCGGGTCGCCACGATATAACTTAGCCGTCCAAAGCGGTTTTTTGCGCTCTCAGTTATCTCTCCAATTCTCATGAACGAACTAGATCACGACAGGCTGCTGGAGTCGATCACGCGCCTGACCGAGAAACGCAATCGACTGTCGCTAGAGATCTGCCTGACGCAGACTATGTTCGATCTGCTGGGGGTCGATGAAATTGCGCTGTATCGCTTTGAAGGCGATCAGGCAAACCTTTTGGTTCGCGTCAATCACAAAGGATGTTGGATCGCGGATGGAGAAACGGACGATTTCGAAGCAGCAGTTCCAGTCACGGACGACACGGGTCTATTTGCCTGCTCGCACGGGCGCGAGGTGGTCGTCGAATCGGCTCCCCAGGGTAACCGGTATACTTTTCCGGTCCCGCGCCAGGAGCGGCTGATCGGGTTTCTGCGCCTCGTGACGGCGCGCGATCTGCGCGATGATCGCCGACTTATCGAAGGATTCGTGCAAATCTACTGGAACTATCTGAAGCTTATCGAGGATAACGAACACGACAAACTCACCGGCTTGCTCAACCGCAAATCCTTTGACGACCGGCTGATGGATATTTTAAAGGCCAGCCGGCGGGCTAGCCTTAACCGGGCGAGGCACGGACAAGCGGAACAGCGCCAGGGCGATGGCGGCAATTACTATTGGCTGGCGGTGCTGGACATCGATGGCTTCAAGCGCATCAACGACCTTTATGGCCACTTATATGGCGATGAGGTGCTGATTTTGATGGCCAACATCATGCGGCGATCCTTCCGGCGAACCGATCTGCTGTTTCGATACGGCGGAGAGGAGTTCGTCGTTGTCCTTAAAACCCGCGTGATCGAAGATGCCGAAGTCGCGCTCGAACGGTTTCGCCAAAACATGGAAAACTATCACTTCCCTCAGGTCGGCCAGGTGACGGTCAGTATCGGCTTTACCCAGATTCTCGATACCGAAATCATCACCGTGGTGATCTCGCGGGCCGACAAAGCGCTGTATTATGCTAAGGAGCACGGCCGCAACCAGGTTCGCTGCTATGAAACTCTAATCGCTGAAGGCACGCTGGATAAACCCAACGGGCATTTCGGCGATATCGAACTGTTTTAAGCGCATCGGCCGTTCCATCCCGTAACTCAAAAACCTGCATCATGCGATTCAACCCTTACCTTGCAAGCCGGCGCGCGTTGATGGTCGGTGCATTGATGGCCCTGTTGATGGCGGGCTGCGCCAGCGAGTCGCCTAGGATCAAGAAGCCAGCGGCTTTGCCTCCCTCCTCCGGGGCGTTGAGTGAGAAGGCCAAGCAGGAGCAGCGGCAAGCGATCTTCAAGGTTCGCGACCAGACCCTGAATCAGCTCCACAAGCTGAAACCGCCGACCCGAACCGAAATCGGGCAGGCTGCCGGGTACGGCGTATTCGAAATCAACGGCTTGAATGCCGTCCTGGCTCAAAGCCATGGGCGTGGCATGGTGATGGAAAGGAGCGGCCGGGTCACGTACATGCAGTTGGCCCGGACCGATATCGGCCCGGGCACTGTCGTGAAACCGTACTGGCAGGTCATGGTGTTTCGCGATCCGCAGCGGCTGAGCCAGTTCGTTACGGCGGGATCGCCGGCGAATGTCTCCAGCGATCCCAGCGTTACTGTTTACCAGTTGAACGAGAAAGGCGTATCGATCCAGGCTGATTGGGGTGCCCGGTATTTCCGGGACCCCAATCTGAATTGATCGCCGAGCCGGCTCAGCGCAGCAGCGCCAGGAACATGCCTGCCGCCACCGCCGAGCCGATCACGCCGGCCACGTTGGGCCCCATCGCCGCCATCAGCGGATTGACCTGGCCGTCGGTGTGCTCGGAGACGAACTTCTGCACCACCCGCGCCGACATCGGCACCGCCGACACGCCAGCCGCGCCGATGCAGGGATTGATGCGCTTACCTTCCGGCAGGAACAGGTTGAACAGCTTGGCGAACAGAATGCCGCCAACCGTGCTGAAGGCGAACGCCACCGCGCCCAGTAGCAGGATGAACAGGGTTTGCGAGCTCAGGAAGGTATCGCCCTGCATGGTCGAGCCGACCACCAACCCCAGAAATATAGTCACGATGTTGATCAACGCATGGCCGGCGGTCTCGCTCAATCGGTCGGTCACGCCGGATTCCCGCAACAGATTGCCGAACATCAACATACCGACCAGCGGGGCGCAGGAAGGGATAGCCAAAGCAGTCAGCATGGTGATGAACACCGGAAAAATGATGACTGCCGTCTGGGAAACCGGCCGGGCCTGGGGCATGTTGATGGCGCGTTCCTCGGCGGTGGTCAACAGGCGCATGATCGGTGGTTGGATCACCGGTACCAGGGCCATGTAGCTGTAGGCGGCCACCGCCACGGCGCCGAGCAGGTGCGGAGCGAGAATGGCGGTCAGATAGATGCTGGTGGGTCCGTCCGCCCCACCGATGATGCCGATCGATGCCGCTTCCTCGGCTTTGAAGCCGAACAGATAAAAAGCGCCGAGCGCGGCGACGAAGATGCCCAACTGGGCCGCCGCGCCGAGCATCAAGGTGATGGGCCGGCTCAACAGCGGCCGGAAATCGGTCAAGGCCCCAACTCCGAGAAAAATGACCGGCGGCAGCAGTTGGGTTTTAATCCCCATGTTGTAGATGAGTTGCAGCAGGGGGATGGTCTGCCCCGGTTCGGCGTGATAGCCGCTGGAAGCGTTGAGCATGGCCGCTGGTAGGTTGGCCAGCATCGCGCCGAAGCCGATGGGAATCAGCAGTAGCGGCTCGTAGTTCTTTTTCACCGCCAGATAAATCAAGAGGCCGGCGATGAAGAACATGACTAGATTGCGCCAGCCCAGGTTCAGAAAACCGCTTTGGGCGATCAGTACCAGCAAGGTATCCATGTCACCCGCCGATGGTCAGGATGGGTTTGCCGGCGGAGACTTGGCTGCCCAGCTCGGCGTTGATTTCCACCACCGTACCGGCGCAGGGCGCACGCACATCGTGTTTGGCCTTCATGGCTTCGACCGCCGCCACGACTTGGCTTTTCTGTACCGCATCGCCGACTTTGACGTTGATTTCCACCAGTTCCACCTTGCCTTCGAACGGCGAAAACACTGGCGTGCGCTGGCCGGCACCGGGCGGTGCGAGGGCCGGTGCGGCAGCGGGGGCGCCCGGCGCGGTCGCAACCGACGAGGCAGCTCCGGCCGGCGGTTCGATGGTGACACGGAAGGTGCGGGTGATGTTGCCTTCGACCACCGTGCATTGCGTGGTCACCGGCGCGGTGAAAGCCGGCGTAGCGGTGACCAGCGCGGATGGGGCCGGGGCGATGTCGGCGGCTGGTTTTTCCTTGGCTTTCAGCGGTAGGTTGATCTTGGCCTTGCCGGTCAGCAGCCGGATGCCTTCGTTCAGTTCCATGTTTTTGCCGGGCACGATAGCGGAGGCCACCAGGAAGACATTTTCCTCGGTCAGCGGCAGTTTGCGCTCGCGCAGCGCCTCCTCGGCCAAGGCGACGCTATCCGGTGCCTTCTCCAGCGGATCGCCAGTGAACGGTTCCAGTTTGAGCTGTTCGGCGGCGAGCCTGACCACTTCGAGATCGGGCGGTTCCGGCGTGCGGCCAAAGTAGCCGAGCACCGAGCGGCCATAGCCGGGGTCAATTTTTTTCCAGCGACCGTGCAGGACGTTGTTGAAAGCTTGTAACCAGTACTGTTGGCTGCCGGGCGTCACGCTGGTCCAGGCGCCGCCGGCCCGCACTACTTCGGGGAATTCGGCCAGCACGTCGCCGTAGCGGTCGAGAATGCGCGCCTCCGCCATCATTTGGACGTTGGGACCGATGGCCCCGCCCGGCATCGGGAAGTTGACCACGCGAGCGTCGGCCGAGGTGGTGACCGGATTGAACGAATACTCCTTGAGCCCCTCGTCGAGCAGTTTTTCCAGCTCGTCCATCTTGCTGGCGTCGATGTCGAGCGAATAGCCGGTGCCCTTCAAAGCGTGCCACATCGACCGCACGTCCGGTTGGGCGGTGCCGGAAGCCAGAGGGCGCGCTGACAGGTCGATGCGATCCACACCGCCGGCGATGCCGGCCATGTAGCAGGCTACCGCCATCGACGCGGTATCGTGGGTGTGCATCGACAGCGGCACCTCGGGCGGTAGAATTTTCTTCAGGCCCTTGGCGGTCTCGTAGCAGGTGTGGGGGTCGGTGGTGCCGGAGGCATCTTTCATGCAGACCGAATCGAAATGGACGCCCAAATCGAGCAGTTTCCGCACCACGCGGATGTAGAAGTCCGGCGTGTGCACTTGGTCGGACTGATATGGTAGCCCCATCATCGCCACGCAGACCTGGTGGTGCATGCCAGCGTCCACGATCGGCTTACCAGTTTTGACCAGGTTGTCCACATCGTTCATAAAATCGAAATTGCGGTCGATGGTAGTGCCGTGCTTCTTCATCAACCGCGCTTGCATCTCCAGCGCCTTGAGCCGCTGAGTGGTCAGCGTAACGCCAGACACCGAGCGGGTGAGGATTTGCAGGTCGGCGTCCGGCCCGACTGCTACGCGCATCTTGTCCATGCAGACAAACGGATCTTCGCCGGCGTAGAAGTACGGTGCCTGATAGCGGGCGCCGCCGCCGAACTCGAAATGGCGAACGCCCATCGCGGCGGCGGCCTGCATGGCGGGAAGCACGTCATCGACGCGCACGTTACCGCCGAACACGCTTTGCAGTCCGTCACGGAAAGCGGTCAACATGACGTTGATTTTCTTGGTGGTGGGGGCAAAGATCATGGCAACTCCACAGTTAACGGATTTCTTCGATGCGAGTGACTCGCGCGCCGGGGACAATGGCGGTGGCGGCGGCAGCGATGGCGACCGCGACCGCCGCGTCGGTCTGCGGTGCCGGTTTTTCGGGAAACAGTTCGATCAGACCGCGCAGAGCGATGGCCAGTACCCAGAGCAAACCGAGTACCGCCGCGAAGGCGTTGAGGCAAACCAAAAAAAGATTGGGGCTTTCCATTGGAACTCCTGGTTGCGCCGCAGAATGGCGGGCGTGAAATGCCAAGGGCGGTCAATGTTAATACGAAGTTAATACGAATTAATATCAATTAACGTCGGTTTCGGATATTAATGTTTTAATATCAAAAGGTTAGATGATTTTTTGATAAATTCAGCGAGGACTTGCGAGGTTGGTGGGTGTAAGCGACCAAGGTGGCTAGGACATTGACCATGGCGTTGACGAGGCTGCGGTGGCGGGTGTGCTCAATCTGCTGGATGTTCTTAATCGGGTCGTTGATCGTTTCGATGATGGCGCGCTGGCGCAGCAATAATTGATCGACCATCGGCATCAGTTTGTTGTGCATGTTCTGGCGGATTTTGGTGATCAACCGCAAGCCCCGATCCCATAGCACCTTGAAAAGCTGTTGGGAAATGTAGCCACGATTCTCAATCAGCCTGCCGGTTAGACCTCGGGTCAACTCCTCGACTGGCTGGCGATCATCGATGTTGCCGGGGGTGATCTGAAAAGCCAGGAGTTCGCCACGGTCGTTGACCACGAGATGAAGCTTGAAGCCGTAGAACCCGCCCATCGAGGTTTTGCCTCGGCGAGCCACTCGCTTGAAGACCCTGTGGTTGTGGATGCGGCGGTTGTGGCAACCACGAGGGAAGTCGCGTCGATAAAAGCAATACCGGTATTCTCTCCCCGGCGGGTGTGGAGATCGATGCACATCGGCGTCAGCGCGGTGGGGATCAGCGCCACGAACCGGTTATAGCTCAACAGGTCGGGAAACTCGCTCCGGCCGTGCCGATACAGATGCAGCTGGTAAAACGCCTTGAAGTGGCGGTACTGGGACTGATGGAAACAATTAGCATCGTCATGATCTCGGCGAGCGTCAACCGACTGGCCCGTCGCCGCCCGCCCGCCATCGACCAACAGTCGGCGATGCCAAGCCGGCAGGAACATTCGGCAGAACTCGTCAACTGTGCTTTTATGGGTTGCCATCCAATGCAGTTAACTGACCAGGTATGTTGGTCCAAATCGAAAGGTTCGTGGTGTAATAAATTGATCTGACGCTAAGACCGACAATATCAGCACGTCCATCACCATTTAGATCTCTGATATTAATTTGATTTAACCAGCCAGAGATGTTGGTCCAAGTTCGACGGTCGAGGGTGTACCAGATTTGGCCGGCGCCGTTCACACCAGCGAGGTCGGCTCGACCATCGGCGTTGAGGTCGCCTGCTACAAGTTGGCTCAACTGGCCGGGGATGTTGGTCCAGGTGCGACGGTCGAGGGTGTACCAGATTTGGCCAGCGCTGGTGAGGCCAGCGAGGTCGGCAGTGCCGTTGCCGTCCAGATCCGCTGTGACGAGCTGCGTGAGCGTGCCGGGGATGTTGGTCCAGGTGCGACGGTCGAGGGTGTACCAGATTTGGCCGGCACCGGTGAGGCCAGCGAGGTCGGCAGTGCCGTTGCCGTCCAGATCCGCCGCGACGAGCTGCGTGAGCGTGCCGGGGATGTTGGTCCAGGTGCGACGGTCGAGGGTGTACCAGATTTGGCCGGCGTCGTTCACGCCAGCGAGGTCGGCGGTGCCGTTACCGTCCAGATCCGCCGCGACGAGCTGCGTGAGCGTGCCGGGGATATTGGTCCAGGTGCGACGGTCGAGGGTGTACCAGATTTGGCCGGCGCCGTTCACACCAGCGAGATCGGCTCGACCATCGGCGTTGAGGTCGCCTGCTACAAGTTGGCTCAACTGGCCGGGGATGTTGGTCCAGGTGCGACGGTCGAGGGTGTACCAGATCTGGCCGGCGTCGTTCACGCCAGCGAGGTCGGCGGTGCCGTTACCGTCCATATCTTGGAGAGCTGGAGGCAACTGTTTGCAAACTTCGTTGGAAAAGCCGCTTTCCAACGTTCTAGCAACATTGTAGGCTGTTGCGGCGATACAAAAAGCTTTGCCGTCTTTAAGGTCCGAGAGAGTAAAGTTGGTCTGATTGCCGACATCCACAACCGAGTAACTCTGGCCAATTTGCCGATAATAAATTCTGTAACCTCCTACCGTTGGGTCAGGATTGGCATCCCAGGCGATGGTAATCTGCCCGGCGAGAAGGGCAGTGTTCCAAAAGAGGAACGTACTGCCTAATATGGTAAACAAAGTTGGGATATGAGTTCGATTGAGTTGCTTCATAAGAACAACAACCTTTTGATCTAAGCAGGGATAGCATTTACTTCCCACCCAGCACCGCCAGCTAACCAGGAATATTTATCCAGGTACGATGGAGGGTATACCAGATTTGGCCGGCGCCGGTGAGGCCAGTAAGCTTCAGAGCATCCGACATTACCACTTGTGTCGGTCTGAAGTTCGCCACATCAGTACGGGTATTATTCAATGAACGAACATTGTCATCATTGGATAATGCTGCAAGCTATACTGCTCACGCAAGTGATATTTGGACTGGAAAATCTACTAATCCGTGGGTCAATGTATATAGATGGTTCGATGTATATAGATGGCTCGATATGGATCCGGGCGGTTGAGGACGACTCGTTCCAACGAAGGACAGGGGTTACACTGGACGGGCGCTAAACCACCGCGACTGAAGGCCCGCGACAATGATCGACCTTCAAAATCTGCTGGATAGTGTCAAGTGCGATGAAACCATCCGCCAGTTGCGTTGGCCCGAGAGGGGCCGTTGCTCTCACTGTGGTGCGGCGGAGGTTACCAAGCAGGGCCAGGATACGACCCAAACGGCGCGACAGAAATACCGTTGCCAGGGCAGCCTTCGCTAGGGTGTGTCATCAATTAGGGGATTCACAAAGGTAAACCCATGTGCTTGATAGGGAGTCGACTTGCCGGAGGGGTCGACCGATGACGCGACACTATGCTTTGAGAGACGACCCATGGGAAAGAATCGAAGGTTTTTTGCTGGGACGGGAAGACACCGTGGGCGTGACCGCCTAAGACAATCGGTTATTTGTTGACGCCATTTTGTATCGTTATCGCGCTGGGATTCCGTGGCGCGAGTTGCCGGAAAGGTTTGGGTTTTAGAAGGCCGTTCATGCAGGTTTAGCCGGTTGGGCAGAAATAAGGTATTTGGGAAAACGTTCTCAATCATCTGGCAACGGATGCTGACCACGAATACGCCATGATCGATAGCACCATCGTTCATACACACCAGCACAGTGCGGGGGCCCAAAAAAAGAAGGCGAAGACCAGGTTATTGGACGTAGCAAAGGCGGATTACTTCTGCTTTTCTAGATTTATCTATTGATTTAAATCATAAATAAGATAATACGTTAAGCAAAAGACAAGGCTTGATGAGGTGGCGCATGAAAGAGGTGTGGTTGGAAGCGTTAAAAAACTCGGCTGCTGACGCGGGGGTGGGGTTGCTGGCCGGGATCGGTCAGCGGTTTCTGGACTTTTGCGACTGTTTCGGCGGTCACTTCCGCCGGTGAACCCGGACGGTCGAGACGGTGGCTCAGCACTATGTCCGTGGCTTGCTCCAAGCGGAACCCAAAAACATGGAACGGATGGAAGAGGCGATTCCCGAAGCAGACCATCAAGCCATGTACCACATGCTGAGCGAATTGGCATAGTCGGAGCGGGCGGTACTGGATCATGTGGCTCGGGAGGCGAATCGGCTGTTGGGGGGACACGCGGATAGCGCCTTGATGATCGACGAGAGCGGGTGCCCGAAGAAGGCGAGGTCTTTGTCGGGAACGTGCATCAGGATCAGCGGATGTATCTGGACGTCTGCAGCCGATGATCCCACCGGCCAAAACGACCCACGGGCGTCCCCCGATCCGCCTTCGGGCGCAAACCCCGGCAGTGCAGGTCGACCTCTGGACCCGGCGGTAACCGGTCACCGCCTGGCAATCCGTCACCCTGCATGGTGGCACGAAAGGCCCGTTGCGGGTGGAAATCCTGCATCGCCGGGTGTGGCTGTGGGATGATGAATTAGTGACAAGTGTTCTGACTAAAGTAGAATCAAAACCGGAGGATCAATCGATCATGAACCCATCCACCATCCATATTGTCGCCCGTATCGTCGCCAAGCCGGATGCCGTGGCGCCGCTACGAGTTGTGCTTGAGAAACTGCTGGAACCAACTCGCCAGGAGGCCGGTTGCCGTCGCTACACGCTGCTCCAGAATCGGCACGATCCGACCGATTTCACCTTCGTGGAGGAGTGGGCCAGCGATGCCGCCATTGATGCCCACTTGCAAACCTCGCACATTCGAGCAGCTTTCGCCCAAGCCCAGGGATTGTTGGCCGCCGAGCCGGATATTCGGCAGTACGAATTAGTGGGATAGTTACCGTAAATCCCGACTGGACGGAACCGCATCGGCTTGAAATCGATGCGGTTTTTTTGTCGATTATGCCCGCGTCGATAAACCTGACATCGAAGATAAATTAACGTAAAATTAATGTTTATTATTTAATAAATAATTCAATAAGTTAAATTTCCCGTGGGATTTACCATGGGCTGGCGGCAAATCGAAGAACAACCATGAGAATGCTCAGCCTGATTTTGTGGGTTCCTTTTTTTGGAGCGGTGCTGGTCGCCCTGTTGCCGGCGGCCCAGCAGCGACTGATTCGGGGAGTGGCGCTGTTTCATGCCGGGCTGGCTCTGCTCCTGTCGTGGAGCCTGCTCGTCCCGTTCGACCGGAGTACAGCGGCGCTCCAGTTCGTTGAGCAAGTGGTCTGGAGTTCTACCATCGGTGTTTCCTACGCCTTGGGCGTCGATGGGCTGTCTCTACCGATGGTGTTGCTCGGTACGCTGCTGTGTGCCGTGGCGTTGCTGGCATCGGACCGGGTGGCGGGCGGCGCGAAGGGCTATCACGCCTGGATGCTGGTGCTGGAGTTCGCCATGCTGGGCGTGTTCATGGCTCAGGACTGGTCGCTGTTCTTCATGTTCTGGGAATTGACCCTGATCCCGTTGTTTTTCCTGATCGACCTGTGGGGCGGGAAAAAGCGGCATGCGGCCAGCCTCAGTTTCGTGCTGTACACCATGGGCGGCTCGATCTTCATCTTGATCGCCGTGATCATGGCCTACCGGCTCACGCCGGAACATTCCTTCGCTATGGCGGCGATCGCCAAGGTGGCCATACTGCTGCCCCGTGACGAACAGGTCTGGCTGCTACTGGCTTTTCTGGTCGGTTTCGGGGTGAAAATCCCCATTTTTCCGCTGCATGGCTGGCTGCCGCTGGCACACGTTGAGGCGCCCAGCCCGGTCAGCATCCTCCTGTCCGGCGTACTGCTCAAGATGGGGGCCTACGGTCTGTTGCGGGTGGTCGGGATCTTGCCGGAGGCGACAGTGCTGTTGCAGCCTTTGCTGGTCGGCATCGCGTTGGTCAGCATCTTGTACGGAGGGCTGCTAGCCTGGCGGCAAACCGACCTCAAGGCGATGATCGCTTACTCCTCGGTCAGCCACATGGGTGTGGTCGTGCTCGGCATCTCGGCCCTCAACGAAATCGGCCTGCTGGGGGCCGTTTTGCAGATGATCGCGCACGGCCTGATCGCCGGGGCGCTGTTCTTGCTGATCGGCCTGCTGTACGAGCGTACCCACACCCGCGAACTGGCCGATTACGGGTCCCTGGTGCGAGTTACCCCCCGCTTCACGTTTCTGATCACGCTCGCTTTACTCGCGGGAATGGGAATGCCGGGCCTGGCCGGTTTCGTCGCCGAACTGCACGTCTTGCTTGGCGGTTTCGTGCGATGGGGCTGGCTGATGGTGTTGACGAGCTTGGGCGTGCTGATGAGCGCGGCCTACGCGGTTCGGACCATCGGCGGCTTGTTCGCCGGCCCGATCCGACCGGAATTGGCACAACTTCAGGATCTGCGGCCGATGGAACTGGCGGCGGCGGTTCCGCTGGCGCTGGGGTTGCTGGTGATGGGATTCCAACCCGCGCCGGTCATCGCGTTGGCGAGCGCCAAGATCGCGGAATTGGCCGCGATTTTCACCCATCTGCCGTAGAGGGAGGATGCCATGTCCGCGATCTCGCCGGATTCGTCGGCCAACCTGTCCCATCAGCCGCTCGGGCCGCGCCAACGGGTCGAACACGCCATCGCCCATCTGGACCACGTCCTGCCGGCGCAGGCACCGATTCTAAATTTCGTTCATCACAACACCTTGCACGGCTACCAACACCTACCGTTCGAGGAAGCGCTGGCCGCCGCCGAGCGATTGACCGGAATTCACGCCTATCTGCCGGAAGCGGAATTTCGCAAGCTGTTTCGAGCCGGTCGAATCACCGATGCCGATCTGGACGCCGCGTTTGCCCAGCGCCCGGCGTTCGAAACCGACACGGTGCTGGCGCGGGTCGGGGATCGGGACATCCGCCGGGGCGAGGTGCTGCAAATTTCGCTAGTGTACGGCGTCGAGGCGTTGTCCCTGAACGAATTGGTTTGGCGGATGGAGGAGTTGGATGCCACCCGTCGATTTGCAGCGGACGTGCCGGAGCATTCGCGCCAGCGTTTGCTGGAAGCGGCCCGACGGGATGGCGCGACCGAAACCGGCGCGGCGCTGGAGGATTTGTGGCGAGCCTGTCTGGAGGGTTTCCGGCTATCGGCGTTCAATCTTCATCCGGAAGATCTGGTGGATTTGCAACTGACTTTGGCGAAGTCGCTCCTGGCGCGGTTCCGCGAAGAAGGTGTAACGGATGAAGAAGGGCCTATCGTCCACAAGCGCATGCAGGCGGAAGCTTCGGCGCTGCTCGATCGGCTGTTCGACGACGTGGGCGAGGGCAGCACGCTGCGCGGTTTGTTGCGGGCTTTAACCGGTCGGGATCTGTTCGATCAAGTGCGTCCGGTTCTGATTCGCTTGTCCGCTGCCCATCTCGACGAGGGCTTGGCGGCTTGGTCTTTACCCGACCGGACGGAGGGTTTGTACGCGGCTTGGCGTCGCCTGGCGGAACGCGATCCGGCCTGGACGTTCGCGGGGTTGTCGGGCTGGCGGGAAATATTGACTCGCTGGCCGGACGATCCGGTCGATGCGGTGGTCGCCGAGCTGCGGCGGCTGGGTCTCGCCGAATCGCGTTGGGAAGGCTATCTGACCCAGCTGGCCTTGGAACTGCCCGGCTGGTCCGGGATGATGAACTGGCGGCAACAGCACCCCGACTATCCGGCCAGCCGCGAAAATCGGGTTGCGCTGGTGGACTACCTGGCGGTGCGGCTGTGCCTCGACAGTTTGTGGATCGAGCGCCAGTGTCGGGAAATCTGGGGCATGGAAGGCACGCTGCCGGCGTTGTGGGCTTATCTGGGCGAGCGACCGGCGGAGGCGTTGGTACGGCACGCCTTGTACGAAGGACGATTGCCAGAATATCTGGCCGGCCGGGTGCGAGGATTAGCGGAGGAGCGGGCACCGCTCGCCGCTTGGGATACCTTGGCCGACATGGTGTGGACCTGGTTGCACAGCCCAGTGGCGGCACAACCGGATACGCATACGGTCCACGGCAGCGCTTGGCGGTTGTTCCGGCTGGCTCAGCATCTCGGGATCGCTGGCAGCGAACTGCGCGCCCTGTCGGTGGCCGATCTGGAGCGCCTGTTGGCACCGCTGGACGCCTTGTCCGCGACCACGCGAGGCGCGGTGTGGCAGTGCGCCTACGAGCACCATTATCGGGACGCGTTGATCAACGCACTGGTGAACAATCACGGACGCTGGACCGGCCACGAACAACGGCCGCAAGCTCAGATCGTCTTTTGCATCGACGACCGGGAGGAGGGCATCCGCCGCCATCTGGAGGAGTTGAACCCCCAAATCGAGACGCTGGGCGCGGCGGGCTTCTTCGGCGTGGCGATGAACTGGCGAGGGTTGGACGACCGTGACGTGACGCCGCTCTGCCCGGTAGTGGTCACGCCAGCGCACGAGATCCACGAAGTCGGGCGGCCCGGCGCCGAGGCCGAGCTGGCGCAGCACGAACGGCGTCGCGATCTGCGCGGTCGGTTGCAGGCGTTCTACCACGGTATCCGGCGCAACCTGCTGTCGTCGGCGGTGCTGATCGACGCCCTGGCGCCGGCCGTGCTGCCGGTGCTAGCCGGCAAGCTGTTCGCGCCCGGCCAGCAGGGGCAACTCGCCAAAACGGTCGGGGCCCGTTGGGTGCCGGATGCGCCGACCCAAGTCACGGCGACGACGGCGGCACCCGACACGCCGGCCACGCCGGAACGGCCGCGTCTGGGCTTCACCGACGCCGAGCAGGCCGACCGGGTGGCGGCGCTGCTTCGTAATATCGGTCTCACCACGCGATTCGCCCCGGTGATGGTGTTGATGGGCCACGGCTCGATGAGCCAGAACAACCCGCATTTGGGCGCTTACGACTGCGGAGCTTGCGGTGGGCGGCACGGTGGGCCGAACGCGCGGACGTTCGCCGCAATGGCCAACCGCCCGGCGGTGCGGGCGCTGCTGGCCGAGCGCGGCATCGCGGTCCCAGCGGATACTTGGTTCGTCGGTGCCGAACACAACACCTGCGACGAGTGCATCACTGTTTACGACCGGAGTGATTTGCCGGAAGCGGCGGAGCGAGCGCTGCGGGCGCTACAACGGGATTTGGATCGGGCGTGCGCGCTGTCGGCGCAGGAACGTTGCCGGCGCTTCGCCTCCGCGCCGCGCGACCCCGTGCCGGATCGGGCGCTGCGCCACGTCGTCGGGCGGTCGCGGGATTTCAGCCAGGCTCGACCGGAACTCGGCCACGCCACCAACGCCGCCGCGCTGGTCGGCCGCCGCTCGATGAGCCAAGGGGTATTTTTAGACCGGCGGGCGTTTTTGATTTCCTACGATCCGACCCAGGACCCGACCGGCACGGTGCTGGAAGGTATCCTGCTGGCGGTAGGACCGGTGGGCGCCGGCATCAACCTGGAATACTACTTTTCCACTGTCAACAACGAGCGGCTGGGCTGCGGTACCAAGACGCCGCACAACGTCACCGGGCTGTTTGCGGTGATGGAAGGCGCCAGCAGCGATCTGCGCACCGGCTTGCCAAGACAGATGATCGAGATCCACGAGCCGGTGCGACTGCAAATCGTGGTCGAGGCTCGCACCGAGGTGCTGGCCGCGATTTACAGCCGTCAGGCCAGTCTGCGCGAGCTGATCGGCAACGAGTGGGTACACGTCATCGCCAAGGATCCGGATACCGGAGAATTTTCGATTTTCGATCCGGCGCGCGGATTCGTGTCGTGGGCCGGTCCGGTTCGGCCGCTGCCGGTTCGCGCCCGTTCCGGTGACTGGTATCGGGGCCAGACCGAGCCGCTACCGCCGGCGCTGATCGGCGAAGGAATCGGTCACACGACGCTTGCAAACCGACCGATGAGGGAGTTCGATCATGCTTGAATGGCTTGCCGGTCTGACTCCGATTCCGCCGTTGGCCGCCGCGCTGTGGATCGGCGTAGCCACCTTGTTTGGACAAGCCAGCGGCGAGCCGCACGAGCGGCGTACCAGCTGGATCGTGCTGACGGCTTGCGCGGGTTCGTTGATGATCGCACTGATCTTGGTGATCGCCCGGCTCATTGGCCCGTTACCGGATCGAGTGACGCTCGGCCGCTGGCTGACCAGCGGCGATTATCAGGTCGATCTGGTTTTCGCCACCGACGGCTTGAGCCTGGCGCTGGCGGCGCTGGCGGCGCTGCTCTGCTTGTTCGTAGCGCGTTTTGCGGTGAATTACATGCACCGGGAAGCGGGGTTTCACCGCTTGTTCATGGTGTTGAGCCTGTTCACGGCGGCGATACTGTTGCTGGTCATGGGCGGCAACGCGGTCCTGACCTTCGTCGGTTGGGAGATCGCCGGGTTGTGCTCCTACCTGCTGATCTCGTTTTTCCAGGATCGACCGGTTGCGGCCGGCAATGCCACGCGGGTTTTCGTGACCAACCGGGTCGGCGATGCCGGTTTCCTGCTGGGCATCGCGCTGTCGTTTCGTTGGCTGGGTAGCACGGATTGGGCGGCGATAGCCGCCGGCGCGACGGGCTTGAACTCGATCCAGGCGGGAATTTTGGCTGGCTGTTTCCTGTTGGCGGCGATCGCCAAATCGGCCCAGGTGCCGCTGGCGCCGTGGCTGGCGCGTGCCATGGAAGGACCGACCCCATCCAGCGCGCTGTTTTACGGTGCGGTGATGATCCACGCTGGCGTTTATCTGGTGCTGCGGCTGGAACCGCTGTTCGAGCACTCGCCGGCCGCGATGGTGGTCATGGCCGTGGTCGGGTTGGCGACCGCGCTGTACGGATTCATGGCCGGGCTGGCGCAGACCGACATCAAAAGTGCTCTGATTTTCTCGACTTCCGGGCAAGTGGGTTTGATGTTCCTGGCCTGCGGACTGGGGTTCTGGCGCTTGGCGTTGGTGCATCTGTGCTGCCATGCGATCTTTCGCGGCCACCAGTTCCTCAGTGCGCCTTCGATCCTGCAGCAACTGCACGGCGAGCGGACCCAACCCGTGCCGGACTGGCTGGCGCGACGACGGCGGACCTACGTGGCGGCCCTGCAACGGTTCTGGCTGGAGGATGCGGCGAACTGGATCGCGGTCCGGCCGGTGCAATGGCTGGCGCGGCAGTCGAGCCGCTTCGACGCCGCCGTGGTGGATCGGGCGACGGGTTTGCCCGCGCCCACCGTGCACGCTCTGTCATCGCTGGCCCAGTGGGAGGAACGCCAACTCGGCGCCGGGCGGCTGTTGGAGCGCGCGCCCGATGCACGGGATCAAGGGCAGGGCATCGTCGGCCGCGTGACCGAATGGACGGCGGGGCTGTTTCACCGGTTCGAGGAGCAGATGGTGTTCCGGGCGGTCGGGCAGGGAATCGTCTCGACCAGCCACCGGCTGGGACACGGTCTGAGCCAAGTGGAGCGCTCGCTGCGGCGGTCGTGGTCTTGGGTGGCGGCGATGGTGGCGGTGCTGGCGACGATCATCGCCGTCGGCGAGATGTTAAGCCGGGGCGGAAGCGAGGGTTTCCCATGGCTGAGCGCATTGCTGGCGATCCCGTTGCTCGGGATCATCGCCGACTTTCGCGCGCGCCAAGCGCGGACCGCGTTCGCATTGGGCTTGACGGCGGCGGTCGTGGAGCTGGTACTGGCGTTGCAACTGGTCGCCCGATTCCAACCGCACGCGCCGGGGATGCAGTTCGTGGAGCGGGTCGAGATTCTGCCTTGGCTCGGTTACCACGTCGGCATCGATGGCATCGGGGTACTGTTTCTGCCGCTGACGGCGCTGTTGGCCCTGTTCGTCATGCTGTACGCGCAACCGCACCGCTGGGAGCGACCGGGCGCGTTCGTGGCGAACATCCTCGGCTTGGAGCTGGCGCTGATGGGGATGTTCACCGCGCTGAATCTGTTGCAGTTCTGGCTGTTCGCGCTGGCCGAGGTGATTCCCGCCGCGCTGTTGATCCGGCGTTGGGGTACCAGTCCGGTGCGAGATCGGGCTGCCGTGCAGTACGTTCGTGCCATGTTGGGCGGTCTGGCGGCGCTGCTGGCCGGCATTCTGTTGTTGGGTTGGCATCACGCGGCCACGGCTGGCATTTGGTCTTTCGACTTGGCCGCTCTGGCCGAGACCCCGGTTCCGGCCGGACAGCAATCGCTGATTTTCGTCCTGTTGTTCGGCGGGTTGGCGGTGCGGCTGGCGCTGTTTCCCTTCCATGCCTGGCTGCCCATCGTGGCGAAGCACGGTACGGTGGCGGTGGGGATGGTGCTGCTGGTCGGGGCGAAGGTCGGCGTTTACGCGCTGTTGCGTTTCGTCCTGCCGCTGCTGCCCGCCGCCGCCCAGCAGTGGGACGGCTGGGTGGTGGCGCTGGGTCTGGTGGGGATGGTGTACGGCGCGCTGCTCGCCGTGTTGCAGATCGATCTGCGCCGACTGTTGGCGTTCGCCGTGATCAGTCATACCGGCGTGTTGATGGCCGGGCTGTTTTCGCTGAACGAGTCCGGGTTGAAGGGCGGTCTGCTGCTGAGCCTGAATCTGGGTTTGGCGGCGGCGGGTTTGTTCATCGCCGCCGGGCTGTTGAACCGCCGCCTGAACACGACGCGGTTTCATCGATTGGGCGGCCTGTTCGATTCGCTGCCGCTGCTGGGCTTGACCTTCTTGGTGGTGGTGCTGGGTAGCATTGCGATGCCGGGGACGCCGGGTTTCGAGGCGGCGCATTTGGCGCTGGAAGGGACGCTGGAATCCTACGGCTGGGGCGTCGCGACGGTGGCCGCTTCCGGCAACGTGCTGGCCGCCGGCTATCTACTATGGGCCTATCAGCGGATTTTCCTCACCCGCAATCCCAAGGTTTCATCGCGGCCTTTGACCGATTTGCGCAACCGCGAATTGATCATGGCGGGTCTACTGTGTCTGGTGATGATCGGAGTCGGGCTTTATGCCGATCCGTGGATCAAAATGATCGGGGAAGCGGTCGAGAATGTGGCGAAGGTATTTGGGGTGGGGAGTGGACATTGATCCTGCAATGGATGTTTACACCAGATTGGTTGGCCACCAAGGAAGCGGTTTTATGAAGACAAACTATGTCTTGATTGATTACGAAAACGTCCAAATCAAATCGCTGGCTCTCTTGAAGGACGAACACTTTCATATGAGGGTATTTCTGGGACCGAACAATACCAAACTGCCGGTCGAACTTGTAATCGCCATGCAGGAACTCGGAGAAAGAGCAGAGTATATTGTACTAGAAACAGCCGGACGGAATGCTCTCGACTTTCATATCGCTTACTATCTTGGCGCGCTGGCATCAAAAGATCCACTGGGATTTTTCCATATCATTTCAAAAGATACAGGTTTCGATCCATTGATTCAGCATCTTAAGAGTAAGAAAATTTTCGCTGCGCGGTCTGCGTCTATCGAAGAAATGCCTTGTTTCGTGACCCCTCTTCTCGCACAGCAGCCTAAGATTGCAGCGCCTCAACAGCAGAAGTCTGATACCGTGCCATGCAAGCCCACTAGAGAAGAATTCATTAGCATGGCTGTAGATGATCTGATCAGGCGTAAAGCTTCAAAACCTCGTACTGTCAAAACGTTATGTAGCACAATCCACGCGAGATGCGGTAAGGGTATTCCTTCGAGCGATATCGATGCAATCTATGAAGCTCTGGTAAAACAAGGATATGTCCGGGTCGAAGGCACGAAAATTACTTATAAATTGCCGGCGGCTAAGCCCTGATTCTCCCTTGAACGAAACTTGATTACCTTTCTCCAGCGATTTTTTGGAGAGCCGGATGGATTTCAAAATAGCCCTCACCGAATCCGAGATCGCAGCCTGTTTTCCTGCAATGCGCGAATTGCGACCGCATTTGACGGAAACCGATTTCGTATCTCGGGTTCAATGTCAAATGAAGAATCATGGCTATGTTCTCGTCTATGTCGCCTTGCAAAACGAAGTGGTCGCAGTGGCAGGTTATCGTATCGCCGAATTTTTGGCGTGGGGACGGACTTTCTACGTCGATGATCTCGTCTGCCGTGAGGCATTCCGCGAGCGAGGTTATGGCGGGAAACTGCTCGACTGGCTTTTGGAGAAAGCGCGAGAGTTGTCCTGCGACCAGTTTCATCTCGACTCGGGCGTGACCCGGCACGACGCTCACCGCTTATATCTCGGCCGGAAACTGCAAATCAGTTCCCACCACTTTTCCAGGGAGCTTGGCAAGCGTGCTACCTGATCTCGAACCATCGTCCATCACCGACCCATTCGGTTTTCCGATTCTGACTGTGTTGATCGTGCTGCCGCTGGCTTGGGCGCTGGTGTTGCCCTTCCTGCGCGAGAATCGCACTGTGCGTGTCGTAGCACTGGCGGGTGCTGGATTGGAATTGGTTCTCTCTCTCGTGATGCTGGCAGCGCTGCGCCCGGAAGTTGCCGGGATGCAGTTGGTGGAACGGGCATCCTGGATCCCCAGCTTGAACGTCCATTATCTGGTCGGGATCGACGGCATTGCCGCGCTGTTTCCGCCGCTGACGGCGTTGCTGTTCTGCGGCGTCATCCTGTCATCCTGGACCAGTATCCAGTCGATGCCCCGATTGTATTTCGCTCTGCTGTTGGGGCTGGAGAGCGCGATCATGGGCGTGTTCTGTGCCCTGGATCTGGTGCTGTTCTTCCTATTCTGGGAACTGACCCTAGTTCCCATCTATTTTCTGGTCAGTCTGTGGGGTATCGGGCCGGAGCGGCGTTTCGCCGCCGTCAAATACACCCTGTTCATGCTGGCGGGTGGAATCCCGTTGCTGTTCGCTATTCTCCTGCTCGGACTCTATCCCACCGATGGCGCCGGCACGCTGATCTTCGACTATCCGACCTTGCTCGAAAAACCATTGCCATCCGCGTTGCAGGCGACCGTGTTCCTGCTGTTGTTCGTCGGATTCGCCGTGAAAGCGCCACTGTTTCCATTTCATACTTGGTTGCCGACCGTGCTGCGGGAAGGGCCGGTGGGATTGAGTGCGCTGCTGGTGGGACTCAAACTCGGCGCTTTCGGCATCTTACGCTTTGCCGTGCCGTTGGCTCCAACGGCGGCGCGCGAGTATTTCTGGCTGATGGCCGGATTGGGCCTGTTTGGGATGCTGTACGGGGCGCTGGTGGCACTGCGGCAATCCAATCTACGGTTGATGCTAGCGTTTTCCAGCGTCAGCCACGTCGGCTTGGTGATCGTGGGGATCGCCGCGATGAACGTCCAGGGCGTGCAGGGGGCGATTTTCCAACTGGCGAATTTCAGCGTGGTCGCCGGCGGTTTGCTGTTACTGACTGGCTTTTTACATCATCGCTTGGGTTCGACCGATCTGGCGAGCCTGGGCGGATTGGTCCAGTCACTACCGCGACTGACGGCTTTTTTCCTGCTGCTCGGCATGGCATCGATCGGTTTGCCGGGCACCAACGGCTTCGTGGCCGAATTGCTGATCCTGATCGGTGTGTTGCAGGCAGTGCCCGGCTTGGCGTTGGTTGCCGTGCTGGGCGTGATTCTGGGCGCGGCGTATTTTTTGGGTTTCTATCAGCGAGCGTTTTTGGGGCCGGTGACCGATCCTGCGGTGGCCTCTGCGGCGGATCTTCGGCCGCGCGAATTGTTAGTCGCCGCCGTGATGGGGTTGCTGGTGTTGGTAGGTGGTTTGTTTCCCAACTGGGTTCAGGGCGTGACGGCGACCGCGACGGATGCTTGGGCGAAACGAGTCGCGGCCGATCCGCTATCCGTCGGGAGCGTGGCACAAATCCGAGCCTTCCCTGGCAAAACTGGGGATGATTGAGCTACCCCGCCACAAACAGCCCGTTACAGTCGGCTCAGTAACTCCGTTTTCTTGGTGGCGAATTCCTCGGCGCTGAGAATGCCCTTGGCGTGCAGGTCGGCGAGTCGCTCGATCAAGGCAAAGACATCTCCCTCGCCACCGCTAGGAGGAGTGGCCGGCATCGGGGACGCTGAACCCGCGGGGCTGGCGGTTGGCGGCGGGGCCGTACCGTCTACGGAGATGATGGGAAGGCGGGTGACCTCGACCAGCCCGTATTGACTGGTGAAGGTCAGCGATCCGCCGACCGATTGCTGTTGCGAGAAACCGCCGATCTGATGATCGAGCGTGTCGTAAATCGTGACTTGGCCACCGATCTCGATGGCCAACCGCCGGGCTTGCGCGAAGTAGGCGTAACGCACGTTGTTCTGGGAACCGGTACTGGTCGGCCAGTTCAAATCCGTGCCCCACCAGTTGCCAGCCGTTCCTTGAGCGGGCGGCACGAACAAGCTGGCCGGTCCAGTCGGTCCCAGGCCGTTCTGTTGTTGCTGGCTGCTGTAGCCACCTTGCTGTTGTTGGCCAAAACCACCGCCCTGATTTTGAGACTGGAAACTACCGCCGCCGATCCAGTCCGGCTGGTTCGTCACCAGGACGGCAAGATCGTTGCAGAGCCCATCGACCCGGCCTTTCAAATAGTTGTTGAACATATCGGACAGCATGATCATGCCACCCCGCATCCACTGGCCCGAGCCACCGAATTCGGGGTGATTGAACTGGGCCATGCCACCGTGACCGGCAATGACGGCTTCGAGCATGGCCAATACGGCGTCTTGGCTGAAACTGTACCGTTGCGCCAGGTCATTGATTGCCTGTTGGCCGGTGGGTGAGAGTGGTCGCATCGCAGGATTTCCTTTCGAATCGGCGGTCGAGGATAGCGGCGGCAGGTACCGAGGAACCAGCGCCGAAGAACAGGGTGGATGTCGAGCGTGTCTCAAGGATTCCACTCGTGCGGTTTATCCGAAATGGGGCGGATCGGATTTTTTTCAAGGTGCGATTCGGGAAAATGGCCCGAATCTGGTCATCAAAGGACGCCCCGTCATCCCGGCCCAAAGTTCCTGACTGGCGGATCGCGACATGGCTTGGGGTTAATCGATCAGGGCTTGATAAACCAGTTGTCGGAGTTGGGGGCGAAGGGGATGAGTGCTCGATGGGAACAGTTGGGTAAAAAGCAGGGCCGTGATGTCCTCGACGGGGTCCACCCAAAACGCCGTGCTAGCGGCACCGCCCCAGCCGAACTCGCCGGGAGAGGACAGCACCTTGTTGGCGACCGGATTGACCACCACCGAGAACCCCAACCCGAAACCGATCCCGTCGAAGGTGGTTTCGGCGAATAGTGGCCGACCGAAGGATTCGAGGTCAGTCCCGCCGGGCAGGTGGTTCTGGGTCATGTAGCGCAAGGTCCGATTGCCGAGCAACCGAACACCGTTCAGCTTGCCGCCCTGCCGTAGCATTTGAGTGAAGCGATGGTAGTCGGCGGCGGTCGAGACCAATCCATCGCCTCCCAGACAGGCGGCGGGGCGCTGTCGCCCGACCCGATCCATAGCGTCGTTGCGGACCGCGCGCAAGGTGCCGGGCTGCGGTGAATAGAACGCAGCCAGCCGTTCGACGTTCTCCGCCGATACCCAAAAGCGGGTGTCGTGCATCCCCAAGAGTTCGAAAATCCGCTCGGCGAAAAACCGGTCGAGGCTCAACCCGGAGACGATTTCGATGACCCGGCCGAGCACATCGGTCGCCACCGAATAGTTCCATTCACTACCCGGTTGAAAGAGCAAGGGCAGACCGGCCCAGGCATCGCAGCAGGTCGCGAGATCCATCCCTTCCGGCGGCCCCCATTCGAAACCGGCGGCCCGATAGAGAGCGTCTACCGGATGGGCGTGATGGAAACCGTAAGTGAGGCCAGCGGTGTGGGTGAGCAGATGCCAGATCCGGACCGGCTCGCGGAGGGGTTCGGTGACCGGCTTCAGCGCGGAACCGCTGCGGTAGACGCGTACATCGGCAAAGGCTGGAATAAAGCGGCTTACCGGATCCTTGAGTTCGAAAGCGCCTTCCTCGTAGAGCATCATCGCCGCCACGGCAGTGATGGGTTTAGTCATTGAGTAAATGCGGAACAGAGTATCGCGCTCGACGGGTGTCCCCGCTTCCCTATCCCGCTGGCCATACAAACCGAGATGGACGATCTTGCCGGCCCGGCTGATCAGGATCAACCAGCCCGGCAATCGTCCGTCGTCCACGTATCGGGCAAAATGCGTGTCGATACGGCCAAGTCGCTTGGCATCGAATCCGACTTCGTCGGCTTCCACTTCCACTTTCAGTTCGGTCATGAAACGCGATCCCCCCAAAGCCCGTGAAATGTCGCTGATAGCCGCTTCAGAACTTTAGAATTGGTAGGCTATGTTTTAGCGAATAGCAAGACATTGTTGCCTAAAGCGGAATGCCACCAGGGGATGAGTGGACGGAAGGGAAAAGACCGGATATCGAACGGGTTCGATTGTCGGCTGCCGCTGCGCGTTTAACCGCCGGTATGGTTCATATGACGCAGAATGATCGGCTGGCCGCCAAGCTGGAAATCGTGACCGCGTGGCTTGCGATACATGGCGGCGACAATCGTTTGTTGCAGACGCTCATGATCGCCGGGGTGGGCGCGCAAGACATGGCGCAAATCCACGGAATGTTCCTGACCGAGACAAAGCAGCAATCGGCCTTCGACGGATACCCGCACCCGGTTGCAGTCGCCGCAAAAATTATGGCTATGCGGCGAAATGAAACCGATGCGGGTTTCGCTATCCGGGATACGGTAATAACGGGCGGGACCGCCAGTGGTTTCCGTCGTGGGGATCAAGGTAAACACCCGCGCCAGGTCCGCGCGGATGGCATCGCTGGAATAATATGCCGCAGCGCGGTCATGATCGCCGATGACGCCTAACGGCATTTCCTCGATGTAACTGATATCCAGCCCATTCTCGACAGCGAAACGCGCCAGTTGCACGACCTCATCGTGATTGCGGTCTCGCAGGATCACGGTGTTTAGCTTCAACCGCTGAAAACCCGCAGCCTGGGCAGCGCGGATACCGCGTAGCACGGTCTCCAATTCGCCCACGCGGGTCATGCGGCGGAAACGGGCGGGGTCAAGGCTGTCCAGACTGATGTTGAGCCGCGCCACGCCGGCAGCGCGCACAGCTGCTGCCAGGTGCTCCAGTTGCGAACCGTTGGTGGTCAGTACCAATTCCGTCAACCCGCGTTCGCGTAGCCGACCCAGCTCTTGCAATAGCCACATCACATTGCGCCGTACCAGTGGCTCGCCACCCGTGAGGCGGATCTTGCGCACTCCCAGCGCCACGAATGCCTGCCCCAAGATCGCCAGCTCCTCCAGGGTCAGGATTCGGGCGCGCGGCAGAAAGGTCATTTGCTCGCTCATGCAATAGACACAGCGGAAATCGCAGCGATCCGTGACCGAGAACCGCACGTAATTGATGTGGCGGTCGAAGCGGTCCACGAGACCGGTGTTGTCCTGCGGCGCGTTCAGGATATGGGATGATGCAAACGCATGGGGTGGAGAAGTGGACACGCGGCAGACCTCAAGTGGATTGATTTTGGTTTGAGCGAGATTCTGATCTCATCGTTCCAAGGAGGAGTGAAGTCAAGTCAAATCACCGTTGCCGCACCACCTGATAAGGACGAGTCGGATAAGTCACCGGCGCGCTCCAAATATGCACCAGCCGGCTGAACGGGAAGACCAGGAACACGGTCAAGCCGAGGAAAATGTGCAGCTTAAACAGCAGACCAATGGGCGTGATGGCGGCTACCGCTTCCGCCGGATCGAACGTCACGATATTCCGTGCCCAGCCCATCAGGTTCAGCATGTTGTGACCGTCCAGATGCATCAGCGACAGCGGAATGGTCAACAAACCGAGAATGAGCTGCGCATACAAAAGCAGC